>JAABUL010001138.1_pt1 | contig 52402 bp, 5 predicted proteins | sample 5559151 | NCBI WGS metagenome assembly JAABUL01 (sample SAMN10711876, study PRJNA513368) | rock metagenome | isolation source: Antarctica rocks | place: Antarctica: Victoria Land, Pudding Butte sud
TAGCTAAGCTTTTTAGTAGAATTGCGATATAATTCTGCAATTAGAGACATTTAGAAAAAAAACAATATCTATTTACTGTTTTCGAGAATTTGTTTATTTCTCAAAAATATATATTGTTATTGTGTTTTCAAAAAAGAACAATCAAAGTATCTTTCTATATTTTTATAGCAAAAGTTAGAATTCAACAATATATTAATTAAAAGAAAATTAGAAAGCAAACAACAAATCTTTTCAAAAAGATAAACAAATTAATATAGATAGCAAACGCAAAGATCTACTTTGTTATAAATTGCAATAAAAAATTTTAAATCTATAAATCGACTAATTAATCTAGATAATTGTTGTCGAAATAAGAAATAATAAGTAGTTTAATCGCAAAAATTTGCGCATTGTTTAATACTATAATTCTAGAAAAAGTATTATTCTATTTTAAAGTATAAAGACTCGACAAAATTTAAGTTTGCAAATAACAAAACAAGAAATTAAAAAAATATTAAAGAAATTAACAACAAACACTTGACAAAGTTTAAGCTTAGAGATAGTTGTAATTTTATTAATTATTAGCAATGCATTTTCTTTGTTTTTAAGTCTTTAGTTTTGTCGTAATTATTAGCTAAACAAATATATTTTTTGTCTCAACTTCTATCTTAGATAATATATAGATTAAATATTTATCTATTATAAAAACTTAGATTGCAATTGTTTTATTTAAATTTTAAAAATTTTTTAAAAAATAGCATTTTTATTCAATTCGATTTATATTTAACTAACAAAATATAAACTATCTTTTTTGTATCTTGTATTATATAAAACATATATTGTTATTCAAGACTAGTGCTACTCGTATTTTTGATATCGCACTATATAATAATATTCAAGATTTTTCAATTATACTTCAGAGAATAATACAATAAAATAAAATCAGATTTTTGCGAAATCTCTAATAAAAAATTGTTAAAGCAGAGATATTATATTCTAAAACTTTTGAATAAAATAATAAGAAGCAAGAACAAAAATTATTGTTAGAATATATAATTAGTAGTTGTAGTTAAAATTCTAAATTAAATTTTACAATTAGAAAGCAATTCTAGATCTTTCAATATTGTTTTTATATATTTATTAGCGTATTTTTGTATAATATATATTTACTATATTGACAATTTCGAAATCTCTACTTAGAAAATATCTGTTGCGAATTTTGCTAATTTAACTATTAGTTAACTTAGAATTTGTTTAGCAGCAAAAATCTTAATATTTGTTTAGCAAAAATTCAATTTTGATATTCAAGATATGCACAAACTCTTACAATGCTTTGCTTATATCTTTATTTGTTACTTGTTTACACTATAGTAATTTGTATAATAGAATCGAACAATTCGAGAGATTTCTACGCGCAAATTATATGCCGGCGAGAATATCTCTATTGTATAATTGTGTTGTGCGCATAATAGTTGTAAATTGTGTTTGTAAATTGCGCTTGTGTTATAGAATTTAACAATAGACAAGATTAAATCTTGGCAAAGCGTGTATTAATTATATATCTACAATTTCTACTAATTGTAGCTCAATTCTGCGCTTAATTATATAAAGCGAGCATATTGATATATTAGCTAATTTGACTATTAGTTACTAATAGTACTATTAACAAGAATTCCGGAATTGCCAATATATATATATGTTTAGTTGACTTGCGTCTATGTCTCAAAAAGAATTCTAGTTACAGAAAAATAATTAATAGCGATAGAAACTCGAAGTTGAAATCGAACTATTTAACTAAATAACTATTAGTATTTGCAATATCTTAAAGAAAAACGCGCATTTGCTCTGCTTTATATGTTCTAGATATTGTTAAAAATAGACTTCTTAATTTAAAATATATATTTTAATTTCAACTATATTTTTCTTCTTCTTTTTAATAGTATAACACAATGTTATTTCTAGATGCTCGCTAGTTGTTTCTTACTAATTTTTTTTTTATTATATTTGAGATTTCTGCTTCTAATAAACAGAAGTTAAATTATCTTCTTCTACTTAATATTAAATTTTTGTATATATCGATCTTAATTAATTCTCTCTTTTGTTGTTAATATCTTTTGTCGAAGTTCTTTAGTTATTGTATTATTATTGTTGCTAGAAATACTTGCAATTTTTTGTAAGTTATTAGATTCTTTCTAAACAAAATATATTTAATTTTTTTCGAATATGTTTAAAACAACTTAAAAACAAGCTTTTTCGAACAATTAAAATAGAAAGATTTTGTTACAAAATTGTTAAAAATAGTATTAATATTATATTGTAATCGATAGTCTAAAAAAACAATTTCGAAATTATTATATCTAGTATTAATATTTGTACGCAATCTAAAATTAGATTTGAGAAAATATAAATACTTAGATTCAACAATTTAAATCTATTAATTTAGCTTTTAATATAGAAAAAAATATATAGATTAAAAAAGAAAATCCAATATAAAGCAGACAAACAACAAATAGTTATTATTGTTAAATTTATTGATATTTTTTACGCTTCGCGAGTTCTCGATAAAAATATAAGAGTTTAGTTTAAAACAAAAATATTAAAGTTTGATTTCTAAATTGCGATAAAGATTGTTGATACTTTAGTAATATAATAGACAATTAATAGATATAGAGTATATAATATAGTATACTGGAGAATTCTAGTTGTTAGAATATATTATATATATAAGATAATTATATTTATAGATTAATAAAGCTTATTTTGCTTCGATTCAATTTATCTATATTACAAAATTTCTATAATAGAGTAGTAGATAATAAGCAAAGAAATTATATTTCTAAATATTTTTTTTATAGTAGCTCAATCAAAAAATAAAATTTCTAACAATTGTATTCTAGAAGTTAAAATATTAATTGTCTAGATACTATTGTTTGTCGACTATATATTTAAAAAAGAAATTGCAATAAATATTAAAACAATTAATTTATTTCTAGTCTACAAGAGACTAGATATTTGCAAAACGCTTGTAGAAATTGTTTGCGCAATATTTGCTATAGTGTTGTTATTAACTAATTGACAATTTAAAGAATTTAAACTAAAGATTTCTTTATCTTTTTTACGAAACACATAATTCTACTATAATAATAGACAATAAAATTATATTAGATTATTTGTTGTTATTAAATAAGAGATTATTAATCTAAAGAAATTGACAATACTTAATAAATAATTTGTTTAATAAAGTTAATCTAAAGAGATTTAAACTATATAGTTTTTAAGATTTACTAAAATAAACAAGATAATATTGTTAACGAAAGTATTTAATTGATTAGAAATAAATATAGTTTTTAAGTCGATATTAATAACAATATAATAAATCGATAAACTTAAAGATATAACTTTTAAACTAGATTCTAGTATTGTTGTTTGTATATTAATATTGAAATTTGTTAAGTTCTAGCTTAAGTTTAATTTAATTAACAATATCTTAAACGCGCTATCAATATAGCTACTAAATAGAATATTAGTTGGTTCGATCTATATACTATTTATTTATATTTTAGCAATTAATATTGTTAACAATACTAATAATTTCAATCTGTTTATATCTTCTTTTGCAAGTTGAGATATTAATATTGTTAAAATTAACAATATTAAGAAAAAAACTTCTAATTCTTGTTAAATAAAGATAGTAAATCTTAAAAATAAAATCTCGAAGAGTCTCGATTGATAAATATTTAGAATATATTTTTTGCAAAATTCTATTTGTAGCTAGAAAATCTTACAAAACAATACAAGAACTAATAGCTATAAGAGTTTAAGTTAACTTATTAATAATTTATTAAAAAGCACATTTCCAAATTAATAATTCAAAAAAACACAATATTACAGTTATAAAATTTCTAGAAATAGATCAGTTAATTCGGTTCTTAAATATATTTACTCGAGCAATACTATTATCTCAAAAGACAAGCAATACTGCTCTTTTGTACAAGAACTAATTTGAAAAAAAAAAAAAAAAAAAAAAAAAAATTCTTTCAATTGAATAATAACTAGTTTCGAGACGAAAATTCTATCGATTGTAGAAATCGAAAAAAAAATATCGAGTTCAAATTTTAAACAAATTGTAATTAACAAAACGCGTAAACAAGCAAAACAAACAAAGATATTTTACAATTTGTTAATATTAAAGAGTACATTAAGTCTAGATATTGCTTGTCTTGAAGTTAACAAAATATATTGATAAACAAAAGCAACAAAAGTATTCTTCAATATAATAGACTCGAAGAAGATATTAAATTAAGATACTACTTATATTAAAACAAACAAAAAAAAAATTAAGCAAAAGAGTTTTCGAAAATAGTTTCTTTAAAATTATTTAAAATTTTTACTAATAAATTCGAAGAGTTTGTCAAGAATATTTATAAAAATTAAAATTAAAATAACAAATCTAATTGTATAGAAATTACGCAGAGCAAAGTTTCAAAGTCAAATAATTTTTGCTAGCAAATATATAAAAAAGTTATATTGTATTTAAAAAAGCTTATAAATAATTCTAAGAATATTAAAGCAATATTAGAATTAAATAAATTGAACAAACAAATAAAGAAACAAAATCTTAAAGACAAGTTCTTAAAGAAAGATTTCGAGAATTTTCTTATTTAGATTTTTACATTTGTTGTTAACTTCGAAATAACAAAAAATTACTACAAATTTTTGCAAAAGAATCTAGCAAACAATATAGCAAGACAGAAATTAATCAATATTAACAACATTTTGAATTAATTGAATAAGCAATATAGATATTTCAGAATTTAACTTATAACTCTTCTATTTAGACTAGACACTAATAGAGTAGAGTTCGAAACAATAGAATTATTCGAAACAGCAGAGTTATCTAGAACAGCAGAGTCTAAAGTTGTTAATTAAGTTGACTAGACTTCTATTAAAGATAGTATAAAAATTAAAATTAGTATTAAAATATCAAATAAATTCGACAACTTAATATTGTTCGAAAAAGTCTTAATTGTTTAAAAAACTAAATTTGAATTGCAAGTTATTGTAAATTGTAAAACAAATATAAATTGGTATTATAAAATACACTCTAAGATCGACTTTAAAAAAAAAGTTGTTAAAAAGTAACTAAAAGATAGAATATACAAAAGCAAAGATTTGTTAAAGAATGCAAAAGTCAATTAAATACAAATCTATAAACAAGTTAAAGTTAAGAAAATAAATTGTAAGTTAACTAATAAAATTACGCGTATTCGAAATAAAATTTAATACTATTTAATCAAAGTTCTGAGAACAAATTATATAAGCGCTAGATTGACGCTTTCTAGAATAAAAAAACTTAGTCTTGTTAAACTAAAATATATTAATGCACAATTAAATTGTTAAAACAAGTAGTTGCTTGCAAAACTTAATTAGTATTGTAAGAAAAATAAGTATTCAAATATTGAAAAGCAACTAACAAATAACAATATTGTAAAAATGTTGTAATTGTTGTCGAACACAATAATCAAGATTAAGAAGAAAAAGAATAAGAGAAAAAAAAAGAATAAAAATATAAAAAATATAGTCTTTTAGAGAATAGATCTAAAACGCAGTCTAAAATCAAGAATTGTTTTATACACGCCAAATGCGTAATATTCTATTATTCAAGCATTATAGTATGTTGTGCAAAAAAATAAGCAAGAATTTCTTGAATTTGATTTTCTTCAGTTAGTCTTTATCAAGTTATAGTAGATTTAGAACAAGAACAATAATAGATTATTGAAACAGAAAGTTTTTATATATATACTAACAAACAATATATTTACAATATCTTATTACTAAGCGCTTAGCATATCTAGTAATAGTCTAGTAGAATTATATAGAATATTTACATAATTTCTCTTTGTTTTGTCTAGAATTTTAGAGTAAAAATTAATTGAAATTTATCAAATTTTGGTATAAAACTAACACTAACTTATATAATTTTTGTATTCAAATTAAAAATATTTCTCTCTAGTCTCTACAACTATTTATTGCAATCAAGATTCTTGTCTATAAATTCTTAAATATAAATTTTGAAACATCGATTTGATAAAATTAAGAATAGATAGTATTAATTTAAGAGCAGAAATTGCTTATATATTGAAGCTAGATCTAAGTCGAGAGATCTTATACAATTATATACAAACAAATAAAAGATATATATCTATAGAATCTAAGCAACAAAGATATAAAAGAAAGTATTTTATTGTTAATCAGCAACGCAATATAAAACGAGCTCGTTGTATTGTCGCACAATTAACATATTTAATTGCAACAACACTTTAGAGTATTTAAAACAAATAGAAGAAATTTGACAATAGCAACAACTTCGAGACAAGTTGAGAGAATTTCTCTGTAGATACAATACTGACTAGAAACAGTAATTCTATATTATAAGTTGTAAAAATAAGATATTGTCGATATCGAGTTATTTCGATAGCAAACAAAAAGAGAGCGTTAGTTTTCTATTTTTAAAATCTAGATTTGTTATAATTTACAATATTGATTTCGAAGATATATTGAAGACGCATCGCGTTATAGAGACAGATAACAAAGAACTTAAAAATTAGAGAAAATTTTAATTGTCGATAGAAAAAAAATGCGTATTTGTATTGTCTAAAAACTATAAAATTAAAAATATCTAAATAACCATACAATATAGTTTAAACAAGAATAGCGTTTTTTTTAGTATGTTTTCAAAAAAATTTCTTGTAAGCAGAATAGACATCTGTTATATGTTAAAAAAATATTGAAATTGTTAATAAATATATTAAATATCTTTTTATACAAATTACAATTCTAAGATTGTATCTTTATAGCTAGACTATGCTATTAAATATTATACTAAACTTTTTCTCGATAAAGTTATTCGAAGACTATAAGAATTTGCAAACTTTAGCAAAAACAAACTTTTGTTTCTTGTATTCTTTGTCGAGCTAAAAGAAATATTGAGCGCAATAAATATTGCAAAATTACAAAATCTATACAATAAAGCAAATGCAATCTATAATATATTAAAATTACATTAAACAATAGATTAAAAAAAAAATTCTACAATAGAATCTAAATGCTATCGCTTGATATTAACAACAAGATATAAAGATTTCGATATTATTAGATTTCTAAGAATAACTATAAATATAATATTTATTAGTCAAAAATTCTTAAATATTAAACAATCGAAGATTCGAGAATAACTATTGTCTCGAAAGCAAGAGCTTTAATAAGAAATGTTGTAAATTAAATACGCAATATATTATTTAAAGATTTATACGCTGCAATAAATATCTACAAGAAATTTTTTAACTTTTAGCTTTTGAATTTTAAGTTCTACTAGACTAGCTACAATATACAACTTAAACTAGAGAATAATAGCGTTTTTCTAGTATTTAATTATTTTGTTGTCGATAAAACGTAATCTATTAAGTTTGATATATAGTTTAATACTGTTTTGAAGTCTTAAGAGAATCTCGAGACTAACACTAAATCTATATATAAATCTATTGAATCGATATTAACTTAATAGTTAAATTTTTTCAACATCAAGTACAATAAAGAACTTAGAAAGAAAGAGTAGAAACTAGACAATTCTACAAAAAGCTAGCAATAGTATATATACTTAGTTATACAAATATCTAATATTTGATTCTTTTGCTAGACAATTATATACAATAAACAAAACTACAAAGAATGTGCTTAATAATCTTGCAGTTCTATAATTATTATATATTAGATCTATTGTTTTCGGTTTGTCAGTTATTTATCTTGATATTCAAACAGATTATATAGCAAAATGTTATTTTAGAACAACAGTAATATCTATTTTTATTATATTAACTAGATTGATTCTTCTAGAATTACTAATAGAGTCTCGATAGATTGCAATTTAAATTAAGATTTTTGTATATTTGTAATTCTAGTAATTATTAAATATTGATTTCTTTAGACTACTATTTAAGATATATAATTTACAAAATCGATTTAGCAAATTTCTATAAAAAGTTGTCTCAAACAAGATATCGAGTTTTTGCTAATTTTTAAACTATTGTATTGTCTAAGAAAATACACTAATTTTTCGTCGTTTTTATATAATATTTTTGACGTAAATAATTACAAATTTAATCGAATAACAAATTAAAAAATCAATCTTTTTTTAATATCAATAATATAACAAACACAAATCTAAATTATCTTTATAATATCTTAAATTTTCGACGTTAATAATAAATTCTAAGTTGAATATATTATATCTTGCTAGTAGCTTAACGATCGAATTTTTTAGAAAACAATATTGTATTATATTACAACAATAATATTGATTCTCTCGAAAATATTTTAAAACGCTTGCTAGCTCGAAATAAAATGCAAAAATAAGTAATATATAAAGTGTCTTTGCACAATCTTAATATATTTGTAATATATAAACACTTTTTCGCAATTTATTTATACAATTAATGTTGTTAATTATTGACTTGTCGCTAAATAAAACAAAATTTAATCGAATATAGTCTTTTCGCTTTCTTTTATTTATAAAGTTTATAAGTTTATTTCAAATTTTTTGTCTATTAAAGAAAGATATATAAAATTGTCAAAATCGAAATATATAGTTGTCGAAAATTACGTAACAAAAATCGATAGTTCTAAAAAATATTAAAATCTTTTAAGTATCTATATTAAGAAATACAACAATATTCGAACTTAAAAAAAAAGAATTGTTGCGTAGATGTTCCGACAACGCAATTCTAACAAGATTGTTATATTTGCTTATTCTATTATTTTGAATTAATTTAAATATCTTGATTTGTGCTAATCGATACAAACTATTTTATATTAATTGTATTTGTTGTACAACTACGTTAATATATTTATACAAGTATAATCGAAGTAGTTCGATTATTAGAAAATTAATTATTAAACTTTTGCAAAAACAAGATACTTACACTTTCTATATATATAGTTTATTCTTAATTTTCTTTAAACAAACGTGCGTATATTCTAATCTTTTGTTTAATCTTTTATCTTCGAATACTATACTTAATCTTATTGTAATCTTCTTTTTTTGTATTAGACTTATTGTAATTAGTAAAAATTATCGAAGAGATATTACTAATTGTAGCGACAATAATATTAACTTTAATAACAAAATTTTCTAATTAATAGTTAAATATACAATTGTCAATTTCTAAAAACTTCTTTAAACAATTTTCGAAAATATTTCTATTATAATAATTGTCTTTATATTAATTCTTTAAAAAGAGTCGAAAACGTTTAATAAAATTTATTTGTCTTTAAGATTGTTCGAAAAGTTTTTAAGTTAATATATCGAAAATATAAATATATTAAAAAATTAATATATTATATAGAAATAAAATATAAACAATAAAATCTTCTATTTTATATTTAAGTTTAACAATTTGTAAAATTTGAATATAAAACTTATTAATGCTAGTATCGAACGCAATATTAAAAAGATCTTAAATTTGTAATTTATTTTCTATTATATCTTAGATAATTGTTATAATATCTAGTAAAATAATATTATGCGTATCTCTCTTATCGATAGTCAAAATTTGTTTGTTAACAAGAAAAAATTTAAGTCTTACAATACAATTTCTAGAACAATATAGAAGACAAGTCTTAATATAATATTAACAATTTATAATAAGCATCTTATTTTTGTAGATTTATATATATATATTATATATAACATATTTGCAAAAGAATATATTTTTTAACTTTCGACAAAAATATTAAAGACGAGTACTATTGCTCTAAAGTAGCAATTACAATATATTAAGATTACTTATATTCTCTTAATATACTTATATTGCAAGCTTAATTAACAATATATTTACAAAGTATGCAATTAAGTAACTTTTAATACTTTGCTTCTAATTTTTAATTTGTTTTACAATTTTTTGTTTCGTATACAATTGCTTTTTAAATAAGTTAACAAATAATTTAAAACACAAAAAATAATAAATAATATTATATATTGTTTTCGAATTAAAGTTTAAGTTCTAAATAATTTGTAATTTGTAAAATGTTAATATAACACTTATAATATATCTTAAAAGAATAGATATTTAACAAAATACTAGAAGCAGTAAAATTTATTATAATATTATTTAAAAGATTATAATATACTTTAAATTATAAAAATAAAATTAGATAATTAAAGTAATCTAAATTAATTTTGTTATTTAATTAATTTATTATAACAAAGTTAAAAGATTAAAAAGCAAAAGCTACTATTTACAATACAACAATTTGAAAGAACTTGTTTAAATATACAATTAAATAAAGATATTAACAACGCAATTAAATATTTTGTATCTTATTTATTTATTTTTAAAGCAACTTCTTTAATTGTCTAAAACGTATCAACAAAAATATTTGCTTATTTGTCAAATAAAGAATCTTAATAAACAAATAAAAATCTTTTAGAATATTTTAATTTAAGCTAAATTATATATTTTGTATTTCGAGTAAATTATATATAAAACTAGTATATGTTTTATTATTGCATTTAACAATTATAATATTTAATTAAATTTATTCGAAAAAATTTGATTTTACTTTAATAATAACTTAAATTTTTAAACAATTTACGACACTTTAAAAGTTAAGAAAGTTGTTAACAAAAATACATAGTATATTGTTAAAGAAACAAAATATTTGCGTATATAGAATATTATAGACATTGTATACAATTGTAGTATTTGTTTATTAAACTAGAAAAGACTTAATTTTATAATAGAATACGTTCGAGATTAATATAATTGTTGTAGACAAATTACTTTTGATAAAAAGTATTAAATAATTGAAATAAAAACTTGTATTATTGATTTGCAAAATAATAATACTTTTACTAGATTCTTTTTTAATATAATTTGAAAAAAGTTTTCAAAAAACTAAATTTTTGACTTTTCGATCTATAAATAATAGAACAAAGAATTGCTAAATTGTTAAATTAGTTAGTTTCTCTATTATTTTAGTTAAACAATCTATTTTGATTAACACAATTTTTTTTCTTCTTGTTACGTATAGTTACTCTAGATACTTGTAGATAATTATATTAATTATATTTACAAAACAACAATTGTACAATATAGAGAGATAGAAATTACAATAAATTTTATATAGCTCTATAATTATTCAAAAGTTAACTCTTTTTAAATATTTTTTTCTAGCAATCTGTAGAACAATCTCTTATTTGTACTTTAACAATTACTAGATAGAGACATTTAATTTTAGCTTTAGATACAAATAATAAAAAGTAATCGAATCTTTGTTTTCGACATAATTATATTTATCTTATGTAATCTAGTAAGAAAAAGAAGCTATCGATTTTCCTAATTACGTTTATTTATAAGATCTAAACTATATCTTTTAAAGCAATAAATGTTAAAAATACAATATCGCATTTCGCGAGTAATATATCTATAAAAAAAAAACAAGTCAAAAGTTAAGTTTCGCAACAAGTAACTAAAGTCAAACAAAAATTTTCTATAAACGCAATAACAATATTGTAAACAACATTTGCTCTTTTTCTTATTTAAGATATTTTCTTTTTTCTTGTATTGTAAATATTAATTGCAATTTAATTGTTTCTATATTAATTTTTTCGTCGCTATTAAAGAAAGACGTTTTTAATATATTTTATAATTAAATCTTAAACTTTTTTAACAAATTATTAAGAACAAGTTGCTTGTATTGCAACTAATTAATTGTATATTATAATTTGTTTCGCAAACTTTTTGCTTCTAACTTTGTACTCTTCTATTTATAACAATAAATATCAAAATCTATATTGTTCGAAAGATTAATACTTAAATCTTTTTTGTTTAAAAGCTCAAACTTGTTAAGAATATTAATTAATATTTAAACAATAACTTGTTTATATTTAAGATATCTCTTTGTTGTTTTATAACAAGTCGATTTGTATTGCAACAATTAAATCGCAAAAAAATTTTTTTTTTTTTTTTTTAAAATTGCTTTTTAAGTATTAAGCTATCTTTAAAGATTGATTACAATTTGTTTTAACAACTTTACAAATTTAATATACTTTTTTTGTTTATATTTTAGAGTTCGAATACAAAGCTAGTTAAGCTAGTTAACGTAATTAATTTAAAACAATTAATTGCTTAAAATGTTATACTAGTTTTAAAAAATATTGATTTTTCGATAAAGATACTAGTTTAAAAATTATTTAATACTATATATTGTATAAATAGAAAAATATATTTGTTACTAATATTAGCTTTACAACTTTTAAAAGAAGCAAGAGATCTTTATTACTTAAAATATCTAATATTTGAAGCTTATTGCGTAATTTTGCGATATTATATTTGCGATAATTGGACTTTTTTCAAAAAAGTAAAGATAAGAAGTTGATAAATTGCTAAGCTTTATAATTCTTTCAATAAAAGTAATTACGTCAAGATATATCCCAAAAGATACAATATATAATAGATACTTCAAATTTTTTGCATATGTTCTAAGCTTACTATCTATATCTTAGATGCGCAATTAGAACTAAATATCTCAATTGTAATAGTATATTGATTAATTCTATTTTGTAATGCTTTTAGAAGTACTAGAGATTCAAGTTAGATTTTCGAGAGTATCGAGATTTAAATAGCGCTAGATAACTAATAAAAATACGAAGTATAGATAAGATGTAGACTTGCGCAACACGAAAAAACTAGCTAAACTTAGAAATACAATTTGTGTAAAATAAGTATTTCTAATAAAAGAACTCTAAGTGTTAGAACTAACACACAAAATTATATATGTAATACAATATAGAATTAACGTATATCAATTTTTAAAACATCTATAAAATTTAATTTGTACAAACTCTTTATATGTTTGCAATTAATCGAACAAAACTTAGTTGCAATCTCTTGTTTGCTATCTCTTATTATTCAAATATTGTTGCTTCGAACAAATTAATTAAAAAGTCAATCTTAATAAAGCAATTTTTTATAATTTTTCTCTTTTGTTTCTCGAGATAACTTTTATTAAGCAAAAACGTTTTTCTAACAAGCAATAAAATCATTTTATTAAAAACTTCGAAAACGAATTCGACGTATACTTTTCTAGCTACAAAAATATTATATTGAATTAAAACAAGTCGTTCGCAAACAACACAACTAACTCGAGTTTTAGTTAAGTAACTAACTAAGCGACAAAGAATATAAAAAGCAATTAAATATTTATAAATCTAGTCAATTAGATATTTAAGATATCGAAAAATAATATATCTAATATTAATCTTAATCCCAACAAAATATTGTTAAGACTTAATAAGATTAAAGCACTATATAGATATTGTATCTTCTTTAAATAATAATTGCTTACAATATAATAGACAAAAAGAAAATTCAAGATATATCGAGTTCAAAAATCTTACAAAAAAACAAAAGTTAATTTTTGCAAAAAACAAATTAGCAATTTTTATTAGTATCTCGCTATATCTTATCTATTCTTCTAGAAGATAAAAGCAATCTTAAAAACGTTAATACAATATATTAACTTTTAATAGAAGATTAAAATATCTATTATCTTAATTAATATAAAATATAACAAAAGCTTCAATTGTAATTAAATATAATGTCTATATAGAAATACACAATTAATATAATTAAAGTTGGCAATAACAAAACTAGATAGGAAATTAGATTATATTTGATCTAGAATACTTTTTTACTATATAATTAATAATAATTGTTTTTTTACAACTTTGTATTCTAGAAAGATATATTTTTTGTAAATCTAACAGATTTTGACAATCTTGTTGCTAGAAAAAAGCAAATATATTCAAAAGCTTGATAATATTAATATAGTATATATATAGCATATCTGCAAAGCAATAAATACGTTTATTATTGCAACACAAAAATAGTATCTACAACTATTACGTTTTCTATGCAATTACGTTATATATTATAGATTAATTATGCTAAATTCTAAGTTATTAAATTATATAAACAATTCTTCTATCTTTACAGATTTATTGTAAAAGCGCAATTTCTTTTCTTATTTTTAGTAGAGTTTTTTTATAACTCTCGAAGATAATTATTCTATCTTTATAACAAACTTTTTGTTAACGCAACTATGCAATTTCAAGATCTCTATTGTTTCGACACAAATATATAGAGTTAGTCTCGAATATTTTAAAAAAAATATAATTTTAATTTAAGAAATTAGTCTCTGTCCGAGTAATTATTTGCAACAGATTAACAAATTTTGCATATTCGAAAATCTATTTATCAAATTCTATAAGAGAGAGTACTCGACAAAAGTTATTTTATTAATATTTAAATTACAAAAGTACTATACAATAATTGCTCTTATTCAACTTTTCGCTAGAAACTTAGAAGAAATATATTTTATATCAATTTATTTTTTATATATTATGTCTAACTATAACTACGTAAGATATCTTTATTCTAGATTAGCAATTAACTTAATATCTTAAATATTTTCGAGTCTTAATTGTAAAATAGAGAAATTGTTTTCAATATATTAAATTTATTATTATTGCAAAATATTTTTAAGTTGTTCGAAGTTTATTCTAGTTAAAAGAGAACGTACTTGTAAAATAGAATACAAAATCTTGCTTGTTGTTTTTCGAGACTTAAAGTATTTATATAGCTAGACTTTAAGAGTTTAATACTCTTCGAATATTATTAAATTTATATCGATTTTTAATTTACGTCTTAGACATCTCAATATATAGCTTTTTTCTTAAATTCTAATCTTTAACTAAGTTTGCGCTAGTTAGTTAATCTATAAAAATCTTAAATCTAGCTTCTCTTCTCTTCTCTTTTAGTTATTGTTGAATTTTTGACTAACAATTTAAGTTTTAAATTAAAAGCGTTTATTTTTTGCGTACAAGACTTCGCATAATTCTTGACAAATAAACAAATTCGATTGTTTTAAAAATATTTTTAAATATAACGTTTTCTTGTTGTTTGTTAAATTAAAGATAATTTCGAAATCTAATTATAGACTTGCATTATATTTAATCAAGTTTAGAAAATACTTCTTAAGATTATTTAATATAGATATATTCTTATTATATTTGTATTTCGATGTTAAATTTACTCTTTTTTGCGCAAAAACTAAACTATAATCAAGTAATATTTTATCTTAACAAACTTATTATTAACAAAATTGCTATATTAAGAAAATAGAAATATCGCACAATTACAAAACATATTACAAAAACTATTTGTTTTTAAATATAATTTTTTTTTCTTTATTATTATTTTGTTTACGACGAAAATATATATTGTCAAAAATAATAAAATTCTCTTCTTTTATATTTGAATTATTTTAGAAGTTTTTATTTTTTACTTTTTTACAATCTTTAATTTCGCTTAGATGTATAACAATTTTACTATATATATAATATAATAGACGAAACTTATATTAGAATTTATATTTTTTTTTGTTAAAGTGTTCTTTTTTTTAAATCTTTGTTTAGACAAAGATTGTCTTTAATTAGTTATACTATTTGAGATTATATTACGTTGCGAACGCTATTATATTAAGATTATTAAAAGTATTGTTAAATTAACTAATATTATATTGCCAAATACTTTATTTATAATATATAATTATAAAAGTTATTTTTATTAGCTTAATGTTGTTGCTTTTCTAAAAGACATTAGATCGACAAACTATTATTAAATTGAAATAACTTACTATTTTGCTATAAAATAGATTGTAAACAATATTTCTTCGAAATATATTGTCGAATATAATTTATAGAGTTCTCGAAGTTGCTTTTAGATAATTTATTGTACTTTTAATCTAATATTATGTTTCTATTAAAATTGTTACTAAAATATGTTTCTTCTTGTATTGTTTTATTCTTTTGAGTCGATAATATCTAGCTTGCGTTAAACGACAAGTAAATAACAACAACAACATTGCATAAAGTAATAAAGAGCGATTAAATTTAATTCTATATTATAGATAGAACTAATAAAAAGATTTTGAGCTTGTACGTATTCTATATATATATAATATAGTTGCGCAAATGCGTCGCATATATAGTCTAGCGTTCTACTAGCATTATAAAAGACTACAACGTAACAATTGAGCAATTTGCTTTATAATCTTTTAAGATAAATTAATATTTGTTACGTTGCTTAATTTTTAACTTCTAAAATATATCTAAATATTAAAGTTGTTTTAACAAGTCTACAATATTGCATTTTAGAATCTTAAAATAATTGTCTAACTTAAAAACAATTTTTTTTAAATTTGATTGCAATTTCTACAAAGCTTTAATAAAAGATTTATATTTTTTATATTTTATCTTTACGTATTTGCATTAATATTAATAGTAAGTCTTCGTAAAAAAAACTAATAAACTCTTATTATTTATTTTAGATTGCGCATTTTTCTTTAATATATTATTTTCCTAAAATAAGTAATAGAATAATAGTATTAAATACATTATATAAATAGACTTATATCTAATTGTTACGCTATTATTTTTAATATTTGCAATACTATAATTCTTGTTTCTTTGCTAAATTTGACTTTTAAAGCTTAGAATAGACTTTTTTTATAAATTTTGCAATTATTTTTGTCGATACTTTTTTCTTTTTATTGTTAACTTTAATTCTAAATGTACTTTGCTTAAACAATATATATTTTCTTTCAATTTTAATATTTTGCAATATCTTTATTGTAAAAATTTATTTATTAATATGTAAAAAAAAAAAAATTTTAAACAATTTAATTTGAGCTTTCTTAATAAATTAACAAATAACTTTAGTTGTTAAATCGATTTTTAATATTCTAAACTTAATATAATTTTGCTTTCGAAAAATTACTTTATTCTAAACTATTATTATTTTTTTATATCTAATTGTTTCAATTATTCGAAGCAATTTTTTTGCTTGTTTTAAGTATTTCGATTTAAATTATTTGTACTTCGAGCTAATAGCAACAAAATAATTTTGCTTCTTAAATTAAGTATCTTAAAAATCTAAATACAATAAAGATTCTTATTTTAATCTTTAACTTTTTTTAAGTTCTTTTTAATTTTAGCTAGACTTATTATTTAAAATATTTTTAAATATATAGCGTTTTTTAATTCTAAATTTCTTATTTAATAACAAAATTATATTTACTATTTGTTGTTTACTTCTTTTTTAACGTTCTAAATCGACTAAATGTTTAAAATAATAATATTAAAGTTAAATATTATTTATTTGCTTCTTTAATGTATTTTGATTTAAGACAAGACAATTTATATTGTATATTATATATATTTTACAATTAGAATTGTTTTTTTGCTATCTAGATAATTGCAAATCTTTAGTAACTATAAAGAAAAATACGAAAAAAATAAAAATTCTTACTTATTTTATTAATTGCGATAAAATCCCGATTTTAATTTTTCTATTCTATTATAACGTAAATCAATTGCTCTTTAATAATTAATACTATCTTTAAATTTAATATGTCTTTAACAAAAGAATTATATTGTTAAATAACAATATGTTTAAGATTTATATTAAATAGCGTTTAATAATTTTAAAAGTAGTATAAAAAAATAATGCAATTATAATTGCAATTTAATAATTATTGTATCTTTAAATTAAATTGCTAATTATTGCTCTTAAATAATATATAGAAGCTATATAATATCAAAGTTGTTTTTGACTAATTAAATAAAAATAATAACAATATTAGATTAAAATTATTAAGTTATTCTTCTTGTTAAAAACAAAAAAAGAAATAGTTAATTTTATTTAAATTAACAATCTTCGAACGTTTATTGCTATTAATAACGAAAGTTTTTTCGCAATATTAATATTTATAGCGTTAAATCTCTTGCTTCAACTTGTCTTAAATTAAAATTTTAATATTTGTTTTAATAATTTCGATATTAATTATAATAATAAAGCTTTTACAAGAAATAGCAATTATATCGAACTAGCTATCAAGTGCTAATAATCGATCAACAATAATAATTTTCTAGTTAGAGACAAAAGATTTCTAGAATATTCCTAATATAAGCACTTTTAATTTCAAGTGTAAGCGCAATATTAAAGACGATAAATTGTTTATTAATACTATTTTGCGTAATTTTGTAATTACGTTTAAGAAGGTTTGAAATAAAACATTAGTAATTCTATAACTAAATTGCAATTGCTTGTGTTTCTTTTTCTAATATTGCTATTTTTGTCGAACTTGCTCTTTAAGTTTTATTGTTATATATTCTAAATTATTAAAAAGTATAACATAGTTTTCTCTTAAATTCGACTTCGAATATACAAAGAGAAACTTTATTATTTTGCTTAATATCTATATAAGAGTTAGCTTAAAAATAATTTAGATTTTATAATATATCAAATATAGATTTTGTATTGTTATTAGATAATAAATCTATACTAGAAGATTTACAACTCTTTTGTCTGTTTCTGATTTTGTTTTTGTGTATATATAGATTTTCTAAATCAAATATTAAAACATATATTTTGAGAGTTGTAAGATTTCTGTAAGAGTTTACTTTATTGTTAAGTTTGAATTGCTAGTAGAAAAAACTACAATAAAATATATAATCGAGTTATAACTTCGTTCAAATGCGCAGTTACTTGAAACAAATATTGTTAAATAAAGCTGTTGCTTCTGATCGTTCGAGTATAGCAAATTCTGCTATAATTTGTAATATATTCTTTAAATCCAAATACAACTACTTACAACTTAATACAATATAGTACTTGTATATTCTAGACAATTACTATCTTTCTATCTTTTAAAATTATTATTTACTCTAACATTCTTTTTCTTTCTGTCTTTTCTAGAAGTAGATTTTATAATAATTGTTATAGTATTAATGTAGATTAAAATAATTGTATAGTTTTACAAAAAAACAAATTTATTCAGAATTCGCTAGAAGAAGCGCAATATTCTTTTACTATTATTAAATTTTTCTGTAAAATTGTTGTCAAGCTTGTTGCTAAAATGTTGAAAAGAGCGTATGCGCTAAAACACAATTATCTTATTTTAGTTATATACTAGTTATAAAGAGATGTTATCTTGTACAATCTATATTTCTCGAAATGTCTTGTTATTATTCTTTGTATTTTATTGTACTAAATTGATCTAAAATACTAATTTCAAATATCTAAATAGCGCTTATCTATTATTGCATCGACTATATATTATTTTTGTTGCAATTCTTATCTTTGTTTTGATTATATTGTTGTTGCACTTTTTTCTATTATTTTTAGAATAAAGTTTTAGAAATAACAAAGATTAAAACTAGATTTTCGAGCATTTAAAATATATATTTCTTTTAAAATTGCAATTGATTTATACTTCTTTCTCTTTATAAAATTCTAATCAACTTTATCGATTCGATATATTATTGCTTTTATTATTATATATCTTAAAAGTCTATTATTAATAATCTTTAATCTTAAATTCAATATTATTATAGCAATTAATATGTCTCTTAAAGCAACTTAAGATAGCTAAAAAATATTGTTGCATTTATTTATAGCGTCTCTTATTGTTTTAGTGTCGACATTTAACGTTAAAAAAAATTTTTTTTTTATTGAAAAATAAATTTACGTAGTTGTAGTAAATCTCTATTATATTGAAGTCTACTATTAATAACTAACAAATATTAGTTAGTCTTAAATATATCTTATATCTAAATAACAATGTACTAAAGTATTTTTTTTTAAATTATTTTCTTAAATTCTTGTTGTATTTCGAACTCTAAATTAGATTATTTTTTAAAATTTTAATTTTAATACTTTCTTTTTTCTTTGTTATCTTTATATACTTTTAAAAATATTTGTTTTTTTAAATTTAATTATAATCTTTATACTAATATCTTTAAATCTTGTTTATAAAAAGAATATATTAAATAGAGTTTACAATTTAGATAAACTTAGTTAAGCAAATATAAGACTAGCGCATACTAGTTTCTATTAAACTTACTTAATAATAATTTTAACAATAGTTATCTTTGTATACTATACAATATATATAAAACTAATAAAGTATATTTGTATTTAATAGACGTATTTCGTATTATTTTAATATTATTTTTAAATTTTTGCAAATACTATTTTTGTAACAAATATCTTTAGAAATTTCTTGTTTATTTTTGTTTTAACTTGTTTTTACAATATATTCTTTAACAAGATACGCGTTGTATAAATTAACAAAAAAAAATTGAAACTATTTAAAAAGATTCTAAAGCAAAGAAAGATAATTTATATATTAAAGATTGCAAAAACGAAGCTTATATAATTAACAATAAAATTTGTTAATAATCGAAAAAATTATAATTTTATAAAAGTCAAAATAGACAATTTAAGTTACGTGTATATTAAAAATAAAGAATCTTTTTAAAAACAATATCTAAACAAAAAGAATTACAATTATATATATTTTTTAATTTTTAATCTTTTCTAAATGTTATTACTTTTTTTTGTAAAAAGAAAAGTTAATACTCTTTATTATTGTTTAATATACGCTCTTGTATTTTAGATCTTAATATCTCGAAACTTTGTTAATAAATATTAAATAGAAAAATTTGTTTAAGAATTAATAGAGCAAATATATACAAATTATTTTAATTGTTGTTTTTGTTGTTGTATTTGTTTTAGAATAGTTTGTTTTTATTGTTTTTACTAGTTTTGTATCTTAGATTATCTATCTTATAACTTTGTTGTCTTAATTGTATTAAATCGACGCACTTCTAATATAATTGCTTAACTATATTTAAGATATTTTATTGTAACTAATACTAATTGCACTTATTATATTGCTATTAGATATACTACGCATTATTATAGAATGTCAAGATTTGTTAACAAAAATAATTGTCGAGCTTTCTTTACAAAAAATTTATTTTATCTTTTTATTTGTACAAGTTTTTCTAATAGTCTTTTTATCTTCAAATATTATAATTGTTATTTAATAGTTACTTTACAATTTTAATTTTGTGTTAACAATATTAGTTACAAATCTATTAAAGACAAGCAATTACTTTTTTTCTTATTTAATTTTACGATACTTTTTAGTAAGCGCAAATTTACTTTTTTAAATAAAACAACTAATTAATAGATATACTTTCGCTCGAATTATAAATATTATGTTAAGATAAAAATAGAAGAAGCAAACAAGTTTATCTTAAATACAATAAAGTATTCTTTTCTTAATTTATATCAATTTAGTTTGCATTAATAAGTTGCTCTTTAATTATTTCTATATAATTTAACATTATATTAGAATTTATCTACTCAATTATTGCTTTGTTAATTCTTTTATTTAACTTTATTATCTTTAATTTTTTTTAAGTAGTATTTTGTTATAGTTTGCTCTATATTATAGTTTCTCGATCTAATACAAGAGATTTGCTCTATTTAACAATTCTTGATTAGTTGTTTATAAGTATCTACGTTATAGAGCTTTGTATAATAGATTTATTTTTCTTAATACGCGACAATTATAATAGAGCAATTTGCGTCAATCAAGCTATAATTATAATTGTTGCTACAACAACAACACTTGTCTTTCAATTAATTTTAAATAATGCAATTGCTTTATTTCTTCGATTTATATCTCGAAATAAAATAAAAGAAAAGAAAGAATCGAAATATCGCGAAACAAAAGTAAGAAATTATTTTCAAAATTTTCTACAAAAATGTTTCGATTAATTTGATCAAACAAAAAATTCAAATTTTATTGATAGAATCTTCTTCGATATATATAATAAAATAAAGAACTTTATATCGAACAAATATAATAATCTTGTTTTGTTAGCATTTTAATATAAATCTCTTTGCACTTAAAGATCTATAGTTTGAATTCTAGACAATTATTTGAAGATCAATAACAATAAGATATTGTGTATTAAACGACGCTACAACAATATAAAAATTATTAACAAGCATGCAAGTCTAGATAAAAAGAAGAGAATAACAATTACACAAAACGTTAATATCTTTTCAGAAGTAGAATTAAGAAAGCTTTAAAGCTTTGTTAAAATCTAGTAAACAATTCTTTTATTTTATCTATATAGAGTTTTTTACATTCGGGCAAGACCGACAATATCGCTATTGTTTCAAAGTTATATTTACTCTTATATAAGCTTTAATTTCCTTCTTCTCGCTCAAGCTCTTTGTAGAATATTTCGAAGTATAAATCTTGTTTACTGAGATTAATATTCTCAAATAAATAAAAATATTCTTTATTAATTAGTTGCTAGAAATCTAATACTGATCTATGCAGACAGTAAAGTATACAATCAGTATAGAAATAGATACTAATAAGTCAATTCTCAAACAGAGAAGTTAAAAATAAAGCAAAAAAGTCCCAAGTAAATAAACAATAAGACGTATTCAATTTTGCTAGAAATAAAACTTGGCCGTTAAACTAGACGCAGTTATTGTTCAGAGTTTAAGACACTTATATATATTAGATATATATATGTTTGCTCTCTTGTTTAACTGTATTTTACTTTTTGTATTCTCTCTTAAATATTTAAATTGTTTTTTGTAAATTCTAATGCAATATCTATCAAAGCACTAGCAATATCAGAATTATAGAATTATAAGCTATTTGACTGCTTCAATTCTATCAACATATATAAGTTTCTAAAAATATTATAGAAATAGTATTTTAATATATACAACACTAGACTGCTTAGGTATCTGATATCTATATATTGTTTACAATAAAATATAGACTAGAAGAAATAGCAATCTCGATATTTTGTTTTGTAACAACAATATATATCTTTCTTTCTTATATCTTATATATTACACGCTACTGACTTCTTTTGCCGTTAGTGTATAGATTGTTGAACTCTTTTATTCTATTTTTTTCAAAATATTTGTCAAATAATTAGTCGAAGCAAAATGCGTCGTCAATATAGTATTAAAAGCAATAGTTGTAACAATTGTTTTGTCTTCTGCTTCTATAGTTGCTACGCGCTAATACAAGAGAATAAGAAGATAAAAGCGCAAAAGAAAAAATATAAAAAACACAATACTCCGAAGCAGCAGTCTTCGATAATATATATGTTGCAGCAGCAACAATAGAAACTAAAGTCTTAAAACTACGCGAAAGAAGCGAGCTACGCGACAGCAATATTAAAATATTCGAAAAAAGAGTTTTTTCTGTTTCAAAACACTATAAAAGTAATTTCTAAGTAAAAGATTGTTATTAGAATATATTTATGCCCGCGATAGTTGTAGCGGGTATCTAATCTTTTATATTATTTCTTTTAACTATATAGTTCAATAATCGATATTTATTAATCAAGCGTGTTACGTTCGAAGCCAATATAGTGTGTTTTCTTGATTTACTACTAATTGCACGATTTTGACTATATTTTAATATATATTTGCTTGATTCTGTTCTGCGCAATTATTGGATTTCTATTTTTGCAATATTTCTTATATTGACAAAAGTAAACAGTTAGCAAGCTACTGCTAGATCTAGCAATAATCAAATACTAGATAATTTCAGTTGTCGATTTCTGTTCTTGCTTGAACGTTGCACATATTTGAGAAATTTAATATAAGTGTTTTCGAAATACTCTAATTTTTGCTTGATTCTTCGGCTTTGGAAGTATCGACAGATAAGATACTATAACTAGTAAAAATACTATAACTAGTAAAAATAGTAAGATTGTTGTTGCTGACAGAAATGCTGTTGTAACTGTCTTCTATTTCTGATTTGAGCATATTTGACGATAAATCTATTTTGATTGTAGAGTTAATAGTAATCGAGAAATTGATAAAGTAGATACTGATAACAAGAATAGAATTATCAGTAGATAAAATAGAGAAATTAGTGTTCTTCTCTACTAGTCTTGAATCTATAGAGCTTGTACTAGAAGAAACAAGTTAACAGAAAACAGAAAATTTTAAAAAACTCTTTTATTCTATTTTTGCATCTTCTATATATCTTTTTTGTCTAAAAGATTATACAAACTCTTGCTGTTTAATTCTGAAAAACAATCCGAAAAAACATTTATATCTGTCTCAGTTCTGCAGTATCTTTTTTTATTGTATAGCTATTAGATACTTCTGAATTGTTCAATCAAATATACAATTGTATTTGATACTCTCGTTTACAAAGAGATTGCGGAAGATTCTACGCAAATAGAAATATTAAGAATTATTGTTAAAACTACAAAAACAAATAAGATCGAAATAAATTGCAAACTTTAAAGAAAAAATCTTGTACAGATTTTCTATACTGATTGTTTTTTTTGTCAAAATAATTTTTTTCTTTTGCTTCTGATTTGCAGCGTTAAGATTTTGCTATAAAAGACAGTTTAAAAAAAAATAGAGAAATATATATTCTAGAGATTTCAAATTATTGTAGCGATATTGTACTTAGATAGCTATTAATCTTTAAGTAGTAAAAGTTAAAAATATTTTACTTATCTATACTCTAACAATTGTTAATACTAGCAAAACGTGTTGTACTAATCAAATTTGAATTCAGAGAATAGTCGATATTGAACTTTCTCTGAAAAGTATAGTATTCTGTAACAAGACTTATATTAATTTCTTTTTTATAATTATTAACAGTTCTCTGATTTAATAACTCGATAGATAGCAGATCTGGTTTTTAAAATCGAGATATACTTATATATATTTTTATATTGTTTTTATCGCTTAATATATATAACTAACAATAGAAAGTAAATATTTTTCGAAAAGATAAAAGTTGCAAAATTCTGAATAGAATTAACAAACTCGAAGACTATCAAGCTATACTAGTATAACTTTACTATAGTTATTAGCGTATGCAGAAATCTATAGAATGCTTGATATTGTATTTGTTGCGTCTCTCTTAATATCGAATAAACAAAGTCTCAATAATTTGAAAAAAATTAGATATAAAAAGATTTAGTACTGTTTACGCAATTCTATTTTTCAAGAATTTTCAAAATCGAAGCAATTAATATTTATCGAAATTTATAACAAGATAATACGAGATATCAAAAATAAAAGTTATGCTAAAAAATATAATTTAACTACGATTTCGACTACAATTTTATCCACAATTTATATACGTGCTAATAACTGCAGTATTTAGTTAATTTAAACGGCAAAAATTAAGTAGCAGAATAAAACAATATTATACATTTAAACTGTCTACTTTTTCTTATTAAAAATGTATATTGATAGATTAAATAATAGACTTGACAGAAGAATTTATAGAAGACGCAACAAATACAATATTAAGCATTTCACAGATTTCTGTATACGCTAATAGTATATATTGGAAAAAATTAATGTACAAGTCGATTAAGTACTTATTTTCTAGTTTCTCGATATATAATAAAAAATCTAGTTTATATTATTGTTGAAGATCTAGAATACTTTTTTAAGTAGTCAAAAATAAGTTTTTTTTTAACTGTATTTGATCAATTTATTAATTATTTATATAGTATACTAATTGTCTCTATCTCTGTATACAACAACAACTCTTTAAACTTTCTATTATTCGAGAGTCTCAATTTTAGCAAACGCAGTTTTTGTAAATGTATGCAACATTATTAAGATCTAAATATTATTGCTTAGCTATCTTCTATTATAGCAATATTTTACAGCAAACAGAGACTTGTAACTATAAAATCGAAAAATTTATTGCTAGAGATATTGTTATTAAGAAAAACAAATCTTATAAAGATATCTTTAGAGATATCTACAAAATCAATATTAACAAAAAAAACAACAACTCTATCTCTTTATATTAGACAAACAATAAGAATAATCTAAATAGCGCTAACAAAAATTGTTTATCGATATTTTATTTTGTTGTTTAGTCTCGAGCAGCTAGTGCAACTTCTATTGTAGTACTAGTAGAGTACAAAAGCAAAAACTAGCTATCAAAATTTATTTTGAACTTTAAGTTTTTTCTATTTGTTATTTGAGCATTTTTGAGCTCAATCGAGCAACTTAATTAAGTAATAACGTTGTTTGTATCGCAAGTCAAATTGTTTAATTAAATTAATATATTTAATCAAAAGCTCGATTCGATTTGTCGAAGAATTTACAATAAATTAATATAACAAACAAACAAAATAATTATTGAATGCTTGTATTCTTAAGTTTAGATATTAATGTTTTAAAGTCTTTGATTCTATTTTGTGTTGCATTAATAAATTGTTTAATTTATAATATATATTTATAAACAAAAGCGCTCTTGCTTGTATATTTAGAAGTTAAGTTAGATATTTTTGTTATAACAAATACAATAACAACATTATTTCTTATTTTATATCTTGTATTTTAATACAAACAAAACTTGTTTAACTTCGTCTTTAATATTTGCGTTTATAATATTTTTGCTTCTATAAATAGATTCTTGTTTATATTGTTTGTTGTTATAAATTTATTTGTATAAATTATATTTGTATCAAATCTAAAACTCTTATATTAGCAATTGTCGTCTATTGCTTATAAAATCTTGAATATCTTATTGTTAAAACGCAATATTATTGCGTTTAAATCTTTATTTAGTTCGAGCTCTCTTTGTAGTATGTTGTCAATTATTTGTTTTATCAAACTCTATCGATAGATTACAATTATACAATTAATTCGATTTTTTTAATATATTTTTTTTCGATATATTTTATTCGATACAAAGTTTGCTTACTTTTCTTTTTTATATCTTTTTTTTAAATATCTCGCAAATGTAATTACTAGCAACAAGTGCGTTTTGTTTGTATTAATACTTTTAATCGTAATATAGTATTTTTTAATTACATTATTTATATATTGCTCTAATAGTATATTTAGAATTTCGAATAGACAAATTCTTTGTAAACTAAAAATAAAATAGCGTAGTATTATAGAAGTCTTTTGTAGATACTACTAATGTTTTTGCATATAAATAAGATTTGATAGTTATATATTTTTTCTTAATTTTAATGGTATTTTGAGTAATATTTGTTGCAAGTATAAGTTCAAATTCAATTTATTTATTTTTTGTCAACAAGAATAATTGTATTAAGAAAAATTGAAAAAGTATTATGCAAACGCGCTATCGCTTAATTTTATAGTTGTCGAAAATATATAATAGCAAATCAAATATAAAAATAAATAAAAGAAGCAAAACGCGTTTCTTGCAAACAACTCTAGCGAAAGCTATCAAATTTACGTTAGTTTAATATAGCAACTCAAACTATTTTTTGCTATAAAAAGAGTAAAATCTTATATGTTTAATTTGATTTCTAATAACGTCAATTTAACTATATAGTAGACGTCTTTGTTTTTAGCAATGTTATTAGAAAACTTAATCTAATATATTTGTTCTTAAAGCAATACTTCAAATATAATAAATTATAGAAATTAATTTCTTATTGTTTTTTAACAATTTCTATTTACTTTATATATAGACAACACAAGTAGTAGCATTCTGAATCTTATAGACTACAAATTTATCTTATTTTGTTTAGATACTTTTAATGTTGCATTAATTTATTTTTTTGCTACTCGAGTTCTATTTTTGATAAAATTTTTGTTATAACAAATATTGTATTAATTCTAATCGAAATATATATTAAAACTAAATATAGATTTTTTCAAAAAATCTATTTTAATTAATATTACGTACGCGCTTCGAAAAATATTGCTTATATTGTAAATTTGTTAATTACTAATAGCTTGCAAGATTTTTGTACTACTTGTTAATTAAAACTTTAATTGCAATATGTTGTTTAATCTATTTAACTTCTTTTTGTTGCGTTATTTAAGAACGTTTAAGAACGTCTTACTATATATTTTTTTTCGATTTTATTTGTCTCTTTTCTTAGAATTTACAATAAACAAAATAAATAATAATTGTTTAATAGAGCGCTCTTTATATATCGATAACAATTTGGCAATATATTGCTTTTTCGAGAAAAATTCTTGAAATTATATATAATTTTGTCGCTAGATATCAATATAATTGTTTTAAGCTTTCGAACAACGCGATATTTTCTTTATTTGTTAATTGAATTTACTAGAATTATGCGCATTAAATTTAAAACAAATTATCGAGATATATATATATACAAAGCATTTCTTAACTCAAAAATTATCTCTTTTTTTTATTTATTTACGTAAGTCGATTGCGAATATTATAGAAACAAAACAATTATTCTCAAGTTGTTTGTATTGCTAGATTTTATTATTTTGTTTTAATCTATCTAGATTGTTTAAATAAGTTTGTTGCTAACATACAAATATAGTTGTTGCTAAAACTAGTTTTTTTAATCTAGTAAATTAATAGATTTAATTAAGAGTTCTAGTATATATAGAATTGTAATTGTTTTGTCTAATACTTAAAATTGCTTAATCGAAAAATATCTATTTTTAGTTGTTAAATTTTGTCGATATTATAAGATAAGAAATTTGTAATTTTAAGACAATTTTCGATTAAATTTCGATTAAACTCTTTTTTTACTTAATTTGATTATTTATTGTCAAAAAAGTTACTTTTCTCGAGTTATATATATGTATTTAATTTATAAATTCTAAAGATTTGTTAATGCGAAAATAGAAATTCTTTATTAAATATATATAAATATATTCGTTGTTTTTAATATTAAAGTTGTTAATTGTATTAAATTTTTTAATAAACTTCTTATAATAACTAATAATATAAAATTTAAGTATATTGAAATAAATTTTTTTTGTCTTTACATTTATTAATTGGTATTTGGCGAATATCTTTTTTAATATATTGAATTGTTCTTGCGTATATTGTATATATAACAAGATTGTCTTGTTGTAAAAGCAATATATTGCAAGCATTATAAAATTAACTATCGATTTTGTCGCGTAAATTGCAATTGAAGCATAATAACAAAGCAACAATATTATAATTGCTATTAGTTAATAAAGAATAATATTTTGTTCAATTTCAATTTATTGTTGAACTTTGCTAAAATACTTAAAAGTGCGTAGATTAAAAATTTTGAAAATTAATTTAAAACTTTAATTTAATTTAAATATAATATTTGTTTCTTTTATTTTTTTGCTTTTGTAAACATGTTTATAAATCGCTCTAATTTAAGAAATAACGTTTGCGATAAATCTCTTTAGTTAATTTATTAAATTTATTAAGATATCTTTCTTAAGTTAATGTAACAAATCTATTATTATTATATTATAAATGTTTATTTCTAGAAGCTCTTACGCGAAGTTTCTTATATTATAAATGTATTCGAAATTCTTTTTATCAATTTTATAATTAACTTGAAACTTAAGTTGTTGTAGTATATTTTTATATATTTGTAATATTTATATATCTATCAAATTGTTATGTTTGTTTGAAGAAATCTTGTATATAACACAATAACAATTTTTTTTAATCTTGATTACAAGTGTTTGTTTCAAATAGTCGATTATTAGTTTTGTTAATATTAAATAGCAATATTTGTGTCAATTATTTACGCAATAAATTATTAATTCTTTTGTTAAGAAATTGCGCAAAGCTAGTGCCAAATAGTTAGCGCAATAATTTTTTAGCAAATTATTTTTTATTTACGTCTCGTTATACAACTTATAATGTTGTAATATATCTTTATATTTAAATATTTTGTATTGTTTTTTTTAATATATACTATCGAAATGTAGTCTAACAATATTATATTTAGTTAATAGTTTTGTTGTGCGTTCTTGTTTAGATTTTCAATAGTTATATATATCGATTATATATTTTGATTTTTCTATTGTTTAAAAAGCTGTATTTTATTTGTTGAAATAAAAATTGATATTATAGTTGCTTTAATTAAATAAGAATCTTGTTTTTCTTATTAATTGTTAATTGTATAATATTGATTCTAGAGTTTATTGCTTTTCGCTATATATTGTCGAATTAATATATATTATAAGTAATTTATATAAATTAAATAATCAAATATAAAAGCAATAATCTTGTCTATTAGTCGATAGCGTATTTTGTATATTTGATTGAAGTAAGTTGTATTTTTTATATTAAACGTCAACTTAAACGTGTTAATTTTTTATTTGTTATTAGATATTTTTCACGATATACTATTTAACTTAACAAATTATATATTATTGTTTAAATAAAAGACGAACTTATAAAGTAACTTTAATTGCTTGTTTTTAAAAAATTAATTAATATTGCTTTTAGTATATTTGTAATTGTAAAACTAGTATATTAGAGTATAGTTTGTCTTGTTAAAAAAAGATTTATAGCAATTCTTAATTAAATAATAATATTTCTTGCTTTTGTTCTAAATATTTAAGTAATCGAATTGTTGTTAAATTTTCTTATTGTATTTAATGTGCGCATTCAAAGTCTTAAACAAATTTTTATATATTTGAAAATAATTTAACAACAATTTTTTGATTTTTTTTTTAGTTACAATTTCGTAGTTTTTGTTGCGTAGCAAAAATAATATAAACAATAAACTAGATTTAAATCGACAATCTTTATAAAAATTATTAATAAATTCGATTAATTTTTTGTAGTTGTAAAGCGTTGCAATTAGATTTGTCTCAATCTATTATATTTGTTAATTTAGTATCTTCTTAATTAAATAATACAATATATTGCAATTTGTAAAGTAATTGTCTTCTAAGAGATCAAGCAATAAATATATCGAACTAAAATTATATTTAAAAACTAAATTTAGATTTAAGAAGTTATTATTTAAAAAAATCTAATTAATATAATATCTCAAGTTTTTATCTATTATATACGCAATACTTATTATAATAGTTGCTTTTGCAATCTTTGTTAATAGATTTGTACAAAAGTATTGTTTTTAATAATAATTGTTTTGTTGCGTCTCTTAATTGTATAAATTTTTTTTTAGATATTTATATATATTGATTTTTCTAATTTGAGTACAATTTTTATAGTATTTTTTTACGTAACGCGTAAAATTGTTTATAAACTTTAAAATTTTTGAATATTTTTAACAACGTATTGTATTTATATTGATTTAAATATTAAATATTATACTAAACAATATTGCAAAACAATTGAAACACAAAATAGTGCATTTAATATTAATAGAACAAACACAATTATTTATAGTAAACTAGCGCAAAGATTTCGTAAATACTTGCTTAACAATTTTACAAAATCTTAATTAGTTTGTTTAGTAGCTAATTTTTTTTATTTTCGAATATTTTTTTAATAAAAATATTCGAATTTTTTTTGTTTTTTTTTTATAACAACATTATTTTATTGTCTAAGCTTAAATTATTTTTTCTATACTTTTATAGTTGTGTTGTTTCTTAGACGTCGCTTTTGCTTTAACTCTATTATAGCTTTTTTTAGCGTAAATTGTTCAAACATTTTTGACTAACTTGTTATAGATTTTAATTTTTATTTTGTTGTAGACGTTATTACGAAGCAAATAGATTTATAGAGATTATTGTTAACTATTTATTAAATTCTTGACGTCAATTTAGTAGATAAAAATCTTAAAGATATAGTTTTTTTTAAGATTGCGCAATTTAAATAACTTGTTGTTAAATTAAACAATTTTTAAGCTTAATTCTATACAATATATAAGTATTAAGTAATCTTTTATATTATTTTTAATAAAGAACAAGACTTTTATTAGTTAAATTGAAAAAAAACTACATTGTATTGTCGAAAATCTTAGATAAACTTTGATTTTTTAAAAGTCTAAAATTTTGAACTAATTAAAAGCATAAATTGCTATCGATTTTTGTTTAATAAAAATGTTTACGTAGTTTGTTCAATAGTTTTGTAATATTGTTGCTAACAACAATAGCAATCTTAATTATAAAGATTGATATAAAAATATATTTAAAATTATTAATGTTTAAACAAATATATCTCTCTATATATATCTATTATCTTTCTACTAGAATAGATTATTAGTAAGTTTTTTTTTTAAATATATCTTTTATTTTGAATTAATAGTTTTCTTTATTTTAATTTTACGCGAAGCTAGAGTATAAAAGTATTTGTTAATTTTGTTCTTTTTTTTCTTTGTTTTATGTTTGCGAAATCTAAAGTTAATAAAACTTGCAAATCAATTAATACAAAAGACAAAAAATCTAATAAATATAATAGTTGTTGCTTTTGTTTTCTAATAAAAGAAGTCTTAAAAGTATATATTTAGTCGCTTTTTGTCTATTAAGAATATAAGTATTTAAAATACTTATGCGTGCAATTGCAAAAACTCGATACTATAATAGAAAAGCGTTACTTTTTTAATTTAATTAACAATAAAAACTACGAGTTTTTGCGCAATATTTAACTTAAAGAACGATAATATATTTACAAATACAATATTAACTATAGTTGCAACAATAGATGCAAGAATCGTATTGTTCAATATAGTTAATAAATAAATTTAAAGATTGTTAAAATTACAATTTATAAATAAAATAAATTCGAAGTCTTTACTCTTAGAGTATTTTTACAATTTGCGCTTTTTTAATATTGATTGTTAACAAGCTTAGATTTATAATATTTTAAGCTTCTACTAAAAAAGCAATTTATTAATATATATTGCAACAAAATTATTACAAATAAGAAGTTTAATTGTTGCAATAAATTACGCAAAATTAACAACAACAATTATATATTTAATCTAGACAAGCTATGCGCAAATATTTTAGAGATTATTATTAAGATTAAATTTCTAGATAACTATTTAGACAAAAAACAATAATATTGTAATTTTGTTAAAAACAACAAGTACAAGATTTATAAAAACAACAAAGAACAAAAAATATAGCGCTATTTTTTCTACAACAAACTTAAATACTTTATCGACAATATATATAAAATATAGATAAATTAATATATTTTATCAATCATTTGTGCGAGTCGAATTGTGCTATCTATACAATTTTGTACAATTATTTCGATAAGTATATCTACAAACTTGTCTTTTTTGTTACAAAGAATATCTAGTTTTGTCTAATACAAAATAATAAAGTTTTAAATCAAATATACATTTATTTTGTAATTTAAACTTTTGCAATTTTTAAAATGCGCGCATTTTTCTATAAAGATCTAAGTTAAAAAAAAAAAATTACTTCTAAGATCTATATATGTAAAAATAGTAAAAATAGTTTTACAAATATCTTTTTTAGCATTAATAGTAGATAGTATATACTAAATATAGTAAATTTTATATAAGAAAATTATAAGCAAAAGACTTAATAATTGTTAAAGTAAAATTTAAGAACAAAAATAAATATTTTATTAAAATATTGTTCGATAACTTTACAATTTTTATATATAGATATATCTTATAATATTAATTCTTAAAATATATATATTGAAGTTTAAATATATATAAAAACAATATTCGTATTATTTATAAATCTTTTTGTATATAAATTACAATAATTAGTTCTTTTATTTGTTCTATATTCTCTTGCATTCTTCTATATTTTTTAAAATTCTTAATTTTTAATCTTATTTTTCAATTCTTATTACAAGACTTATTTTATATTTAATATTAAGTTTCGAAATTTTATATATTATTTTTTTTATTTGTTAGCAAGCACTATATACTTACAATAATTTTAACAAAATTTAACAAAAAAAGTTTGTCTTCAAACTCTTTTAGTATTTTTGCAATCAATTTATTGCTAACTATATATCTAGAATACGCATTTCTCGAAATTGTTTATAATACAATTATCGCAAGTATTAAAGCTTTAACTTCTAGAGTTTAAGTTTTTTTTCGACATTAAATAAATTGTATATTAGAATATCTTTTAAACGCAAACAATTACGTAGTACTTTAAGATTAATTAATTATAATATAAGTAATCTTGTTTTAACTATTAATTGTTTTAGTATAAAGATACTAATTGACGTAGTATTTTAACTTCTTTATTGTTCGAATCTCTCTCTAATATTAAATTTACTAATATTGCAATTGTTGAAATTGTTGCAACTTAGTTTATTATTAGATTAATAACGTTGCTATTAACTACAAATATTTAAACAATTGTACAACAAATATTTGATTAAAACTTCGCTTAATTGTTTAATTCGAAAAATTTATTTTTAAATCTTAAATAAATATTTTGACAATTTAGTAATTTTCAAATCTTAAATATAATTTTCGATTAAATATTATTTGCTAAAATATAGCTATAGAGTAAAAAAAAATAACAAAAAATTTTTTTTTGTACAATTTTTTTGTTGTTACAACTTCGAGATTTTGCTATTCTTTAATAAGATTTGCGTTTTAAGATTTATTAAATATTGTTAAATTCGAATCTTTATTAATTTATTATTTGATAATAATAACAATAATAACTTGTATCTTTTCTCTTAAATTCGAATCGAATTTAAAAATTACAATTTTAATCTTAAGATTATTAATAAGATACAAATATTAAAAAAGAAACACAAGATATTTGCAATATTAAATTGTTTAATATTTTTGTATTATATTTCTATCTTATTAATTTGTCGAGAGATATCTTTAATTTAGTTTTTTTATAATACAATTTAATTTGTTTGCGCTTTTGTTTAAGCTAATTTGTTTTAAAACTTAATTTTGTTTTATTTAGAACAATTTGCACAAATATATTTGCAACAAAATTAAATTTTATATTTTGCTACTAAAGTTTATCGATATTTTATTCGAATCTTCTTTGAAAAAGCGTTGCGCATTTATATTTTTGTTAAAATAATATATTGTCAAAAAAATGTTGTTACAAAAATATTAATATTTTTTATAATAAATTTATTAAAGAATTGTAACTTATCGATCTTTATATTGTATTATATTATTTGTTAAACTAATATTAAATTTACAATACTTTAAGTTGCGCACAATATTGTCTCTTTAATTAATAATATTAACAACTTTTCTCTTGTATATTAAATAAAAAGCACTAAAGTTTTTCGCTTTTTCGATTATTTGCAAATATCAACAATATAACATTTATTTATACTAGATAGATTAACGTTATTCGTCAATATATTTTTTAAATAAGCTAGAAATGTCGATATAAAAGCTCTCTATTGCTTATATATTTAGTTTTTTGCGATATTTGTTTTTTCAAATTGTTTTATTGTCGCAAGACAATATTTTTAGATGCAAGATTTATTGTTGTTAACAAAAAATTTTTTGCGCTCTAGCAAGCAATCTCGAGAAAGTAAAGAAAAAATTTGTCGTTTAATAGAGAAAACAATAATAGTAAAAAAAACTATTTTTAAAAATAACAATTTCAAAAATAAAAAAGAGAGAGTTGTAAAAAATTAAAGTTGCGTTTTTTACAAATAAAACAATTGTAGTTTTTGAGTTACAAAACAAAAGAGTCTAGCAATAATAAAAGAAGTCTTATAAATATAGTATCTTTATTAATAATTAAAAAAATTTATAATAGTATTAAGTTACAAAAACTAAAGTAGTTTTCGACTAGAATAAAATAAAGAGAAAATTATTTAAACAAATATTCGATTAATAGTATTTTTAATTAATAGATTTAATTTATTTGTAATTTCTATTTCAATATATTAAATTTAAAATTGTAGTTAATAATAACAACAAAATACGAAAATTCTTGCGAAAAAGCTTTTTTAAAAAAAGACTTAATATTCTTTGACGCAACAATTATAAATAAGTAAAGATATTTTGTCAAAATATTGCTATATAGTTTTGCAATTTCTATATATAGATGCATCTTATAATATCAATTTTCGAGATATATATATTGAAGTTCTAATATATATAAGAACTATATTTATATTATTTGTAAATCTTTTTGTAAATAAGTTACAATAATTAGTTTTTTTATTTATTTTATTCTCTTTAAAGTTATTATATATTTTATATTTTTATTTAAGTTATAAAATCTTTTATATTATTATTTTTAATAATTTATTTTTATTGTTAAGTATTGTGCAAAATTCTTGTTGTTAATACAATAATTTCGACAAATTTTGTCGAAAAAAATTTACTCAAAAATTTTCTTATTATTTTTGTTGTTGTTTTGTCGTTAATTGTATATCTAGAGTACATATTTCTTCAAATTATATATATTGCAATTATTGCAAATATCGAAGCTTTAGCTTCTAAAATTTAAGTTTTATTTTATTATTAAATAAATTGTATACTAGAATATTTTTTAGACGCAAACAATTGCGCAATATTTCGAGTTTAACTTATTATAATATAAATAATTTTGCTTTAACTATTTATTGTTTTAGCATAAAAATATTAATTGATACAATATTTTAACTTTTTTACTTTTTGAGTTTCTCTTAAGTATTCGATTTACAATATTACAACTATTGAGATTGCTAGCAATCAATTAGTTATTAAACTAATAATATTGTTATTAATTACAAATATTTGTACAATTATACAACAAATATCTAGTCGAAACTCTACTTAATTGTTTGTATCGAAAAATCTATTTTTTAATTAATATTCTACAAAATAAGTATTTTGATAATCTAATATTTTATAAATCTTAGATATAATCTTCGATTTAAAATTGTTTACTAAAGTATAATTATAGAAAGAAAAAAATAAAAAAAAATTTAGTCTAGTAGAATTTTCTTATTGTTACGATTTCGAGATTTTGCTATTCTTTAGTAATACTTGCATTTTAAAAATTATTAAATATTGTTAAACGCGAATTTCTTTAAATATTTATATTAACAATTAAGATAACAACTAGTTTTATCTTTTTTTTCGAATTTGTATTAAGTTCGAAAACTACAATTTTAATTTTAAAATTATCAATTATATACAAATCTCGAAAAAAAAAAAAAAACACTTTTTTTTGTCGAATCGATATTTAACTTTTGTCTACACTTTTGTTTTTTCAATTTATTGAAAAATATTTTTTATTAAAACTTCTTGTTTTACAAGTTAATTTGTTTGCGTTTTTGTTTATTCTAATTTTTCTTAAAACTTAATTTTCTTTTATTTTTAACAATCTACTTATATATTCTTTTAGCAAAGTCGCGTTTTGTATTTTGCATTTTGTGCGTATTAATATTTTCTAGCAATTTTTTTGAATAAGATATCTTTTAATTATATTTTAACAAATACTATTTACTTTTAGAAAAATACTTTTATTAAATTATTAATATTTTTGATAATTGTTTTATCGAAGAATTGTAATTTTTTTATTTTAATTTTAATTTTGTATTGTATTATTCGATATATACAAATAAAACTTACAATATATTAAGTAACTCGAGATTCTATAGTATTAGCTAATAGTTTAAACAACTTTTTTGTTTTTCTATTTTAAGAAGATTTAAAGCGAGAATCAATCAAAAGCAAAAAAAATAATTGTTTGAATTTTAAATTTGTATTGTTAATATTAACAAAAAAGATAGTAAATAATATTAGAAAACAAATTTGTTTTCGTAAAATCAAAAAAAAATTGCGCAATTATTAATTTTTGAAAATTGTAAACTAGTTTTATTGTTGTTATACAAATATTTTACAAGATTATTATGCTAGAAATAAAGATACTAAATCTTAGTCTCTTCAAAATATTTTTTTAGTTTAAAAACTCGATTAAATTTATTTAAACTACTTTTTTTTTTGTTTTAAAATATATTTTTGTTCTATTTGTTTGTTGTAGCTTTGCTAGAGATATTTTATATTTTAACAAGAATTGTTATATTTGATTACAATTGTATATTTTGTTAATATTACTATTTTAAAATATTGATTATAGTTTATTAGTTTCTAACTTTTTTTTTTCTTTTTAACTTTTTTTTTCTTGTTGTTTTTAATTTTTTGATATTGTTTTTTGTATAATATTTTCGATAAATATACTATTTCTTTTAAGAATATTGATCGACTTAATCTTTTTATTGTATTTTTTGTTTTTATAGCAAAAACTTATATTTAGAGACTTAGAAACTAACTTTTTTTTTATTTGAAATAGAATAGCGCATATTTTTATACAATTGTTTTTGTCAAATTTTGTATTTTCTTTATATTTGCAAAACTTTATATTTTCTACTAAATGTTCTAGATTTTTCTACTATATTTTACTAGTTTATTGTAATACGTATTTTGTAAATTCGAAAAAGTTATTTTTATTTTTTTGAACACTTAATTGTCTAATTCTTTTAAAATAGAATTTGATTTCGAAAAATTTAAATTGTATTAACAAATTGCACACGCATATCTATTCTTATTTTTTACACAAGTTAGATACTTATAGCGTTATATATTATTATTTAGCGAAAATACGCTTATTTGCAATATTGTTTTTTGTATTTATTTTTGCTCTAGTTTGCTCTTTAATAGCGCTTAATCTTATTTTAATTTTAATATTGTTTCGAATTTACTTTATATTTTGCTTGCGATTTGTATATTTACTCGAACTAAATTAAATACTTTTTACTAAATATTTGTTAAAACAATCAATTATAGAAAATTATAATTCTAATTTTTTCTATATTTTTTGTTTAGACAATTTAAGAACTTTCGCTTTTAACACAATTTTCTTAAACGCACAATATCAAAAGTACTATTATTTTTTAGTATTGATTGTAGCACTCTAGAAACAAATCTTTAAGTTTAAAAATTGTCTTTATTAGATTTTGCAACAAAATATAATATTAAGAACGTAATTTGTTTAATTTTTTAGTTACAAACAAATTATCTTAAGTTTTATTAACAATTCTTTAAACAAAATATGCGCAATTTCGAAAACTCTAATTATAAAATTAACAATTTCAACAAGTTCTTTAAGTTTTACAATATCTTAATAAAGTTATTTTCGATTGCAAAAAACTTTGCTTTTAAGAGTTTAAATATAATAAATTAATTGCTTATTAATTTGTCTAGATTTTACAAAAATATATATTAATATATTTTTAAAAACGAATTTTACAACTTATATTAAACAACAAACTTTTTCTAAAAATTTGCTCAAAAAATTAGATAGTTTTAAGTCTCAATTATAAATTATTTCTCGATATAATTTATTTAGCAAACAATTTTACAAATATATTTATTATTTCTAAAATTGTATTTTACAATTTTTTGAAAAACTTTTTATCAACTTCTAATCTTTGATTACAATAGAATATATATAAAATCTTTTTTTGCATTTTAAAACTTATTAAAAATAGAATATTAAAAAGTTTTAAAATTTTTATATCAAATTGTCTATTTAATTATTTGCAACAATATAATTATTTTACTTTTCTTTTAATAAAGCAAATTTCGAAAGTACTTCGAACTCAACTATTTATATCTTAGCTAATATATTATTTAGCAATTTTATAAAACATAATATGCGTAAAATTGTTACTATTAACGCAATTTGTAATATTACAACAAGAGAGAATACAAAATACAATTTCGAAATCTATATATTATCTCAAACTATTAATAATAAATTTAAAAATTTGTTCGAAACAAATTTGCAAAAAAGCTTTAATTTTAATTTTAATATTAATAATTTTAATATTAATAATCGTAATATAAAGACAACTTTATACAATAATTATTTTAAAATATTGCGTTTTTTTGATAATTCTTTGCGTCTATAGATTTAATACAAGTTTTGTTTAACAATTTAAAATCTATATTGCAAGATTGTTATTTCTAATCTAAAATTATCGTATTTACTCAATTAAGTTTTTGAACAAATTTACAATAATTTGATTGTCGAAACAATTCTAATAAATACAATCAATATTATAGAAATTAAATCGATTGTTATTTTGTTTTTAAAAAAAAAAATTGCTATAAAGTATATTAAGTACGTAAATAATAAATTTTGCAAAATCGATAATAAAAAAATTATTGTTAATTTAATATCGATTTTGTTATAATTTTTGTCTCTTGTATTAAAACAAACAATTCGAGAAAAACATTATATACGTTGTCTAAAAATTCAAAACTTTTTATACAATATTTTGTTATCTATGCTACAAGACAATTTAAAAATCAACTTTGTTATCAAATTTAATGCAATCGAATATATAACAATAGACTTTAATAATATTGTTATATTATGTTTTTGCTCGATTAAAGCAACGCAACAAGCTTTTAATTTTTTTTTTTGTATTTCAAATATCGCGAATATTGTCTCAAGTATATTGCAAATTCTTGCACTCTATTTTTTAGTCAAATAAATTAGCTTAAATATCTAAAATAACAATACTATTATTTTTCTAAATTCTTAATTATAGTTGACGCAAATTTAAATTTTTTTTTTTTTATCTTTTTTTGTATCTTAAATATTGCAAATATTGTCTTAAGTATATTGCAAACTCTTGCACTCTATTTTTTAATCAAATAATTTAATTTAAATATCTAAAATAACAATACTATTATCTTTCTAGATTTTTGATTATAATTAACGCAAATTTAGAGCTTTTTTTTTCTTTTATTTTTTTTCGTATCTCAAATATTGCAAATTTTGTCTTAAATATATCGCGAATTCTTGCACTTTATTTCTTAATCAAATAAATTAACTTAAATATCTAAAAGAACAATATTATTATTTTTCTAAATTCTTAATTATAGTCGACGCAAATTTAGAGCTTTTTTTCGAATCTAAAATTTTTTTCGATAAAACTCTTAGCAAGCTAATTTAAATACTTGTATTTATAACAAGAATTCTTTCGCATTTTTTATTTTGTTAAATTGATTTTTTTGCGATACAAATTGTTTATATTATATACTATATTATTTTATTAATTTCTTCGACAAACAACAATGTTCGATCTCGAGTATAAGAATTATTAAATTTGAAAAGACGTATTTGTTGTACTTACTTAAGATACTTAAAAAGAGAAAACAATTCGAATTAAACAAAAAAACAATAGTATAAAATAGTTGTCTACAATATTGTTGCAAGAACAAAAAGAAAATCGATTCTATAAATCAAAATTCGAATTTGCGCAATTTGCAAAATATTAACAATTTGAATCTTAATATATTATTAAATTCTTTCGAACAATTAAATTATAACTTGATTGAAATAATAATTTGTTGTCGAAATCTTGTTAATTAAGTATTGTAATATAACTCTTGTTTAGATTAAAAAGAGTACAATTTTATATATAAACGCAAAGATAAAAACAATTGTTTAAACGATTTTGTAATAAAATTACGCAAATCTTCGATAATATTTTAATTTATTTACAATTCGAAATATATATACGTACTCTATTTGAATTAGCATTTTTGCATTGTTAATATTTGCAATTTGTTTAACAATATTCTTATTAATTTTGTATATTTTATATTGTTGTTTTATTAAATTTTAATAAATCTTATTATAATACTTAAATATTAAAAAACAAAGAAAATATTATATTTCTAGTTTTTATTCTTTATTTATTTTTTTATTTAATCGAATATACTATTAAAGTCTATATATTTATAGAAATATTAATTGTTACAAGAAATTCTTAATAGCAATATTAAAAAAGAGAATTTATACAAATACTTGTTTTTTTGATATTTGAAAATTGTATATTTTTTGCAATTGTATAGAAGATTACTTTAATTACAAAGTCAAAAATATTTTGTTTAAATATATTGTTGATTTTTAAGATTTTTTACGTATATATAGCAATACTTGCGACAAAAATATTCTAAATTAGATTAGTATTATATCGATAGTATTAAATATAATTTATAATCGACAAAAACAATAAATAGTATAACTATTTTATTTTAGTCAAAAAAAGTTTAGTTAAGAATTTATATTATTTTTTGTTGTTATTAATCTTAAACTTATTCAAATAATAGCTTGATATAAAAAAGAATTATATATTATAGTTGTTTAAAACAAATCTATTATTTGCGAACAAAACAACAAAAACTTTAAATCGCTTCTTGCATATATTTAATTTTTTTTATTATTTTTAAATGTTGCGTTTTTAGAGAATACAATATTGCAATTATTATACAATCAATTAATATTCAATTCTTTGACTTAATTTTGCGTAGAAATATTTATTGTTTATTTGTTATCAAAATTTTCGATTTTTGCAAATTGAAATTTATTTTAAATATAGACAAATGCGTTGTTATTGTTGTTTTTGCTATTTTTGTTATTTTTGTTGTTTCGATTATTATTGTCGCAAGATTTTAAAATAGAATTTGAATTGTTCAAATATTAAGAATATGCTAGAAATTAAAACAAAAAAAGACAAACAACTAGTTAATTGTTATTAACAAATTTGATAAATAAAATTTTAATTAAACTATCTCAATAAGAAACGCAAAATTCGCTAGACTATTTTACTTGAAAATCGACTTTATTTTTTTTACTATTTTTGTTGTCTTTATTATTGTTGTTATTGTACTCTAAAATAGAACTTAAATTGCTCGAATATTAAAAATATACTAAAGAGTAAAATAAAAAAAGACAAATAATTAATTAGTTGTTATTAACAAACTTAATAAATAAAACTTTAATTAAATTATCTTAATAAAAAATACAGAATTTTTTTGATAATTTTTTTTAAGATTTGTTTCTTTTGTTGTTGCTTAATAAATTTAATTGTACACGAAAACAAATTTATTTGTTAATTTTCTTATTTTATTTAGCAAATATACAAAATTTTTCAAACTTGTTTAAAAATACAACTTTGTATATTAAAGATCTAGAGTTATTTACTTCGATAAAACAATATTGTTAAAATATTATTTTGTATTTTTCTTATACTATATTTACAAACTCTATTTTATTAAAAGTATTGTCGTTGCTTTTTAAGTATGCTCGTAGCGCTTTTACTTTAATAAAACAATATATTAAAAATTACATATTATTATTCTTTTAAACTATAACAACTAACTTTATTTTATTACAACGCAAGAAGAATCTTATATTATTATTTTTTCAAATTTTAATTATCGATTTTATCTTATTATAAATATTGCAATTGTTGTCGAAAATTACGCGTTATTTGTTTTCAATATCTATAGATTATTTTTTGACAATTTCCGTATTAATAGATCTCGAATTATAATTAATTAATTATTACAAAACTTATTTATTAAGTTCTATTTTATTGTTTTTAGACAATTTGCAATTTTGATTTAGCGACACAATTTAGCAAAAATTATAATAGAAAAGATGTTGTATAAACAAGCGAATAATTGCATTGTACGTAATAAATACTTAATAATTGCAAGTTAAAATATTAGTAACACTTTTTAAATGCAATATATAACAATATTGCTTTGTATATTTTAGACTCTTGCACTAGTATATTCTTGAACAACAACAACAAAGCAATATAAGTTATATTAGTATCAATTATAGTAAAATATATAATCGCTTGTGTTTGTGTAAAATAATCTAGTCTCTTAAATTTTATAATAATTTAACACGACGTTCTTAATTAATAGTTTAGTTATTTAATATAAGTTAAAAACACATAGAAATATAACTCTATATTAATATATACGCACTACATTAAACTTGTATAAAGATTATTATTTATTTATATTTATTAATTATAAAGCGCAATAAACGTATGCTATTGCTATTATAATTAAGACAAAGTAAGTCAAGATCAAGTCTTTGTATATTGTACAAATAAAAAGATATAATTAAAACTCTCTATTAACTATTAACTCTACTTCGTATTAACACTGTTTTTGTTATATATTTTTTATAGATATCTTGCTTTAATATAAATTTAATAGAAAATATTAATATTTAAAATTCTTTATAATAATAAATAAAAACAATTTTGTCTATTTCTTTGCGCAATGTTGTTTGTTACAAACAATTTTTATTAAATAAATCAAATCTAAATTTATTAAATTAATATCGAATTTCTTGATATCTCTCTCTAATAGCTTGGCGTTCTTTTTAGTTATTTTTGCTATTATTGTTATTTTAGCGACTTGTATATTATTTGAATTTATACTGTTTTTTTGAGCAAATTTGCGAATAATCTCAATTCGATAAAACTAAAATTGTTCGAAGTATAGTTTGTTCAAAATACGAATATTTGAAAAAAAAAAAGCTTTTGTAAAAATCTAACAATATAATCGATATTAGTTTCGATTTTAAAATAGAACAAACAAGATCTATAGATAGAAGCAATTTAATTTAGTAGAAAAAATAGTCTACAATATAATATATACAATTTTGCACAATTGAATAGCGAAGAGCAATGCAACATATTTAGAAACAAACAAAATATTATTGTTATTGCAACTAATATTAGTGCATTGTTCGAGAAAGATAGTATATTTGCTAAGTTTGTTATTTACGAGTTATTATTGTTAAAATCTAAACTACTTATTTGTTTTAAGAGATTATTATTGTCAAAATCTAGATTATTTAGTTGTTTTGAAAATTAATAAGATTGTTCAAAAATTATATTAATATTAGTTATTATTGCAATATGCGAACTCTAGTTAATCTTTAAAATATGTAAAATATTAATTATTATATTGTTAATAGTAGTTTGTAGACAATAATTTTTTGAATAAAAAAATATAGTAAAGAAAGAAATAAAGAATTATTAAAAAATAGATATTAACAATTCAAGTTTATTTGTTCGATATTTTTATTAACTTTTATATAATAAGTAAAACAATATTTTTATTATTTATTATAAAGTGTCTTGCATAAATCTTTTTATTTGCTCGAATATATAGTTGTTAGAACGTATAATATTGTATTGTTTATAATATATTATTACTAAAAAACTAATTTTATATAATCTTAAAATATTGAAAAAGTCAATTAAAGAAGACGTTAAATATATATTGCGAATTTATAAAATATGCAATTATATTAGTTGTTAATTTTAAAACAACAAATTTAAATCGCGCAATTATTTTTGTTTTGCAAATAGAATCTATAGCAAAGTTTAGACTAACAATTAATTTAGAAAATACAACACAATATCTAGTAGAAAACTTTGTAAAAGTACTTTTAATATTGCGTAATTTTAATACTATATCAATTATATTCGAATCGCTTAAACTATAAGATATACTAATTTAAAGTTTTGAAACTATTAATAAAGAAATTAAAACAACAAAAATATAAATAACAAATCAATATAAAAAAGAGATATTTATTAACTATAAAAGCTAAATATAAAAATCAATTAAAACTTCAATTTTTTTAAGTCTTTTTACAATTTTCTATTATTTACTATTAAATTATATTAAGAGTCAAATATTCAAAGCAATCAAATAGAAAATCTATATTTCGCAAATTCTACAAAAAAAAAGATTTGTTAGCAAGATTGTCAAAATTTGTATTTAGATATACTAGAAATCTCGAATTGCTACACAAAAAATAAATATAATTTTGAGTAAAATACAAGAAGTCGACGAGAGAGAGAAAAAGAATATAAAAAAGTATTGTAGAAAAGAAAATTTAATATTGCGATATCAAATATCTAGATTTGACAAGATTGTTAACTTTAGAAAAGATCGAAAATATATTGTTAAGAAATCGAGAGAAAATTACTATTACGCAAAAAAAATTGTTGAAAAAACGTAAAAAATTGTTGAGAAAATAAAAAGAACTGTTAAAAAGACAAAAAAGATTAACAAATTTCAAAAATTAGTTTTTCGAAATTCTTATCGCTAAATTCGAAAAAATTGAACAAAAATATTAAAATTAATATTTGCGATAAATTTTGCATTAATAAAGTGTTAATTTGTAAAAAAATCTATATAGCGAGTTAAGAATATTAAGACGTCAAATTAGAATATTTGTTAACACTAAACTTGCGACAATTATAAGATTGACGCATAGATATATCAATTACAACAAAAAATTAACTAACAAAAGACACAAAAGTAGAAAATTTGTTCAAATTTATAAGTTTGCTAGACGTTTGCGCATAATCGAAGATATTAAAATTAAAAATACTAAAGTACAAAACTAACAATAAAATAACTTTTAATCGCTAGTTAGTATATTGTTCAAAATAGTTATTAATTTCAAAGATTATTGTTTTATTGTTTTCGAAAATTAGAAATATACTTTTTAATATACTTAATATACAATTGCGTAATAATCGAATTGTTTTGTTGCAAGCTTAAATATCTTGTTTCTATAATTAATTTTAATTTGCTATTATTATATTCGATATTTATAAATAACAATCTAGCAATATTTTGTCGATATACGTAACACAAGAAATCTTTTGTACAACTAAAAATTGTTAATTAACGCGAGTTAACAAAAGTAAACAACAAAAGAAACAAATTAGCGCAACAATTATCTTTTAATAGAAGTAAGTAATATTGTTCAAATTATAATCGAAGATTTTTATAATTAAGTTGTTGTTCAAAACAACAACAAAGCAAAAATAAACTATTAATCAATTAAATTTTGACGTTTGAACGTTGCTATACAAAATAAAGATCTTTTAGAATATAATATCTTCTATATTGCGTATTATCGAATTTTAATATAGATTGCTACAATTGCACTTTTGCTAAATAAGTTAAATGCAAATAAGAAGTTTCGAATTAAGAGTAAACTTGTCAATATTGTTTGTTTATTTGTCGAAAAATTGATAAAAATTTATCAAAAATTTCTTGCAACATTTATCGATTTCAATATTTAAATAAACAAAGCATTTTATTTGTTTAATATTAACATAATTCTTAAACGCATTAATACTATAATTAAAGTAACAAGATATTAAATTAATTGTAGCGTCTTATCGCAAAAATATCGATATTAACAAAAAAGAGATGCGTAAATTGTTGCGCAATAAAATATAAAACAAATATAGTCTCAAATCGATTTTAATTATATGCTATAAAATAAAATATAAACTAATACAAAATTAATCTTCTTTGTTATTAGTTTAATTGTAATAATAATTGTATATACGCAATTCAAACTTAAGACTTAACTAAATCTTAAAGTTGTATAGTTAATTAAAAATTGTATTAATTATAATAATTTTATTTTTTGCTCAAAACAATAATACTTCAAATGCAAGAAATTAATTTCTAAATTTCTTTAAATTGAAAAGCTTAACTCGCTCTTAATTAGTTTTTAAAAATTTGTAATATTTAAAATTTTTCTTGAAATTAGAAAAGCAACAATTAGCGCGAAAAATATAAATCTTAATTTCAAGCTTATTGTTCAAAAATTTAATAAATTTAAAAAATATATTCTAAAATGTCTTGTTAACAATTAAAGAGTTATTTATTTTAACGTTTAGCAAATCTACAAATCTATTTTAATAAAAACAATATAAACAATTTTCGTCTTTGTTTTAATTTAAGATTTCGAAAACTCTATTAAGTATTTTTAGAAAACTTGAAACGTAGACAATTGTTGTATTAATTTTATAACAAATCGTTGTATTAATATCTATATATATATAATAATTTGCAGCGAAAACAACGTTAATTAGAATATATTTTGTAACAATTTTAAAGAGTTTGTTATTTGTATTTGTATTAAATAGACTTGTATTTTTATTAAATAAATTCGACTTGTCAACTTGTATAGATTGAGTTTAACTATAATTAGAATTTCGATTTACTAGAGTCTTTTTTAAAGATATATAATAAATATTGTCGCGTTTTAAAAACAATTTTGAAAACTTCGATTTAAAGATTCGCAAAAATTCTAATTTAGAAATTTGCAAACATTTTAGTTTTAAAGAAAAATATAATATATTACAAATCAAATATTTAAATAATAATAAAGTACTATCTAGAATATAGCTATTGATTAATCGATATTGTAGCGTAAAAAAAAGACTATAAAAATCTTCGATATAAGAATTTCGTAAAAATCTTTCAATTAAGAAAAAAAAATTAAAAATTGCTTTATTAATAATTAAACAATTGTATTATTTTTAAATATAATTAAGTTTAGCTTCGTATTTAATAAAGACAACTTAACAATTTAAAAGCAATTATAATTAAGACAAAAAATAGCAAATTAAATAAATAAATTGTTGACAATATACAATACAAAAAAATGCTAATATAATTTTGTCGCAAATTAATATTAACTAATTCTTGATTAATTAATATTAATCGATTAAGTTAGTCTCGATTAAATGCAATTTAAAAGTTGAATCTTAAAAAGTCGAAAAATATACTAATTTTTCGATTGTTAATAGTATAATTCAAATAACAATCGTATACTATTATTTTAAGATATTTAATTATTTTATTAATATTGTTTATTTTTTGAGCTAGTTTCAAAATCTCGATTACTATAGAGTACGTATTGCTAATATATTCAAAAAGAATATTAACAAAGTTGTGCAATTAACGCTTCTTAATTCTAAGAATAATTCTAGTAGCTTAATTATTCTTTTTTGTTTTTTGTTGCGCAATATTAGTTGTTTAAATGCGAAAGATTTTTCAATTAAAGTCTTGATTAATACTTGCTCTAAAATTAACGTTTTAATTAATTTATATTTTCAATTAATTATTAAATTCTATCAAAATATTCTTTACAATAAAAATAATACTAAGAAGATAGTCTCGAATTGTTAGAATTCGATCTATAATTTGCAAAAAATTAGTATTATTTTAATATTATTTAATCAAATTTTTTGCGAAATTAATAAATATGCTTTTAATATAGAGTTTGTTGCTAATTATTAAAAGAATTGTAGTATTAATTATGTTGCTAGAAAACATAAAGAGAGTATATTTAGTATTTGAGTAAAAAAACTTGATAAAATGTTAAAGAAACTTAATAAAGAAATAAGAGAGCTTTGTAAAATATAAAAAAGATTTGATTAAAAATTTAAAAAAAAATTGTTTGCAATTTGATTAAAAATTTGTTTGAATTTTAAAAAATATAGAATAGATTGTTTTTAAAAAGAATTTAAAAATATTTGTAAATTTTTGTAAAAGCTATACTAATATTTATTTAGAGAATTTCAAAATTTTCTTATAACAAAATAATATTTTCTTAAAAGTAAACAATTACAATATTGAGTAATTTCGAGATTTTAATATTTTGAATTGTTATTAATTTATATTTAAACAACAATAAAGTCTATATAGTCGAGAAAAAACAATTTGCAAAATAGAATTTGATATAAGAAATTGTTTTCGAATAAAATATATTAATTGAAGTTAATAACGCTATATATATATTTATTAAGTAGTTTCAATTGATTTTAGCAATAACAAGCTTATATTGTCTTAACTTCTATAGTTGTATTGCTTACAATAAAGTTGATATTTTTTGCAAGAATATATAATTAAGTTTCAAAATTTTAAAAACGTATTAATAGATAAAATGCAATTGCGTCTACGTAATAATAAGTTCTAATAAATATATTAGATAAGAATTTAAATATTTATCTATTTATATGCGATTAAAAGATAATTAGTTAATACAAAATAAATAAAAATGTAAATATAATCTTGTGCAATATAGTTATATTTATTTGTAAAAATATATATTTCGATATTACAATCTTATAAATATTAATTGTTATACAATAGAAGTTTCGATCAATTTAATTGCAAATCAATTAAATATATTTAATATTTATAGTTGTCTAAGTGCGAAGAAATAAAGTTAAACAAATAGTTGTCAATTTTTATAACAAAGATAATCTAAGAAACAATAAAATAGCAATAGCAAAAAAGAAAAAACTTCGATTAATAAAATAACTAAATATAAAAGTTAGAAAATTAAAAAGCTTGCTAACAATATTGAAGATTGTAAGCAAATATATTTACTTTTTTATATATCGACAATACTTTATTGCGTACAATAGTTTATTAAAAGCAAAGTCTCTCTATTTTGCTTCTCTATCTATATTGCATTTTTAAGACAATAAAACAATATCTATATTTATTAAATGTTGCAAATCTTGTCGATCTTGCTATAGAACTTAATAAAAACAATAATACTGTAATACTATAACTATAATATTTCAAACTCTGCTGTAACTTGTAGTCGAATTATATTATATATCAAAACAGTACTCAGATTTCGTCTTAACAGTAAAAAGTTTTTTTTTCGAGAATTTTTTTCTGAATTCTTACAGTTTATTTTTTCTATAACTGTAGATCTATCTTTCTATTTTGTTTTCTATATATACAGTATATATTTTAATAGTATTATTTCTATTATACAATTATATAATTTTACAGTAATAAATTGTCTAATCTTTTAAAAGCAATTGTCTGTTAAAATATTAAATTAAGAATTTAAAAAAACAATTTGTTTTAACAAAAACAAATCTGCAACAAAAACAACTATTACAGAAAACAGTACAACTGCAACTAGAAAACTCTTTGTAGTTATTAATTTTCGAAAATTATTAAACAAAAAATATAGCAATTTCGATAACAAATTTTCGATCAGAAACAAACTCGAAACAAATATAAATTCTATTTTCGATAATTTCAAGATTAACTATAAAAAATTTCTAAAAAAAAAAAAAAAAAATCGAAACAGTTTGCTATTAAATATAAGTATCAATTTCTTCTAAAAGAAAATCAGAAATTTCAAATTCTGTTATAAAATAACAAAATAAATACATTATTTACGCAATAATATTGTACAGTATTTTCGAAAAACAATACTCTGAAAAACAACAAATTATTTTTAAAAAAACAAAAATCGATACTCGATCTGAGACTGTTCTATCTAGATAATTATTACAGAAAAAATTTCAAAAAATAGAAAAACTAAATTAGAAATACAAAAATTATATTCAAATTTAGTTTAAAGTTTTTTTCTATTAAAAATTATAAGATTTGCTAATATCAATTTTTTCTGTACAACAGTTCGACAACGCAATAAAACAACTACAAAAAAACAAATTTTACTATTCTAAATATTTAAATATTCGAACAATTCTTACAGTATCTGATAAATCTTATAAAATTATTTAAGAATTATCAACTAACTATTGCAGTTAAATACAGTTATATTAAACAGAACTCTACGCAAAATATAAACAATTTTGTTGTTTATTTAAAAATCTTAGAAGCAGATTTAAAACTCTTTATTAAATTTCAGAAACAAAATATATTTTTAAATAAATTAAAAAACAAAACTTATAAAAGAGTTATTGTTGTTTCTGATTTTTCTGTAACAAGAGACGCGCTTGTTGCACTAATTGTACGTGTAGAAAATACTACTATTTTGCAAAATAATTATAGAAATCGATTTCAAAAATCAAATTATAGATTTTGTTTTATCTCGAGAAATAATTGTTCTGAACAAAAATTAAACAAAACAGTTTCTAAATCAGATTTTTGCAATTTTTTTTAGCAAAATTAATATAAAAATATTACTATACTTTTTTTGTAAAACAGCTTAAGTAACAGTAATTGTACAGACAAAATTCGCATATATTATAATTGTAACTAGCAGAGATATATTTCTTTTAACTGTTTTTTTTTTTAAAAAAAAAATTCGCAAATCAATACAGCAGCTGCTGCAAAATCGAGTATATTGTGTATTATACAAAAAATATTACTGTTCCGATATATTAGCAAGATTTTCGACAATTCGAAAAACTAGAAAGATCTATAGCAATTATTGCTGCTGTTACAAATTGCAAAACAAAAATCAATACAATTTTAACAGAACTGTTTATATATATATCAGACAAATACTACAAAAAAATAATATTTCTAAATAAAAAAATATATATCAATTGTATTTTTAAATAATAAATAAAAATATAATATTTAGAGAACACAAATCTTTTGTTTGTTAAAATCGAGATTTTTTATAAAATTGAAATACAATTTCTAGAGTTCTATAATATAGATATCAGAATCTGCAATAACAACAGCAGAAAGTATATATTGTATTAAATTTTCTATTTTTTTTCGAAGATTGTTCAGAATATAATTGTCGAACTACTATAAATAATAGAAACAAATTTATATATTAACTGGCAAACTTTTATATAAAAATATTAAATAACAGAAAACAAAATTATAATAGATTTTTTTAAAAATTTTCTATTGTATATAAAAAACGCTTCAGTCTATATATTTGTAACAAATAGTATTAATACTATTGCGAAAACAATTTTTTTTCTTAATCTCTCAGATTTCGATAGAAATTTTATTGTACAAAAACTGTTTTTTTAAAATTGATATTTTTCTACTGTCAGAATATAATAAAAATAATTATACTATAGATTTACAATTCAGTACAGAACTGCTATTTAAATCTCTGTATATATTGTTCGAAAAAAAACTTGTTGTATTTTAAGATTACTTGCTCGAAAATTAAATATTAGAATATATTTACAAATCTATAAATTGCGCAGATATTTTAATATTATTTATTTTTAAAAAAAATAGTATTTTTCGATTCTGTATAAATTATCGAGAGTTAAACTCGATAACTATTAAAAATAGATATTTACTATTTTTTATCAAGAAAACGCTAGATCGACTAATAGATATATATTA
>JAABUL010001140.1_pt1 | contig 52367 bp, 60 predicted proteins | sample 5559151 | NCBI WGS metagenome assembly JAABUL01 (sample SAMN10711876, study PRJNA513368) | rock metagenome | isolation source: Antarctica rocks | place: Antarctica: Victoria Land, Pudding Butte sud
GGGTGAGGGGTGGGTTGCTTGGGGAGGGGAGGAGTTGCTATTGCTGGACGCTGGAGGCGGAAGGTACGTTGGACTGACTACATGAGTAGACAGATGACGGATCGGCGACGATCAGGTGTTGTCGGATGTAGTCCTGTCAAACATGCTGTTGCAGCTAGGAAAGTAGAATATCCACCGTGTCTACATCACCCAGCCTACATCACTCTAATGTTGGTTGAAGAAGGTTGTGTAGAGGGAGGTTACATGACTTTCATTGTTCCGTTGCTCTCTCTTAATCGCTACGTCAGGACTGCCTAGCCACAATCGCAAGCCATTCCAGCCATCTCACCATGTCCTCATGCATTGAACCATCTCAAACGCCAACCCTCAGTGCTTACCCACTCTACTGAGCCCGAATAGCATTCCCCAAAGCACCACCAGTGAACTGACCCCGATCCGACCCACCACCGCCACCTCTACCCCTGAACCCACCTCTCGACTCCCCACGACCACGACCTCTCCCACCACGCCCACGAGTATTACCCTGCCTCTCAAACGCATTCGCCGTCCCCTGCGTCCTCTGCTCCAACACCCGCTCATTCGACTCAATAAGCCCACTCGCCTTATCCGACAACGTAAGCGCGAGCGATTGCAGCCGGCTGAGCTCCACGCCCTTGCGGAAGATGATAGCGCTGTTGACTTGGTCGAGCGCGGCGGCGAGTTCTTCGTGGTGGATCATCTTGCTCACTAGAGCGGTGACTTTGACTTCTGGGAGGTCGAACATCCCTGCCAACGTCTCCACACCGAGGGTATCGTAGTAAGGTGCGTAGGTGAAGAGGTATGTGCGCAGCCCTTCCTCCTGGATCTGGCTTTCGAGCATCTTCTTGATCTCGTCGCTCTTGGGTAGGAGATCCCAGATCTTGATCGAGGTGATGAATTCGGCTGCTTTCTTCCACTCGCCTGCGGCGAGGGCTTTGGAGGCTTGCATGACGTGGTCGCGGGTGTTTTCGGGTGGACCAGTGAAGATTTGGCGCTCGTGGTATTCGAGCATGCGGCGATAGGACTTTGAGATGACGCGCTTCTTGAGGTCGGGCGAGCTGCCGGCTTGTGCGAGCGTGGGGATTTCGAGGAGCATGCTGCAGGTGAGGTAGACACACTCGAGGAATTCGAGATTGATGTGCATGTGGAAAGGGAGTTGGCGTTGGCGTTCGAGGCGTTCTTGCTCTGGTGTGATTTGGGAGTAGCGCTGCATTTGTAGGCCTTGGGCCAGCAGTTCCTTTTGGCGCTGGCTGCCGCAGATGTCTTGCAGGGCGGTCTGGCACTCGTAGACGAGACCAGCACGAAACGCACAGAGGCCAACCTGGGTGAGGGTGCGGTTGTACAGGATTTGTGTGCTCACGTCGAAGCTGCCAATCGTCTCTTGGAGATGGGACATGAGCATCATATCGCGAGCCCTGAAGTAGTTGTCGTGGAGTGCGAGGTAGTAGATCTGACAGAGCATCGCGCGGGCGCGGATGATACCATCCGAGTTCGCAAAGAGGTAGCCGGCCAGTTTCTGTACGAGTGATGCAACATCGCTATGTTCGGCACGAGGGGTGACCTTCGAGTCGAGCTGTCCCGGAAGGTCCTTCCATGTGTCATCCTCCACCTTGGAGATGACCGTGGCAGGCTTGAAGTAGACATGCTCCAATCGGCGCATGACGACACGGTTAGTGCTGTCCTTGGACCGATCGAGGCGAGTGTCCTCCTGCAAACGCTCGGCGTAGAGCATGCTGCGTACGAGGTTGGTGTAGAGAGCACCTTCGTCCTGTAGCCGCTCGACATACTCTGCGGTGTGAGGGTCGACGTGTTGCAAGACTCGTGTGAGCTCATCGTCAAGGCGCTCGACGAAGGACACTACGCTGCCTGGAATCTTGAACAGCTCGCCCTTGGTGATAGTAGGCAGCTTGTCGTCATCCTCCCATTCCTCTGCTGCTTCGACCACGATGATGTCGTGGTTCTCCTCGAGAATGACGAGCAGACGGTTGATCTCTTGCTGTGCGAGCTTCCACTGCTCTTGTGTCATTTGCGAACCAGTGCCGGAAGTGAGATCGAAACGGGTGGCGATCAACACCAGCAGCACCCGAATACGCTGATACTCTGTCACTGCCACATCAAGTAGCTTCTCCATGACACGGATTTGCTCAAGGCGGTCAGTGTTCTTGCGACCTCTCGATTCGACGATCGACCGCAGATGCTTGAGAATGCTCTCGGGTGTGTACACCATGACCTTGCCACCTGCGCCGACCATGGTGAAGCCATCGTCGTTGGCATCCAATGAGTCCTCGTTGGCGAGGAGTGACTTCTTCGATTTCTTGGGTGCTGGTGCGGTCTCCTCAACCACCTCCTCCTTCATGTATTCACCAGGATCCTTCCGGTAGGCCTCGAGTTCAGTGGTGTAGTCGCGATTGTTCTTCCTGATCTTCTGCCGTAAAGCGTTCAGCCCCTTCTGTGCGATCGGGTTCATCTTCTTCGGCGTGACCTTCTGCTTCTCAAACGCCTCCATGACGGTCGTCTCAAGTCCAGCAATGGTCTTGATGTACATCTTCGGTGGCTTGCCGTCCAGATCACGCATCAGGGTTGGGACTTGACGGTTCATCTTGTCGTACTGGTCGTTGATAGCGTTCCAGTCGCCAATCTTCTCCCCGTTCTCGATCAGCCTGACGATGCCTTCCAGCTCATCGAACCGCTTGTCCTTGGCCGATTTGACCACGGTGACTTTGTCCTCATCGCTCTCAGATTCCTCGTCTGAGGCTTCGCGCAAGAAACGACTGGCGCCGGTCTTGCCACCCTCTTCCTCGCTGCTGGAATCATCATCGCCATCCTCCTCCTCCTCTGACGACTCCTCCGAGGATGATGCTTCCTCTTCTTCCGCGTTGAGCGCGAATTCCTCTTCGTCGGATGAGCTCTCGCTGTCGCTGCCTTGGAAGAAGCGAGACATGTTGGCGGTGTGTGGTGCTTTCTCTGCTACCTTGAGTGAACAGGTAGATATAGGCCTGCGAAAGTGCGTCACGTTGTCCTTGATGTGAAGTCGCAACTTTTCACGAGGTGGGCGAGACATCTTGGCAGTTCCTGCCTTGAACTTTCAGGCATCACACAATCCGACCTCGCCCGAGCGTGACCTCCAGCAACGACCTGCTTCGTCTGTCACATTGGTGTGAAGAATGACTGTGACAGAGTTGTATATAGGCGCGGGCGCCTTCCCTCTAGCTACCATGATGTCCCAAACTACATGCAAGACACAATTACAATGGACGAAGAACGCATCACCGACGGTAAGTCGATCAACACATGTAAGTGATGCACCCCCACTGATATCCTGCTTCGCATAGTCGCCTGCACCACTATAGTCGTCGTCGGGACCATCTTCGGTCTATGCAGCATCGCTTCTTTCGGCCTCGACATCTAGGCCTACCGAATAGAGCGCCAGCGCCTTGCTCTCGGGGATCGCGTCGTTCGAGGCCTGATCGGCTTTTAAAATGGCAAAACCACTCCTACGCACCGCACGAAAGACTGCCTCTTCAATGTCACAACTTCGCACACGACATCTCACTACAACCTTACGCCGGCAGGAAGCCAACCTCGAGAACGATCCCGACTCCAGCGCACCCCCCTCCCGCGCCTCAATAAACACCACCCTCCGCCACGCCGACCAAACCCAGCTCCGCGAAACCCTCGCCCTCACCCACTCCCTCATAACCTCCCTCCAATCCGCAAAACTCCACACCACCTCCATCCCTACCTCCATCAAAACTCTCCCCGGCATCCCGCCCTACAAACTCGGCTACCTCCCCTCCCAAATCCTTACACCCTTCTCCACCGCAGCGGACAAAGCGATTAAAGACGCCGAGTTGCTGCTTGAACATATGCGGGATCTACAGTTTCAACCGTACAAGGGGGAGGGGGATAACGACATCGTGAAGTTTGAAAAGGAGGTAGCTGCGATGAGGGATAGTGAGAAAGAGGAGAGGCTGGCGCAGGCGAGGAGGGATGTGGAGGCGCAGCTGAGTCGGCCGAGTATTGCTGCGCAGAGTCTTTTGGAGGATGTTAACAAGGTGAGAGAGAGAGGGGGGATAAGGGTGGTGAAGATGGCGAATCCGTTTGGCTCTGGGAAGAGTTTGGTGAAGGAGGATGAGGTTGAGGAGGTTGATGTTGAGGATGTGGAGTTGGAGGGTGGGGTTGAGGATGCGGAGGTGGAGGTGGCGACGCAGGAGCAGAAGGTGGTAGAGAGGAAGGCTCGAGCGGAGAAGAGAGCGACGGCGGAGAAGGTGGTCACCGTCCCGCCGGTGGGGAGTATTTTGAGTTTGCAGCAGAGGCTACAGGCTAGTATTAATGCTGGCACGAAATGAAGGTTTGTGATGGCTTTGTGTGTAGTATACTTTGTGATCTAGACTCTGTATGAATAGTTGGACACAGATGCTGCCTTCAATGCATTTGACTCGCTCCTTGTGCCAGCATCGATACTTGAATGTCGTGCTGCAGCGGATCTTGAGCACCTGTTCAAGCGCGGTTGGCTTGGAGCCACTTCGGTCGGCACTTCGCGGCTATCTCAGCTTTAGATGGGCTTCTGGTCTACTCATCGCCTTTACCGCCGCTCAGGCGCACGGATGATAACAGCGCAGTTCCATTCCACGCCTCCTGGCGATGATGCTGATGTCATGGTAATATGAGGCAGACGTAGCTTCTAGTGCCGTGGCCAGGTAGATCACAAAGCCCTGTAGGTTTGACGATGCCGAAGTTCCAGTGTGGCAGAGTCGTTGTCGTACGGTCACTCAGATCATCGTTCTCATCCGCCTGAGTACATCCATGCTGGGGACCAATACTCCGTCTCCTCAGCCTGAGAGTCCACCCACACCAGACTATCCGCCACCAGATCCTCAATGACCGCGATAGCTCTCGCACTCTCCCAGCCCAGATTATCCCGCAACATCGACACAGTCACATACCCCAGCACCTGAATTACCTCAAGCACAGTCGCCTGGTCCGGATTCAACTCCTTCGGCACCGACCTAATAAACTTATTCGACCCTAACATCGTCGTCTTGAACATCCCTCCCAGCGGCTCCAGCGACTCCAACGCCCGCTCAATATCATCCTCCGTAACCTCCATCCCTCCCCCAACCAACCCTCTCCCCTTCTCAATCCTCTTCTTGACCTCCGATAGTGCGATCATCCCGCCATTCTCATTCCTCGTCTCCCTGCACACCTCCACCACCCGTACCGCAAGCTCAAAGTAGAAGTCATTCACACTACTCCCCAGCATCTTCGCCCAGACACTCTTCCCCCCCGCCCCAGCTGCTCCCTTGACATTACTGCCGGCTAGAGGGTCTACGCCAATGGCATTACACATGCGAGCGAACTCTGCGCGGAAGGTAGGGTTGCTGCGGATGTCCTTCGCGTGTGTGAGGGAGAAACTGTGGAGGGCGGCTTGGAAGACTGAGAGCTGGTTGGCGAGGGCGTCGGTGTGGGAGGTGCGGAGGGCGGCGCCATGGCGGGCATATTGGTCAGATGAGATGGCGGCGTTGGAGAAGGCGTTTAGGCCTACGCCGCGGCGGGAGGAGGACATGGTCACATCGTTGTTCGAGGTTGAAGTCTGAAACAATCGCCCGAATTGGAAGTAAAAATCTTGGCGGTTGTGAAGCTTGGACCGCAGCGCCAAGCCGCCCACTTAGAACAGCCGAACAAATTTCGAAGTCTCCTTGAATGAACTTCACGACTTCACCTCTTCGACAACCCACCACCAACCACCATCGCAATGGCACCGAAGAAGCAGCAGTCGACGGTCACGAAGACGTACGTTGCAACCACACACCACCCTTCGCTCGTCGAGTGAAGAACTGTCGCCAGGTCGATCTGCTCCAGCTTGAAAAATGCTCGCTTGATCGCAGCAAAGCACATACATCCGCCTGTCTCGATCCTGCACGTTGTCAGAAATGGCGCGTCAGAATGCGAGACAGCGACGCTACACAGACTACGGCATCACTGCCATGTCTGATACTCTCGCCTAGCGAGGTTTTGTCGATTGAGATTCGCTTCACAGCACCTCATCGATCCAATTACACTCTTCGGAGTGCTCAGCGGAGAATGCTTGAGAGCCAGCAGACACCTGCGGCCGCAGTTCTTCGCTCGGAGAGCAATCTCGGGATGCTCGCAGATCGACTGACTTTGCTTGTGAAACAGGACTGTCCCGACCAAGGACCAGATCTTGGTGCCCGAGACTCTGCTCAAGAAGCGCAAGAGCCAGGAGAAGGAGCGCGCCGACAAGGCCTCGGACCGTGAGGCGAAGAAAAAGGTATGCTCACACTCTTTCCATATCTTACTATGTGGTGATGATATCTACCCATACCTCGACTAGCTTCGGCTATGCTGTCGTTATCTTTAACCATCTTTCGGGTCTGAACATGCAACTTCATCACGACTTCACACTTCATTCATGTCGAATGCCGACGCTGACTCTGTCAACAGCAATCGAAGCAGAAGCGCGAGCAGATCTTCAAGCGTGCCGAGTCCTACGTCAAGGAGTACCGCGATGCAGAGCGCGAGAAGATCCGTCTCTCCCGCGTCGCCAAGCAGGAAGGCTCCTACTACGTCCCAGCCCAGCCTCGCCTCGCCTTCGTCGTCCGCATCAAGGGTATCAACAAGATCGACCCCAAGAAGCGCAAGACTCTCCAGCTCCTCCGTCTTCTCCAGATCAACAACGGTGTCTTCATCCGTCTGACCAAGGCCACCTCCGAGATGCTGAAGATTGTCGAGCCCTTCATCGCCTACGGCTACCCCAACCTCAAGTCCGTCCGTGAGCTCGTCTACAAGCGCGGATACGCCAAGTCGACCGACAAGCAGCGCATCCCTCTCACCGACAACGCCATCATCGAGGAGCATCTCGGCAAGCTCGGCATCGTCTGCATGGAGGACCTCATCCACGAGATCTACTCTGTCGGCCCCAACTTCAAGCAGGCGAGCAACTTCCTCTGGCCGTTCAAGCTCAGCAACCCCAACGGCGGCTTCAGGCCTCGCAAGTTCTTGCACTTCGTGGAGGGTGGCGACCTGGGTAACCGGGAAGAATACATCAACGCCTTGATTCGCCGTATGAACTAAGCACTGAGCGGAGACGACTGATGTGGGATGTGGTTTCTGCTCGACGGCGTTCATGCACATGCCACCATGGGATGCGGCAGGCAACGGTCAGAGCGAAGAGGCGTAGTAAAAGTCCAGATAGCCGCTGAAACATGTTCTATGCTCTTAATTAATTACCTCTTCTCACGTTGTACTGTCGTGCACACACGACACTCGCGAGTATGGCTGGTCATAACCAGTCTTGGCCGGTTCAGTCAACCCCTTCGGCCGCTTCTCAGTCCGTTCACCGAGCGATCTGCTGTTGCGAGCCTTCAGAGACTCCTCGAAGGACAGTCTGCTTACGGAGATCATATGAAGTGAGATTTGGTGTCGATCTCAATGAGTGAAGCGGCATTACAGTACTATGATGGTCAGTACGGCTGCACGAGAATTCGTTAGCTTTGTTGAGATCAACTTGCATATCTAGAGGCTGCTGTCGAAAGCAGTATACAACGCTCCCCTACGAAGCGATAACGCCGCTAAGACGACATCAGTGCGTACAGTAGCCCACGGAGAAACAGGTTTCGTTGAGACTTTACGGAGGCCACTTCTTTGGCTCGATCTCACAAGTCATGAAAAGCGTGGTAGAATCGAAAAGTCTCGTTGATCATATTTGGTTGTTAATGCCATCGCTATGCAAAAGATCACATATCTACCATCTTCAGACCTTCACCCAGATCCTCCACTTAGCCTGAGCCAACCGCGACAGAACGAAGAACACCGATCCCACCAGCTCGAACGTGGCGCCGAAAACCCACACATACTTAAAACTGGAAACACCCAATATCGCTCCCGTAATCGGCGTCCCGCATAATATTCCCAGCGACACAAACGCAAATCCCATCCCCATCCACGTCCCAATCAGCCCTCTCCTCGTCGGCCCCGCGAGATGCACATAGCACGTCGCGGGCAAACTGACCAGCGTACCCGAGAAGAAGCCGTAGAACGCTATTATCACTATCACGCTTGCCGAGCTGTGCGCGGAGATCAGGCAATATTGTAGTATCGCGCACATTAACGCGCACGGCGTGAGCACGTTGAAGGGTCCCACGCGGTCGGCGATGTAGTTTGGGATCAGGCGGCCGAAGGTGGAAGCGCCGTTGAGGATGGCGAGGAGGTAGAAGGCGAGGTCCGGTTCCATGAGGCCGGCGTCGAGGACGTAGGATTGGATGTAGAAGAAGGGGGCGTAGAGGCCTATGAAGGTGAAGAAGGAGCCTAGGTTGAAGAATAGGAAGGGAAGCTCTTTCCACGCGGGTAGGTCAAGGAACTTCCGCCGTGAAGAGGGGATGACACGGACGCGGAGAGCGAGGTTCGAAATCCCGAGGGTGAAGAGGGCGACGAATGCTAATACTCGCGTGGCCCAGGCGAAGCCGATGGTGGGTTGGAGTTTGTAGAAGATGATCGGGTACAACATCCCGCCTATGGAGCTCCCCGAGGCGGCTATGCCGGTTGCGGTGGCGAGTTTGGTGCTGAAGTAGGTGGAGAGGATCGCGACGCCGGAGACGAAGATGCAACCCGTGCCGATTCCGATGGATACGCCTTGGGCGAGGATGACTTGCCAGTAGTTGCTGCAGAGGGACAGCATCATTTGGCCGAGGACGATGAGGACGCTGCCCACACCAAGGAGCTCGTGGACGTAGCCCATGTCGTAGATGGGGCCTGCGATGCTGCCGACGATCATCAAAAGGAATGCTTCGAGGGAGCCGATCCAGGAGATGTCGCTTGGGGGGGAGGAGGTGAGGATGCCTTTGGTATAGTATTCTTGGTAGATTCCGAAGGCATTAATGATGCCCCAGGTATTGAAAAAGACGAAGAAGGAGCATAGGACCTGCAGCCATGCGATGCCGCCGCCATTGGGGACAGATTTGATGTTGTTTACTGATGGTTTTTCGGACTGCACGTTGGCAAGGGAAGCTCCATCGTAGTCGGCGGGACCGCCAGACTTCTCAATGTCATCGTGGACGACAAAAGCTGGCTGTTCGGCTTCTGCTAGATCCTCGTGCTCCTCAGTGTTAAAGTTCTGGCTAGTCTGCTTGTCAAATCCAATTTCCTTCTCGACTTCATCTGAAGTTGAAGAGCGCGACATGGTCCAGTCTTAAGTCGTATTCGGCGCGCTGTTGTGTTCTCCAATGCGTCCCAAAATCGCGGCTCCAGATTCGCACGTACGATCCTCACGCCTCGAACACAAACAAGAATGAGACAAAAGATATAGAAAAGCTCAAACCCTCTTCTGCCACGGAATTTGACCATGGCGCCCTTTTGAAGACCGCCCTATACACTTGCTGCGAAATCAACCCCAAGCAGACGAATGGGCGGTTTCGATGCCGCCACCTGTGCCGCATTGCCGGTCGATGTGAGGAGCAGATCTTCGGCAGTCAACGCCATTTTGGCGATCGACCGACATCCAGGTTACGGACGTACTTTTTTGAAGGCCTGTATTTCCTTAGGACAGATTGTCCGACGATATGAACAGAATGGGGCCAGGAACAGAAGTCATCAATACGACAGTGTCGGACACTAGCGGTCTGCGTTGAACGGAACGGATCGACAAAATGCCTATCGTTCGTCGGACGGAATTCGTGAAGTCCAGCTTGTTGATGAGCAATCTGGCTCGGAAAAAAAACAGGCCTCGTTGAAGTTGTGGCTGCCTCGAGGGCACGCCGCATTGAACAATAGCCTCTTTCTGCAAGTGACCGGTAAAGTTGTGTGAGGCTGACTTTAGGAGCACGTGGTGGAGTTTGTATTCTGGAGAGTGCTTACAACTCGCCAGTTCCGATGGGGATCTCTCGGCAATATTCTCCAAGTCCCGAGCCATCCAACAAGCCATCTACGAAGGAGTTGCGCCAACGTGGGAAGCGTGTTCCTTGTGGAGACCATGGCGCGACCATCAATCACGAAAGCGTAGCACCTACTCGCGTAGCACCTACTCGCATAGCCCAATCGTCACAGCGTGGTCGCGTTGACAGCAAAATCTGGTAGTCCGGAGTAGTCTTGGGTTAACGAAGTCATATCGATCAGTAATCCTAGCGGACTTCCGCATTTGTCACAATATCTACGCTCTTGCTATGTGAGTAAGCACAGAAGCCAGCCTACCAGCCTCACGGAAGGCCAGAAGGGGCAACACGTACGTTGAACCACCACGCCAAACATGAACTTCCGCCCAAGCCAATATCCAAGCCATATCCAACTTTTCTTCGATCTCAGCCGCTTCAAACGCCAGTTTCAACCAAGCCAAACATCCACGTTGATATAATGCCGTGCAACATCGCTCCTGAAAGCATGCTTTGGTATATTTTTTGCCGTCGCCAAAAATCCATGCCACGCACCCCTCCCTGAACACCACCCGCTCGCTATGCAATGTCCAGTATCCGCAAAGATTCAAAACTCCCTCGCCTGCTCGAACGCTAGCAATGCTCTTTATTTATTCATTTCCGAACACGCTCCTGAGCTTGGAGGCGTGTCAATATCCTTCTTGCGCCTGAACAACCTGAAGCCAGCTCGATGCTGTGTCGAAGGCTCGACTGACTCTTCCCACAAAAGACTCTGCAAAAGCGCATTGTCGGTCTCTCCAGCGAGGTGGCCTGCCGTGCGAGCCTTCTCCGCTTTCACACGCCGAACCTCTCGCTCAGCGACCACCTGGCGCATGATAGACCCGACCGTTTCGGGACCAAGTCTGGCCACGAGATCGAAGTGCTCGAGCACCCACTTGAGAAGGACGAACGGCAGTGAAAGCAAGATACTCGAGATGCTGCTGGTGAGCAACGATGGTCTCTGGAGTTCTTCGACCGGAACTTCGCCAAAGCGAATCTGCGTCAGTCGTGGGTCAGACTTCGAGGCCCTGCTTGCATGGCCCTGCGGGATCGATGGCAGTCGAGGACAAAACGTAAGGTGAGGAGCCGAGGCATCCAGATAGAAGTTCGGAGGAAACATATGTACGGTGAAATCCAGAATGCGCTGGAGAAGGTGGGTGGCGTGTGGGTCGTATGTTGGTGATCCCGTCGGCTCAGATCTACTCAGGGAGTCCTCACTAGATGAAGTGCTTGCCCTATCTTCGCTCCCATCGTCAACAGCCCAGACGTGGCTGAGACCGCCTTCCAAAGCGAATGCGAGGGCTGGTAGTATCGTGTCCCAGTGTAGCAGACTGGTCGCAACTTCCACGCCCCTAGCAGCGAGAGCTGGGACCTTGAGCCAAGATCCGATGGAGATGTGCCGCAGCGCAGACTCCATTCGGTCTGTGTTGGATGGCAACTGCTCGCCTGCAGAAGAGCCTGGACGCTGGTAGGAAAGCTGTAGGAGTGGACCGCCATACAAGTACTTCAGTGCATCCACCAAGGTGTCAGCATGGTTGTAGCGACCCTGCAATGTCACTTCGACCGTTTCCGCATCTGAAGAAGAGGCTTTTGCTTTTCTGATGAGATCTAGAAGGGTCGGGCTGCGGCTGAGGATGATTTTGTGCCCATCGAACCGCTGCGTAGCCCCGCCAATGCTATCCGTGATTTCGAGACGACAATCCGCAAACTCCGGATTAGAGGACTCAGAAACGATATGGCTTCGCAGAGCATCTGAGTTCTCAAAGTCAGGATTGAGACCGGGCGCTGTGAAAGGTGGTGGTGGCGGCTGTGGGTGCATGGACTGGTGGTACGATGATGGCCGTGAGTGAGCATTCCTAGACTTAATCGCTTGCGGCTCACGTGATCCGTTCATGTGTGTGGGTGACTGCAAGATCTGGCCGACGTGGTTCCCGTCCTGTGCGCCAGAAGAGGCTTGTGATCCGGACCTCGACGCACTGCCGTTAGGCATGTGTGGTTCGGTAGGAGTGAAGACTTCCCGTGGTGGGTAACGAAAAGGTGCATGGGCGTGCGAGTGATGAAATGGTGCATTGGATGATTGCTGTCCGTATGGCTGACGTACACCCCATGGCACTGATTGTTGGTGGCCCGGCTGGTGCATACGTTGGCCATAAGGCTCAGAGACGTGATGGGCGTGGCCATTCGGCGCGAAATAGGGTTGCTGAGAGCCGGAGAAAGGCGGCGGCGCAAACCCAGATCCGCTTGAAAGAGGAGGGGCTGGTGACGAAGTCGTAGAATCCTGCCCTCCAAACACGATAGTCCCCACACTCGGATGAGTTGGATGAGCATGTGGCAGGAATTGCGGTCGATTCGACTGAGTTGAAGCAGCTGATCGTGGTGTGTACTGCTCCGCAGAAGGAACAAAAGCCGGGGGCAGCTCGGTCCTTATACGACTCATGTCGAAATTGCGGGCAGAGGACGGACTGATAGTGGCCATGTTCGCCTCGGCAGCAGGTGGCGGCGTTGATGGCCGGGCCGACGCAGTTATTGGTACTTCGGGAGTGGTGCTGGCCGATATAGACATTGCAGCACTCCCTTCTGAGCCAGGTGTTTGTGCTTCTCCATTCTTGACCGCCTTCGAAGGCGTGTTGGGCCCAGTATCTTCTACGGCCTCCACAGGAGATGTAATCTCGCCGTTGGTGACAACAGCTGACTCAAGCTGACTGCCCATGCCATTTGCCTTGCCATTGACTGCTGTCACATGCTCGTTTCCCACTTTTACATTCACCTCCGGCTTCGGCTCCGGCTTCGGCTTGATTTTCGTGGGCCGAGGCCTGGTCAAGGCCAATGGTATAGCTGGCACAACACGTTCGCTCGTGGGCCGTCTGCGAGTAGCACTGCTCTGTCCGGGCGGTGCAGCGGTGCTGTCAGGCGGCATGCTTCTCGGCTCGGTAGTTCAGCTGGCGTTCGGCTTGGATGACTCCGGGTATACGGGTTGCAGATTTTGTATAAGGATCGGTGATGGCGCTTGCCAACTTTGCGTCTCCAGCAGGTGGGTGGAATATAGCTTGACACTGCTGGAGCGCCGAGTTCGATAGTGAGAGAGGGCAGGAATGAGGACTGGGAGAAAGCAGAAGGTGGTGGAAAGGATGAGTATGATGACCGAGCAGCAGAAACACTCGCAGTCTCAAGCCAAGGTGTGGAGAAAACGCTGACGCTTTGACCACGACCCCGCTAAATATATCCGACCACGCGAGCGGCATGTGAACGTGAATGTAGTCCAGGAAGGAGGACTATGCTATACAGCCATCTACGTTGTCGGCGCTCGTTCATGTGGGTGTGATGCTGACATGACGGTGCTGCTGCTACTGCGAATCACGTCCCGAACGTCTCTCCGACGCGGTCCCGCTCCCCTGAGCACTGCATCACCACTTCCATCCCCTCCAGATCTGCTAATGGCAGTCGCTACACGGTAAGCAGGGCGCCTTCCTTGTCACATGACGTACAACGTAACTGCAATAAGTCCCAAAGGTGTGAGGACACTGTCAAGAGCAACCTACCGTACCACACCGTACAGTTCCTTCCCATCGACATCTTCGGCTTGCCGAGCTGTGCTTGCAATAAGTGTTTGTTTTCTTCCGTAAAACTGCTCATCTTGTTTCCTTTCAACTTCACAATACCTAAGAGATCCCGACTTGATTCCTACAGTCTATACTCTTTCTTGTTTCCGACAGCAGCTTCATCTACGCCTCTTATCTATCGCACACCGCGGCCAACCACACCCCTGACCAACATGACCTCGCAAACCAACAACCTAAGACGTCGCTACCGGGCAGTACGTCAGCCAGAACGGCAACGCCATACTGTCCGCTCTGGGACACACGACTCCCGGTACGAGACAGCAGGTAACCTGGAGTTGAGCATGCATCTCCCTCCTCAGCCATACGGTATGTGTCTGAGACGACGTGCCGTGCTTGATGATGCTGAGAAAGAAAGGCAACCGTTTCGATATTCTCAGACCTCAGACTCCACCAACTCCAATCGCCAAACACGATCCCGTACCCTCGCTTGATCGTAGATCACGTCACATCCGAAGCTCAAGGGACGAGCGGAGGCGTCGAGAGGCAAGACGTAACCGCAAGAGGCTCAATGCCGCTCAGATACTCGATGAGCAGTTGTCAAGGGACATCGACCGGACGCTGCAACAGGCAAATATCCAGCGGCCACTACCAGTCAGAGTACCCCCTTATGCCCCATTGCTCTCATACAGGCCGAAATCGCCTCCACCGCCGCAGTTGAGCTATATACCACCGGCACCACCTCAATTACCTCTGCTCAACTTCGGAGGTCTTGACCTGATGGATGATTTCCCACCTCTGACGCCAATGAAGTTGTCTCCTACGCCTCGTGCTCTATCACCAATGCTCTCCAGTATCCCAAGCTGGTGTCCGCCTATCCCATCTTTCAACAACGCAAATCTCAAGTTCAGCGAGTACCCGCTGTTCTTCGACCTCTCGAAGCTGCCTGAACCTAGCCCGAAGCCAAAGGCGAAAACCACCTACCAGGAGTTGCAGATTTGGCGACCACTGCAGAGCCCGCAGCCGAAAAAGCACTCGCGCTACTTCCCACCGCCTTCGACACCAAAGCCAAGCGGGAGGTTGCCGCCGACCAGGTGCAGACTTCACTCCTCCGACGAGGGCTCTCAAGACGTGCAGGTCGCGACTCGGAAGGTACTCGAGCGAGCGATCAGCAACTTGCACGCATGCAATAATGCAGCTGGCGAGGCGTCCGCTGCCAACCTTTGGCACATCCTCACCTCGCCCGATTTCCCGTCTCGTGCTGTCAACAATGACCCTTATTTGACAAGCTTCACCTACAAGCCGGCAGAGCATACATTCGCCTCGCCATATCAGCAGTACGACCACCTTCTCGAGACTATCTGAGCGGTGCTCGAGCTCGACAACACAGAAATCCCATTCGTGCACGCCAACAGCCTCACCGGCCACGCGAACGAGCGCGGCAGCGACGCCGTCCTTACCGACGAACCCGAGGTCTTCGTCTTCGATACGCCGGCGGGAGTAGCGCCGCTGGAGTGGTCCTCGTTCGGGCTGAACGAGCTCATGGTCGATCACGAGTACGACGTCGAAGCTCTGCCACCACTGCCTTCCTCCCCATCGCCCGTGGAATTCGAGACAGTGTCCGTGATCACCACCCCGCCATGCGAGGAGAGCAACGTTTTCGACGACGAGCCGCCAGTACCTGCATCCGATGCACAGTACAACATCGGAATGGCTCTCTTCGACCTCGAGTCCGCCGCCTTCCCGGCTGACGAAGAGGACCTGGTCGACGTCACCACTTTCCTCGCCATGGGTCACGGCAACAGCTGCTGGTGCAAAGACTGCGAGGAGGAATCGCCGGAGCTTATGGACTACGAACAGTCGATCGATGACGAGGACTGGATCGACGACTCGAGCGATGAGACTGTCGTCTCACCATCGGGCGATTCGGAGTGGGACTGGGACTACGAGACTCCGACGTCTGAGAATGAGAAGGAGGGTGGAAGCAACAAGTGCTCCAGCCAGCCGGAGGGGGATGGGTTTATGGAGTGAAGGACGAGCTCTGTGGCTCATGGGCCGTGGTGAGCTGTTGCTTTGGAGATACCTGGGAGATACTTGAAGCGGTTTGTTGGGTTTTGACAGGGTGCTGTTGGCTGGCCGTTGATGTACCTATGACTTGTTATTTCGCATGGTGTGTTACGACCTATGTTCTCTCCTCATCAATCCCACAGTTGTGTCGTCTTGTTTGCGTGCTCTACTTCGTAGTCGATAGAGAAGTAATCCCGTCAGCACGATTCAGGGCGTTTGGTGGCTTGCGGCAACCGTTTGACGGCGCGTCATTGCAGAACATCGAAGGTCTTGAATGCCCTTTAATCAAGACACTCTTCTTCGACGAACACCGTTCTTGATGATATAGATTGCATATGCCTTTCTAGGTTTCTACGATTGATTGGGTCACGCAAACAAACTGCCGTGCGTCGGATTGGCCACGCGAAGTTCCGACCGTTTTGCCTACAACTGGCGGGGAAGCAGGGATCAATCGTTCTTTAGCGGCAGGAACCAAGTTCACCTGCATATCCGCCGCGACTCGCGTTCATAAATTAATCACCTCCTGGATCGTGCGTGAGGTGAACAGCCGTTGCACTCATATCCGCCAAAACCTTGTGCTTCTTCTGTACATATCCTCACGGCATCCACATGACTTCAGCGGCCTGTCAAGTCATTATTCCACCACACCACGGCAAACGAGGAACTCAAAAGCATAGGGCTGCATATCACCAGGGTCCGGGACAGCAAGGAATAGTGGTTACAGCATATCACCAACTTTCCCACAACACCATGGCGAGCTTGAACGGTCACACCCGCAAATCCTACTTCCTCTCCGTCACACCCGTCGACTACAGCCTCACCGCAGGCACCAACATCCCGCCTCCTCCCCCAGACTCACCAGCCCAATACTCGCCCATCGAACCTCCAACGCCAGGCGGAGGGCCTTTGACTTCACATCCCTCGCATCCCGTAACGCCGTCGAATGAGGCAGAGTCGGAAGCAGACTACAGCACCATGCCCGAGGTAGCGCACCACGATCGAGAGACAGAAAGGACGGATAGTTTCCGCACCACCAGCCCCTCAGCACAAAACTCTTCTTCCCCACAGGACCCCCGCCGAGCAGGAGGCGTCCGACGGCTCTTCAGTCTCACGAACCTCCGCTCCTCCTTCAGCAGTTCGCGGACATCGCTAAGTATGCCACGCCAATCGCACGACCCCAACGGCCAACCCAACGGCGTCAAACGGCCCTCATCACCTAGCATGGCCTCCACAACTGCCTCGTCGACGATCGATCCGAAACCTCCCCTCCGGCATAGAAAGTCCGGCGGCAACTGGTTCAAGCGGAAAAGCAGCATGTTCTTGAACGGGGATCTGGAGGCTGTGGATGAGAATCAGCGGCCGGATACTAGGGATAGTAAGAGGGTGAAGGAGACGAGTTTGCCGCGGGAGGCGGGTGGGGTGCGTGAGATGGATCCGCCGAGAGGTCTGGGTCCGCCAAGGGTAGCAGGACCGCCGCCGCCGTTGCTGCCTGAGATTGGGTCGTTGAGAGGTGGAAGGATTAGTGAGGGTGGGGATTTGGGGTGGGATGAGGGAGCGTTCAAGCGATGAGTCCGACAGCGTGGCATTGTGATGGGTATTGTTTGGCGCTGCGGGGTGTTGGATTGGGCATGGGATGGTGTGCATATGGAGAGTCGGTGGCTCCCAAAGTTTGTGCATATGGGAAGGGCAGGGCCATTCAGGGAAGCATCACGATCTGCACAGGAGGCAGAGCATCAGGCGGGACCATAAAGTAGCATCGAGCGACTTGAAGCTCGCCGATGCGACGGTGTACGATTGTATCAAAGCACTGTACCTATAAGAAATGCATACGAGATACCCCATTGAAGTCGCAAAAACATTCAGTCATTGCCCAAATATCTACGTCTCTTCCGCTTGCGTAGCACCCACTCTCCTCCCGCCAGTGCCCTCGTGGTCGTGCCCATCCTCGTTCTTAGTCCAATGTCCTCCCTCCTTATAGAATCTCCCCGGGTCGGCAGCAGTAAAGCTCCGCCGCCGCTGTAGTCGCTGTAGTCCTTTCCGCTCGCCCGCAGCAATCTCCAGCAAACCGTTGGGCTCAGTCTGGCGAAGCCGGTCGCCTTCCCGTTGCTTCTCTTGGCGACGCTGTTGTTTGATGTGAGGTGGCGTTTTCTTCGCCTTCCAGAAGCCGAAGCAGGACATGGCTGTGATCTTCGTGAACATGTTGGGTCGTTTTTATGGTGATCGTGTCCTCCCTCTCAACAGTCTTTGTGTTCAGTAGGCTGCCGCAGTAAGTGATATGGTTTGCAGCCATCGATAGATCTCCCGGAGAAGATATACCGTAGCTCATGACAAACATGCCATGAGTCGGTACTGAGTCGAGGGTTGATGGGGAATACTGTCGACGCAGTCTTCCATGAGTGATCGTCCGTCACGTGCGTTCAGTCGACATCCATCATCAAATTCGGCCATTCGTCACTTTCAGCAGCCACCATCGACCGTCTGACAAACCTGGTCTCCTCGTCCGTCAGCCCCAACGTGCAAATGGAGTCGGCAGGCAGTCCAACAGCCTCATCCAATCGCTCCAACGGATGCGGACCAGTAGCTGAGTATGTCGTAGCAGCGTATACACTCCGTGCGTCACCTGACTGTTGACGCGGCTGTGGACACAGACAGTTCGCGCAATGCGAGTCGCTCTCGATCCTGACCGTCTTGAACATGACTGCTTCACGTTCGGATTGATCGTCGGCACGTCGTGACCGTTTGACGCCAGCGACGAGCTGTCTCCCAGCTTGGACGACCGACTGGGTCATCTCGCTGAAGTTGCGCTTGCGGCGTAGCGGTTGTGCCGGTGGAGAAGGCTCGGCGCTGTCGCGCTTGCCGAAGCCGAAGGTGAATTTGCGCCGCTGTTGGTCGGGCGCGGAGTGTGCGCTCTCCTCGGTGGCGCCGAAGCGGAACATGCTGAACCGCGGTGTAGTGGCGGCATTGGTGGTCGGAGCTACGGGAGCCGGCGAAGCAGCCCGAGGTGAGACAGCCTCGTCCTCGAAGACCTGGGCGGACGGCCTGAAGGCTGGGTGGATGGCTTCAGGAGCGTAGAGGCCGCTATCGACACGCGGGTCGTTCCCCGAGATGAACCTAGGGACGCCGCCAGTACAGTGCGCGTAGTATTCTGAAGGCCTTGCCGTAGGTGCGTCGGAGAAGCGGCTCAACCTTTCGGGGGCAGAGTGCCAGCTCCCACGATTCGCGAAGGGCGCAGGGCCTGCGCGCGGTGCTTGTGGTGGCGGCATCGCTGTGTACGCCGTGGAGAACGGGTTGGTGTGATGGAAATCTGCCATCGTAGATCTTGCTGTATTTCGAAGATGTTGTTGGGGATGCGGCGACTACAGTGTATGAAAAAGCCAGATCCTTTTTTATGAAGATCTTGAAGAAGAGATGAAAATTGAAAATCGACTCACACTTACCGTCTTACCTTCGGTGGTTCGTCCATTGCTCGATCTCTACCCCATCGAATCGTCCCGTGGCGCTAGGACAGATATGATGAACCAAGAAAGCCATGTAGGAGGAGGAGGATGGTCAGCAAGCTTCGCTCTCAGCTTCCCGCGGCAAAGCATATCGGAGTCAACAAGACCTCTCGAGGACCTAAGTGCTGGTCGCGTAAGCAGTTCAAGCGATGTAGTCGCATCGTCGGTGTCCTGAAGAAGGAGAAGAAGAAGACATCGAGCGGGAAAGAAGACGTGAGGTTCGAGTCTGTGCTTTTGATCGCGTCTCCGACCTCGGCACGCGTCACAATGCATCGAGCTTCGTGGAGCTGTAAGGTATAGGTATACAGATCTCGAGACCAGACGACTCTCATTTCGTTCCGTATAACTCACAATGGCACCATCCCGAGCCCTGTTTACAACCACAACGACCGCCCTCCGCCAGCTCCGCCCGCCTAACACCCGCCTCAACCCCATCCAATCCCGGTTTATATCCGCCTACGGCTACGAACAAGCCAAATGCCTGACGTTCCCCAAATACGGCGAGCCCAAAGACGTCCTCTCCCTCCACAGCCACTCCATAAGCCCACCCCACGGCGACCTCGTCACAATCCGCTTCCTTGCCTCCCCTATCAACCCTGCCGACATCAACCAGATCCAAGGTGTATATCCCACGAAACCGACCTTTACAACCTCCCTCTCAACCAGCGACCCTATAGCTGTAGGCGGCAATGAGGGTGTCGCGGAGGTTATATCCACCGGGAGTAAAGTCAAGGATGTACAAAAAGGCGATTGGGTGATATTGAAGAAGCAGGGGTTCGGCACGTGGCGGACGCATGCGCAGACTACGATGGAGAATTTGGTTGTGATCAAGAACAAGGAGGGTTTGAGGCCGGAGCAGGTCGGGACAGTTTCGGTGAATCCCTGTACGGCGTATAGGATGTTGAAGGATTTTGTGGATTTGGCGCCGAGGGAGTGGTTTATACAGAATGGGGCTAATTCGGGGGTGGGAAGGGCTGCGATTCAGCTGGGTAAGCTGTGGGGGTATAAGAGTATTAATATTGTGCGGAAGCGGGAGAGTGGGATGGAGGAGCTCAAGCAAGACCTGCAGAGTCTGGGCGCAGATATGGTGGTTACGGACGAAGAGGTCGAGAAGAAAGACTTCCGCGACCGCGTCAAAGAAGCTACCAACGGCGGCCGCGAACCTATCCGTCTCGGCCTCAACTGCGTCGGAGGCTCTCTGGTCAACGCGATGGCTAAGCATCTGGCGCCCGACTCGCATATGGTGACCTATGGGGCTATGTCGAAGCAGCCGGTCCAGCTACCCACGGGTCTACTGATCTTCAAGAATATCAGCTTCGACGGCTTCTGGGTCAGCAGGTGGAGCGAGCAGAAACCCGAAGAGAAAGAGGCTTGCGTCCAGGAAGTGCTTGATTTGACGAGGGAAGGGAAATTCAAGGATACGCCGATGCAGCCTTTGACCTGGAACTGGGATACGAAGCAGGATGAGCTTGTGCAGGCGGCGCAGGGTACGCTTGAGGGGTTCCGGAGTGGGAAGGGGATTTTTGTGTTTGGGGAGACGTGAGCCAGCGCTTCGACGACATGGTAGAATGTTTCATCGAGCCCGATCGAGCAGCTATGTTCTCCTGGACCACAACCATTCGGGAACGTCCTGGGACATCAGGACCGACATGATGGCATCCGGCTGCAAGGACCACGATGACAGCTCTTGAGGATCCCTGAAACCCCGAGTCGCTCGCCAAAAGGAACGAGGAGCTCCCACGACAGGGACTGCTGCATCTTGCCACGAAAAATATGTATACGATACATATATGCATATATGCATGTGTATATCAACTCCGTCAAATCCATCTCGAGTCCGGTCTTGTCTTCGCCATCACACACCACCGGCTTCCTTTGCACACAATCGGGGCAAAAAATACCCAAAATTTCAGAATTTGTCTGGACACTGTGGGCTAGAATCACACCTCAACATTAGCTTGAAATCACAATCTCAAACTTTGGGAGAGCGATGCCGTACAATTGAACCCACGACCTTTCACATGCGAAGCGAAAATCATACCCCTAGACCACTGTGATGGCGTTAGCACCGAATAAACACTATAGGATCGAGTTGTGGAAGTCTTACAGTGCCCGCGAATTTCTGAGCACGACTTGCTCGAATGATCTATATTTCAGATGTATTTTATGGCCTGCCGAAGGTGAAACGTGCAGTGGAACACTGTCATCGTAATCAAGGCCTAGGAAGTCGTCTCCGAGCACGGAACAGGGACCATCTTCTACTTGGAACCCTCTGAGGTGTTCCTGGCAGCTATCTACCAACGGGAACGATACTTTCGAGGTTTCCGATACCTGTCGACTGGAGCTGTTTCCTCGAGATCTCGGCCCTACCAATCAGACCCCCGATCGCACCTTCCAGGATCGCGTACCTTTCTAGAAGTTGGCTAGAAGCATGTCTAGCTCGAAGTCGTCATGCTTAGTGGATTTTCCACGACAATCGGAGCAGGCGTTACCAGCCGGCGCTGGAAAGATAGTTCGTGCGGGTAGCTTCGCTTCTCGTGGTCATCGATCCAGGTCTTCCTCAACGTTATGTCCGTAGGAGCCTTTGGCGTTGGCAACTTACCGCCCTTCTAGCCTGCGAGATACACTTCCACAAGATGGGGCGTATCCTTGACGTGCTCTCCGCGGCGACTTGATCTTTTGATTCTACTTTATACATATTTGGGAGACCACTGCCCACCTTGTCGATCGGGTCCAGTTGTACATACTTACGGCCGACATCTATCGAGATTAATAGCAGGTAGAGCGCCAATATTCGTTCTCTCCCACCTTCGCACATCATGGCCCCCGAACAACAGGCGAAGATCCCGCTGTCCGCCATCCTCCCTCCGCTCGTCTTTGGAACAGCGACGTTCAACTATCAGTACAACCCCGACCCCTACGAGCTCGACACCACCGGTCTAGTCCACCAAGCGCTCGAGCATGGCATTCGAGCCTTCGACACATCACCGTATTACGGACCGTCCGAGATCATCCTCGGCGAAGCACTCGATACCACCTTCGTACGCGAGAACTTCTCCCGAAGCGAGTACTTCCTCCTGACGAAATGTGGTCGGATCGCGTCCGACGAGTTCGACTTCTCGCCCGAGTGGGTATATGAAAGCATACAGCGTAGTCTGCAGCGACTAAAGACCAGCTATCTCGACTTGGTTTACTGCCACGATGTGGAATTCGTCTCGGAAGATGAGGTCATGGAGGGCATACGCGAGTTGCGAAGGATAAGAGATGAAGAGGGCACGATCAAGTACATTGGCATATCTGGCTACCCGCTACCAGTGCTGTGTTCGATCGCGCACCGCGTGCTGCGCGAAACTGGTGAGCCGCTGGATGCGGTGATGTCGTACGCGAATTTCACGATCCAGAATACTTTGCTGGCGACTGCGGGCATTCAAGAGCTGAAGGCTGCTGGTGTGGATGTTGTTCCAAACGCTTCGCCGTTGGGCATGGGCTTGTTGCGAATGGAGGGTGTGCCCGTTGGTAGTATGGGCAACTGGCATCCGTCGAGCAACGAGATGAGAGCGGCGGTGAAGCGGGCAAGCGACTTTTGCGACCGGCACGACGAGAAGCTCGAGGTCATCTCGATACGGTATGCGCTGGAGAGCTGGCTGAAGATTGGCGCGGCGGTGGGATCCCGCGGCGATCCGGCCTCCGGTGTGCCGTGGAAGGGAGAGTCGAATCAAGAGATCGGTGGTACTAAACTCGGCGTGAGTGTGATGGGTGTGAGTAAAGCGAAGGAGTTGGAGAAGACGATGAAAGTCTGGCGGAGTATCCTGGACGGCCTCGAGGGTGGCGCGGAGACTGCTAGAAAGGCTGGACGATGGAGTCGCGACCACGAGTGGAGTCTGAACCGACAGAAAGCAGTGCAGCTTCTTTCAGACGGCATCAGGGAGCACATCGACGAATACCTCGATTATACGTGGGAGTCGCCAGATAAGGGCTTCGTCAACAAGAGGTCGAAGGACGCGCAGCTACCCAAAGCACAAGAGGATGTGCCATCATGGATGACGCCGGCTGCAAGTCCGCAGCCAGAGGAGGTTCCATACCCGAGCGATACGCCCCTACCACTCCTACCGCTGCGATGATGAATGTCTGTATTGGGAGGTGTTTTGTGTTAGCGATTGATACTGCTCGAGCAGTGAGATGCTTGATTGATTTAAGATGTGCCATTCCCGGCAATCGGGCTTTATAGACCTTACACCAACGAGCTCACGGCTGCTTTCAAGACGGACAGACAATGTGCGATTCTCTCTCGCTGTCATGTGATACCTGTACTTGCTTGTAGTGGTAGGTACATGTAGTGAATGAAACCTTCTCCGCCGGCAAGAGCTCGGTGATTTCCCACTTCATGCCGCCGAATCCTTGTTTAACGGCTGAACGTCATCCAAGTGGAGGTGTAAAATCACGCAGCTGCATATACCCGTCTCTGCTGCTGCATCTCCCTTCGCTGACCTGACATGCTTCTAACCTCACCCGCTGGCTGCCGGCTTAGCACCTCTTATTAACCTCAAGCTAGAGGACGCGATCAGGGTGCCGCAGCTAGTGTTTGAAGCAAACTAATACCAACTTCTTGCTTGCCTTGATGAAACTGAACACCAGAGTGTAAGGTAGCGCAGCATTCGATCAATAGCTTACGACATTCGCAAACGAGGTCTCACCTGTTAACGGCGGTATCATCATTCTCACGTGGACATCAGATCAGCAGCAGCGGAGACAGCGGCCAGCGAGAGTAAATACTTCGCCGCACATGATCGCGCCTACGCCTAGGCTTCGATGAGGTAGTTTGCTATACACTGGACGTGCTACTGGAGTGAACGACAGAGCTGCAGCATGGGCAACAGCTCGAGTAAAGAGGGCAGAGCTGCCAGGCACAGCAATGCCAGGCACACGAGCGAGAGGCAGGCGCCTGAGCAACCTCAGCCAGTGCCGGCACCGCAGACACCTGCTGAGCGGCTCACGAACGAGATATACAGCACACGGACGGGGCGAGGGAGCAGGCCAGATCTGGCATTTCTAAACTTGGGTCGTGATCGAGGCGAGGCTAGTGCAGCTCCGGAACGACCTCGAGAAACGAAGCAGGAGAGGGAGGCGCGGAAAGTGGAGAAGGAGAGACAGGTGCGTTTGAAGGAGAGGGAGCGGAGTATACGCGAGGAGGGTGTTGATGGTGGGTTTTTGGTGACGCTGGGCACATACACTGGGGCGGAGGACTTCAACAAGGGTGTTGTGCGGCAACTGCAGGTGAGCATGTGATTTGAGAGAATAGTGTGTATGCTGTATTGACACAACGCGCAGATCGAGCGACGTCTGGCGCCCTTCTGGAAAGGACTTAACGACCATTCAGAAGCATGGACAGAAGCTCAACTCGTTGCAGCAGCGCGAGGCCTGCCTATACCAGCGGCGGACGAGGTGCCACCGGCGATGGAGAGGACTGGCTCGCAGGCCTCGATGAGTCCGCAGGCATCTCATACTAACATCAACCGGTTGACAGTACCTATATCGTCAAGGTCGCAATCATACGAGTCTGGCACATCAGCCCGATTGTCGGCGACTCACCCTGCTTTCTCCAACTCCGGACCTGCATCGCCTACTAGTCCCACACAATCGACTGCTCAATTGTTCCGAGGCCGTGCTAAGACGCTGGCTTCGCTTGCTACCGGTTCGAAGAGCCACTCCCCAGACCTCACACCGCAGGAGATGAGGCTGCCGAAAGATCCGTATGTTAATGGCCAACCGATCGAGGCGTACCTCTACAAGGATGCTTCTGAGTGTCCGATCTGCTTCATGTACTATCCTCCCTACCTCAACAAGACCCGGTGTTGTGATCAGTCGATCTGCTCGGAATGCTTCGTGCAAATCAAGAGGCCTGATCCTCACCCACCCGAGCACGAACAACCTGGACAGCCTCGCCTACCGGAAGAAGAAGCTGATATGCTTGTTTCCGAAGTCGCAGCGTGCCCTTTCTGCGTTACGCCAGAGTTTGGTGTGAGCTATGATCCTCCGCACTTCCGCCGTGGTCTCGTATATCCATCGAGTCACAGCAATCCATTGAAGTTTCCCACCTCGGCGATGTCATCTTCATCGTCACTCGGCACAGGCTCAGGTGGTCGTCGACGAGCAACGTCACTCTCGGCTAACGCGCCGCAAGTCATTTCGACGGATCGTGTGCGACCTGACTGGGCCAAGAAACTCGCCGATGCACGTGCGACTGCTCTCCGGCGATCTGCAGCAGCGACCGCACTTCACAATGCAGCGTATGTGCTCGGCAATCAAGGAGATGCTGTGGCACGTGCGAATCTTGCTGGCTTCGGCAGACGGCGTAGGACGCTGTTTGGCGACAGCCCGAGTGCAAGTGGCAGCGGTACACCACGTGGTCCAGATGGTTTGCTCATCTCACCATACAGCCAACTCATAAGAGCAGGCATGGCTAACAGAGAACTTGGAGAAGGTACGGGTGGCTCTCGCACGCGTGTTGACGATCTCGAAGATCTCATGATGATGGAGGCCATCAGGCTGTCACTTGTCGCTGAGGAAGAACGATCGAGGCGAGAGGAGAAAGATGCGAGGAAGGATGCGAAGAAGAGAGCAAAGGAGGAGAAGAAAGAAGCCAAGCAAGCGGAGAAGCTCGCGAAGAAAGGCATCGGCAGTTCATCAACCATGTATAACGGTCCAAGCAACGACAGTGAAAGCACCTTCGGGACAACGAGTATGGCACGTTCCACTAGCAACCTTGGCACCCTGGCGGAAGAACACGTTCAGGGCAAGGGCAAGGCTCCAGCTCAGGACGTTGTCGGTTTCAACCCCCTCACAGAGCCCACATCGGTGCTCAATACAGAAATGCGCGAATCGCGTGAGCATTCGCTGTCGCTGTCGCTGTCGCTGTCGCAAGCAGGTGATGCTACGACAACACGTACCGACGACTCGCAGAGGTATCTGGAAGAGTCGCGAGCGAGTCTGCAACCGAACGCATCAGCACCGATTCCAACTCCTGGCCCTCCTACATCACATCACATGCGCCAACTATCAAATGCATCATCCTTCGCATCCTCTTTTGCCGACTCAACGCACGGCAGCCTCCCAGCTGGCTCAACTATCCCCTCAGCTACCGCCAGCGGCCTCGACCTAGCGGGCACACCCCACGAGTCAGCCGCCGCACACCCTCCAACCAGCACCCCCAGCCACGAACCTATGATCAACTTCCGCTCCCTCGCCGCTGTGATCGGCAACGAAGACGGCAAAGCTCATAATTCGAACGAGCACATTGAGCACGCCTCCCCCACAAAGGCGGAAGAAGAGCTCAAAGAACCCAGCCCGACCGGTTCGCCTCGCGTAGGAGCAGTAGAGGGCAACCGCAGTCGAGGCGATAGTGGCGAATCGAGCGCGAGTGCGCCTCCGCCCATCTATGTGGAGGAGCCGACGGACGGCGATCAGATCACTCCGGCGCCGGTGGTGAGGCACACGGGTGATGAGAAGGATTTGGGTCAGGTGGGGATTTGGGATCGCGAGCGGGTGCATGAGGCTACGCAGTAGGACGGCGGGGCTGGACCGTCGAAGCGTTAGAAGGCGCGAGCGATCTGGGACAGAATGAAGTGACGATGGGTTTGCGTGGGTGGTAGGGATTAGCAAAGGCGTACACGGAGTTGGACGGGAATTGGAAGGGTGGAGATTTTGGAACATATCGTTAGACCAGCAATCTGCTCAGCTGGGCGGAGCAGGAGGCATTATTCTTTCGTAGCCTCGAGAAAGCATTCTTTCGACACTTCAACCACCTGACATCGATGCACTCGTAGACTGGCTCGTATGCCTCGGAATTTGCCTTTCACTGCTCAATGCTAACTTTCAGCACTCAAGCTGCGTGTACCTTAGATACGCCCTTTTCCGTCCAGTCCAAACAGCCGCCTTCGCTATGCAAGACTTCCGCTTCCTTCCGCCCTCCCGCCCAAAGGACCAAACAACTCCGCTCTGCCCACACATCGCGTCGTACACCTCCCAGGGCTGAGGCTATTATTATATATTCTTCGGGTAGTAACACATGCTTCGCTCGAACGCTGAATCAGTAATCCGGACACCCTGTAGCCTCGACTAGCACCGTGATACTCCACACACTCCCGTACATGCGAATGCTTTCCTTCCAGGCTCACGACTCCGCAAAGCACTCGAATAGATATATCACCCCGAACACAAGGAACGCTACCGCGCCGCCGATCGTTACTGCACCACACATTAGCCAACATCCCAACGTCCTTCCTCTTCTCTCCCAAATTGACTCACCAACCCTCATACTAACCCTCCCCGCCAGCGCCCTCCCCCCAATCACCGCGATACCAGTACAACACGCATGCCCCGTCACCGCCCCGAGCGTAACCCACCAGTAATCCTGCCCCGCCGCCATCGCAATCGTCGCGATTTGACTTCGATCTCCCCACTCGCCTAGGAAAGTCATCACGAACGTCTGTACCCAGGCGGGGCTGAGCACTAGGCTCAGCAGATTCGTGAGACCGCCGTTCCGTCGTCGTGTAGACGGAGACGGCGACCGGGAGGATGGAGGGCTAGGTTCTCTCCGGCCAGATTCGAGAGTGTAGGGCGAGCTGGAGGTGTTGGTGTGAGAGCGTGAGCGCGCCATGGAGTGTTCTTTTTCCTCGAGCTCGGCTTCTACTTCTTTCATTTCGTCGCCTACGCCGAGGTCTTTGTCCATGGCCAGGCCGTCGCGTAGGCTTTTCGCACCAAAGACGAGGAATAACACCGCTGCCGCGAACGTGGTGAGCCGTTTCGGCAACAGCGCAGGGAAGGCGTGCCCGAGCACGGCAGAGAGCACGGTCATGAGGATCAAGGCGGAGAAGGCGGAGCTGAAGACCAGGATCCGCGGATGCCGCATTGCCATCAAGGCGGCGACGAGGAAGGTCTTGTCGCCGATTTCGGAGAAGAGGATCATGGTCAGGGAGAGCACGAAGGAGTGGAACCATTCGTGCCAGCTGGCGTCGTCGCCACCAGCGATAGGCGAGGAGGGTGACGTGGGAGGTAGCTTGGCGGTTTTGGGGGGTGGAGGTCGTTGGCCTTCGGTGTAGGGCATAGTGTCCACGAGCCATTCGTCACCGCTGGCCGTGCCCGCGAGTGGTGGGTCGTTGGAGCTGCCGCGCTCTGACTTCACTTTCGGTCGATCGGGGAGGCCTTCAGGGAGGTCTATACCGTAGCCGCCGGCGCCGTACTTGGGGTCCTCCTTCGCGTGCTGATCTACCACTCTCGTTCCGCTCCTCTCGCCTTCCTTCACATTGCCATCCCGGTCGTGAATATACTCCTCCTCCCCATGCGGTAGCGGCAGCGGCTCCTTCGGTCCATCAGGCTTATTTCCCTCCACCTCCACCCCCTTCAACCGCCTCTCCTTCTCCTTCTCCGATATCCCGCCCGCCGTCCCATCCGTCCCCTTCTTCGGCCCAACGCGGTTCTCGTCATTCATCACCCCATCGTTCTTCTCAGGTATCTCTTCTAGCCTCCACTCCTGCGAACCCGCTGGCGTCCACTTGTCCAAATCCGCTGGCCTGGCTTTCTCTGTCGTCTTCGCAGCGGCAGGCTCAACTTCATCCCGTGAAGTGTCGACAAAGGGGCCGAGATGCGGTTTCCCATCGTAGCCGTCCACGGGCGCGCCGTCGTTGCCTCGGTAGGGGCGTGTGGCGGATTGCTGCGCTTTGGCTGCTTCGGCTTGTGCGGCGACGGGGGGTGGTGCCGGGTGTGTTGGTTGTGTCTCGGCGACGAATTTGGTCCCGCCGGTGGTTTCTAGGAGTTCGGGGTCTGCTTCTCGTTTTCGCAGGTCGGAGGTGAGAGTATCGCGATCACGAGAGAAGAGCTCCAGGGCGTCTACCAAGCTTGGCGCGGCGAGGAGGAGGAGGAGTGGTGATGCTTTCCGTAGCCGCATGTTGGGTGGTCGAGGCTATGGTATGTCGCACAGAAGGATGGGACAGAGCGTGCAACGTGTGTGTTCGCCAATTGTTGGTTGAGAATTGGAGGTCTCTCACAACGGAATAGCAAACACGTGGAAACGCTGATCTCGTCCGTATCCCCAAACGCGACTCCCTGGTCTCCTGCTGATCTGACACGCTGTGACGTTGCTCAGCCGCAGGGCACGGGACGGCGCCGAGTCGGGTCAACGATCTAGACTTCTGAAGGAGCGAACAACTCGTCGGTGTCAAGGTGAAGCTATAGCATACTGACGGAACAACAAAAGAGTGACGGTACAGAGAAAGATGGAGAGTGGTGCTATACAGGTTTTCCAACGTCGCTTCCTGCTCCATTCATGGGCCTGGCCCCCAGATTCTTCTCCTCGGCGGCTTTTGCTTTTGATGCAGGGGCATTTCTGCAAGGCTGCGGCTTCGACGCCACGGCTATGGACAATTTCGACAAGGTGAAGTATCCTGCTGAGTGCTGAGGTCAGGAAACCGTAGTTGTATCTTGTCAATATCTCCTACCGACGCAAAAGATCTCTATCACAAAATTAATGTGGCACAAGCAGGAATCCTTCAGTCACGTGACGGAAAGCCAGGCAGCACCTCAAATTCCATCTCCCAAGTTTGCGATTTCTCGTCCTTTCTCCTAACCCTAACCCTTCACCCTTACCCTTGAAGCCATCAACAACAACTCCATACCATTGATCAAACTCCTCCCTCACGGTGCCAACACTCCGTAGAGGTGCTCTGCAACCATGGCCAAGCTCTCGAACGCGAGTCGCCAAAACCAGGAGAGTGGCCGCTCGACGCGTGCGACGCGTTCTACGAGTAGAGAGCCGTTTGTACAGCCTTCGCCTCAGCAGAAGGGACGAGGTGCAGGAAAGAAAGGAGGGAGGAAGGGGAAAGGCAAGGCGAATACTGCTGAGGATGCAGACGTCGGTAAGTTGGAGTGTAGTCGTTGTTCGTGCCTCTCTTACCCGTGACTTGGCTTGCCAACCTTCATCATACCCACCACAAACCCATAACCCTAACTGTCAACAACGAGCACGTGAACGAGCCTGCAAAATGTAGTGTCACTTCATTGCACCAAAGTCACGCTGCTCTCAGCTGATACCTACCGCTCTCCCGACATCACTTCGCCATGCTGCTACCCCATCCACAGAATCCCTACAAGCATGCACGACGACAACACCATGACATATACGTGGCTAACCGCTCTGCCAGAATTGCCGACCGTCGAAGAAGACGTTGGCATCGAGGAAGAGCCTCCACAAGAAGCCACCGCTGCTGAACCAACACCTGCAGCTGAGACGTACCATGAGCGTAGCGCATCCGTGCTTTCGGGCTTCTCAGGCACGTCCGCGATGACCTCCTTCTCCCAGGAACAGATCGGTGAACTGGATGCGGACATCATGGTCGACATTCTGCCGATCTTGGCAGCAGCCGCGGACGACCTAGCAAAGCTCCTTGTCCCAGCAGATCCCAAGACTGCTCCAATCATTCGCAAGGAAGTTCGACACGACGGCTCGAGGTCCAGCAAGCGTTACCATAATCGTGTGAAATCACTCGAGCTCCACAAAAGGGGCTTTGGCGAGACGAGTTACATTCAGCCTAGCATTGCGCTTCGAGCTCTGCTCGGGGTGCAAAATGTGGAAGACATTACCCAAGGTCCCTGGCGACCAGACAATGTCATCTACAAGATCAATCTGTCGACTATGCTTCGAGCCGTTTGCGTCGAAGTATCCGGCCATGAAGTCAACCAGAACGAGTATGCCGCCCTGGAAGACCTCGACAACAGCTTCGGCAGCGCGATCGCCGGGCCTGTGTTCAGCGAGGCCGCATTTCAATTCTGCCTGTCGTTGTTGCGACAGCTCGCCATTGTCCGTCTGAGTGTGTACCGACCAGATCCGAGCTACAATCCCCGTCAACACATCTTGCAAGCTTTCTACCAAGACGGCGAGCTGGCATTCAGGCACCAAAACTCTCTACACGTGCTAGACCTGCCAAGGGAGCAGGCGACTGAGTACACCAACATTCTGCAGAATGTAGCGAACGAACTGATTGAGCTGTTCGACGAGCACGATTCGTCAGAATGGGATGGCACAATCGGCGAGATCAAGGCTTTCTATCCATGGGAGAAATTCGTCGACCAGACTGTTGAGTACTTCCTTTTCAGAAGAGCAGAACTCGACGAGAACATCGCCGCTGTTGGCGGTCTCGACCACATCACTGCTAGTCTTACTGGAGAAGTAGAACGCAGAGCAGCTGAGAAGGAAGCTCAGTCGAAGCGTGAAAGCTTCGCACGCCCAAACGCAATCCCAAGAAAGAGCATTCCGAAGTCTGGCATAAAGGCTGCGCACACAATGTTGAGGAACCTCCAGAAGGAAAAGCTACAGAATAGTGCTGCTGCTGCGTATGAAGCACCACCTACGGCGGCGCCTGTGGCTCAAATGACCGATCCAGCGCTCACTGGAGAAGCGCCTCGAACCAACAACGACTTGCAGCAGTCACATGCTGATGAGCAGAATGCTCCAGCGTCAGAGCCTAACCCTCCTCATTCTCACTTTCGAGCAATAACAAGCTTTCAAGCACACCAGCAGCGAGAGACTGCGAAGGGAAAGGGACCGTCACTGCTCGACCGTCAAGCAGGTGCTGAGAGAATCGGGTTTAATGAACCAGGCAGCACTCAATTGACCGGATACGCAGCACCTCCTACCTTCCCATACCCGGATGCGCCTGCAAGTGGCCAACAGCCGTACTACACAAGCCCGGGCCGAGCATCCAACAAGCGTCCTCACGCTGCTGTGGAATCCGACGAACCTGACGTGTTTGAGCCAACCCAAGACGGAGATTTCCAAACCGATGACCGCGATACCGCAGCAGCAGACGAAAGACGCCGCCGAGCTCCCCAACCTACTCGTCCGCAGCAACCACGCCAATCCTACGTCGCTAGCAGTGCGCTCGCCCCGTCCGGCACTGCTGGCCCAATGCACGGCAGCCCCCGAGCAGCCAAGGTGCCGCGCCGTAACCCAGGCAGCAGTATTCCAGACCCCACCCTTGCCGCCGATCCAGACGACTATCAACCTATCCGTCGTGACACAGACTTCGAGATCGCCAAGATCGCCGCCCGCCACAACACTGTCCGCGCCACGCAGATGAAGCCTCAGAAAACGCGCAACCCATGGAGTACAGAGGAAGACAACGCACTCATCGATCTCATCGCCGCGCACGGCGAAGACGGCATCTCCTACTCGGCGCTCAAGAAGTTCGACGATCACCGTGCTGACCGAGAACCGGTGTTGTGGCAGCGGAGCCCGGAGGATATGAGATTTAAGGCGAGGAATATGAAGGAGGTGTTCTTGAAGTGAGTACTGTTTCGTCTCCCGTGTATGTGCAGTGTGCTAATGGTGGATGTGCAGGGGCCGCCAGCCATTGCCGCCGAACTTCAAGTTCATTGTGTTGGACAAGAAGGCGATGGTTAAGCTGGAACAGCTCGGGATCCCGTATGAACAGGAGCGCATCCGCGGCGGTAACGTCGTGCAGATTGACGAGTAAAAAATATCCACGGGACGGAGGCTTGCTTGAGGCAGATGTCGTTCATTTCGCCGAGTGTATTCGGGAAGTCGCTGTTTCCTTCGCGTGGGTCGAGTGTAGTATAGTGCTCCCTTGGCTATTGCAGTGAGGTTACGGCTTCTGGAAAGGAATGGGGCACAGTTTCGATATGGGCTGGATGCTACGGTTCATCTTACCAACATCCTTTCCTACCTAGATCTCCAATATCCACAACAGAGTTGATACTGCCGTAGTCGCCCTTGCTCTGTCCACTGAGAAGCAGGACGACCACCCTGAACAATCCCGCATGCTCTCCGCTTTCGCAACAGAGGTCGTGCTGCCACAGTCACTGATCACACGGCATCTGAAATCGCACATTGTTGGAGATTCCTATATGGCCTCTCACAATTTACTAAAGCTCGTCGCCACCGCCCCGCCCATCTCCACCAACGTGCTCTTATTCCGCACCCACGCCTCTATCCCTCTCCGCCCGTTCTCCACCCCCAACCCACTCATTTTCCATCCGCCCACACTCATTTCCGCCGGCGACTCTCCCCAAGTATTGACCCACGTGATACCTGCCTCTAGCCTCGCAACCACCCGATGTCCGAGATCGAGATCCCGTGTGAACACGCCAGCGGCTAAGCCCATTGGCGTATCGTTCGCGCGGTCCACAAGTTTGTCGAGCCAGTTGGGCGCCGTATCGTGGTAGGGTAAGATACAGAGCACTGGGCCAAATATTTCCTCGCGAGTGATGAGCATAGAGTCCGTGCAGTTTGTGAAAATTGTCGGTTGGACCCAGTACCCGTTGCTATTCGCCACGGATTTCGGTTTGCCAGCTCCACCGTACAGCAATTTCGCACCATCCTGCTCGATGCCGTGCCGAATATAGCGAGTCACTTTCTCGTGGTGCGGTTTACTGACCAACGGTCCAAAGTTAGTATTCGGATCCATGAGATCTCCCGCTCGCACGTCGCCCATCTTCTCCAGCAGCCTCGTCTCGAACTTCCGGAGTAGAGACTGTGGTACAAACACCCGTGTCCCATTCGTGCACACCTGCCCGCTAGAGAAGAAATTCGCCATCATAGCGCCGTCGACCGCGTTCTCGAGGTCCGCGTCAGGGAGGATGATGCAGGGTGATTTTCCACCCAGCTCCATCGTCACGTACTTCATCCCCGCCGCAGCGGCAGAGGCGACTTTGCAGCCGGTGGAGACTTGGCCTGTGAAACTGACTTTGGCGATTGAAGGGTGCGAGGTCAGCATCCCGCCTACATCGCCCGCGCCGTGCACGACGTTGAAGACGCCTGGTGGGACGCCAGCCTCAGTGTATATCTCCGCGAGTTTGAGCGCGTGGAGGGGCGTGAATTCGGATGGTTTATAGACCATACAGTTGCCTGCGGCAAGACAAGGAGCAGATTTCCAGAGCGCGATTTGGATCGGGTAGTTCCACGCTCCAATCCCCGCGCAGACGCCGAGCGGTGCTTTGGTCGTGTAGATCCACGCGTCCGGACGGAGATGCGTAGTTTCGCCGTTCAAGCCGCCTGCGGCGACGAGGTTGGCGTAGTACTCGAGAACGTCGGCGCCGGTTACCACGTCCACTGTGCTGGTTTCCGAAAATGGTTTGCCGGTGTCGTGAGTTTCGATCACGGCCAGTTCATCGTTGTGCTTGCGGAGCAGGGCGACGGCGCGAAGGAGGATCCGGGAGCGTTCGATGGGTGGGGTGGTGGACCAGCTTGGGAAGGCGGATTTGGCGGAGGAGATGGCGGCGTGGATGGAGGATCTGTCGGCTTTGAAGATATCGGCTAAGGGGGTGTCGGTGGAAGGGTCTATGGTCTGGAATGTTGAGGTTGTGAGTTGGCGTTTGCCACCGTAGTAGAGGGGTTGTTTCTCATATTTGAGGCCGGTTGAGGCCATACTGGCGGATGTTTAAAAATGAGTTTTGATATTCCACAGTCGACGTGGAGTCAGTATCTACATGCGTTCGATTGATACCATAACGACAGCGGCTAAGTCGAGGGCACTCTCTCCGGTGTTACTTGTGTCCTTTGTTGTGTGAGGTGGTGGTTGGACCTTCTCAATCCGAAGCTTCTTGCCCGGCAACTGCTGATTGCGCTTCTTCCCCACTCAAGCTCTAGCGGACGGGGACTTCCGTGGACTGTTATCCCGAACGGTGAGGCATATTGTTACCCAAGAAAGCACGCAACTCATTCTTACGGTGGTATATAAGGGATCCTATCTGCTGCAGACTTTCAACGCTCCTGCGCTTCTCTGGCGTCTTTCCTACTGCACAGGATGGAGGTCTCCAACGCCTGCAAGCCATCCAGATCTCAACGGCGCTTTTAAGCATCGATGGCTGCAGCGAATCAGAGGCAAGCCTGTTCAACGACACCTGCAGCTATCCCGCCGTACCGGATGGACCCATTCTCACCGACTCGACGGAAGCTTGACCTTTGGCAACGCCTGGAGCGGAGCATGACCCCTTCACTTGCCGATGGGTACGATAACGTCTTGTGTCGCGTGGACATACTCATCGGCGACTGGGGCGACCCGAGATAGAGCGAGCGGCAGGATGTGGGGACGATACAACCTCGTGCAAAAGTGAGAATTTGCACTCCTTCCATCTTTCATCCATCGTCCTTCCTCCTCTTTTCTCTGTATCACTCTCAAGATATCGAGTGAGCGGCTATCTCTCTTTACGCTTTCTCGAGAATCCCAGCTGTACGCTCGCTTTTCTCTTCCATCATCACAGTCTTGTATACACCATGACTACCACACAGCTCTCGTCGGCCGACGTGGACAGCTATGACTTCCTGATCGTTGGAGGAGGTACGGCTGGCTGTGTCATTGCCTCCCGTCTGTCTGAATACTTATCCAACAAGCGTGTACTCCTCATCGAAGCCGGACCTTCGGACTTCATGGATGACCGAGTCTTGCTGCTGAAGGACTGGCTAAATCTGCTGGGCGGCGAGCTCGACTACGACTATCCTACAACTGAGCAGCCCATGGGCAATTCGCACATCCGACACTCCCGCGCCAAAGTGCTGGGAGGCTGTTCGAGCCACAACACACTTATCAGCTTCCGTCCGTTCGAGTACGATGCCAAATTATGGCAGAAGAAAGGCTGCAAAGGATGGGACTTCAAGACTTTTATGCGGTTGCTGGACAATCTGAGAAATACGGTGCAGCCGGTGCACAAGAGGCACAGGAATCAGTTGTGCATGGACTGGGTGAAGAGCTGCTCTACAGCAATGAACATCCCAATTATCGAGGATTACAACCAAGAGATCAAGGAGACTGGTGCGCTCAAGAAGGGTGTAGGCTTTTTCAGCGTTTCGTACAATCCAGACAGTGGCCACAGGAGCAGTGCGAGTGTAGCATATATTCATCCTATTCTGCGAGGAGAAGAGAAGAGGCCAAACTTGACCATCTTGACGAACACGTGGGTCAGCAAGATCAATCTTAGCGGCTCGAAGGTGACAGGCGTGAACATCACACTGCAAGACGGCACCAAACATACCCTACGCGCCAAAGCAGAGACAATCCTATGCGCCGGCGCTGTAGATACGCCTCGTCTCATGATGCTCTCCGGACTCGGACCCCAAAAGCAACTATCAGATCTCGGCATCCCAGTCGTCAAAGACTTTCCAGGCGTCGGTGAGAACCTCCTCGACCATCCCGAAAGCATCATAATGTGGGAGCTCAACCAGCCCGTCCCCATGAACATGACCACCATGGACTCAGACGCCGGTATCTTCTTCCGCCGCGAGCCTCCGAACGCCGCTGGCGATGATGGTGACATCGCAGACGTGATGGCCCACTGCTACCAGATCCCGTTCGTCTTCAACACCTCTCGTCTCGGCTATGACACACCCAAAGACGCCTTCTGCATGACACCAAACATTCCTCGTCCACGATCTCGCGGCAAGCTGTATCTCGTCAGTGCAGACCCAACCGTCAAACCCGCACTCGACTTCAAGTACTTCACCGACCCCGAAGGCTACGACGCCGCCACCATCGTTGCAGGCTTCAAAGCCGCTCGCGACATTGCCAAGGAGAAGCCGTTCGCGGACTGGATCAAGCGTGAGGTCGCTCCTGGCCCGGACATCCAATCCGACGAGGCATTGAGCGAGTACGGACGAAAAGTGGCGCACACAGTCTACCATCCAGCCGGCACAACGAAAATGGGCGATGTTACGAACGACGAGTACGCAGTCGTGGACCCAAATCTGAAGATCCGCGGCTTGCGAGGGGTGCGGATTGCGGATGCGGGCGTGTTCCCGGATATGCCGAGTATCAACCCTATGTTGACTGTGCTGGCGATTGGGGAGCGGTGCGCGGAGATGCTTGCGCAGGATTGGGGGTTCAAGGGTATGGAGAGGGAGAAGTTGTGAGGAGATTTGGGCATGGATCGGCAATGTGTGCGATTTATGGAGGCGTATCTGCTGTACTCTGTTCAGTTGGTTAGATACCCATTGCTTACTTGTATTAGCGAGTATGGATGCAAGAGGTACTCTTTCAACAAGCACTATGACAGAAATCGGGTGCCTAAATCAAAGATCAAATCCCACGGAAGCACCATCAATTGGCAGAGAAAGCGTTCAGAGACAACAGCACATTGAAAATGGTTGAAAATGTCATCTATTCATTCCTGTAACCCAGTGACCATATATCTAAGAGATAAATCAAGAACAGAATATGTTTTCACACAATATGGACTGCTGCTGGGGACGCATTGGTTCAACAGACAGAAAGAGAAATCCCACATGTGCCATCTGCTACACCATGACCTGCACAGCGCCGCCTTTGCCCATTTTCGTTCACTTGACATGCACCGTGAGCTCACTCACCGGCCCCAGCCACTGCCACGACATCATTTAGTTCTTGATGTCGCGTGGGTGGTTGCGGTAGGCCGGTGGGCCGTCGTTGCCCGGCTTCTTGGTTGGGTACGACGGTGGTGGGGGTGGTGCCTCCGAGGTGGTGACGGGCGAGACGATGGAGCTGGACGGGACACCGTAGACTGGTGGGCCCGATGGGGTGGCCGAGGACGAGACCGGGCCTGCAGTGGAGCTGTACGAAACCGATGGCACGCCAGATGACGAGATGGCGCCGGCAGAGCTGCTGGATGCTACGTAGCTGCTGTAGACAAAGCTGCTGTAGGAGTAGCCGGTGCCGGTGGCGTATGGGAGCGACGAAGAGTAGCTGCCAGTGCCAGTCGCGTACGGGAATGACGAAGTGTAGCCGCCAGTGCCGGTTGGGAAAGCGTAGACGGAGCTAGATGACGGGTATGGGTATGGGACCGACGCGCTGAAGCTTGGGACGCCGCTGGACGAGACCGGGCCTGCGGAAGAGCCTGGGACGTATGTGGAGGCTCCGATTGGAGTCGTGGAAGAGCTGGGAACACCGCTGGACGAGATCGGGCCGGCGAGCGAAGATGAAGATACTGGGAAGTATGTTCCGCTGAAAGCTCCAGTGCCGGTGGCGTACGGGAACGACGAAGAGTAGACACCGGTGCCAGTGCCAATGATACTGGTGCCAGTGCCAACCGCGCCGCTGCTGAAGGAGCTGGACGGGATCGGGTAGTAAGGAGGCGAGCTGCCAGGGCGCGAAGAGGTGATCGCACCAACTGAGCTGCTGACTGGGATGGTCTCCGTCACCATCGACGTGGTCTCAATGGTCGTAGTGATAGTCGTGCCGCTGGTAACATAGGTGTGCTCCTTGGTGCAGAGGCTCTTGTAAGTCGTCGTCATGACTGGCGCGCTGGAGGAGACTGGCGCAGTGAGCGACGAGATAATGACAGTATCGCTGGCGCTGGGGTATGGGTAGGCGGAGATTGAGCCGGTGCCGACAGGGGCGACCACTGATGTCGATCCGCTGTAACCTGTGCCTGTGCCGATGGGGTAGCTGCTGTAGCCTGTGCCAGTGCCGATGGGGCCGCTGCTGTAGCCTGTGCCAGTGCCAGTTCCGTATGGGAATGACGCGCTGCCGCTGCCACTCGGGAAGGGTGCGACAGAGACCGAGACAGTCACAGGGACGGTGAGGGTTGACGTGAGGGTCTTGGTCACATCAATGGTCGTCGTGTACTCGTGGTGGCCATGGCCTCGGGTCCTGGTCACTGGGTAGGTTGTCGTGTATGTCTTGACAACAGTCGTCGACTGGCCAGGGTATGGGTATGGGACGCCACTGCTGGCTCCCACTGGGTCGACGGTGCTGGAGCTGGCAGGGGCAGTGACAGTGACACTGAATGACCATTAGCATTGCTCTTCAGGGAAGTGTTCTGCTCGTCGTGTACTCACGTCTCAGTGACTGTAGTTGGGTAGCCACCTGGTCCACATGGGCAGGTGTTTGCTGCGTTGGCCAAGCCAGCAATGCCGGAGGCAGCCAATGCGGTTGTGAACTTCATGGTAAAAACAGCCAATCAATAATTCAGATGTAGGGATCTTGCAAGTAGAGCACCCGTGCTCAATAAGCGAATGAGGAAGCGTACAAAGAGTGTGATGCTCACAGAGCGTAACGAGAGATGGGTGCAATAAGCAAGTGAAAAGCACGCAATGGAGTTGAGGAAAGGTGCGTGTAGCAAGACGGGGGAATTCTTTCTTAAAGAGACGGCAGGAGGTCCTGAATATCCTTACTAGTCCTCCTCAACACACAGCCCATATTGACTGTTTCGGGGGCTACGCAGCCGTCACATGAAGCAGTGCGACGATTCAGGCCGCGACCCTGGCAATACGGTAGCATCACCCGCATTCAGCCAAGCCCAGCAGAGGATTGACGACAACGTGGGATCTGATCACAGCCTGTCTGCTGCGAGGCAATCTGCGTTGCCATCCTTCACAATCTCTTACCACGGCAGAAAGCATGAGTGGAGAAGGTCTCTTGCAAACTGCGTTTCATGTTGACCTAGGCTGACAGGGGTCTGAAATCCACCACGGGGGTCGCGAAGGAGGCCAACAAACTCTGATACCCTGATGAGCCTTCAGTCAATCCTTATTGCTCCAATATCAACGGCCTGTGACGAGTCAAAAATCTGTGTCCAGCTTGTATGCGGTGCGAGGATGCTGCCATCCGGCGTGCGGAGCATAATTGGATGTGTTGAGGTGTCGTCGAGATTGGTGGTCCGTCTTCCGAGTTCTTGATTCCAAGTTCTCCTTGACTGAAGAATACTCAGTTCGTGACGATATGTACCCGCCGTAACTGTTGCCTTTCCCACCTGTGTGGCGTTTTCATCCCATTGATGACAACCGTTTGTTTGACCTCTTTGAGCCGTCCTCCACCAGGGCACGGTCTATTCCAGTCACCACCCTACGGCTCCTCCTCCAACACTCTGGTCAGTTTCACCCCGGTCGGATCAGAATTGGCAATCTATGCAGTCAATCAATGCGGGTGGCCTCGAAAAAATTGCCTGCAAAGTGAGCCATCACATTTCTCGGGACGATGGCGGTGATCACGGAACTCTCACATCTGGCGAACCCGTTGGCCTCGTCGACTCAACTTGAGACCTCCAACAGCCAGCTAGATGGAGTGCCGAGAGACCTGGAGACCTCGATCCGCTATGAGACTGCGCGATTGCTCCAGGCAGCAGGTATATTGCTGCGTTTGCCCCAAGAGCTAGTCGCACAATCGATCGTGATCCTGTATCGGTTCTGGGTTGGGCCTGACGGAGGAAGTCTGGTCGACCATGACTCAACGGTACGCAGAGCCGCAGATGTACCTGCATCTGATACCCGGGTTGACCACTTTTGTGTTACACGATACTAATTCAGGAACAGGATGTTGCGGCTGCATCCCTCTATCTGGCAGCGAAACCTTCAGCTCATGCGGTCAGTCCAAGTCAGACACTACAGGTCTTCCACTATCTCAATCAAACGAGACCCGACTATGCAGGTGCCGCCAAGCAGGATGTTCCACCTGAGGATATTGACTGGCATCTATCTGAAGGTGATCTGGAGACAGCGCGAAACCGGCTTTACAAGGTCGAATCAACCATGTTGAGGGTGCTTGGCTTTCAAACGCACGTCGCCTTGCCATACGGTCTGTGTATCAACTACCTGCAGACGCTCGATGTTTCCAGCTCCACTGCGGGTTCTGCTGTAGCAAAACGAGCTTTTGCGCATCTCAACACTGCGCTCTTCAGCCCACAGCTACTGTACCTCACCTTCCAGCCGTCGGCACTTGCGACAGCCGCCATCTACTTGGCGGCGCGCGAGACAGGTGCTGGTCTGCCCGAGACAGAATGGTGGGAGGTTTTCGATGTTGATCGCGAGGACCTTGGCTTCCTCGTTGTTGCGTTGACGAGCGTCGAAGGCTTCGCGACTGAGGAAAAGCAAAGGTGGGGACAAAGGAAAGTTCCTTTGAGTGTCGAAGAACTTCAGGCAGAGATGGAGCGACGCACCATGCTTGAAAACGGACAGTAGAGTGGCTAAGATGACTGTATCGTGAATATACTCAGACAACAAGGTATCACATACCTCAGGGCTGCTTCTTGACTCCAGAGGAGCTTTCATGGCCTCCGCGCCTGATCCCATACCATTACGTCGAGAGATGCTACGAGATGGACAGCTACCGGACAATCTCCTTTCATTCAGCTAATCTGGGTGCAAATACAAAGAATGCTTTGATGGCTTCAAGGACAATCGGCTTTGTCTCGACCTTAGAGTCATATACTTTCTGCGACCATGCTTCTGCTAAATTGTTCAGATCACAAAGCTATACGCGAGACTTCTGGAATCACGATCACTACGTTCACCAGGTGTGAAATCAGCAACAACACACACAACTCCATCGAAATGCCTCTTCCTACGATCCAAGTCAACGGCGTGTCTTATGCGCCGCTCCTACCTGGCAACCGGGCCTTTGACGCCGAGTCCATCACAAGCCTGGACAGGTCCGACTCCGTAGCCCATGCCTCTCACCAGTCTTCCAGGATCTCGGCATTCGCGCCTGCTTTGCCGGCTCTCTCTCCAATGTCCAGCCTGATCCAAGACATGTACGGTCTCGCTCTCCTAGACAACGACCGAACGAACGAGGTTGACCGCCCGTTCACCCCACCCTCAGAAGAAGTCCTAAACGAGTACAACAAGCGACCGCTCCCGCAAGTCCCAGCACAAGAGCCAGCTCAAAAGAAACAACGACAGCGTAAAACACAATCCGTCACCTTCGGTGCGCCAATGTACAGCTTAGTCGACGAGCAGCGACCTCTTTCCCGTGCTGGTTCCGTGTGTGGCCCTGAGGTCTCACGCGTTGGCTCCGTGTGTGGCCTGCAGAGAGAGTTCTCCTTCGTCTTTGGGGTCGAGGCGGAGAAGCAGTCGGCCAAGTGGCGCGGACGCACACAGAAGAGGCATACGATGGATCTCCAGATGATCCGCGAGGACCGCAGCATGACTGACGATTCGCAGGCGAGTCAGGTGAGTGGACTGCAGAGGCGCCCGGCGGTGAAGGGTAACAAGAAGCATAGGGCGAGTCGTTCTCTTGGGATGCTTCGTAGTGAGTTGTAAGGCTCTGTGGTACTGGGAAAGGTAAGTGCAGATCGGAGAATGGTAAGTAAAGGTGGTATCGAGCACCGGTAAGTCATTGCGTTTCGCTCATAACTTCGCGTTATCCTTATCATGTCGATACATGTAATGCCTACAGATAGAAGGGCAAAAGGATCAGCAGATGTCTTGGACAAGTTGGGTTTTGCTCATCAGTTGTGTACCAGTCACTTCGTGCCAAATCAGCCCTCACTTGGTAATTCGCTTCTGCATCCTCGAGTATAGCCATGTCCAAATCAACGACAGCCATGCCTTCCGCGTGGCTGCCGAGCCTCGTCAAAGGTCCAGCATATGGTACGCAAACCTGAGAGAGGCCGGCGTAGCCTTTACCAGCTGGTCCACCGGCGTTCGCGAAGACGATGGCTAGACACGTCAGCCTGTTAGCATGGACTAGGTAAGCTCACTTACCACACGTATTTTCGAAACACCTCGCCGTGAGCATCGAATCAAGGAACAATGCCTCTGCAGACGGATTGATCGCGAGTCCTTCTTTCGAGCAATCGCTAAGCGTCCAGAAAGTCGGTATGATGATGAGCTTTGCGCCTTGGGAGATGAGTTCGCGAAATGCCTCTGGGAAAGCCAAATCCCAGCATATCAGCATGCCTACTTTGCCGAGAGGTGTCTCGAACGCTGGATGCGGGTCGGAGGACGAAGACGTAAGATGAAGACGCTCGATGTCTCCCCAGAGGTTCTTCTTGACATACTTGCCCACGATCTCTCCGGTGTTATCGATGAAGTAGGCCACATTGAGGAGTCTCTCGTCGTCAGTGCCTTCGTCGTGGAGCTCTACGATTGTCCCAGGGACGATATTGATGTTGCACTCTTTGGCGAGAGCTTGGTACTTGTCAACGTACGTCTGCCAGTGACCGCATGCTTCTTTGAACTTTGAATCATGCGGCAGCCAGTTCAGTAGGTGGTACTCTGGTAGGACTGCTAGGTTCGCCCCTTGCAACGCAGCGGCACGGATGAAGCCTTCGGCTTTCTGATAGTTCTTTTCCATTGCCATGGGCTGTAGTCCGCTCAGCAAAGGGAGAAACTTATTCGAGTCATTCACAATCACCTTGGGATGCATCTGTATCACCGCTACCCTGTGTACTGGCGCCATCCTTACGGCTTGGAATGAGGCTAACGGCCACCGTGTGTTTGGCTCAAAGATTTGCTACACAGTTGCCTATACTTAGAATACCTTGACGGCCAAACAACGTACCTTTAGTAAAGAGTGTACTCGGAGCAGAGCTGTGCGAGGTGAGGACAAGAGAAAGGACGATCTTTCATATTGGGACATAATAGTGGAGCAGCCAAGATTTCTACGTGGGGAGTCAAATTGTTTCAGGGACCACAACGACAACACCACATCAACCATGTCGGTCAGACAAGCGCCGACGCACCAACAAGGCGCGCCGGAGCGCACCATGGAAGATGATTCGGACGTGGAGGAGGAGGCACTCGCCAACGACTACCGTCAGCAGGTCGACTACGATGGAGAGGACTATGGACTGGACCGGCAGATGTCGCTGGGTGGAGGGCCACAAGATCTACATGCACAACTAGTCGCAGCGGCGCAACCACTGGAGTACCAGGCCACCCTGGAGACGAAGATCGCAAGCTACGATTCGTACTGCAACCTCTTCCACTTTATCCTGAACAGCGAAGGCCCTGTTGATATTGAAGTGCCTTCGGTAAGCACGTGTGATCATCGTTCACTATGTACCACTTCTAACCTTATTCTAGCACTACTGGGCCTGGGATGTGATCGACGAGTTCATCTACCAGTTCAACTCCTTCTGCTCCTACCGCCAGCGCATGGCCCTCCAGCAATCCACCACCACCGTGAACGAAGACGAGGTCAACATCCTCAAGGACAACCCCAACGTGTGGGGCTGCTACTCGGTCCTCAACGTCCTCTATTCCCTCATACAACGATCGCAGATCAGTGAACAGCTTGCGGCGAAGAAGCGTGGTGAAGATGGTGCTCTATACGCCGGTGACTACGGAAGCAGGACCCTCTATCAGATGCTCGGCTACTTCTCAATCATCGGTCTGCTTAGGGTGCATTGCCTGCTTGGAGACTTCAGCCTTGCGCTCAAGACACTGGACGATATCGAGCTGAACAAGAAGGCCATGTTCGCGCGGGTGATGGCAGCGAATTTCACAACGTATTACTACGTCGGCTTCAGCTACATGATGATGCACCGCTATGCCGATGCTCTGCGCATGTTCAACCACATCTTGATCTACGTCAGCCGGACGAAGAACTTCCAGAAGAATGCGCAGTACGACAGCATCAGCAAGAAGAACGATCAGATGCTGGCACTTGTTGCAATCTGCGTATCCTTCTCACCAACCAGACTTGACGACACGATCCACACCGCGCTGCGTGAGAAGTACGGCGAGCAGCTCACTCGCATGCAGCGAGGAGGACCAGAGTCGCTTCCACTCTTCGAGGAGATGTTCCGACAGGCATGCCCGAGATTCATCTCACCCACACCGCCAGACTTCGAGAACCCGCAGGTCAACATCGACCCGGTCGAGCACCAGCTCTCCATATTCATGGAAGAGGTTAAGAACAACATGTGGTCGCCAATAGTGCGCAGCTACCTCAAGCTCTACACTACAATGGACTTGACGAAGTTGGCTGGCTTCCTCGAAGTCGATGCGGATGAACTCAGGAGCAGGTTGCTCGTCAACAAGCAGAGATCGAGGCAGGTGAGGTACAGCGAAGGCGGCTTGCTCGAGGGTGACGTGGTGAACTCGAGTGATCTCGACTATGCGATGCAAGGCGACATCATCCATGTGTCCGAGGCGAAGGTCGGCAGAAAGCTTGTGGACTGGTACCTGAGAAATTTGGCGAGGACGTACTAGTGGGTGGCAAGTCTTCTACATCCTGAATAGCGGGAAGGCGTTCGGCGAAGAGCGAGACGAGGTATGACGGACCATGAGGTAAAAGCATCATCTTGGTGGTGCGAAGGGCTAGCTGTTACTGGCTTTAGATGCATAAGTAGCTTTCAATAGACACACGAGAACGCTTGTCAAATGGCCAACAATTCCAACACGATCAACCATCATCTGCATACTCGTCTGCACCTCCCTCATCGAAGTCCTCATCACCGCCATCAAAGTATTGCTCGGCGTTGTAGTCGCCGCCACCAAACTCATCTTCTTCGTCCTCGTAGTTGGTGTCGCCAGGGTCGCGATCGAAGTCCTCGCCTTCTTCGTCCTTGTCACTCTTCACGCTCTCGTCGTCCTCGGCCACCGGTTCGGCGTCCTCATTTCCTTCTTCGTCGAACTTGGCCAATTTGTCAAGCACAGACTTCTTGACCAGGCCGAGTTTCTTTTGCCGCTTTATCGGATTGCCATCTTCATCAGTGCCGTCGTCCTTGTCGATGAAGGCATGGAGTTCTTTGGGGAAGAAGCGCGTATCTAGTATCACAGCATTAGCATCTCACTCGTATGATTTGTAGCATAGAAACCAGCTCACCCAGCTTGATCCTCGACAAATCCGCCGGCCGCCACGGCCTCTTCAAATTCTTCCTCCCATACGTCGCCACGTTCTCAAACGGATTGAAGACGCCGTCCACGGGACTATTGTTCTGGGCATCATACGACGCCCACTGCTCCTTACTGCCCGTCCAGAAGGGTCCGGCGCGCCGCTGAGCATTCATGGTCCGCTCGATCGCCACCATGGCTCGTTCGTCGTCTGTGATGGGGGCCGGGAAGATCATCTCGCCGAATGGCTGCGCTGTCTCAGTCGAGAAACCACGCGGCTGTGCAGAGGAGGTGCTTACAGGCCATATCTTCTTCGCACAATCAGCCTTCCCACCACCTCCCACCTCGCCACGATCGGCGGTTTCGCTGAGTTCGGGGTCGATGTCGAAGGGGATATCGTTACGTTTCATTCCGCCGCCGCCGCCGCGAGAGCCGCCGCGTCCGCCTCGAGACACTGTGGGGTTTGTAAGTACAGTACGTGTTTTGTGAAAGGTTTTGGTTGCTTGCTGTTTGAGAAGTTTTACGATGCTATCGTAAAGGATGGCAGTGTAAGTGATGTGAAGATGTGTTGGTGGCAACGTGCATTGCGGTTAACCTCACGAACGAGTAGGAGGTTTTCACTGTGAGGGACAATAGTACATGTAGGTATGGTTAACGAGGTGATGTTGAAGTATTATTGTCGAGTGAGGTTGATTCGTAAAAGTCTAAATTTTGCTGCTTAAGCTGGGTGGTGGTGGACAAGGGTTAGGGTTGGGGCAAGAAAACCGAACATAAATCGTTCGGACCCGGCGAGTGGAGACAAGAGAAGCTCATTTGTACTAAACTGAGTGTCTTCGGTCTCTCGGTACGGTCGCATGTTTACACAAGCTTCAATTGAAACCCACCGCCCTTCTCTTCCGCCTCCCTGCCCTTGAAAATGGAGCTATAGTCAATCTCTCCCAACGCCGGAGCAGCACCTCCTCGTACCGGTGCATTCGGCGTTACCTGCCGTCTGCGCTTCTCCTGTCCAGCCTTCGAAGGAAACGTCGGGAACATAGCCGTCGGCTTTGGTCGTGGATCCTCGCGGAAGTAGGCGTGCTCCAACATCTGCTTCGCACTCGGCCGTTCAGCTGGGTTGAGCGATAACAGGCTGTTGAGGAGGCTAGCTCCAGCGTTTGTGAGTGTCGGGAACTTCGATCGTATGATACTGCCTTGCGCGGCCTTGGACTGCGTTGGCAGGCGTAATGTGCGCGCGTTCGGTAGACGCTTGAAGCCGGGCCAGATATCCTCGTTCGGGATACCGCAGAGCTCGAATATCTGTAGTATCGTCAACAAAGGGAGACACATTGTGTATCTGTTCTTTCCAGCTTCGAGTACGCTGGAGGCCTGACTCACCTTACTCAACTGGTCTACCTCGTTCTTGCCTTGCAGAAGTGGCTGTTTGGTGAGCAGCTCGCCGAATATGCAACCGAGACTCCACATGTCTACCGCCGAGTCGTATGTAGTCGCGCCGAGTAAAAGTTCCGTTGATCGGTACCAAAGCGTCACGACAAGCTGGGTGAGGTTGTTGGGGGGCGGATCGCCGCAGTATCGAGCCATGCCAAAGTCTGCTATCTTGATCTCGCCGCGGTTGTTCATGAGGGTGTTGGAGGTCTTGAGGTCGCGATGTAATATCCAGTGGTCGTGCAAGAACTCGACAGCGCTGCCGAGCTGCAGTATCAGAGTCTTGACCTCCGAAGGCACGAACGGCTCGTCCATGTCCTCCTGTAAAGTCTTCAGATCATGCTCCACGAACTCCATGACCAAGTACACATCTTCCTTCGCAGCGCCCTCGCCTGTCACGACTTCTCGGAGGTCCACAATGTGCCTGTGTTTGGCCGCGTTCAAGCATTGGATCTCTCGAAGTGCGGTGACTGGGAAGCCACCATCCCTTGCTGGGTCCAGCTTGAGCTTCTTGACAGCGACGATCTCGCCTGTAGCCTCTTCTTTCGCGCGGGACACGAAGCCGTAGCTGCCCTCTTCGATGTGGTTCAGGAGGTCGAAGCGTTCGATTGAGCGACATGGCTGCCAGCCTGGTGTGTTGAAGCGGAGAAGGGTGCGCTCTGCTTGTGGTGCGGTGTCCTTCGATGTTCCTTCTGATAACCTCCTTCGTTTCGCTGGCCGTTCTGCGGTATCTCTATCGTCTTGGTGGCCGTTTTGTTGTTGTGCTTTTGCTCGTTGCGCGTCTACTGCCTTTTGTTTCTCGGCTTTCAGTCTCCTCTTCTCCTCCTTTTCTGCTTTCCGTCTAGCATCCTCTGCAGCATCTTCCGCCGTTTCTGCCCATCGCGAAAGCATTGTTGAGGTGTATGTTGAGGACAAGAAGTTGCATGTGCTGAATCGAAGATTTCGAGAGTGACGACACGAAGCTCGGATTGAACTCGATGGAAACGGCCCTTCAAAACATCCTTCCAGACAAAAGCCATATTATCCTATTTTACATTCTCGGCGATAAGCAATGAGAAGCAGCTTGACACGCACAGTACGTGTATTGTCTCGGAATGTGGTCAGAAGAAATACATGTTTATACCGAGCCGCCGGCGCAAGATGGAGTTCGACAGACAGCGAAGGAGGTCATAAATGGTCGACGCCACTGGCAAAGCAGTTGGCAGAAGCGGTGACAGTGAGTTTCCACAACTTGACATGGTACCCAGAAGCTAAGTTGATCTCCAGACAACGGGACCAATACCAGTGGCCTCATACATGCGACAATGCCTCACTTCGGATCTGGGTGGCTACTACTCATCCTCGGGTCCATCAGACCGTGATCAGTTCGGGACCAAAGGAGACTTTGTGACATCGCCCGAGATCAGCCAGATATTCGGCGAGCTAATCGGCATTTGGGTCGTAGCAGAATGGATCGCTCAAGGCAGGAGAAGTGATGGCATCTACTTGATGGAGCTAGGCCCTGGACGAGGAACGCTCATGGATGATATGCTTCGAGTAAGTCCTGGCTGTGTACCGATACTCGTTGTGTCGTTGCTCATCATCTGCCTTAGACAATCCGTAACTTCCCAGACCTTGCCAAAGCAATTGAGGCGGTCTATCTGGTGGAAGCCAGTCCAAGGCTGCGAGTGGCACAACACAAGCTGCTATCTGGCGATAAACCTCTGGTCAAGAACGCGATCGGCCACGAGAGTACCAGCAGGCACTCTGACGAGCTGAAGATCGTCTGGGCTGAGGACTTGAGACTTGTGCCGAAGGAGGCAAGCAAGACCCCGTTCATAGTAGCCCACGAGTTCTTCGATGCATTGCCGATCCATGTCTTCCAGTCCGTAAAGCCTCCGCCAAGACAGGAAGCGGGATCACGAACACTGCAGACGCCCACTGGCCCCATCGAACCGAAGCAGCGCTCAGCTCAGCGACCAGAACAAAGTCAGTGGCGAGAGCTGCTCGTGTCACCGAAACCACCTCATCGACTGAAAGAAGGAGAGACTGAATTCGAGCTGTCCATGTCACGAAACAGCACACCACACTCGATGTATCTACCGGAGACCTCGCCTCGGTATCAAGCATTAAAAGGCATGGATAGTGCCACAATAGAAGTCAGCCCCGAAAGCCAATCCTACGTGCGTGATCTAGCAATCAGACTCGGTGGCTCCAACCCAGTTGCTCCGCCGTCGCCATCAGCTACTCCGGGATCAGGCAGAAGAGTTGCATCCACCAAAGAAGAAACCGTCATAAAACCGCAGCCTTCAGGCGCAGCCCTCTTCATCGACTACGGCCCATCCGCAACAATCCCAGCCAATTCGCTCCGCGGAATCCGCTCACACGAGCTCGTCTCGCCTTTCGACTCGCCCGGCGTCGTCGACATCAGCGCCGACGTGGACTTTCTCGCCCTCGCCGAAACGGCAATCAACTCCTCGCCGGGCGTAGAAGTGCATGGGCCCGTGGATCAAGCTCGTTTCTTGACCGCGATGGGCATCGAAGAGCGTGCGGCGCAGTTGATCAAGCAGGCTGTGGATAAAGAACGCGCAGGATCTACTGGACAAGATAAAGGCGAGCTCACGGAGTTGGTGAAGAGGGTGGAGAGTGGTTGGAAGAGGTTGGTGGATCGAGGACCTCAGGGGATGGGTCGCTTGTATCAGGTGATGGCTGTTGTGCCACACAGTCCACCGCGAGAGGGCCAGTCGCCGAGACGGCCTGTTGGATTTGGTGGTGATATCAGTCTTTAATGCTATGTCGATCGAAGGAGAGTCAAGTCCACCTCGTGTGACTACGTGGGCGCGGTAAAAGCAAGAGCCATATCACGGAGTAGCAATGTAAGATACATAATGGCAAATGTACTGATGGACAGCTGAGACGCATTGCTCCACCTTCTCAATGAGACTCGAAAACACACACGACGTTGGCGTCGTGATTGCGCCAACAGTGTTCAGTTGCCGACTCCTCACACGTACATACAGTATGTAAAAATTGGACTGTACCACAGCAAAAATTCATGGCCCCTGCAATCGAGGTACAGTCCGAAGACGACGTCGCCAAGTACGAATACAAGACAACTTCCCACGTAGCGCTCGGGTTTAAATTGCCACGTATCAAACCCTCCCAAGCGGTTTCCCTGCGAGGGTGGTTTCTGTTTTGACCAACACCATTCCATTCTGAGACCGGCCAGGCCGTAGCTCAGCCTAGGATCAGTACAACACACCGCAAACTGAGACATGCTGCCCTAATCCCCTCCGAAGAGGTTCGGCCACAAAGAAGGGATGTTATGTGGTGAGAGCGAAGCAGAGGAAACGTGCAGCGTGTGTACAACCACCAACTTCCCATCAGGAATAAAATATGCGGAGTCGAACCGCCAACTTCCTGATCTCGACGTGGGAATCAAACTTGTGGACTTTCCCCTTGGGTAAACGGTGTGTGATCGCATCATACAGTGGTGGGATGCTGACAGTTGTATATGATGGCTTACTGTTGCGCGCCGAAGTGTCGCCGGCGACGGGAGGGCGGAAGACGGGAGGTCCGATGGTGAGGGGGTCGGGAGTGTCTTGCGGTTGAGGATGAAGTGAGGTTGGCGGAGGCTGGGACACAGGGAAGGTTTCCTGACCAATCAACGCAAATGCCGGCTAGCAGTAACGGCACGCCCGCCAGTGAGGTCGTAGGAGGCTGCAGGGGTCGAAGACGTAGGGTCAGCACTTGGATTGAGTCTGAGGAGCGAGGGGTGGTGATGTGATTGGAACAGTCGGGAGTCAATACCATTCGAGCACCCAATGTTGAAAAGTCTCGCAAGAACGCAGTAATGTACACTCACATCATAGACCTTGGATCATATCTCGTCATCAAAGTACATTCGCGCCATCATTCCCAAACACCGTGGTATGGGGTATCTTCATGCTTCCGAGCCAACGCCTTCGATGTGCACCACGATCCTCGAACTCCATCGCGCAATGCCAATATGTGGTTCCGAACAGGGCCGATGCGTCTCATCCTTCTGTCGGAGAGACTGCGTTGTATTTATCACCAGCAGACTTGAACAGTTCTTCCTGAGCTCGTATAAGCTCTTCGTTCGTCATGCCGCTTTGCTCAATCTTCGATTGCTTCTTCTCGCGAGTCTATGAGGCTTGCGTTAGTGATTAATTTTCTGTGTCTCTCCAATCCACACACCGATTGCGAAGTCTTGAAGGTATCGGCAACCGCCATCAGCTCCGGTACATAGTCTCCGAAGCCGAGATCCTGCAACGCCTTTGTGATGTGCTCGCATGCGATTGTCTTCTTTGCCTCCTTCTCCGCGATGTCGTTTGCCTCGGATGACAGCATCGTAATGAACTCCACGCAGCATTCGATCAGCAGATCTCGAGCCTCCTTCGCAAATGCCATGTTCTGAGTTTGTGTCTCGCCTATCCCAGACGGATTCGCTGCAAGCACCTCGTTGATGATCTTCTGCACCGTCGCTGTTCATTCATTATCAGCCTTACTCTAGTGGCCTTCGCCCAACTGATCGTGCCGCTTCGCATGTGCGCCCGATTGGGTTCGTGGCAGGTGTGTTATACCATACCTTTGGGTAACGAGAGGTCGTCATTGCCTGATCGTGTTTGTTAGCTGTGCTGATAACGAAGCGCAACGTCTTGATGAAGGATGTATGCTCATATCGAAGCCAGGTGAGGTTGAGGTGAGGTTCGAGGAAAGCATACCTCCAAATTCCTTGTCCGACATCGTGATGGTGTTGGAGCAGGCACGCGTTCGATCCTTCAGAGTAGATACGTCTACGTATTCTTGATGTATTTCATGTGATATCAAGGCTCATCACCTCCTACCAACAGTACGCGTTGCGGCACCTTTCGTGAAGTCAAGTTCTTGATATGCGGCGAGTTCGGAAATGCCTGCCAAGATAGTCTAAACTGACGCTAGGGCAGCCAAATTTGCTTCCTTGCAGATTTTCGTCTTCCAGTCCTTCACAACTTTCCTCACACACACAACTTTCACCAGGTACGTACAGCACATCTTATCCTTCACTCATTCTATGATGACAAGTTGTCGCCCCTATCTTAGGCTTCATGGAAGCCTCATGGTGATTGACTCGCGGCGCCAAACCGCTGGCTGATAGAATTCTCGCGCTACCTCATTTGCTCTCTCGACTGCATGTCAGACATATGCTGACACACGTGAATGCAGGTATCTCCTTGTGACTGGACCTCATCTGTCATGGCTCACTTCAACAGCAGGTTCAAGGACTTACGATGAGAACATCGAGGTGTGTGAACCCGCGACTTCCCTCTTCCTTCACATGATGAGCAACACGTGTACTATCAAATAC
>JAABUL010001141.1_pt1 | contig 52363 bp, 78 predicted proteins | sample 5559151 | NCBI WGS metagenome assembly JAABUL01 (sample SAMN10711876, study PRJNA513368) | rock metagenome | isolation source: Antarctica rocks | place: Antarctica: Victoria Land, Pudding Butte sud
CCCCCCCCCCCGCATCTCAACACACCCATTTGCGCGGGGGACCCCTGGAAAGGAAAGAAGTTGAAATTGTTGACACCCTGCGCAGAGGCCGCTGCTGATGGGGTGGGCCGCTGCAGCCAGCACAGCGGCGGCGCTGCTATTGCGCCGCCTAGACGGCGAGTCCGTCGGCCTGTTCTACCTGTACTACCAGCCGCTGATTCCTGTGGCGGCGATGCTGTGGGCGTGGGCGGCGGCAGTGGCGCTCTTTGAGGCGCGGTCCATAAAGTATGACGTCTGCTTCTCGGCGCGCGACCAGCAGCGGCTGCTGCCCTCCGCTGCACTGTACCACGTGAGTGGGGCGCAGAAAGCGTGCACATCCGCTTGTATTCCTGGGACCAACCGTGTCGCATGTTCTCACGTGTCAAGCACCGCAACGCAATTGAGGCGGTCACAACATAGCGAGGGGCACAGACGTCCCATGAATGGTTCGCCTCAAGCTGGCGCAGGGCAGCCACTGCTGCAGGGTACTGCCTTTGTTGCGCTGCATCCTTACGAAGGCAGCGTCTCTGTGCGAGCTGTGTGGTGGCACTGCCGCAAGCAGCAGCTGTGGTGTACGTGCTGAATGGTGTGTCATGTCTGTTGGCCGCAAGTCATGGCCTGAGTGCGTGCTGCGATGGCGAGTAGTGCGGCAGCGTTCACATGCCACTGGCAGGATTGAAACTTCGCACTCTCAACTCCAACATGACACATGTCTCTGTGTTCATGGCCGCAGATAGCGGCGCTGGTGAGCGCCCTGGTGGCGAGCAGCGCCGCGGCATTCGCCTGGCTGTGCTGGCAGGGCGCGCACCACTGGGCCGCCTATGCGCCGCCCGCTGTCTACGTAGCCCTGGCAGCGCTCCTGTTCCTGCCCTTCAATGTCGTCCACAGGGTGCGACCTTGCTCTGGGGAAGTCATCAGTTGTCATGCTAGGATGTTCACCAAATGTGCGCTATGCACGTGTACATCGCCCTGGCGGCGCTGCTGTTCTTGCCCTCCGACATCCACAGGGTGGGTAATGCGCCCGAAGCAGTCTGCGGACCATGCGGCGGCACAGCCGGCGTTCAATTCATGGGGCAACATGCTGGCGACCAGCAGTCTCGAACGAACAGTCGTTGCTCCTTGCTGTCTCTGCCATGGCTGATGTGTTGTCGCTTAACTTCATGGCCGTGTCAGAATGAAAACCGTCCGAGCAGCAAGACCACGAGATCACCGGGTGCCCCTGCTCTCAACAGGACACGCGTGCGTTCTTCAGTGCCACCGCCGCCCGCATCTTCACTCCCTTTCGGGAAGTCACCTGGGCGGACTTTCTGCTGGCGGATTTTCTGACGTCGCTGGCGAAGCCCATCTCTGACACCGAGCGTGCGCTGTGCCACATGCTGACGGGCCCCATCATGGACCCCTCGCCGCGGGTGCGTAAGGAACTTCGCATTCGAACTATGATGCGGATGACACGAGATCAGGCATCGACGTGGGCAGCACAGGATGTGACTGCAGCACAGGATTCTGACATCAACTTTCATTGATGTCAGAGGCCTTCCTCAAGCCCCGTGTGCGCTGCCGTGTGGAATCAGCTCTGACGTCATTGCTGTGGAAATGCGTGCGCGCGCGTTGACGGTCACCCGTCACTTACCATTGAAACGACACCAGCTGCAGCTTTTCACATGGTGCCGAGAATTCAACATTCCCTGTGCCACCTCGACCTCTGTGCAATGACCAGCCTGCAGAGCTTGACCCTCGCCAGAGCTCTGGTCGTCATACAGGTGTGCTCGGGGGCGTCCTGGCTGGTGCCGGCGGCGTGGGCGGCGCCCTTCGCGTTCCGCTTCTGCCAGTGCATCCGTGTGTGGGCGGACACTGGCGCCACGCCGCAGGTGCTATCCCTTACACTGTAATGCTGCCTTCCGGCACTGGACCGCAATCGACCTATCAAGTCGTGCTGCAGCTTCGGAGCATTGTCGACACAGTTCAGCTATCGTTGCATGTTTGAGGTCTCCTCAGACAGACGGTTGGCTTGTCGGCAGGGATGACGCAATGTGGTTCGATAACTTGGCGCTATTCCTTTTGGGTGGCAGTTCCTGACGGTGCATATGTTGCTTTGCGAAGCTGTGGAACGCGCTGAAGTACTCCACAGCATTCCCCGTCATCGCGCTGTCTGCGGCCAAGGCGGCGGTGTCGCAGGCCGACTGGTGCGCCTCCCTCGTAGGGCGTCTGCATTTTGGATGACGCTCACGTTGACAGCCCAATCTGTGACAGGTGGGACTGCCTCCCTAGCGAGCTGACCGGTGGTGAAGCCGACACGCGCTTTGACAGCTCAGAGGTGCTGATGCACTCAGCGCAGCGGTCGAGGCCAAGCCTCACACGAAGGCACCAGCAGAAGCTGCTGATTCCTGAATCAACCTCGTTATGCCAGACTGATGAAGCAGTCATGTCTGTGTGTCTGCATCACGATGCAGTCTTGATCAACTTTGAGCTCTCATGCTCCATGCTGCAGGGTGGGCTTCTACAGACCACTGTGGATCGCGGCGTGCGCACTCAACAGCAGCTACTCCTTCTTCTGGGACGTGGAGCGCGATTGGGAGATCTGCTGGTTCACCAATACCCGCGGTGAGCACCGCGTTCGTTGCCTCGAGAGGCAGGTTGGCGGCAGACTGCTTGCGGTCAGGTCGAGGTGCAAGAGCTGAGACAGCCTGCCTTTCTGTCGGGTTCACCCAGCCTCGCAGCACACCGCTTCTACCAGGTTGCATGATTGTGTTCCTGTCTCTAAATGCAAGTTCCTGTTGTTGTCATGCACAGTCGAGCGGCTGTGCGCGGGCGTGCCGCGGCCGCCGCTCAAGGGTACACCACTTCCTCGGGCACGGCCTGTACTACTGGCTCATGGGCTCCAACTCGTCTACGTAGCCTGTACCAGTGGCATTCTGGTGCGCAGGAGAACGCTCTTGTGCGGGCGTGCCACGGCCAGCGCTGAAGGAGCACCACTTTTTCGGGCACGGCTTGTACTACTGGCTCATGGGCTCCAATGCGGCGCTGCGATTGGCGTGGCTGCACAAGCTGGTGCCCGCGCTGCGGCGGTCGCACGGCGCCGTGCTCGGCTTCGCGCTGCTGGAGGTGTTCAGGTGAGCCTGGCACGAGGCGGCCCTTCTGGCGGTGGCTGCTTACTACTCTCCGCAGCTTTGAAATTCCTAACAAAACTGCGCTTGCGTCGCCGCCATGTAAGAGAGCATGTTGGGCGCCAGTGCGAACAGAGGGGCCGCTGCTCAACGCGGGAAGGTGGCTAGCGACTGGAACCATGTCCCTTCAGCACTACAAGGCGTGTACTTACATTGTGTGTTTTGCGACCATGCAGGAGAGCGCAGTGGGCACCGCTGCGGATAGAGGCGGAGCTGCGCGCTCCAATAGCCCTACTGCAGCCCTCAAACAGTTCCTTGGCTGTAACAAGACTTTACGCCGACAATTCGCCACGCAGGAGAGCCCAGTGGGCGAGCCAGCAGTTCGTTGGCTCGTGCATGACTCTGCTCCTACTGGTCCGTTCAGGAGAGCCCAGTGGGCTCCGGTGCGCATAGAGGTGGAGCTGCGCAAGCTGCAGGCGGCGCGCCCAGAGTTAGGTCGCCTAGTGCCGCTGGCGACGGGCAGCGGCGGCGGCGGCCACCACAGGAGCGGCAGCGGCGGCAGCTACGAGATGGTCGGCGACAAGGAGCAGCTGCCGGCGCTGCGGCTGGCCGTGAACGGCGACAGCGGCAGGGAGCACGCCCGGCCCGCCAGCCCCTGACGTCATGGCAGCGCGGCAGCGGCATGAGCAGCCACTACAGGGGCGGCAGCGGCGAAGTCGGCGGCAGTGGCCACACCCTTCTTGATTACCGGCGCCAGCACCACCAGACGCGCAGCTGCCGACGCTGCGGCTGGCCGTGAACAGCAATGCCGGCACGGAGCACGCCCGGTCCAGCATCCCCTGAGGCTGCTTGGCCATGGCATCCTTTGTGCCGGCAGCGTCAGTGGCTTTCGGCGCGCGAGTCCTGGCACTGGCTTCCGGCAGGAGCAGCGGCAGCAAATGGATGTGTGAGCGAGGATTTGCTGAACGAATGGTGGTGAGCGGTGCGTGCAACACACCTGCCAAGTCGGCTGCAGCGCATTCTGTCGTTTGCATTGAGACGTTTGCTCGCGTCGCTGCTCCGGTCAATTTTTAGATGCACAACAGTGCTTGCGTCGCTGCTTCGGTCAGTTTTAAGATGCACAATAGGCACACCCGGGGTGCGGACCCGTTGTTCTGTTCGAGCGGCCAGGGTGCATTTCATAGATTCTTTTGCTCTGCTTTCGTTTCGTCAGTTGATGCAAGGTCTTGAGAGTGTGTTCAGGCAGGTAGGGTTTTAGCATCATGCTGCTCAGTCACCTTCACAGGCTGTCCCGGAGACCTGTTTGAATATTTGTTTCGGACCACCCGCCAAACCTGCAAAACTACCCGCATGCACAATCGCATCAGCGCTCACCTCAGTGGTGCGCAATTACCTTACGACCGGGCTGCAGCCTGTCGCAATATAGCACACTTCAGTACAATCATATGAGTAGTTTGAACCTTCAGCTACAGCCCAAACACCAGCTGCGAGTCGTGCAGCTGCTGCTGCGCTGCGCCGCCTGCCGCATGCGCCCACGCGCCGCCGCTGCCTTTCCCATTCTGAACCGCCGCCACAGCTGAATCAAGTGGACCACTCTCGGCGGGGTCACCGTCGCTCGCCTCCTCAGCCAGCCATGCCGCCCAAGCGCCTGCCACCGGCGCCACGTCACAATCGGCGCCGCCCGGCCGCCTGCTGGCTGAGGCGCCGGTGTGCGGCCGGGTCTTGAGGCCCGCGGCAGGGCCGCCGGCGGCAGCATTGCCTTGATGCGCCGCTGCGGCACCTTGCTGCCGCCAGCCACCAGATGCCGCCGTTCCGCTGCCGCAGGCCGCCGTATCAGCAGCAGCGTAGCGCATTGCACCAGCTGCCTGCGGCTGCACCGGCGCAGGCCAGCCGCTGGGCAGGTGCTGCTGCGGGTCGGCATGCCAGCCGGAAGGGCCGCCTCCGCTGCTGCCGCTGGCGCAGTCGCTGAAGGCACCCCACATGCTGCTGCCTCCAGGCGCCCTGCTGTTGCGCTGTGTGCCACCAGGACGACCCAGCTGCACGTCCTGCATCGACCGGCTGCCGCTATGCAAGGCCGCGCCGCCGGCAGCGGCTGCCGCCGCGGGCCCTGCAGGCTGCTGGACGGGCCCAGAGCTGTTGTGTCCGAAGGAAGGCCATGCCTGCGGTGCTGGCGCCGCCTGCTGCTGCCATTGCTGCAGCAGCGGGTCCAGCCGCGCAGTCGGCCGCTCGCGCTGCGCTCCAGGCTGCTGCCGCTGGGCCAGCATGCGCTGAAAGCGCTGCACCGGCCATTCCTGCGGCATGTCACACCCGTCGACATCGGCAGCGGCGACAGCCAATAAATCTCGCTTTCTGTTGGCAGCGATATTCGACACACACAGCCTCTCCGGCCTTTTCTGTCTCGGCACCCTTGATGGCGACCGTTGCACGGGACATACAGTTCCAAACTTGCTCGGCTTCTTGATAGCAGCATCTCCATGACGATCAGACGCTCACCTCTCCTGCGTCAGACGCAGCCGCCGGCGGCTGTGCACGCGGCGGCTGTGCGCGAGGTGGCTCTGCGCATGGCAGCCGTGCCGGTGCGCCCATCTGAGCAAGCGTGCGAGGCGTGCTGCCAAAGAGCGCTGTTCTGTCGCCAAAGGGCGCTGCGGCGGAGCCCCAGCCAGTTGCGTCGCGCTCTGCGCGCCGCTCCGCAGCCACTCCAGCGCCGGCATACCCGCGTCCGCTGCCTCTGCCGCCGCCCCCCCTGCCGCCTCGCTGCCTTCGTGACCCGCCTGTGCGCTTGCAAGAAAGTATGGGACCGCATGCCTGAGGGAAAAGATGCTCCTGGTCATCCAACGAAGAGGCTGTGCACCTGCAGTGTCTTGAAACAGCCCTGCATCACTGGACCACGCGGGACTTTCCGCCTCAGGTGCGCACCTGAAGAGCAGTGACTGTGTTGTGTGATGCGATGGTGTCATCGCAGCAGACATGAACGTTGAGTGGCACACCTGCAGCGTCGTCATCATCGTCGCCTGCAGCAGCCTTCTGGCGCCGGCGCTTGGGCGGTGGAACCTCCGGCAATGCCGTCACAAAGCGGCCGTCATCTGGCTCATCCGACTCCCAGGTCCCATTTGCCTCCTGCACCGCATCACATCACGCCGATCACGCGTGCTGAGTGCTGAGTGCACACCGCAGCATTTTGGATAGACATGCACAGCGTGCATGCACGTGGGTGAGGCTCTGTGCTGCATGAGCAGCTGGCGGCGATTGAATAGTGCCTGCTGCAGCCTGCAGTCTTCCTCAGTCTGTACTCATGCCTGCTGCTACGGGTTCGCAAGTTCAGATGTGTTACAGCAGACGCAGCTGACCTGCTCATCGAAGAAGTCTTGCCACGGCGCCGGCTTCGGCGCCGGCGGCGCCGCCAGCGGATCCCGCCGGGCCTCGAACGGCGGCTCCACGGCCGCCAGCCCCGCAGCTGCCGCCTCCCGATCGCCGCGCTCCGAGTTGAGCCGCATCACCAGGCCGCGCACGTCCTTCGCCTTGTCGCTGATCGCATACGGCTGCACTCAAGGTCTGCAGCCGCTTTTGGTTGTGGATGCGGACGCTGGCGGGTTGCATAGATGATACAACGGAGGTCATGAAGCTTGCATGACAATATTGAAGTGCTCTCGTGCAGCTGATATGCGTGCAGCGACCGCGCGAGTGAGGGAGTGGCTTGCCTGCCGGACTGACTGCTTCTCGCCGCACACCGCGCATTTGAATTTTGCGACCTTCTTGACCTGCTGCACAGAGAACGTTCTGCAGCTGCAGCACTGCACCGCGTGAAACTGCTGAGGCATGCTTGTGAGCAGCTCAGTGCCTCTGCAACATTAATACTGGTGCGTGTTTCGAAACATTCGCCATGCTGTGCATGCTTTCGGACCCGATTATGTTCGGCTCAAGGCTCGGCAGCTCAGACGTAGCCGCCAGCATGTTTAGAGTGGGTGCGCACGTTCTGCCTGCGAACAGCATTTGTGAGCTGCGCAGCATCCAGATGGTGCTTCAACATGAATGCATGCTGCGACATTTCACGATTTTCGGAGACACGCTTGGCCGGAGAGAGCAGATTGCACTTGCAGTGGGTAGTGCTGTAATCGTGTGCTGGGAGTGGCAGATCAGCGATCAGCTGCGCTAGGCAAGTTTTGCAGTACATCTTCCGCCACCCAACTTGCCACTGTCTCGCGATCTCGCAGACCAACGACAAGTGTATCCTGGACCCACGACCGCTCTTACTCCATCTGCAAATGCGCGTCCCGCCTGGCGCATACATGCAAGAAGCATCGGCATCAGATCCTGCCGCGCAGCCGTCAGCCATGCCGCAGCCGGATGCAGAGACGCAGCGCCAGATCGAATGCCTGCTGCAACCTCTTGAAGTGGCACGACAGCGCGACTACTACACAGAGGTAGGATCACATTTGCTTGCCGCCGTGCATGCATGCTGCAGAATGGGCTGCGGTGCCTAACTCGCAAGACACAGTGTCTTGCGCACTGGCGGCAGAGTATGGCGACTGCTCCTTCAATGACGGAGCCGAAACACCATTGTATGTAAACAAGCTCGCTCGCATATCCCTGTGCAGCTGCTGCCGCCGGGGCTGGCCATCCAGTATGAGGGCGACGACAGCAAGGGGAAGCGGCTGATCGCGGACACGGTCAGCATCATGAATTCCCTTGGCGCCTGACGACCTGGCCACGCTGGCTGTGTGTCAATGCAAAACCGACATGCATGCATGCATGCTTTCGTGGTGCACTGGAACATGGCACGCCCGCACGGCTCTCACGTGCGCCTGTCCACAACCGCGCATCGTCACCTCGGTGGCTGGACGTCAACAGGCAGTCGGTTTGAACCGAACTGAGTCATCATGCAGGATTTTGCAGAGGGTGAGGTCATCTTCCGGGACCCGCCGCTGGTGGCGGCGCAGCACAGCGCCAATAAAGCAGACGCGCTGGTTTGCGCGCACTGTTTCCGCTACGTCGGCTGCATCGAGCAGCAGCTGCAGCACCGCATCTTGGGCGACGCCGTGGACACCTCGGCAGGTGAGGGCGTGCTGCAGCCTTCATCTCTCGAAGAGCCCCTTCGCACATGTGTCACACCGGCAAAGGAGTCTGCATGTGTACAGGGGGCGATGCAAACAATAATCATCGGCACTGAACGATGATAAAATACCCGTCCTCTGGCACGCGCAGGGCCTGCCGCAGATGGCGCCGGCGCCAGCCCCTCAACGGACGCCGCAACAGCAGACTGCGGCGGCGCCCACGCTGCCGGCCACACGCACTGCGGCCACGGCAGCCACGCTGCGGGCGACGCAGCAGCGTCCTCCGCAGCCGATGGCGGCAGCGGCCACGCAGCCAGCTCGGCGGCGTCAGGCAAAAGCCATGAGGGAGCAGGAGAAGCACAGGAAGCAGAAGCCACTGCCGCGCTGGAGGCGTCGCTGCGGCTGCTGGTGGACAGGCGCGAGCGGCTGCCGCACGCGACCGACTTCCCGCTTCCTGCCGCCGTGCCCTGTCACGGCGGCTGCCGCGAGGACATCTTTTGCAGCCCAGACTGTGCGCAGGTGCACAGATCGGACTGCTGAGCTGCTCTGAGCTGCTGGGCGCACAGTGCTGGGCGGATACAAGAGCTGTTGCAGCCCGACTGCGTCCGGGCGATAGGGCAGGACTGCGCGCCAGCATGTTGCTTTGCTGCGGTGTACCGTGCTCAGCATCCCTGTGCGTGCATGGGCTGGGGTGTCGAGTGACTGGCGCACAATCTCTTGGAATTCGTTTCATCTCAAGCTTCGAAGTCGTCACTGTGCGACTATCAGACCTCTGGCTCGTGGGTGTGTGCAGGCTGCATGGGACGCGCACCACAGCCTGCTGTGCCTCGGGACAGCCGGCGGCGCAGCCTCTTGTGGGTGTGCCCGCTTGCCCCATAGAGCCGCCTGACGCATGGTGTCTTCTGTAGGGTTTCCACACCCTGTCTGTCTGGTCAACTGGCTGCACCCTGTGTGACGGCAGTCTGCTGTGCACAGGTTCAGCTGCTGCTGCCGCCAAGCAGGCTGGCAGACATTCTCTCATCACTGCACACTTCAACAGAGATCTGAAAACATTAAGTCAGATCTAACAATTCTCGGCTGAAGAGATGCCTACTGCCGAGCAGGCCGGCAGACGCGCTGCGGCGCTTCAAGCAGCACGCCAACGACACCAATGACATCTTCCAAGTGGCGGCGCGCGCTGTCGCTGGTACCTGCATCCAGGCGCAGCAGCTGCTCAGCGACGGGTGCGCCGGTGACTGAGGCGCGTCGCATGCGAATGCAAGCAGCTTGGCGTCTGCTCGACTGCAGCCCGCCAGCCGATTCTGCACTTCAGGGTGCTGCGTCCAGCGAGCGGCAGCTGCGCGCGGCCGGCTCAGCGGCCTCCGCTGCCACACCATTTGGGCAGCACCTTGCAATGGCATTCTGCCTGCCAGGCAGCGCCAGTTTCGGCTGGAAATCTGCGCACAACCTGACGGGTGTTCTACATCGCGGGGCAGCGACGCCGCCGGCGCGGAGCAGCGGTGGGCGGCGCTGCAGCGGGTCTGGGTGCCGTCAATTCACGGAACCGTCTGGCTGATACATAGACATATACATACAATCGACGAAGGTGCACCGCTTTCATCGCAGCGACGCCGCCGGCACGGAGCAGCGGTGGGCGGCGCTGCAGCGGGCGTGGATGCCGCTGCAGGCGGGCTGGAAGGCGGCATGGTGGCACGCCGTGGCGCTGCCGGAAGATGTAGACGACGAGGCGGCCTTCCGCCAAGGCAAGGGCTTTCATGTTTGTTATATCTGTTGGAAGCCATCCCTTGAGTCCACTAAAACGCAGACGATTCCGCTGGAGCATCTCGCCAAGGCGGGCATCCTTTACTTTCACCCACTCAACACACAATGAGCCAGCTATCTATCGATGCATGCAACCCTTGTCACTTGCGCAGAGCTGCATGTTTATCAGCATTGTTCACGATATTGTTGATGTCCAAATCTGAAGAGGCCATATGATTTGGCAGCGGGTTCGCTGGCGCTGCTGGCGGCGGCGCTGCCTCGCCGTGACATATAGAAGATTGCGACGTTCCGTCATTTCCTCCCATTGCGCAGAGCCGAAGGAGCGCTGGGGCCGCATCGCTGCGCTGCTGGCGGCAGCGATGCTGGAAATTCCGGTCACGCTCCTGCTTACACTGTCTTCTCCATTGTTGCGCGCAGAACTCAGGGACTTGGCAGCGGAGTCGCTGGCGCTTTTACAGGCTGCGCTGCCGCGTGAGGCGGCGGCCTTCCCGGCGCTCTTCTCGCTACCGGTGTATGGCGCCCTCATCGGCATGTTCGAGCTCAACAACTTGGGTGCGCCTGGCACCTGCATTTCCATAGTCTTGAGTCTGTCTGCAATGCATCCCGCCCAAATTCGCTGGTGTTCTCACTGCCGGCACTCCTCTCGCCGTCGGTGTACGACCGTCTTACTGGCATGTTCGAGACCAACAACCTGGGTACATTTCTGCTGGGCTCTTCGATGGCTTCGACCCTTCTCTGGCTGCTCGCCTGTGGGTCTGGCCTTATGCCATGCGGAGCCGTCTTGCTGAGGCGTCAGGACAGCTCTGCTGCTGGTTGCACCGCCGCAAGCTTGCGCATCATCTGTACTGCCGCACCTCAAAAGCAGGGCACTGTGAGCCTTAGAAGGTTTCAAGTCTGCTGCCAGCTGACGAACGCTCTCACCCGCAGGCGTGGTGGTAGTTTCGCCTGTGGAGGACTACTTCCTGCTTCTCGATGCGCTGCTGGAGCCAGAGCGGTCAGAGGCGATGAGTGCCGCGCGGCCGCTGCTGGATGCGCTGGGCGACACTTACGACGCGCACGCCGATGGCACGGCGTTCTACGCGCTGCAGAGCTGCGCCAACCACAGCTGCGAGCCCAATGCGCACACCATCAAGGCGAGCAGACATCCGTGTTGTCAATCGTCGATGACACAGCTGTGATGATGTTCGGTTCAGATCAAGCGGCATAAGTGGCCGCTTCCAGGCGGCCAGCCGCCACTGCTGGGCAGCTGTCTTGGGCAGCTGTGTGCGCGCGCATCGCGCTAGCAAGTGACCGGTAGACGTCATCAAAGCACAGCAATTACCGCCCGCAATGATGGGTGGTGCCCGCGCCAGCGCCAACTGCACGACGTGCGTATGCAGCGCAGCAGCCACCCACAGCGCAAATTGCTACCCAGCACGATACCTGTCCAGCGATGCTCCATGGTTTTCTGATCTTTCGATGAAACAATGATTGTGAATCTCGCTGCCCCAGGGGGAGGCGGACATCACGGGGGACGCGGTCGTCACCGCCACGGCGGCGATCGCCGCCGGACAGGAGGTCACCATCTCCTACATTGACGCGGCGGCGCCGTATGAGGAGCGGCAGGCAGCGTTGGCGGACTATGGCTTCGCGTGCCGCTGCGGCCGCTGCCTGCGGGAGGGCGGGGAGGTGGCGGCGGGCAGCGGCGGCGGCGGCCGGAAGCGGCGCACGGTTGGCGAGGCTGGCGAAGAAGACTGAAGACATTGAGTGATCGTTCCGCGCTACGCCACTACGGAATGGAGTCAACATCCTGGTCCGGGTGTCATATTCGGGTTGGTGTGCTGGCGGCTGTGGCCGTGCCGAGGGTGCCTGCAGCACAGGAACATGGACTTGAATCGGTCATTTCTGAACCCTACCTGCGGCCTGGATGTGAAGATGGGCATGTGAAGATATTGACAGTCACCGAGCTCGTCTTAGGCGCAAGAACTACTTCATATTTGGGTGGTGCAGCATTTTCACTTTATTGTGGTCTCTGACAGGTAGTTTTCCTACCAAAAGTCAAAGGGGTTCGCACGACGGCGGCATGCAGTGCAAACAGAATCTGTGCTACCCTGACGGGAGCGCCATCAATGACAGCCGTGCTGCTGGACTGGGCTGAAATACAGTATCGCACTATCCTGCACTATGTCTGCTGATGGTACAAATACTCCAGGCCATTGCAATTCTGCACCTCGAAGGAGTCAAAAGCTCCAGTTGTCTGGAGCAGCTGGAGACCGCCGTGTACTATTTGCAAGGCACTTTCAGATGGCTACGTTGTTGCCGGTGCTGGACTATGCTCTCCACTGAGGGCGGGGCTGCACTCCCGGCAGGCATTTCTAGGTGCGCTGCACGGTGGCTGGCGGCGACCCAAGTCCGCCACTGCCGAAGCGCTTCCTGGTCGTCTGGGGCTCAACCAGATAGATCACTGCGGCAGGCACTTTTGGATGCGCTGCACGGTGGCGGGCAGCGCGCCGATGTCGTCCATCCAGGCGTAGCAGGCCCTGAAGAAGCCCGGCTCCTCGCCGTGGCAGCACTCGCCTGCATGACGCCAGGCACGCGGTTTAACTGACAGCGTCTTGACACGTTGCACGTTCGCCAAGCTAAGGCCGCAAACGGTGCTGCAGTCGCAGTTGCTGGACATCCCTGGGCGAAGCACAGCACTCATGGTTGAAGGTTCAGCGGCAAGATGCAGTATGGGCTCGCACACAAAGCCGGCTGTAGTCCATATGCAGTCCATGGATGCAGATGGCGGCGGCCCTGCTTTGCGCGCGCCGTAGTCGTGCACATTTACCCGGCGTCAGGATGACATGCTGCTCGTCGGCGAGCCTGTGCCACAACGCGCGCTCGCCCTCCCAGGTGGGCTCTGTGAGAAACTTGCGCAGGTCCAGCCACATCATCATCGTCGAGTCCGCCGGCACAAACGGAATGCCCGCCTCCTTAAGCGCGCCTGCAGCATGAATGATCGATTTTTGAACTGCAAAAGATAGCTGCTGGTTATGCGCTCCGTTGAGCCGCATCATCAACGTCCAGTCTGCTGCCACGGATGGGATGCCAGCCTCCGCCAGTGCGCCTGCAGACGCAGAGTTCAAGTCGGACTCCAGCTCCGCAGCTCCCACATCGATGCTTGTTGAACAAGGAAAGTACATGGCATACTGGGATAGGACAGCAGGCTGTCCTGTCCTCCACGATGCAGCGTCGTTCCTTCGAGCTCTCAACCTCGACTGGGCTGATTGTGGCCACCTTCATGCCAAGGCGCCTTCAGACATTTCATACATGTTGCGCTCCTCAAAGGAACGAGAAAAAGCTAGCCTGAGATGGCGTCGTGAGCGGCTTGTTGTCCACGACGTAGTCTCCCTATGTCCTTAAATAGCTCGAGACGCTAACAATGGACTATGTACGATTAGTTCATTCAAAGGTAGGTACCTGAGATGACGTCGTAGGCGGCGCCCAGGCGGCGCTTGTACTCCGTGCGACGCAGCCCTTCAGCCACTCAGCGTCCTCAAAATGGAGCGTGAGACAAATCCACAGGACCCTGTGCTTGATCCATACCTAACTGAGATAGCGTTGCAGGCGGCGCCCAGGTGGCGATTGTTCTCCGCGAAGCAGTCCTCGAGGTGCCGCTGACGGTCTTCAGAGGAGGAACATGTAGGTTCATATGCTCATCGTGAACTGGTATGTACCTGAGATGGCGTGATAGGCGGCGCCGAGGCGGCGCTTGTTCTCCGCGACGTAGCCCTCCAGCCACTCGGCGTCCTCAAACAGCTCAGCCAGCGTGTGCTGCACGATGTTGGACACGCCCGCAAAGTAGCCTGCCAGACCCGCCGCCCTGCATGGTGGACGATACGCTTGAACGGACAGATGACCCTGTCAAAGATGCGTGATTGACTTCCGATAAAGTAGCCCGCCGGTGTCGCTGCCGCCCTGCAGCGCACCGTGAGCAGGGGTGACAGCCAACAGCCAAGGTGAAACCAGTCTCACTCGTTCTGATAAGGTCTGACACTGGCTTTGCAGGACGACTGGAGGCAGCTAAATCTTCCTGAGAAGCACATAGCCCGACGTTGCAGCAGCACAGCCACCAGCGCGGCTTGCTGTGCATGGGGTACGGTTGCCCCCCACGGAGCTCGTGCTTGTTTGCCCGGTGGATGGGAGACGCACTCGAGGAAGGCTTCGTTGCGGGTGTAGACCGCGCCGACTCGGAAGCCGGAAGCGCAAAAGTCCTTCGACACCCCGAAGACGACGTGCACAAACGCCGCCAGCCGCTCCGCCTGCATCACGCAGTCGTGTTGCGTAAGATAGTAATTTCTTATCAGATTGGTTTGCTTTTTGGGTCGGCAAAGGTCCCATGCCTCGACATACGCGAGCAAGCGTCAGCTATTTACAGTACGTGACGGGAAGGTCACGGGGTGCACAGTAGATGCCTGATCTGAAAATGCAGGCCGCTGGGGGGCAGTTTCACGAGGACAAAACATACCTCGTCTGGGTGCGCCTCCGCGTGCTGCTGCGCAAGCAGCGCTGCCGAGGTGAACGCCGCATCCGCTCCAAAAATGGAGTTTGCATACACCTGCAGCAAATCGCCATGCGCGCTGATGGGTGACATGGAGTGCCTCTGCCAAGCTTGAACCACACGCCTCCCCAGGCAACCAACCGGCAGTGCGAAGACATCTGACGAGTCTGAGGCTGCCTGAAATTGCAACCGCGCGCACTCGTAACGATGCAGTAGCAACAAGGAATGCAAGGTGTTCATTCCGATGTTGGCTTTGGTAACCGACATGCCGTACCTCGTCCGATATGAAGTGGATCTCTCGCTCCAGACACCATTCCATCATCGACTGCAGCTGCTGCGGCGAGTAGCATGTCCCCTGCGCGGTGAGAACATGCAAAACCTTTCATGGACGCCATGCTCAGTCAAGTCTGCATCTGAGGCAGCGCAGAAGCGCGAGCGCCGTCTGCTCTCGACATGAGGTTGCCCTCGTGTTCGCTGTGCAAGATGCTATATTTGGTGAGAAGCAGTCCTCACGATGCGGTTGACAATATGGCGCAGCAGCATGGCGCACACACACAGTGATGACAGGCCAGTTCAGCCAGTGCGGACCAGTATCCGATGAAACAATCTCACGATGGGGTTGTTGGGGTGGCACAGCAGCAGCGCGCGCGGCGGGTGGCCGTCGGCCTCCGCCGCCGCGGCCGCCGCGGCGAGCGCCGGCACGCAGTCGTCGCCGCCCGCGCCCGGCAGCGCGCAGTGCACCGGCACCGGCTTCAGCCCTGCACTGGCCTGCATGTAAAACGCTGTTGGTTTGAAGAAACTGTGTCAGAAGTCGACTCGCTGCCTTCACACAATGGAATGCCGCAAGAGCCAGCACGCAGCCGTCGCCAGCGCCCGGCAGCGAGCGGTGCGCTGGCACCGGCTTCAGCCCCGCGCTCGCCTGCGGGCAGAGCAATTAGACGCATGCATGTAATTGCTTGACCACGTTCTGCACAACCCAGCGACGATTTTCACAGGTGTCGCCCGCGCCCAGGCACGCACCAACACCTTGCATAAGTCACAAGTTTGCGACGGCTGCTCGACTAAGGAAGCAGGCTGCGAAAGGCCCAGGTCCGTACGCAAGCGAAGCAAGTAAGCTCTACGGCTTAGCCGTAACCCCACCTGCGTGTCGAAGTCGAAGCCGGGGTAGTAGGGCGCGGGGATGAGGACCGAGTCGCCCCGCTCCCCCAGCAGGTTAAACATGGTGGACAGCACCGCGCCGCAGCCGCTCGCCAGGAACACGTGCGCCGGGTCCACCTCCACACCCTGCAGTGAATGTCACGGCACATGCTGATGAGCACATGATGTGTCGGGAGAGCACTGCGTCGCAGCCGATCGCCGTCCTGACGGGATGAGCTCTGCACGGAGCGTCAGCTGATGGGCCAGAGGTCTCCACACAAGCACTGAGCCCTACAAGCGGAGCCATCAATGCGCCCTAAGGTATTACTATCACTAGCAGCGTCCTGTGCTGCAGTGGAGGGAAGTCACCTTCATGAAGGTCTGCATGAGCATCTTGGCCAGCGCCTTGCGGAAGCGCTCGATGCCCTGAAAGTCGTCGTAGAAGAATGCCTCCCGCGGCAGCGGCGCAATCCGTGCCAGCCGCTCCTGCGTTCGCGGATGTTAGCACGTGTACAAAAAGGAAATATCACTAATGCGAGCAGAGGACGCAACAGCAGAAGAACGCCACCTACGGCAGCGGCGCAGTCCGCACCAGCCGCTCCTGCCATAGGTGACGGTTTTTTTGCCAATCTCATAACAATAAATACTTTATTGTCGCACAAGAATGGCTACCGCGGCTGCGTCGCGATCCGCGCCAGCCGCTCCTGCTGCCGCACATGATGAAATGTACACAAGAGATGACATGTAACGGTGTAAGCCGTCAGCAGGTGCCGCCTTCAACAGCGGCAAGCTCTGCTCCCGCCGTCACAGCGAAAGGTACAACACCGTCTTACACGTTCAACATGGTGTGGTGTCAAGGACACGAAATCTTTATTCACTGGTATGAATCCTTGTTTTTGGGCTTCTGTGTGCCACCAGTTCGAAATGACCATCGATGCAGCCTGCATGCAGCAAGCGACCGCCGCCGCTGACGAAGTGGCACTGCAAGTCTCGCCTGCATGAGGTCGATAGACTGCCGGTTCTCCGCCACCGCCAACACCGTGTAGCCCTCCGGGTTGTCCTTCGTCCTGGGCGAGCAGACTCAAGCGATTGATAATAGATTGTGGCGATGCCGATTTGATCTCGACAGAGTCATATCAGCGATCGGCCTCGGAAGCACAAGCTCGCGGACTCTTGTTCCGGGCTCAATTCGGGCTCAGAATGATCAATTGTGCCGCAAAAGGGGCATTGCAACGATGACAGCATGGCTGCTCACCACAGGCCGCCCTGCAGTGCACGCTTGACGGCCGGGAAGTAGTACGCGCCGCCCATGATCGGTATACTCAAGTACACTCAAGGGTTTCTGAAAGATAACTTGACCAACAACAGGACAGCTGCTCACCACAGGCCGCCCTGGACTGCGGTCTTGATGGCCGGGAAGTAGTAGGCACCGCCCATGGACGCCAGCAGCGCATCGGCGCGGGAGCCGACGCCTCCCAGCCGCAGCACCTTCTTGACGTCTTCCTCCGACGTCTCGTGCCTGCAATTACACATGATCGATGTGAGAATGGCGAGCGCTCCGTGGCGGGCATCCGGCGGCGCACAGCTTCTGAGCGGCAGCCGCTGTGCGAGGCCATGTGAACCAGGCTGCCAGTCGACCATGGCGTATCCATCCAAAGATCTCGCGAAGTCATGACAGTACTGCCAACAACGCACTAAAGGCTGATCACATTCAGACTGCCAAACACGTCAGGAATCGAACACGAACGAATGTCGAATGGACAACGCATGGAGCGCGGCTCACGTTGCGGTTTGCAGCGCGGTGGCAGGCTCTGCGCCGACATCTGCGTGGCTGCTCATGCTGCTCAAATTGCTGCGTGTTAGTCGACCGCGCGAAAGCCAATGCTATCACGAACTCCAAGATTGGCTTCAGCTCCAGCGCCGTTGTTTGCAGTCTAAGATTTCAGAATGAAATACAAGTATATATGTTTACGTGCGCAAATTGCGAATTGTTGCAATGTGACACCAGGAGCTGCTCCAGATGGAGATGGGCGACCGTCATCATGACGTCACGAGAGCCCTTTGCTTGCAAGCTCAGCTTCGCAGACTTGCGATATTTGCCTTCGTCACAGACTTGCGACACTGTTTCCATCGTTTCGCCGCAATGCGCCAATCCAAGTGACGTAAGACGTCTGGCATCAGCGGCGGCGCCGCCCTATCTCTGCTGGTCTCGCGAGTAACTGTGCCACTGTGGTCACTCGCAGTGTCTGAACACAGCTTTGGTTGACACGTCGAACAGTACTCATCGCTGCTTGTGGTCTGGCACTACACACGCGTGCATCTGCAGACGCAAGCTTGCACCATCTACAGTTATATACAATTGCATCAGACGCTCCGCGCTGGCATCGGCCGGCGCCCTATACATAGCCCTGCCGTCTCGCCCTCAGCAGGCGAGCCGCAGCTCGTACAGCGCGGCGCTGCCGGCGCCAGAGCGGGAGATGCGCGCCAGGCCGTCAAGGGCGCGCCGTCACTGCCAGGCAGCCCGCTTCGCCACAAATCGGCAGCCGCCGCAGAGTGATGCTCACTGCATTCCGCAGACGAGCCGCCGCTCATACAGAGCATTGCCTGCCGGCCCGCCTTCAGCAGGCGAGCCGCAGCTCGTACAGAGCGGCGCTGCCGGCGCCGGGGCGGGAGACGCGCGCCAGGCCGTCGAAAGCACGCCGCGCGCCAAGCAGCTGCCCGACGGTGACAGCCCGGCCCGCGATAAAAGCCGCCTTGAGCTTCTCGCCCTGCGGGCCGCCCAGAGCCTGCATGGAACGCAGTAACAAACGTCATGGCATCAGACGCCAGCGCCTTGCAGTGGCGCTGCAGCCAATCTCAGCATGTCAAAAAGCAATTTGACAACCGCACCTGCCACGAGAAACAGCACAACTGGAGGAGCCACCGTGCATCAACCATGTCTAGTGAAACGACACAGGCTTTAGGGTTTCGTACTAACCCCAAGTTAGTCGTTGGAGTAAAGTTGGCACACAGACCAGGTGTAAGAAAACCTGACAGCACGCTCCCACAGATGCAAACGCAAGTCACAGTTTCGGAGAACTTCGCTCGCCTGCATCGCCGTGACGAGCGCCTCATGCGACAGCTTGCGGATTAAAAAGACGGCGATGCAGCGCAGCAGCAGCGATGTGCACCCGATTGCATCTTCACGACAGCTGTGCAGCTGAATGTTGGTATATCGTACCTGCATCGCTGCGACGAGCGCCTCGTGAGACAGCTCCGCAGCGTAGAAGTCGGCGACGCAGCGCAAAAGCTGCGCTCGGGTGATGCCGCGTCCCGACGGCGCGGCAACGGATTTCGACAAAAGTCCAAGCTCGCCGGCCGCGTCTTGCGGCAGCAGAACCGCCAGCGACGGCGCCTGCAGGGGACATGCTGATGCATCAGGCGCTTTGCAGCTCATCTGCAGCTGATGTTGCATGGACTGAAGCCATGAGCCTGATGGCTATTAGCTGATGCACAAGAAATCATCCTTCCATTCCGCCGGGCGTCAGCACAATTACGAGGCGTGTGTGGCCGACGTGCATGCCAAGCCGCCGTGCCTACACTATGCCTCGCGCACATGCAACAGCCGCCTGCCCACCTGGCAATATACGGCTTGAAAAGCCTACAACCCACTAAACCCCACCTGGCAGACGGGCTCGTCCACCTGTCTCGGCGTCAGCACTTTGCCAGGCACCGTGAGCGCATGTCGAGTACAAAATATTACAAAGGCAGTTCCCCTGCTCTAGGGAATTTCGAGCTCCCACCTGACAGACGGGCTCGTCCCACTGCTCCGGCGTCAGCGCTTTGCCGGGCGCCTCGGCGGCTGGCGGCGTTAGCCCTGGCCCCAGGATCTCGGCCGCCGCGATCTGCGTGGCGCTGAAAGCCAGCTCCTCGGCCTCCAGCCTGTGCAAAGAGGTAGATAAGTGAGGTTGGTTCGCAATATGTTGTTGTCTTGAGTGCCGCCGCTATTTCCGCCGCCGCAATTTGCGTGGCGCTAAACGTCAGCTCATCGGCCTCCAGCCAGCATATGTACAGAACCAGCCCAGATCAAACGGGCCATCAAAGGCAAAAGGACTCCTTCCGCCACTGGCCAATTGCGTCAGTCAAATATGGTCGCAGTTGGAACATCGAATGGAGCCACGATAACTGACGCATGCATTTGCTGTTGTTCTGTGCATGCGAGCTTCAAGGACAGCACTGTCTACGGTTACAGTCTACGGCTGTTTTCTACAGCTCGATGATGCGGGGGGACAAGCATGTCCGGCGAAGAAGCCCTAGAACTTGAGAATCACTCACCTGGCGGAGCCGCAAACGGCGAACTCGATACGGGCGCGCGACACGTCGTCGGTGACGCACCACATGATGTCATCCAGCAGCGTGGCCGGCGGCCGCGCGTGCCGCTGCGCGCCTGCATGAACGCAGATTTGCCAGGTTCAAATGAGGATATGCCGTGACAACTGAGGGTGAACGTAAGATCTCGGGGTGATTACAAGGGTATCGTCCAGCAGCGTCGACGGCGATGACGGAGCGGCAGTTTGTGCGATATCCTTGAACTATTCTCTTCTTGGCCGTTGCTCTCCTTGAAGCCTTTTTCTTGATGACTCAACTGGACAGTGCCGATCTGTCGCTTATCACAACTCGGCAGAGGCAAGCACCTGGCGGCGGGGCGCGGAGGCAGCGCCGCTCAACATCCTGCATCGCCTGCAGCCTGGCGGCGCGATCGTCCGGCACAGCTGCCCGGGCCGCCTTACCGCCGTTGCCGCCTGCATGCTGCTGCTGCTGCTGCCGCCGCTGCAGCGCGGATTGGGGCAGCCGCGCTACAGCAGCATCAGGCTCTGCATCGGCCGGCCGCCGCTGCGGCGCGGGCGCGGACGGCTGCGTTGCGGCAGCCACTGCACCAGTCGCCTCGGGCCCAAGGTTCGAATCCACTTCCGGCGCCGTCGGCGGCAATGCGGCCGGAGCCACCGGACAGCTGTGCTGCAATCCTAGGTTCTGCGCCTCTGGCGGCGGCGCCGGCGCCGACTGCACGGTGTCATCGGCGTCCGCATCGCTGCAGGTGCCTAAGTCCTCTGTGCAGCTGCTGGCCGCGGCCGCCGGCTGCACACAAGGTGGCGGCGGATGCTGTCATTCAGAGGTCAGACCATGCTGTCATACAGAGGTCAGACCATCCATATGCAGGCATGCTTGCTGCCGCAGCAGCTTTCCAGATGCAACTGTCCAGCGACTGTGGATGGAGCATAGTGGCACACCGGCAGTATCCCGACCCAATGCTGTCGCGTCGCAGAGCTGCAGACTGCAAAACGCAAAATCACCTGGGTGGGGGCCACGGCCGCTGCAGCCTCGCTGGGAACCGCTGGCCCGCCAGCAGCAGGCACCGGCGGCACCGCCGTACTCTGCCGAGCCGGCGTTGGCGCAGGTCCTGCCCCGGCTGTCGGCGCAAGGCCCTCGCCCTGCTGCCGCTGGGCCCGCGACGCTGCTGTAGCCGGCGAGACGGCCGGCCTACCTGCACACTTGGCTGCCGCCACTTGACGCGGTGGAGCTGCCAGCCGCTGCGGCGCTGCCACTGATGCCTCCGCTGATGAATTTTGCAGGCAGCTGGCGAATTGCATGGGGCTGGCCGCCCCCTCGGCAGCTGCATCGACTGGCGCCGGATGCGCAGGCGGGCTGGTGGCTACCGTCGCCGCCGCGGCGGCCACGACCGTGGGCGGACAGGCCGGGGACGCCACGGCCACTTCCTGGGTGCTCGCTGCAGGCGCGTACACTGTGCCTGCAGGCCTGTGGGATGTCGCCGGCAGCGGCGTCTGCTTTGGATGCGCTACCGGCGTTGCGTCCGGGCTTGCCGCCGCCCCTGCGGCCGCCGCTGGCGCCGCCGCCAAACGGGGAGGAGTTGCAGGGTCGCTGGCCTGCGGCAATAGTGCCGCCGCAGCACCGGGCGCTAGCTGTGCGCCGGTAGGCAACGTTGCCGCAGCCACGCCGGCAGGCGCCACAGCTACGGCCCCGCACTCTGCGGGCGGCAGCGGTAATGACATCGCTGGCGAACCGTGCCGGCCCCTTATTGGTCGAGGAGGGTCTTCTTGACACACAGCGGGGCTTGCCTCCCTTCTTGGCGCCGCAGCCCTCGGTGCTGTGCTGCAAGCGGGTAAGCGCCCGACCATGGTATGCGCAGAAAAGGAGCCAGCTGCTGCTTCCGCCTCTGGTTCAGCAGGCTGGTCCGCATGCGCCACGCATTGTGGCTGCTGCTGCTGCTGCTGCTGCTGCTGCTGCTGCTGCTGCTGCTGCTGCCACGGCACCTTTGGCGGAGCACTGCTTCCGCTCACGCCAGCCCTGCTGCGGACAGCGGGCAGCGCTTGCTGGCGGCCGGCAGCACAAGCACCCGAACCTGAAGGCCGGGCGTCTGCCCCCATTGCCGCAGCTCGGGGAACTGCCGCCGGCGGTGCACTGGTGGCCAGTGCAGCTGCGGTTAGCGTGGCGACGGTCGACGCGGCGGCAGCCCGCTGCCTGAACGCCGCCAGACGGGCCAGCAGGTCCGCCGTTGCCGCCGGTCCAGCCACGGGTGCAGCCATCGGCGGCTCCGCTGATAGCTGACGGCTGGTTTCCAGACCTGGCATGCTGCGGCGCCCCTGCTGGTGGTGCTGCTGCTGCTGCTGTTGCTGCTGCTGCTGCTCCGGCGGCGGGGGCGGCGGCGCACCAGCCGCCCGTGCCGTGCTGCCTGTGCTCTGTATTGCTTTGCCTGCTGGCAGCGTGGGCGAGGCCAATGCCTGGCGGCCATGGGGTTGCGGTGTTGCGCCCGCCCGCCTGCCTGCTGCCGTTGCCAATTGTTGCACTGCTGCTGGCAAAGTGGCAGTCTGCAGCGGCTGGATTGACATCGGCCGAGGCCTCGGCTGTGGCTGCTGTGGCTCCTGCTTCTGCGGAGGCGGCTGCTGCCGTGCTGAAAGAGCCGGTCCTTTGAGGGGTGCCGAGGCAGCCGGCGCGGGCTTCGCTGCGGCGGCCGCCTCCAAAAGGGCGCCAGCCGGAGCCTTCTGACGGCGCATCTTGGCCGCTGCCAGCGCAGCGGCCAGATCGCCGCAGCACGCCCTGCTGGCTGGTCTGTCGGTGCCCGCCACGCCTGCGCCAGCCGCCCTGCCGACTGTTGCACTACCCTCGGCAGCCAGCTGTGCTGGACGCAGGCCTGAGCGTGCGCCGATAGCACCGTCTACAGCATGCTGCCGGGCAGGCGGTTCGGCAGCAGACCGCTGTGCTGCGCCGCTACCGCGCTGTGCTGGTGCCGTCAGCGAGTCCGCGCCGATGCAGCTGCTGCGGATGGCCAGCAGCTCGGGTCGCCCGAGCGTCGCGGCTGCATGCTGCTGCCGCTCCACCCAGTCGCTGTGTGGCACTAGTTGTGCATGCTGCAGGGCGGCTGCAGTCCCTGCTTTGCTTTCGCCAGGCCGCGCGGCTGCTGCGCCGCCATGTGGCAGGCTGCTGGTGCTACGGCTCAGCGGCTGCGCCGCCGCCGCCAGCATCCGCCCCGCAGCCGTCGCAGAGCGGGTCAGCTCCGATTGGTTGCCTGCAGCTGGCTGCCGCGCTGCTTCCCCGCCGCCGCTGCCATTGCCGCAGTCATTGCTGATGCGGGAAGCATGTAGCGGGTACATCGCTGCCCGCGGCTGTTGCGGCGGCAGCTCCGGAGAGTGGCTCGGCTCTGGCGGCGGAATGGGAAGCCCGGCTGGGTATCCAGGTCCGACAGCGGGCATGGGAGCGGCTGGTGCTGTGTGCGCTGGGCGTTGATGCTCGGCCGCCAATGCTGCCGTGGCACCGCCGCTGTGCCCCTCTGGCGGTGCGACCTGCACGGCTGCGAGGCACCTCCGCTGCAGACGCAAAGGCGGAATGTCTTGCCATGCACGCACTGGATAAGCCGCAAAAGCTATCCTTCTGCATTGTCAATGGATGCTGAACAGCAACAGAATAGCAGGACAGCGCGCATGCATCTTGCTGGTCTGCGCTGGCCAGTATGCGCACTGGCATGCACGACGCGGCTCACCTTGCTGGCCGGCGGCCGCGGCGACGGCGGAGGCATGCTGCGCCGCGCGTTCTGCTGCATGGCACGGAAGGCGGTCCTTGCCTCGTTGCCACCTGCGGCGCAGGCGCTGCCCGCTCTCGCGCCGCCGCTGCTGCCGCCAGCGGCAGCCTTTGCAGGCGTGTGGGAGTTGCCTGCACCTGCCGCCCGCCTTGCCGCGGCCATGACGTTTGCCATAACCTCTGCCACCGCCGCCGGCGAGATTGTTGGCACCGGAAAGTCGCTCTCGAGCTGCCGCTCGCCTGCCGCGGCGCAGGCGGCCACCCACGGCAGCCCCACGATCCGCGTGCTCCATTTGGCACCGTTGTGCACCGCCAGGGCGAGTTTTGTGGAAGGCTTTGCTGCTGCAGCATGCTCCGCCGTTGTGACCAGGTGTGTGCATCGGCGGCTCAGCTCCGGCGTGTAGCTGCGCAACCAGCCACGCATTTATACCTTTTGGGTGTTGCACGCAGAAATGAATCTACAGGCAGTTCCCCGGGAGTCTTGGTGGGGAGATTTCACCTTCCAGATGCAGCAGTCACGGCCTGCTGCACTTGCAGGCGCTGATCGCGCGTCAGGCCCGTGACACATACTAGAAGATGTGCCGCCCAGACTTGCATGGCTGCTGTGATTGCTTCAATGCCTCCTCACCACACGACTGTGCTGGTGTCTACAAAAAAATTGCGAGATCCTGCTGGCCTTTGACCGTAGGACCTAGAACCAACGGGACATTCCATACACGATTGCAGAGCATCTAATCGACGCAGGGCACTGCGGCCTCCTGGACTGTTGCGGTTCGGCGCGAGTGCGAGACTTGAGCTGTTGAGCCGAGGCAGCTGTCCGACAGGGGTTCGAAAGCGAAAACCCATAGATCGAAAGCAGGGAGTATTGCACCTTCGAAGCTGCAAATGCTACAACGATCGAAGCTAAAACAGTGCACACAACCCAACCTGTTACACGTTGTATGTCAGCAGGCATGTCAGGTGCAGCATGCCACACACACAGCGCGACAGCGGCATGCTGCGGGCCGTGCAACAGTGGCAGCCAATATCAGTACATGGTGATGAAGCCCGCAGCCAAACAGTGTGGTAAAGAATAATCGCACAGATCCTTCTCAGTTCCACCTCTTTGACACCGACAGGTGGAATTTGTTGGTGCCAGCCCAGCCCAGTGCCGCGCTACGCCTCCCCAACAGCGGGGCGTCACGACGCGGGGGCACCAAGGCCGAGCCGCTGCCGCTCGGATGGCGTGATCTCGCTGCCGCGGGCTTTCGCCATCCATTTCGCCTTTGCGATTCACAAAGTGCCCTTTGTCTCCATCCAAATCCTGCCACGGAATTTCATGGGACGAGCGCCCAATCGGCGCCTACTCGGTGTAGTCCTTGAATGCCTCGTGCTGCTCCCAGTTGGGGTCATCCCTCTCTATGAGCGCGATATACTCTTGCTTCGCGTCCTCGGCGCTGGTCCCCTTGATCTGCGCAGCGTTGTCAATTGATGATTGCTGGTGGGCCCGGTGAGACGAGGGTGGGTTAGGGGTGTAAATTGTCAGACATTGAAAGCCCCTGAGCATGCACGCCAGAGGCCCAAGCACAGCAACTCTGCCGTCTCTGCCACCAGCGATGCCATCATCTGCGCGGCTGTGCACTGAACGGGATGCAGACTGGAAAGCCATCATGTGAAAACCTTGATTGCACATGTATTGCCAATAGACAGTGTCCCGCAGGGCTGACATTGTGCACCTCGTTCCATGCGTCCCACTTTGCACGTGCCTCCAGCTTTACTGCCCACGGCTGCGAGCCCTGCGGTTGGAATTACGTACATCAAGACGGGGTCGGGACTGTGAGAGAACAACAGCGGGCCAATTCTGTGTGCGGGAGTCGTGGCAATGCGCTGCACCGCTTGCGCATGCAACTTCGTGAGGCGTGTGCTGCTTCGGCAGCTGTGTCGACATGTAGCATGATATCAATGAACGCAGCCGTATGAACGCAACCTTCACGGTGTCACCATGGCCTCCAGGCAGTGGTATGCGACATGCATACAGTGGCGCAGTATGGTGCAAGCGCGCACCGTCACATCGCCCTCTGTCGCCTGTTTGAAGTAGGAGTAGAAAATCAGCTTGGTCTCGTTGCTGCTGCTCGTCTTCGGCCCGTTCCTGATCAACCAGACAGCCTTCTTGAATCGCCTGTCCAGCTCGTCAGCCATGGTGGTGATCTGGAGGTGCAGGTGTGGAGAACACCAATACCGAGCGCCGTCGCTCGATCAACTTTGGGTCGAAGACTTCACTCAGATAAATGCAGATGCTGACCAATTACAGACTGAAGTGCAAACTGGGGTGCTGTAACCTGCACATTGGGAGCGACGCTGCGCACAAAACCCTCGACCTGGGCTCCAGGTGAGATATAACTTTCAAGGGCAGTTGCTGCATGTTGCTCACGGGTGAGAGGTCAGAAATCGAGACAGACGGAGGCAGCAGGAAACGCACTGTCTATTTGCAACAGCAAATTTGCTGCCGCGGCCGACCGCTGCTGCCGCGGCCGCTTGGGGTGCGGCAACAGGACAGTGTAGATGCTGGTCTGGTAGGGTACGCACGTGCAGGAAGGCACGATGCAGACGGTTCAGCTGCAACATAGGTCATGTAATTGTTACAGTTTAGCAGGCGCCACAGCGCCGCAGCAAAGGCTTGAGCTGAAGATCGAACTCAAAGCCACCTGACGTCCGCCGTCAGGAGGTGCGGCAGCAGCTGCCGGGGCAATGGGCGAGCAAACACCCGCACAAGCGCAGATTTGACTCAGCCAAACCAATACTTGAGTGAAAGCCGTCGACACTGCCGAGACCGATCCCCCGGTCTGAACATGTCTGGGCGAGGGCACCTGTCACTACGCCGCAGCCCACGACAAATGCAGTTATGCTGACCTAGCCGCCGCCGGCTCCCACGCCTCCGATCCACCCAGTTGGCGTCCTGCAGAGCTCAAGTTCAGCGGCCTCCAGGAGGCGGCCCACCAGCCACCCAGACCACTCCCAAACCATATTCCCGCCGAGCCCACCCCAAAACTCTCCCGCCGAGCCCACCCCCAAACCCTCCCGCCGAGCCCACCCCCAAACCCTATTCCAGCTTGTAGTCCGCGAGCTTCGGGTGTTGCTCCCAGTCGGGGAGGACCTTCTCCATCTGCGCAGTGTAGCCCCGCAGCGCGTCCTCTTTGCTCCACCCCTGCAATACGCGCAAAACAATAAGAAGCCAGAATCAGAGTCAAGGTGAGCCATGAGGGAGCTTGTGTTCCAGCGTCCGAATATCAGCAGCCTCAAAACGCTTTGGCATTTGGCCAGGCATCTGCGGCTGTAAGCGCGTTAAATGCGCCATGCAGCTTGCGGTTTCCTCACGCCAGCAATCCCATCATACACTGCCGCCAAGCGCAGAGCGTACTCTGATCTGTACGCAGGCCGCTCGAATGAACACCATTGCAATATGCGCCGTGTGCCGGAGCTGGATTTTGTATGTGTCAGCAAAGACCGCCTCATCTTCTCCCACTCTTCCCATGTGCATCGCGCAATCATGTGCAAAGTTGAAGGCTTCTTCCCTGCAATCGCACGCGACGGGCATCACTACGGGGCTGGATGTGCTAAGCAGCGCTACATGCACATCGAATGCGCGGCGTTCCAGCAAGAGCACGACTCGCAAGCCGATGCAGCAGCCTTGCCGGCACGGAAGAGATCATGCAATCATAAGCTCTCGTCGCGGTGATACGGTTGTCTCAGCTTCTATGGCTCCAACAGCGCATGTATGAGAGTGCACGGAGGATGTGCGCACCTTGACATCACCCTGCTCAATCGCCTGCTTGTAGTGCGCATGATAAATTAGTCGCGTGTTTCCGTCGAGGTTCGCCTTGGGACCATTTTCAGGCAGCTTTCTTGACCTTGCGGTTAGCTCTTCAACCTCGAGCTTGTGACCCGTCGATGGCCGGAGGGGCTGATCTGAAGGTGCGGGATGTGTCCCCCAAGCAGGGAGCAATTGTCGCAGCACAAGCTTGCGCAATGTAGCCAGTCAGTGTGATTGCAATAACAGCAGGAATGTAGTGGAAAGCTGGTGAGCAGGTCATTGCACAGGGTCTGACTTGCACAGGTCGTGCAGTCCGTACGTGCTATGCATGCTGTGGTGCGTTTCGTTTCATGCCCGCCTGGTTGAAATTTGTTTGCCAGAACGTCTCATATAGGTGCAGGTAGGTGTAGGTATCTGACGGCTTAGAAAGGCTCCTGAGTAATTACAGATTGAGATGCGCAGGCGCCACTGCCGCAACGAACGAGTCGCAGATGAAAGCCACCTGATGCCCGGCGGGAAACGCCGCGGAGCTGAATCAACGGGCGGCACAGTTTCCGCCACGTCGTCAGCTCGCGCGTTGCCCGCACAGGCGCGAGTCTACCTATATCATAAACCAATTGCTGCAAAATGTTGCGCCACCGCCTGACACCACTGTCAACCCTTGCGTCTGACAATAGGACAAAGAATACTTCTGTATATCTATGCTGTCCTGCGCTAGGTATATAATTGTCACGCCCAGAACTGTTGCTGCCCCTGTTACTTTTGTGTCACTCCCCTTTGCCGACAGCGTACTCGAGTGCTGATAGATTCGTATTGCCGCGCACAGTGTGTTGTGCGTGGCAACCGGGCGCCGCCAACCGGCAATGGACTGCGGCAGTGGTCGCCTGCTTGGCGATTCATGCCGCACCAATTGCGCTGTGTTGGGGCGCCGCGCTGATGAATGTATGTCGTACTGACCCTGAGGTGGCGGCACCGCACTGGCGTAATGGAACGCCGCCGCTGCTGCGCTGAACCTCCGATGAAAACAAATCGCGGCGGCGGCACGAGAAGTCCTGCCTCGGTAAACGACCGCCTCCTTTGCTGCAGACCGGCCGGCCGCCGTCACTTCCAGCATCATTAGAGTGCGATCTGATGTGCATGTGCTCACCGCAGCAGCTTGCGGCCCATGTACGTCGCCCTTGCGCGTGCTGCGCGCTGCAATGAATGAACGCAACCCATATCAGGTCGTGAAAAGTTAGTACTAGTGCAGTGTATGTCCTGAAAGACTCCTGGTGATTGCAGTGTCGAGATCCAGGCCTCAGGCAGATCCAGCAGGGGAGTTCGCCGGCACAGCATGCGGAGACGGCTTTGGGCAGCACAGTAGCAGCGGGACAGCAGCAGGTAAGCTCACCGTCCTTGCAAGCCAGAGCTTCCAGTTGAGGCTCTTGCGCACAGCGGCCGATAGGTCAGAGGATTTGATCTGCTTCAGCAACTGCATACACCAGATGCACCCTGCTCAGCATTTGTAGCGGCGCTGGAAAAGCATAATATCCAATTGCGGCTGTGCCAGGTCGAGTGCCCGGCTGCAAACTCTGCCACCAACACTTTTAGCGCACCTTCTGTGCATACGAGTGCTGATACTGGTACACGCGCTTCGCCTGGAGCTGGGCAGCAGACTTTGCTGCAGCACAAAGGACACAATTCTTCAGTTACGGGTCGTGAATGTATCGAAGATGAGGGTGCACAGCACAGGCGTCCTTCCAGACGCAGGCTGGTGCTGACAAGCCTGAGAACACGCACATGAAGATGCAGGTTCGCAGGGCAGGCTCACCTGCAGGTGCCGCCTTCACCACAGCCCGGGTCTGCGTGGAGGACTGCACAGCATTACCGCCTGAGCCGCTGTTGCCGTCATCCAGCCAGTACCACTCGATGCCCCACCTGTTGACAAGAGGAACATGGGCAAGTCAGCGATCATTGCTGGTGCGCCACAAGCACAGGTGCCCTGCATTGCCGCTTGCCGCAAGTGCCGCATCGACTTACTGCAGAGCGACGCTGACTGCATGGCGGCGCGCTGTGCAGTTGCCGAAGCCAACGAAGCTCACACAACAGAAAATAAGCGACAATGAAATATCTCACCTGCCGTCGCCTCCGATTCCGAAGTCCAGGTCGCCGTACTTGCACTCGGGGCACAGGTTGGTGACCATGGCCTCCTGCCAGCCGGTGGGAATGGGGTTGGCGCCGCTGCCGCTGCCAGTGCCGCGCACCATCAGCTTGCGGCCGCACGCCGCGGTCACGCCGTGCGGGCCGAACTGCGGCGAATTGAGCGCCACCTTCAGGCCGTTGTAGTTGCCTGCCGGCGGCCACGGCTGGCCCGCGTTTGGCACGTTGCCTGCCACAGAGGAAGAAGCATGACCGTCAAGAGAGGGTCTCAGCATTGGCTACATTCAACTGTATCAGTGAACATTCATTGGTGTCAGTATAATCCGTGAGACATATTGGCATCTTTTCGTGGCAAATTGGCCTGAATGCAGCAGCGCAGCAAGCTTTGCAGATTGCACACCTGCGCAGTATCCGGCGAAGCCGTTATCGCCGTAGTAAGTGCCTGCATGTGGCGGTGCAGAAAAGAATATCAGCAGCTGCTGCGGTGCCGCTGTGTGTGGACATTGCACGGACACAAATAGCAGCTCGCCGCAGGATGTGCCCACAGGCAAAATTCGTTGTGATGCTGGCGTGGCTCGGACGAAGGGGTACGATGTCGGACGGGCCGCCCAACATGCGTGTGCGGGTGTTGAAACAGCCACAAGCGCAGTCGTACACGGCTGCAGGTGGGTGAAATTGGCCAAATGCAGACTCACCGTCGCCGTTAAAGTTTGCGGCTGCGCCGGACACGAAGGCGAGCAGCAGCACCGCCGCCGAGGCGTGCACGACGGAGGCCATTATGTCGAAGCGAACCGTCGATGCAGACAACGAGCTTGCGGCACGACAGACAGGGGCTGCCGATGGTGTTGTCGAGGAAGATGGAGATGCCTGCAGTTGTACAACGAAGTTCCGTAAGGGGGTTGCCAGCCAAGCGTGGCAGGGGTAACACGGCGGTGCGTCAGAGGGGTCAGATTTTTCTGTAGCTCCGTCCGTGGGCCGTCCCATTTGCCTGGAGTAGTGAAAGGATGTCCAGTAGCAAGCAATAACCATATAAAATGTCTGGCCTGATCGTGCCCGGGCGTCTTGTCCACTGCGGCCGGCGGTGAGGCTCTGAAAACTAGACATCCAGTCAAGGTACACTGCCACCGTCAGCAATTCCGAGTCCTGTGAGCTACAGACTCCGCGTGGGCATTGAATGAGTGGAGAGTGCCGTCACAGCGGTGATTGTGCCCGGCCGCCGAGCTGCACAGGCCTGTGCCCCGAAGTGGTGTCGACGCTGGAGCTTTGCAGCCAGAAAAGCCCTCGCAGATCGCTGAGACAGCAGCAACGAGCCAAAAGAAGCGTTTGCCTTGCAGAAGTGAAGCTGTGGCGGCGCTCGATGGCCGATATACATTATCCATTTCTGGGTGGCCCTTTCCACGACCGACCAACCGAGACAGCCGCCAGCCTGAGGTGCCGCAAATGGTGGCGAGCATGCGCATGGCCCGGTTGCGACCACAAATTTTTGAACGTTGCATACCACAGCACCGGTTGGGCGCTCTCAGGTCGGGCACTAAACGCGCGCAAGGGGTTGGCAGGAGTTTGCCCACCTTTTTGGCAGCTACGCCGACACGCCGTGGCTTGCTGTCCCCAGGAAGCTCACTGGCGAGCGGTATGGGAGGCCGGCGTCGGGTTGAGGCGCGTGGGGCCGACTGATCGGTTGCTAAAAGCACAGTGACGTCCGATGAAGAAGAGTCGGACTGGTCAGTGTCAGCAAGCGTGGATCAGAGATCTTACGTGTAGGTCATTGCACGCCAGTCCGACTGTGGGGCCTGAATGCCAAGCTGGCTTCATCACAATTGACATTCACAGCTGTCCTGAACACAGGTGGATATGACCAAGGCTGAGTACGTACATGGGGCTCGTAGCCAGGGGACAGTGCTGAGAATGCGATTGGGTTGCTTCAGCACACCTACAGAACCGTCTATGATACATAGGAAGCTAGGCACAGTAGCTCCGCCACCACCCGTGGAACCCAACCTTGAGGGCTGGAAAATATCTCAGCGCACGGCAGCAGCGGCCGCGGTGAAGGCACACGCTGCAGCTTTCCGAGCGCAGCTGAGCACATCAGAGTGGCGGCACCCGCAGCTGCCGCCCCGCCGTCAGCTGCGCCGCGCCGCCGTCGAGGCCAAACACACGCCGCATCTTGCCGCGGGTCCGGCCGCCCCGCGTTGCGTCGTCATCCACGTCCAGCTCCCTCAGTAATGCCAGGATCTGCATTGACACCCACCAACACGGTCTTTGAAGCAGTGCCATTAATGTTGAAATCCATATTAACAGTCAAGTCCATCCGCTCTGCCAGGACGCGAGTAAACCTGCAAATAGGTACCTGCGGCTCCAGGTCGGCGGCTGGCGGCGCGGCCCGCGCCAGCGGCTGCGGAGCGGCGCCGGCGGCGGTCCCGGCGTCAACGGCGGCGGCGCCCGCCCCAGCGGCGTGTGGCTGCGGCAGCAGCGCCGCCTGCAGCCGGATGCGCAGCGCGAAGCACAGCAGCACCTGCACAGTTGGAGTGATTCCAGTCTGACAAAGAACGTCATGTGCGGTTGCCGTGGAATTTGCAGGAGTGCTGAGACTAACGCTGGCGCCTGACGCCGGCGCCACATGCCTGAACACCAGCGGCCCACTTTCGTTGGCCAACCTCCTTGCGGCAGCTCCCGACACAGCAGCGATGCAAAGCCAGCGGCGCATACGGGCAAACAGAGCAGCCGCGTGCAGTGTCTGGTGTCTCCGCATAAGAAGACAGGAAACTCCACCTGCGAGCGGAAGGCGATGCGGCCGAGCTGCCCCAGGGTGGGCGTGTCCTGGCAGCCGCGCTGCATGACCTCCGCGGCGCGTTCCGCACTCACGCACTCCCCCAGCAGCGGCATCAGCGGCACCACGGCGCCCAGGAACGCCTCGAAGCGGCCCCATGCCGCCAGCACAGCCAGCCACAGCATGCGCTCATGTTGCCTGCAAAGAAAGCGGTAAGTTCAGGGTTTGGACACCAGGTGGCCTGTCAGCGCCAAACATGCTTGCCTGATGCCTGTGAGTGCGGAGGCTGTCATGTTCAGCGCTGGAGCCGAGGGTGGCGTGCATGCATGGGGCATGTGCCTGCCGCGCCGCAGCACCCCTTGCCACCTCTCCCCATAGCGCGCATGTGAGGGAGATGTGTTCTGTTGAGACCTTTGAATGTGGGAGCGGATGAGGTGCCTGATTGAGCCGCGCTGGCACCTTGCATTTGCACATCTTTGTGGCACTCAGGTACACTCAATCTGAACCGTAAACCCACCCGCGCTCCGCCAGCGTCGCCAGCTGAAAGGCCAGCGCATCGGCGGCGGCGACGAAGGCCGCGGCCACCACCTCATACATGAGCGCCCAGGAAATGCGCGTCAGCTTGGTCAGCGACCGCCGTACCCCGCCACACTCTGTGAGCTCTCCCTCCTGGCAGCGTTCTACAAAATTCTGTCAGATCTATAGAACATACATATAGTAGACATGTTCCAAGAGGTGCGCATCAGCTTGGTCGTCGACCGCCGCACGCCGCCGCACTCTATGAGCTCACCAAGGCAGGGTCCTGGCAGGGTTAATCGATATGGACATCATCCTGCCTATCAACGGCAATGTTGTTTGAACACGGAAGACACAAGCTGCATGTTGTGTCTTCATGCTACAAAAGCGGCATATTTTCGGTGGCACATTCAGACGTTCACCAGCTCACAGAAATCGAGAGATCTCGAAGGAGAAAATCAGAATGGCGCACCGTCCACAGGCTGCACAGTGCGATGCGCACTTCGTCATGTGTCTGCCACATGGTCTCAAAGCGGCGCCCGATCTGGCCTGCAGCAGGGGCGCAGCAATCAACCACTGTCAGCCATTGAGTCCACAAGGAGCAGCTTTGCAAGCGAGGAGATGTCACTCGGTCTCGCGACGGGCTGTGTGCAGACTGGGGCCACCTGAAAGCTCATTGTTGGAGCAGACATGGGCTGCAGCTGCACCTCACAAGGCCTCAGGAACGTGCTTCAACCTCGGAAGAGCCAGCTGTTGAGGCACAGCACCCTAAATCCAAATGGCGCACCTGACACGGCCTGGCCCTTGGCCAGCAGCAGCTGCAGTCCCTCCGCCCCAGCGAAAACATCCTCCAGCCCGCCGCCGCTGCCGCCTGCGGGCTGGCGGCTGCCGCCGCCGATGCTCCCTGCGCATGCCGGCAGCACCACGTGTTGATGAAGGTAACCAGAGCTGCCGTGGAGGTCCAAGGTTGATGAACTGACAACTCGGTCACCTTTGGTAAGATTGAATCGAAGGGCAGCACCAGCCTCGCTGCGTCCGGTGAGGGACAGGCTGCAGGCGCTACAGACACCAACAGGTTGGCAGGCGCTCGATCACATACACATTCGTGCTGGCCACCGTCCCATTCAAACCTCTGTCGCATGTTGCACTTCTTACGACTGAACAAAGGACGCGGGGATCTGCCAGCACCTGTGGTGGCGGGTCCAAGGAAGTCGAAGGTGAGGTCGGGCGGCAGGCACGGCGTGGCAGTTACGGCGGACTGCATTGCGGCGCGCAGCGCTCGGTGCTGGCCCCGCGGCCCGACTCTTGGGTAGTAAAGCCTAGCGAAACCGCCCCACTGCGCCTCCCGGGTGATGCTGCCGCCGCCGCTTGCCGGGCCACCCTGCTGCGGCAGAGCAGCGGCGTATGCGGCAGCGGCGGAAGGCTGCGCTGCGCCGATGGGGAAGCCAAAGAGGTCGCCCGATGCGCTGCCGCCGGCCCCTGCTGAGCCGCCGGCTGTGGCGGCGGCAGCGGCGGGCGGCTCGATCCCGCCGGTGCCGCCACCGGCGCCGCGGCACCTCTGCAGGGCCCCCTTGCCAGGCCACCACACATCCTGACAGCGCCGCACGTCCATGCACGCGGACGGGTCGTCGGCTGTACACGCCTCGGCATGCCGCAGCGCGGCGGCCGCCCGCTGCCGCTCGGCTGCTTCTTGCTGCTGGGCGTGCTTGGGGTCGCACGCCACCCACAGCTGGTTGGACTGCGCCGCAGCGCGCAGCTGCCGTGACGCGGCCGCCAGCGCACACCTGGAAGCTTATGGTCGGGAGTCATCATAGTGTGCGCTCAAGTCGCCACAGTAAGGGCTCATGCGGGACGCAGAAGCGCCTGGCGCACCTGGCCAAAGCATTTAGCACGGGTTCCTTGTGCTGGAACTTGAAGACATCCCCACAGAGGAGCCAGGTGCTTGAAGCAGGATTTGCTGCAGCAGGAGAGGAGGATGGACCACATGTGCTAGTTCAGGGCTTTGTTAAATATACCAACGCAGCAAAGCTGCAAAAAATTCAGTGCAGTGCGCACCAGTCACGCGGCTCCAGGTGCACCAGCACCATCATCAGCACATCCGCCGGCACATCCAGCAGCCCTGCGCCGTGCCGGCCGCTGCCGCTGCGGTGTCGCTGCTGGTGTGGGAAGCTCATGGCGTCTGTGCTGCCCTCAGCGATGCCAGAGGGGTTATTGGCATCTGAGACCTCGCCCGCCAACTGTGATTCCGTGACGGCGCCATCAGCGGTCGCTTGCTGCCGCTGCGAGCCGGTGACGCAGCGCTGCCGCTGACCATCGGGTGCACCACTTTGCGGCACAGGGCCTTCGGCGTCTGGCGCCTCCCCGGAGTCCGCGGCGTGACACGACTCGTCGCCACTGAGAGCGTTCAGCTCCTCCAGAAGCGCCTGCGGCATAGTCCACACGCAGATCATGCATTGCAATGACATGATGAGCTATGGTGCTGCGGAGCAACGAATCTCTCAAGGCACTACGCAGCGCAAGGGATGGGCTCGCACCCGAGATGGTGTGCCTGCTGCGTTGGCCTCGTCCGCAGCGACGCGCTGCTTGTTCGCCGGACTCATCTCGAGGCCCCACCCCGGAAACACAAATTCCATGCTTGTGTCCTGGAGGAAACGCGAATTGAGGTCTTCGGAAGGGTCAGCACCGCCGTTGCCACACAGCCGCAAACACCATGGTCCGCTTTGCAAAAGTAAGTTCTTTCAAAGTTCAACCAACACAAATTCTGACACTGAGAAGCGATCAAGAACTGGGAAGCTGAAGCTCACGTGTCCATGCACATAGGCGAGGTGCAGAGACAGCAGTCTGCATAGTACGCCTCAAACGACACTGGCATCAATCACTGATACATCCAAGCAACATCTCAAAGACGCAGCGGGTACTTCTCGCAGCACACAGCTCACTGCAGTTTCTCAGTTTCCAGCACGCCCAGTTTGTTCCGCTGGAGACACGCGTGCATGCCCTTCGGGGGCTCAACGCTCATCTGACGCCGCTCCTGAAGCCGTTCTTCAGGCAGCGCTGTAGACATCCGTCAGCATTTCGGTGCACAGCCACCGCAGCCAGCATGGCGTCGACGAAATTCGGAAAGACCATCACGCAACAAGCCCGCGGAACCCAGTCGGCCACAGTGTTCATCATGCATGGTCTGGGTGACTCGGGAGAGGGCCTGTCCCACATTGGCCCGGCGCTCAGCATTCCCTGGGCCAAGTTTGTGTACCCGACGGCGCCGGTGCGCGAATCATCATCCTCTTCCTCCCTTTTCAACGGCACTGTCTACATGGCCCTATGTATACGGCACTTGGCGATGGAATGTGGCGTAATCGATACATATATCTAATCAACTGGTGACAGGTGCGCGAAATCACCATCAATGGCGGCGCACGGGGCACAGGTTGGTTCGATATCCGCCACCCAGGTCAGCTTCTGATTCTTCCGATTGCTGACGCTGATCCTTTTTTATGAACCACCCCACCTGCTCATGAGGTCTGCAACAAGTGTGCTGAAGGCCACCCCATCGAGACGACGTCGCTTGGAATTGTACTGCAACAACACCGTCAATCCTGATCTGTGTTGCAATTGCAGACCTGATGAACGTACGCGACGCCCCGTCGATTGGCCAGTCGGTGCAGTACGTCAACCAGCTGGTCCGCGACGAGATCGCCGCCGGCACCCCGGCCGATCGCATTGTCATCGGCGGCTTCAGCCAGGTTTGTAGACCTCACTAGCGTCATGCCCAACACCCTCAACCGCTCAAGCCAAGCGCAGACCCGCAGGCGAAGGCCTGAGATGTGAGCGCTGGGCTTCTGAGCAGCTTGCATTGCATCACCTGCAGAGGTGCCTGCTCTGCGTCAAAGGCTGCTGCGCCCGCGACCGCCACACAGGCGGTCCAAGGTTGTGGGTGATGGCGTGCCGCCTCTGACCTGACCATGCTGCCGCGTATTGCTGTAGGGGGGGCACATCACGCTGCGCACGGCGTCACAGCTGCAGGAGCCGCTGGCTGCCGCCGTGGGGCTGTCCACCTGGTGCGAGGCGCCCGAGGAGGTACTCTCTACACCCTGCACCTGGATCACTTACCTCTCTGTACTTTGGACCAGCGGTTCCCTTCAGGAGCACACAGCTGACGCCTCCATAGCTGCTGGGTGCCGAACCGCCGCATGTCTGACAGTACGCTTCACATGGTGTCAGCAGGAGCGCGCCCTGCGACCATGCCGCAAAGCGTCCGCCGACTGATCGATACCCCTGTGGGGATGTGTGTCGTACACCTTGCCTCCTGCAAGTCGATTCCATGCCTTTTTGATTCTCTCAGGAACTAAATATCAACATCCGTATTGTCAACGTGTTTCAATTGCCGCAGCCCGTGCCGGTGGCCGTCCAGGCGATGCCGGTGTTCATCGGCCACGGCGAGTCGGACCCACTGGTGCCCGTGTCGCTGGCGCGGCAGACGGCAGAGGGCCTCAAAAAGTCAGGTGAGGCACCCCTTTTGTCGCCTCCCTCTTGCCTTGACGCCTCTGCAGATTCGTTCACTGCCTCCTGAACATTCAATTGGAGCCTGCTGGTGCCCATGACGCTGACGTGGCAGATGGGGAAAGCTCCAGAAAACCTCGGCGATTTGTGCTTTCTTTATCCTTCTGTGCCATCATGCAGGGCTGCGCAACACGGAGCTGCACACGTACTCGGGCGTGGGGCACTCCACCAGCCCAGGCGAGCTGCAGGACCTGCGCGCCTTCCTCATGCGCGTCATTCCGGAAAAGCTGCCCAGCAGGTGTGGCTTCGGTCCTAGTGCTTGTCCTGTCATAGATTTAAGGCGGGTGTTAGGATCGTTCTTGCAGGTACTGCGGTCTTGCCTGCTGTGCGTCATTCAGAACAGATGTGGCGACGCTGGTCCCTAGTGCCTAACAACCTGGCATCGAGAAGATGTCTCGGCTCTGCAGCAAGCTGCCGAGCCCGATTGGTCCACCAACATCCAATTGTTCACTTGATAGACATTGCAACAGCGGTCCTGAGCAGTTCTTTCCTGCCGCAGCGAGGACGTCGATGCGATGTCGGTGAAGGAGCTGCGCGCCTTCTTGGGCGGCCGCGGCGTCTCCACCACCGGCTTCCTGGAGAAGGGCGAGTTTGTCGCAGCTGCCAAGCAGGCGCTGCAGCAGTGACGGCAGCAGTGACAGGATGCCTGCTGCAGTAGGGGTGGTTGTTGCGGCAGGTTGGTACCGTCACTGCACAGGCGCTGCAGCAGTGAAGCAGCGATAGGGTACGAGAGCAGGGTGTGGTGTGCTAACAAAGAAGCGTGAGTGAGCAGAAACTTGAATCATGCAGAAGCGGGTTGAGTTGGGATTGACGGCCACCTCGTTGCGCTCTGCAAGATCATTCAGGAGATGATGGTCCGGTGAGGCTGGACCTGAGAGTTGTGGCTGACAATCAGCAGTGGCAGGGTTCGTGAGTAGGGCCGTATTACGCACAGCCTACCCTCTTTGCAATCGACTGCTGCGGCGCCGATGGCCATTCAACACGACTGCCATGAACATGCAGCAACACACTCTGTGTTGCTTTGGCAAATAGGCAAGCACGCCTGCCCACACCATGTCTGTGAGATGAAACCCTGGCTTCGGCACAGCCGCAAGGGACCAAACTCACGATTATGCAGCCGCTATCCCACCTTCATCCGCTTCTTCAACGCTGACAGCGCGTCCTGGCCCAGTACATCGCGCCCCAGCGGCGCCGGCGCTGCAGCGGCGGCGGCCTTGCGCTTGCGCTGCGCCGAGGCTTCCTGTTGCTTCCCGTCCCGCTGCTTCCCGCTGCCGGGCTTGCCGGCCTGCTGCTTGCTGCCCTTTGTGCCGTAGGCCGCCGCCTGTGCGCATTTCACAGTCCATCAGAAAGCACATGGCTGCATCGGACTGTTCCAAAAACGCCTGCAAACATGGGCTGTCAAGAATGACCGACGGCCTGCATGTGCTTGATTGCCGCTTATTGAAGCACGAGGCAGTGCGGGCAGCTGTTAACATGATCATATATCACGCCGGAGGCGTCACCACTGAGAAAGCACAGAGAGTGTGGATAGGCTGCCCCACCTGCTGCGGCTTGCCCTTGTCGCGCTTGGTGCGGCGCGCGGCGGCGGCCTGCTTTGCGGCGACGTCGCTTGCGGCGGCGACACGGCTGCTGTGCAACTGCGCCGCCGCGGCCACGACGGCGGACATGCCGGTGCCTGCGGCCATTGGTCATAAAACATTCTAGCATCTCACTCGAAAAGGCGGTGGAGCTCAAAGGCATCCCACGTGTGCCGTTGTCCCGCACTGTCAGCCATTGGCAAGCGTGCGTTGCCAGAGCACAAGGTACAAACCGGCCTGCCAGTTACGTCCTAGAAATGGCACGTCTCGACCCACCTGGCTGCTGCGCCTCCGCCGCAACGCCGTTTGCCGCCTGCGGCGCCGCCGGCAGCATCGCGGCGGCGCCCGAAGCGCCGCCGGTGAAGTACTTCTGGCTGAAGCCCGGCCGCAGCGGCTCCGACAGCAGCTGCGCCAGCTCCTGTGCGACAGCAGAGTTGCCACTATCTGTACACTGATATCGTATCTTGATGATCCTGCGTACCGCAGGCGAGACTCTTGGATATCCTGCTGCCACTGCTGACATTCCAAAGCCAGCGGGCTTGCCACCACAACAGCAGCAACAGGGGTGCGCCTCCGGAAACTGTCTGAACTGCCATGGCGCCAAACCCGCCAAAGCTGCTGCCGCCTCGACTCTGTATAGCAGAGCAGGGTCCGGTGGTCTTGCCTCCGCTCGCCTGGCGCAAGGACGCCTACTCCGTGTCTGCCCGGCGCATCATTATCGACCTTGTACAAAGCTTTTGTTTTGAAAACATTCTCCTTTCGCCCTCCGTTTCCTCACCTGGCGCAATGACACCTCCTCCGTATTCTCGCCCTCGCGCCCGGCGCGCTTCATGCGGCGCAGCAGCTCCCGCCGTTTGCGCCCCTTGGTGATCTCGCCGTCCGAGCCCACCTCGTCCTCCGCCAGCTCGATGCCTACGACACGGGTTTCCAGGGTTCGGGGGCTGTGAGTGAAGCTCGTCAGCATTCTGGGCGGCAGCTCCCGCCGCTTGCGCGCCCCTTGGTACTTTCGCCATCAGAATGCACTTCATCTTCCGCCAGCTCAACACCTACTGCGACATTCGGTCATGGCCTCAATGCCACCACAACCGATATGATTGCAGGACACATGTGCTCACCGTGAAAACCTCGCCGTCCGAGCCCCATCTCATCCTCCGCCAGCTTGATGCAGCGGCACAGGTGCACATGCTGATTGCAGCGCAATGAGTCTGCCTTGTCAGGGTACGACTCCTCACAGCGGCGCTGAGCTTCAGGGATTCCCTGAAGACGCACTGAGATCGGCGGCGGCGGACGCCATCCACTTCTTGTCGGTGTGCTTCTTGGCAACAGAACTGTGCCTTCTGCTTCTGATTCGAATCAGTCCATTGGCTGTTTTGTTCCAAGGTTTCCTCTACGTACCGCACACTTTGGTAAACGCTCCTTTGATATTCAAAAAGCGCACCGAGGTCGGCGGCGGCGGACGCCATCCACTTTTTGTCGGCGTGCTTCTTTGCGGACGACCGCGCAACCGAGTCCAGCCGCAGCGCGATGCCCACGCGCTCGTGGCACGCTGGCAGCAGGCCCTCGTCCTGCAGTAGATGAAGAGAAGAATCACATGCCATGTCCGCCGCATGATTCTTACCGGCCGCAGCGTCTTGCGCCCTCTTGTGTGCAGCCCGGCAGCAGCCCTTCATCCTGCAGGATATATCCCCAGGAAGTTCAGATGTCACGAAAGTTCCAAAACCATTGGCCTGCACGTCGGACTGCACGTTGCTACCATTTCTTGCCCGGCGACCTGCTCCGCCATGCATTACGAATTATTCTGCGTGAGGTGTTCCGCGATATGACCAGGAGGCCCAAGGCAGGTGTTGGAAGCAGGAAGCTCACCACGGGGAACTCCGGCGGCGCCAGCCGGCCCAGCGCCTGCAGCAGCGTGTCGTAGCGGCGCGAGTCAACGCGAGGCAGCGGGCGTATCTAAGCAGAAAGCAGCAAGAGGAAGCAGGAAGCTCACCACGGGGAACTCCGGCGGCGCCGGCCGGCCCAGCGCCTTCAGCAGCGCGTCGTAGCGGCGCGAGTCGGCGGGCGTGACCATCGCGACAGCTATTCCGTCCTCAGCGGCGCGCGCCGTGCGCCCCGAGCGGTGCACATACAGGTCCGCCGACGCCGGCAGCTGGTAGTGCACCTGTGATTGCGGAAGCATTGGACCATGAACACAAGCAGTGCTCAGAGGAGAGGACGGACAGAATCAAGGACGCCTGTGCAATTGTCTCAAGGCGCAGCAGCTGGCCGCAAGTGGGGCCCAGTAAAATCCCGCTAAACCCTGCTGCGCCGAAAATGCAGCCTGCCGTCACTGGCAGCCTGTGCGCGAGCAATGCGCTGGCGAGTCCATAGTGCTCAGAGGCCAGGCATGTTCACAGGGTTTTGGTAAAGGGGCGCGCACCACGCAGCGGATGCCGGGCACGTCCAAGCCTCGGGCGGCAACGTCCGTCGCCACCAGCACTCCATTCGGCTCGCGCTTGAAGCGGTCCAGTGCCTGTGGACCACACAATGGCAGCCATTGACCGACACCCGGCTCACAGTCGCTTGCAGTACCTCTGACTTCACCGACACCGTCAAGGCTCCGAGGTGCAATTGAGTTTCCGAGGGGACGGCAGAAGCGGCTGCTGATCATTCCACCGGGCGGTGCCTGCCCAGTGCAGCTGCCGCATGCGTGCAGCGCAATGGCCTCCAGCCCCAGGTGGCTCAGCAGCACTTGCCAGAGATTCTAAGGATGCAGGCTTTCGGCATCACCTTCAAGCGCTGCCGCTGCTGCTGCGAGGCGTGCAGCGCAATGGCCTTCAGCCCCAGGTGGCTCAGCAGCGCCGCCAGTCGCCGCGTCGCCGATACCGCATTGACAAACACCAGCGTGCGTCCCGGGTGCTTTACCTGTATTAAGGTGGGAGACATCTCTCAGCCACTCCTTTACGCACAGGGGTGACTTTCCAGGTGCCTCAGCAGCACAGGTGCCTCAGCAGCGCCGCCAGCCGCTGCGACACAGACGCTGCACGGACGAACACGTGCGCCCCAGGTCCTTCCAAACAGGCAAGGATACATTAGGGAAGAATTGACACCCTCTGCTTTCCTCTGTTGCTGTGCATCCTTGATGCTGTGCCCCTTCTGGGTCGCCCCATTGGGCCTCGCCAACATCGGCGGCAACATCCAAAAGGCTGCGTCAACAAACCGATTGGTGCGTCACAGCTATTATAGGGTTTCGACCGCACCAGGAGGTAGCAGCGCAGCTCGTCGCTCTGGCGCTCATTGCAGCGGAGATGCGTGTCTGTTTGCATTCTGTCAAACTGGTGAGTTGCCCCCGTCAGGGAGTGGTGTCCGCACCAGCAGGTAGTAGAGGAGCTCGTCGCGCTGGCGCTCGTCGCAGCGGAGGTGTGCCTCCGACAGCCGCGACGCCATCCGCGCCGTCTCGCTCGTCAGGTCCACCACCTGCACCATGCGACGCGACAAAGGATTCGATGCATTTGACAATTGCACTTTTGACAGCTGCACAGCCGCAACGCCATCCGAGCCGTCTGGCTTGTCAGGTCCACCGCCTGTCCCACTTCCAGAAAACACTCGCACACATTCAGCTCCACAGCCTGAAAGGGCAGCTGACGGAGGTTGTGCGCTCTCGCGGGCCAGAGTGCCAAGCCTGTCTTGACTGCCTGCAGAGCACGGGGTCACATGCGCCCAAACATGTCATTGGCGCAGGATCAGACGAGACAAGCTGGGTGCCTTGGCCGAAGGCGCTGTAGATGATAATGGAAATTCGAGAAAGGGCAGCACCTTTGGGCGCTCGCCGAAGGGCACAGCATCCATGAGCGCGTCCAGGCTGCCGCTGCCGCTTGCGCCGCCACCTCCTAGTTGCACGGACAGTGACCATTGTACAGCAGCTGCAGCAAAGGTATCTGGCAGCCTTCATCTGACAAGGCTTACTAGCTGCCGACCAGCTGAGCTGATGGGAGAGGGCAGCGTTTCCAAAGAAGTTGCAACGACTCGCACAGGCAAGATCTGCACATCTGGGCAGAACAAAATCAAGTCCATGCCTCACCCTTGCGCAGCCGCCGGCGCAGGCTCTGCGGCAGCGTCAATGTAGCGGAGAAGACGAACGTCTGCAGCGGCCGCGGCCCCTTCTTCGCCTTCCTGCTGCCGCCCCCCGCCGCCGCTGCTGCATCTGTCTCTGGGGCGCTCGCGCCACTGTCTGTGCCGCTGCCCGCTGCGTTCAGCTCCGCTGCCCCGTTGTCGCTGTCCGCCTCGCTGTCCGAGCCGCTGCCGGCATCGGCGCCGCCGGCCGCTGGCGCCTCGCCGCCGTCGCCGCGGTTGGCCACCACATAGGCGATGATGTCGCCCAGCTCCTGCAGCATTGCATATATTTTATTTTCATGTATGCGGCGTGTGGGGGACCGCTGTGTCAGCTGCCATGACTGACAGTGCATAGTGGCACTGAACAGCAGCCCCGCGGCCAGGAAAAGCGCGCACAACAGCAACATCAGGCGCAGCCCCTGATGTCTGCACCATGTAATGTGCACCAGATATCACGCGTCAAGAGCACTCCGCTTTCACAAATGCACACTTGTGCACCTAGTGGCCTTGCTGCACATGCGGTCGGTCTCATCTAGCAGTAGCTATCTCAGGAAGGGTGCCTTTACCGTCTAGGGATGCATGGCATCCAACAGTGCCAACCACTTCATGCGTCTGCTTGCCTGGTAGTGGCCCTGCTGCACCATGCGGTCGGCCTCGTCCAGCACCAGGAAGTCCAGCGACGCCAGCTGCGTGAGGTGTGCCGCGGCGCCGGTACCGTCCTGCATGAGGTCCCACAGCCGCCCGGGGGTGGCCGCCACCAGCGCCGGCTTGCGCGACAGCACCCGCTCCTGCGATGAGCACATTGCAAAAGTCTTGCGCCGGAAGCTGTGGCTGCAAGTTGATGGACGCCCGACAGGACACACAAGGTGTTTCGCTGGCATCAGCCACACCCCAGACAGTATGACAATCGACAGCCTAGTACAAGCGGTGATTCCAACTTCAATGCAAAAACGCCTGGGCAGAAGAGGCACCTGCTTGACGGCGGACAGGCCGCCGACAATGGCGGCGCTGCCGATGCCGCATGGCCCGGCGATCGCCCGCAGGTGCTGCTCCACCTGCATGCAGAAGGCTGGACCGTTCACACTCCCTTCTCACTCCGTCGTTTTTGGCGTGTTCAGGAAAGACCAAGCAGCGCCAGATCCGGCAATCAGGTGCTCTTGGGTCATAGGTTGGTGGCGGCAGAAAATGGTAGAGATGCAGTGGCGAATGCGTCGACTACCCAATCAGTATGGTTGTCTATTTCGAGCTTGCGGGTGGGGGAAAAACATGAGGGGCCGCGCAGCGACGCCAGCGGCACGTGCACTACCCTTCTGACCATCTCCAACTTTTCCCATGCCATTTGCATTCTGTTGATACAAAGCTACCGCACCTGCAGCGCCAGCTCGCGGGTGGGCAGCAGGATGAGGCCGCGCAGCGGCGACGGCGGCATGCGGCTGCGCGGCGCCAACTCGGGACACCCGGCGCCCTCCGCCAGCAGCTGCTGCAGCATCGGCAGCCCGAACGCCAACGTCTTGCCGGAGCCCTGCCCATTACGCAACAGACCAGTGCATCAACAGTGGTCCTCAACTCCGCCGCCCTCTGTGAACTCAACAAGAGTTGTCGCACATGCCTAGCGTCATCAGAACTGCATGTCGCGACCATTGGAGACGGCTGCGGGTGGGAAGGGTGCCTAGGGCAGTCCGCAACAGTACCATGAAATCACGTTGCTTTCGGGGGCCGGCCTGCCGGGGGCGCCGAGAGAACCTCGCCGCGCAATACAGCCATGCCAGGCAGGATCTTCCAAAGGAAAACTCCTGCCTGGCGCATGATAGCGGCTGTACCCTGAGCACAGGCCGACCCCCCACTTGGTTCCCAGGCAGGGGTGGTCAAGCTGCAAGGCGCGCCACCGCGCGCCACTGGGCACAGAGCAATGAAGAACCACTGGTCGGCATGTCTCCCTGCTTTTTCCGCACCGTCTGCGCGGCGCCAATGATGTCGCGCCGCCCCTGGATGGCGGGCATCAGGCAGGCCTCCTGAATCGGTGTCGGCGCCGCAAAGCCCTGCAGCAGAAGCAGCACACAACATCAGTGTTCATTTGCATCTGGAGCTTCTACCAGTAAACTGCTCTTCACGGGAAGCAAACTGCCGTATTGGGTTTCGAACACCAACCCTTGCACATTACGCGTGACCGGCAGTGGAGCCGATAACCCTTGCCGGGCATGTTAGTGTGGCTGTTCCAGCCATGGCAGCTTCCAGCCATTCATTACGCGATGATGTCAGCAGCTCACCTGCATCGCCAGCGCCTTCTCGATGGCTGCATGCAGCCCGAAGGTGGACCAGGCAGTGACATCTGTGAGCGGCTCTGCCGCAACGCCCGCCGCTTCCGCCGGCTTGGCGCCTGCGACGCGCTTGCCCTCCGGCTCATCGCCATTTTCGCTCTCGCTGCCGCTGCCATCGCTGTCGCTGCCTGTGCAGGTCAGCAGTCACACTTTGGAGAGACTGTTGGAGCAGGAATGGCTTCGGGGAGGACGCCCTACTGTAAGTTGCTGTGTGCCCTGACCAGCGCCAGAAGGCATCGTGCTGCCTTGTGCAGCAGAGTTGAGTGGCAGCGTCCTTCTGGTGTGACAATCTTTGCAGCGCTGTGCGCCGTCTATCTCCATCCTTTCCTCTACGCACCGCTCTCACCTGCTGCACCCCCCTCGCGCTGCGCCCTTTTCAGCTTGTAGTTGCGCCGCCGCTCCGCGATCTTCTGCTTCTTGTGCTTCATGGCCACCTTGTGCTTCTCCCGCTTGTGGCGCGCCGCCAGCACCTTCTGCTCCTTGCGGCTCAGCCCCTCCGGCATCACAAAGTCGCCCTTTGCAATCGCCACCTGCCGCGCCGCCTCCTTTGCAGCCTCCAGCTTCTGCAGCATGGAACGGCTGAGCATTGGATTGTGTCACTTGTATTTCAACAGGTTGCAAGTGAGCTCCCCAGTGGTCATCAGCTTGCCAAGATCGATGTGCATGGCGCATCACGCCTTGGAGGCACTGAGCGCTGCCATTCCGCCTGCAATTGATTATCCGACTGATGCTGGAACAGACTGTCACAAAAAGGGCTAACGGCAGCAGCCCAAAAGGGCTAACGGCAGCAGCACCTCCTTCTTGCGCTTTTGCGCCTCCAGCACGGCCTCCTTCTTCTGCGCCGCCCTGGCCCTCAGCGCGGCCGCGACCTCATCCTCGATGCCACCGTCGCCGTCCGCCGCCGCGGCGTTGCGTGCGGCACGGGCTCCTGCAGCAAATGCAGGGCCTGCTGCAGCCGCTGCTGGTGGCGCCTCACCGGGTGGCTCGGCAGCGGCGCCGGCGGCCGCCGCCCTGCTGGTTGGCAGCTCCGGCTGCGGCGTGGCTGCTGGAGCGTCCACAGGCTGCTGCTTGGCGCCCTTATTCTGCTTTTTCTCCTTTTGCTTCTTCAGCTTTCCGTCCGATGATGCCCCCGCCGCCTGCTCTGCGAGCTTGGCCTTCTTGCAGGCCTTTTTGCCTGGCGTCGCCGTCGGCTCAGCTGCCGCGCCGTCAGCGACGTCGTCAGTGGCTGCGGGCCAGGCACCGGCTGCCGGCTGCTTGGAGCTGCCAAACATCTTTGGCGCTTCCAGCACCTCCAGGCCCATGAAGCCATCCTCGTCCAGGCCCGTGTGAAATTCCTCGTCTGCATGCACTGGCTGCCATTCGGCCGCCTCGGCTGAGCCCACAATTGACTGCCTGCGGTGCTTCTTCGATTTCGGCTTGACCACCGATGACGGCGCTGCTGATCCAACGCTATCGCGCGCACGTTTGCCCATCTTGCAGTGTCGGTAGTGATGACTCCACGGGTCAATGTGACAGAGCCTCCCACAGTGTTTGGCTGGCGGCCGTCACAGGATGTACTGAAACATCATTACACCATGCATTCCACAACAATCTGCGCAGGCGGCCCACCCCTGAAGAAGCGTTTGTGAGCCTGCGCCGGCGCCCAGTTTCCGGAACGACACCGGCTGCTGGACGCAGATATGCCAACACGATCGCCAGGCATTCTAGGTGCGGTACAACGCAGTTTTCACCGCTTAGTAAGAGCCTGCAAACTTTTGGTAACAGTACAGTGGACACGGCGCACACATCCACGGACTGGCACAACCCCAATTGCGCGGCGGCAGCGGGATGTCTGCGCCTCCCCCTGTCGGAGAGACAGAGGAAGACAGGCTGCGCCGCGAGAATCTGAGCAGGCATGCATCTATGTGTTGTTAGACTAGAAATCATATGCTTCCGTGAAGCGTCTAGAACCACCCCGATGCGGTCGTGGCATGACGCATGCAGTGAAAACTGCCAGCGGCATTGCATGTCTTCCTGGTCGAGCATCTCAGTGGCCTCTTGCGAGGATGATCAAAGTTCGCGCTGATTTTTGCTGCGCATCGCGTGCAGGAAGCCCCGTCAAACAGACTACAACAAGCTCGTACCGCTCGTCTGGATCCCTGTCATTTCGCTGCGTGAGTCCACAAGCGAAGTGCATACTGGTTATTATGGAGCTTACGCGCACTGTGGCTCCTTCAAGCCCTCATCCGCGGATATGCTGCATCGAGCATGCCAGTCACTGCGCTGGTTTAAGACGCCAAGCGTGGCTTGCATGGCGGATGAAAATGCTCACTACTGCTGACGCTGCAATGGTGTCACATATGCAGTGCGCCTGGGGCTCAAGGGACGTGTCGCACCGCAGACGAGAGACCTCATCTTCGGCGGCTCAGTGCTGGGCGCCCTTGCACACGCTGGTTATGTAATGAGCAGCGATGCGACGATGTGATCATGGGATAGAACCTTCCTTCTGAAACATTCTTTTTTCGATATCAAACATTTTGGTTGATGTCATGTGGCGTTCTGGAGGCTAATTACGGCTCTTGTGCAGATGAGTGCGTGTCTGGGTATGCTTTGAATGCACAGCGGCGACACCCGCAGAGGTGTTGATTCAATTGAGCAACAGCCAGTCAAGCTCTGCTTCGGTATACTGAACAGCTTCGAATATTTGGATGATTGCTTGTCTGCATCGCAGCCCATGACGCAGCATGTGTAATGAGCAATGACAGGTGTATGCGAATTAAACTTTGAGCAAGGCCTGCCGGCCACCGGCGGTGCTGCAGCAGCTCTTTAGGCAGCAGGCCCAAGAGACATCAGCCAACATTTTCGCTGAACGTCAAAAGCACTAAGAATTAGCCGGTGAGCCTGGAGCTGGGCCTCGACATGCCGGATACACAGAGCTGAACTTTGGCGGTGCACTTGGCGGTGGAAATCCACCTATCGTCGTGAGCTTGGCAGTCCCCCACAGCATGGAGAGCTGGACACGAGGTGCAGTTGCGCAAATTGCATCGATGTACGTGTTTCACACATTGCTTACTGTGCCAGAGACGTCATGAAGGCGACTGCAGGTCTGCACAGCAATGCGACACCGTTTTGCAGAGGGCCGGTGCCACGCATCTCGGATGCAAGACAGGTATTCTGTGCATGCCGCACCCTTGCATTTACAGTCGGTTACAAATGCACAAAGCAATCTGACATTTGAATACGTCATGATCAACCCGCAATGTCTGCAGGCAGTCAGGCGACCTTGCAGGCATGCCCTGTGGGCGAGAGCAGCAGCGCAGCATGATGCAGCAGGCAGCTCGGCAGCGATGCGGCAAACAGTACCTGCACACAGTCGATCGTCAGAGCAAAAGCTCCAGCAGGTCAGCAGGCGCGACCTCGGAGCCATCTCGCTGGCAGCCGGGCTTGCCAGCAGCGTCGCCGCAGTTTCAGCCCTGCTGCCTGCCACGGCAGCAGCAGCAGAGACTCTGACAGCGAAAGACGTGACGCCAGCGATATCACCAGCCGGCCCGCTCTCTGCCAGGTGAGCTATTGCTGCTCGATAGTCTTCCAGCTTGCATGCCTGATTGTGCTCGCTGCTCTAGCCAGACCTGGTATGTCCGGCAGATGAGGGCTGACATCCGTGTTGCAGGGAGGAGGCCATCATCAACATTTTTGAGCAGAACACCTACTCGGTGGTCAACATCATCGACATCACCCTCACGGTGCGCTTGACCGAGACCATTGGGTCCCCCCTGCACCCTTTGTCATGCTGGACACGGCTGGTATGGATGCAGGAACAGGCATGCAGGAATGTCGGTCGAGCACACATCGTCATTCTGCAAATGAAACCAAGATCTGTGTTGCAATCTATTGAGTTCGTGCAGCAGGGACAGACGCTGTCGTCGGATTACACATAGGACATTGGCACGGGCCTTGTGTGGCACAGATGCAGGAACAATACAGAATTATTTTCGATGCAGCTTTCGCGTGCTTGCAAATTCTGCTCCCTTTTGTGCAGCCTGGGCAGACGCTGTCGCCGGACCAGCCGGAGGGCAACGGCACGGGCCTCGTGTGGGACGATGAGGTACAAAATTATCTGCATAATCTGCATGCATGCACCTCCTCGCTCCCTTATGCAGTCAGGCACAGCCGAAGCAGATGCTGTCGCCCGAGATTTTTCCAACCATGCATAGCCATTCTAGCGCCATAGACAGCCATCACGACGGCCTTGTTTGGGACGCACAGGGCCACATCGTGACCAACTTTCACGTGCTGGCGGGTGTGCTTCGAAATTACAGGCCAGGAGGCCAGCGGCAGAACCCAATCCGCGCCGCCCGCGTCACCCTGTTAGGTAGGAGTGAGCTGCACGCATTGAGAGGTGAAGTGGAACTGGCCCTGCATGCAGCCCCTGATTGGCAATGCCAAGAAGGTCTGGCGCCATTAGTGTATTCCCAGGGGTGTGCGCGTGCAGGCAGGGACGGCTACAAGCAGACATCTGATGCGACGCTGGTTCAGCGGCATCAGTGTGACTGGATTCTGACTTACTTTTGCAGTCTACGACTTTTGCGGTCTACGAATGAGTGACATGTTCTGGTGCGCGCCCGCAGGCAGGGACGGCTACCAGCAGACCTTTGACGCGACGCTGGTGGGCGCCGACCGCACCAAGGACCTGGCGGTGGTGCAGATCAACGCGCCCAAGGTGCGTCTGCGAATGCATGAGGCTCACATTCGTACTAAAAGCCATATGGATGACTGAACAAACAATGCACAGTTGGGTGTCGATTGAGGTCCAGTGAGCATGACAACATCTACTGCTGCCTGGCCACCCTTGGCTGCTGTTACCATTTTCCAAAGGCGTCCTGGTGTACTCCTGTGCTCAACTGATGTCTTCGCTCACACCAGGCGCTGCCACGGCCGGCGGTGCGGTGCAGCGCCACCACATTTTGAAAGTTTACTGACACCGTGCTTATTGAAGAAGTTGTGTCGTTTGCTTCCCAGGCTCTGCTGCGGCCGGCGGTGCGCGGCGACAGCAATAGCCTGCGCGTGGGGCAACAAGTGCTGGCAATCGGTGGGGCAGACTTTCATCTTTTGGCCACAAGCTGAACATGCCATTAGGGCAGCTGAATTTGGACCGACATGATTAGCCGAACTTTATTTTAATTTTCGATCCTGTTCCGCTCTGCCCCTGCAGGCAATCCCTTTGGATTCGATCACACGCTGACGACCGGCGTAGTTTCGGGCCTCGGCCGCGAGATCGCCTCCGCCGCAGGCGTCGTCATCGGTGAGTTGGAACATGCTCGAGAATCCGGCCAGCTGCAGCAAAGCAGAGCCCTAAACCCTGACGCGCCTCAATCACGAGATCGCCTCCGCTGCGGCGCCGTCATCATGCCTGACCTTGCCGGCCGCGCCTAATCTTGCCAGCTGCACAGCAAACCGGGCAAAGACAGCAATATGCTGGGTCCTGGTGGCTGTCAGTGACCGGAGCACATATGTGACGGCACTGCCGCAGAGGCCACACCTTCCTCGTTTCTCTCCTCTAATGACTAACCAGACCGAATCCTCTTAAAAGAAAGTACACCAAACTGAAGAACTGCTTAGTTCAATGACAAGCTCGGCCACAACGCAGGCGGCGGCATCCAATGCGACGCGGCCATCAACCCGGGCAACAGCGGCGGGCCGCTCATTGACAGCAGCGGCAAAGTTGTGGGCCTCAACACCGCCATTTTCACCAACACGGGTGCGGCACTGCCCCTGCGACAAACATGAATGCGACGTCCACTGCCATCTTGCTGCAATGTATGTCACAAGCCGCCAGAGTTGTGCACACATATGCGTGCGCGACACACATATGGGCCCTTCACTTGAAGCCGGTAACTGCGGAAACTGACCTCGCGCATTCCACAATACAGGCACGTCAGCGGGCGTCGGCTTCTCCATACCCATGGCGGCGGTGAGCCGCGTGGTGCCGCAGCTCATCGACTTTGGTCGCATCATCCGCCCCGCGCTCAATGTCCAGGTGTGTGCGCCGCTCTTTCAGTGCATCGTACCAGGCTATGCTGAGCACCAGGGAGGTCGCATGCCTGCGTCAGCAGCAAGGTCCTACTTTCCCACTCCTGCTGCACGGTTCAATTTTGGCGCCACACCGCAAGCCAAGAGTGCGTCAACGGCTTATTTTGCTGTGCATTTCCAAGTTCGCCTTCGCTTTTCTCGACATCACATCCCAGGCCCGTCGATGCATGGACACGAATAGGGGTAGCGATTTGTGCTGTATGGCGATAGCGAAGGCTGGAAGGCGATAAGCAGACCACTGGGGCACAACATAGCCCAGGGCAAGAGCAGAAAGCGCAAATGCACGCGCAATGCCCTGCCACAGCCGCGTCTACTGTCGCGAAGCCAGCTGTCGACCCATCACTGGGCAGCAGCCCTGCCGATCTGCTGCCGCTGTCGTGCTGCCGCTGGTGCACTATCGAGGCACCCTGGCGTGTCTAGAGGTCGAATGCTACGCTGGCAGTCTTCGGGCTTCGCCTCTCCCAGGTGGGGGGCTGTGACCAGCCAGATCACAGCTACCCATGGAAGGGCCTCCAGTGTAGCTCCGGTGGCTCCGGCCGCCACGGGCACGCTCGCAGCCGGCTGCTGCAGCTGATGACCATCTTCAGCCGCCAGGCGCTGCCGCTGCCGCCTGCTGAGTCGGGCGCACAGATTGGTCGGCGATTGGGTGCACTGGTGGCGGCTGCTGGCGCCCGTGTGGCGCAGCCCACGCCAGGCAGATGGACCCGGCTGTGTAATTGTTGCCACAGGCCCTCCGGGTCAGTTTTGCCTTTTGCTTTTCTCGACATTACATCCCAGGCTCATCGATACATGAACACTAGTAGGGGTAGCTATAAGGCTGGAAAAGCGAGGGAAGGCGGCAAATGACGGTAATGCTGCGGCGCTGTCCAGCCCAA
>JAABUL010001142.1_pt1 | contig 52327 bp, 62 predicted proteins | sample 5559151 | NCBI WGS metagenome assembly JAABUL01 (sample SAMN10711876, study PRJNA513368) | rock metagenome | isolation source: Antarctica rocks | place: Antarctica: Victoria Land, Pudding Butte sud
GAGGGGAGTGGTGGGAAGGGGGAGAGGAGAGACAGTTTGCCGAGTGTGGGTGCGCATGGGGTGGCGAGGCAGGATGGGGTGGGGTTGCATGAAGGTGAGTTGTCGTTCATATCTCGTTCGTGCTGTCCATGTGTTCGAAGTGGCAGGACATTCACGAAAATCACATGCGCGAGTGAGCTTGGGGTGACTTGTGACTCCGCACTTCTCGCGGCTAGCAGTGCATCACTCGCGCTCCATCACAAACACTCTGCATTCCCTAACAAATATATTGCTGGACTGAACGCTAACATGCGGGTTATCACAGGAGCGCCAGCGCCTCCTTCGCCGGTCATCGTGCCCAAACACGATACAGCAGACCTCATGGACGTTGCTGATTCTGGCTCGGAGTCCGACACTTCGCTGAAGAGTGCGCCAACCTCGACAGCACCACTGTACGAGCGAGCGTTTGGGAAGGACCCTACACTGTTTGACGACCCTACCGTCTACGACATTAAAGCCTTGACGGACGACATGACTGATGACGAGAAGCGCGCAATTTTGAATGTGATGGAGTGGCCGGACAACGATCTGAAGGACCTGACGGCCGGAGATCCACCAGACATGGACTTCTACAACGCAACCAAGCCCACTAACCAAGTACACTTCGGGACATTTCAGACATACGTTGAGCCGTACATTCGACCCTTTACAGAAGAGGACGTGGCGTATTTGAAGGAACGCGCAGATAGGACTACGCCATACTTGATCCCGCAACGAGGCACGAGGACGTATAAAGAAGTGTGGGCTGCAGAAGACGGTAACGACGGGATCGCACCGCCCAGAAAGCAGGAAGCCAATCCCAACGAAGCCCGAGGGAGCATGGAAGATATGAACACCGACACAGCCGAAACGGACGAAGTCAGCATGGGCCCGATCATGAACCGCCTAATGTCCATCTTCCGCCCAGCACCAAGCATGAAAAAAGACTCCGGAGCCAACAAAGACGAAGACGCAGAAGGCGACGTCTCCATGCTCGACGGCGACGACCAAGACCAACAAACCTCCGCCGGCGCAACCACCGACGAACTAACCGCCAACTACAAACCCGCCACCTACCTCCCCCCCGACGCCCCGCGCCCCCCCAACCTCGTCCCCTCCGACTACATCTCCCTCGACCAACGCGCCCTGCAAGAACTCCGCCACATCGGCTTCCTCGCCCCGAACGACGCCCCGGACTTCGCCGCCCACACCGACGACGAAGTCTCCGCCCGCCTGCGCACGCTGCAGCACGAACTCCGCCGCGTCTCCCGCGCCAACAACGTGCGCAAGCTCCGCGTGCTGGAGCTCACGGAGGAGCGAATGGCGATGCAGGAGTACGCCAATATCGCCGATGACCTCGATAACCAGGTTAACGCCGCGTACCTGAAACGGAACCGCTCGCTCGCGAAGCCGGGTTCGAAGAAAGGCGGGTCTTCGGGTGCTGCAAGGCCGAGAGCGCAGGCTAATGGGATTGCGACTGCGGGTTTGGGAGGGAGGGGGGTTAGTGAGGGTGTGAGGGCATTAATGCAGAAGAGGAGGGATTGGATTGAGATGGTTGGGCCGGTGGTGGGGTATGGACGGCCGCCTATCCCTGGGGAGGGGGAGACGGTGTTTGATGAGGGGAATTTGAGGCGGTTGGAGAGGGTGGAGCGGGAGGCTGAGGCGGGGGAGGTTGGGGAGGGGGAGTAGAAGTTGTTTTTGGTGAGGATGATACGATACCCCGGGAAGCTTGGTGTATGACTGAGACCGCGCACGGCTTTCGGTGTTCTCGTGGTTCCCGTGCCGAGATGGTGCTGATATGGTACCCGGTGTGGTACGCGAGGTGAATGAGATGAGCAGAGATCAATGGCCATCGAGGTAAGTGAGTGCATATCGTTGTCTACCTTATGCTAGACACTTCTACTCTATCCTCTTTCAGGTCGTTCCTTCCCATCTCTCATTCGAAATGCAGGTATCGCATAAGCACTTCCTTGGTGCATGTCTTGGCATATAACTTGCTCAAACACTCGCACATATGCCCTCAACGCCACTGGCTTGGCTGGCTGGCTGTCTACTTGGGAAACATGCTCTTTGACAGAGACAATAAAGCTCGTGCGACCACTACTCCGACCCTTAGGACATCAAATAAGCTGTCGGAACCAATTTAACCAACCGACTACTCAACACCATTTCCAACATCAACATGACTTCAGATATGTCGATGTCGATGTCGATGAGCATGCCAACTGCCACCACATCTGCGGCGATGGGCGGTATGAGCCACATGAGTATGGCGTCTTCGACGGCGAGTGCGGCGATGGCGACGGCGTCTGGGGAGGCGATGGATATGGGCATGGATATGGGGGGTGGGTGTAAGATCTCTGTAAGAACAATCCTACCTTAACTTGTCATTGGGAGCGGTGGTTGACGATGTGGGTGGCAGATGTTGTGGAACTGGTATACGGTTGATGCTTGTAAGCTCTCCTCTCACCGCCAACGATGAGTGCGGGACGCTGACATACAATGGAAGGCTTCCTCTCCTCCCAATGGCGCGTCACATCCGCAGGCATGATGGCCGGCTCCTGCATCAGCGTTATCCTCCTCGTCATCGCGCTCGAAGCCCTCCGCCGCGCCTCCCGCGAGTACGACGCCTACATTTTACGCCAGTTCGCCTCACGTTCGCCTGCCGGTGGTGTCTACCGCACCCCCAGCGATTCTGATGGGGATAGTAAGAACCCGAGAGTGGCTGAGACTGCTGCTTCGCATGCGGCTTCGCCGCCGTGTGCACCGACGAGGCAGTTCAGGCCGAGTCTGGTGCAGCAGATCGTGAGAGCCACGTTGCATATGCTCCAATTCGCTGCCGCATACTTCGTGAGTGATGACCAAGATTGTAGTGAGAGAGGACAAAGCTGACAGGGCGGTGGCAGGTCATGTTGATGGCTATGTACTTCAACGGTTACATCATCATTTCGATCTTGATTGGGGCGTGGCTGGGTGCATTTGTGTTCAGTTGGCATAGTGTTAGCTTGCCGTAAGTCATCGTATCGACACTGTTGGTGTGTCGGGATTGGTCCAATACTATTGAGATGCTGATATCGGACAGGGGTGAGCAGAGGGAGATCACTTATTGCTGTGGTTGAGGGCGCCGGGCACAGCATGTTGCCATGTGATCGTACAAGATGACGCAGTGCGATCCGAAAGCGGGGGACGGGCAATGCCAGGGAGTACAGGTGAGACAAATCGGAAGGCTCGGTTCATCTTATCTTCACATGCAATTCGATTCGTCGCTAGGCGGCAAGATCGAGGCCGCTCTCAACCTCACACACCTATTCGTTCACTATCTACTCACCCACAAGAGCACTCAATCAATATCACCCTACAGGTGACTGACCTCGATCTTCAGTGCGCCTCTGGCCGGCGGGATTCAATAAGGGCGCCGCGCATCTTCACCAACAACCAACATCCACAAACAGGTTGTGCTATCTTGAGCCTGCCGCCCGAAATTCGAAACGAGATAATTGCGCTTGCGCTTGCCATTCCGGTGAAGAAATCAGGCATTGCACTGACGATCCCCCGTGACCATGAAGGAAAGCTCTTAGTCCCAATGCCTGCGAGTCAAGAGCCATCGGTCTTCTCAGTCCTGCAGACGTGCCAGCTGATCAACAACGAAGCACACCTTTTATTTTACGCCATCCAACGCCTGGAGTTCGAACTCTACGATAATGCGCCCGAACATGCCGAGCCGGTGCTTCACCAACCTAGCACAGCACAATTGGCCGCAATGGAGAAAGTCACCTTTACAGTCAAAAACATGAAATGCCTCCCTTGCGCCTTCGTGCTTCTAGAGCGCTGTGTCAATCTCAAGAGGCTTTGCCTCAAGTTTCAGGATCCGATCTTGATCTCGGAGTTCAATGAGCCCATCGTGTTCGAGGACTTTTGCGAGAGATTTGAGGATGAGGAGGCAGCACTGAGGGCTGGAGCGAAGAAGTTATCTAAGAGCCTCCGGACTGTGAGAGTGCTCCTGCGATGCGTGGTTAATCACACGATTCCGGCTGAGGATCAGAAGACTTGGAAACAGGCATTTGGATGTCTGGCTCGCGAGATGTCCCAGCAGCTCTGGCATGCACACCAGGAAGCAGAGTTTCTCAAGCCAACACAGCTGCTGAGCGAGAAGGAGGGATGCGTAGAGCGGTGGCGAATCACAGCAAGGTTGGAAAGACTTTCCGGAAGCAATGGTAGGGAGAACAGGTAAGGAGATTCTCGAGCAAGCTAGTGGTGGAAGTGAATTGTGTCTACTGTCACATGCAAACCCGCGATTCGCGGGCCGTTCCATCGGAGTTCTGACCTCACTGAACTGTTTTGTTTGCCACTTCTCCGACCCCAACAAACCACACACATGTCCTAACAGAACACACACGTGTTCGCAAGGTCCCAGTATCCGCGACTGTACCATCAGCACTGCAGCCGCTTGGTGCAACTCGACGATGGCACCACTCACCTTCAACAACGTCTTGGATCCACAGACACAGTGCTGTCTCTTCACCCTGCCAGCCGAAACCCGCAACGAAATTTACATACTCGTGTTACAAGCCTTCCCTGACGATAAAACGGGCAAACTCAACCTTACCGCGAGCTTGGAACAACGCAGAAACGTGAGCAGCAAGCCATCGACCTTCTGGCTACTTCTAACATGTCAGCTGGTCTACCTCGAAGCGCATCGCTTGTTCTACGCCATCCATCATCTGAGGCTCGATACTCACCAGATCGACTGTCATTATTGGAGGAGTGGACCTACCGCTGTACAGACGGCCGCGATCGAGGCGCTCAGTATCCGCGTTAACGGGGACGAGCAAGACTTCCGCGCGCTCGGCCGTTTGCGTGACTGCACCCAGCTCAAGGAACTGCACCTCGACCTCTTCTGCGGGGGGTCTCTTCATCTCTACGAGCAACATCAAAATCTGAAGTGTCTCCACGACGACTTTCTCGAAAAGTGGGAAGGAGCTAGGGGCGTCAAGGCTACCGCGGAGACGTTGTCGAGGAGACTCCAGAGCGTACGAGTGAAATTGTTGTGGATGAAAGACTTCTAACGTGACCAGGTGTTCGATGCCGGTCTGGAGCAGGAGCGCGAGAAGTTGGCGCGTGAGTTTGCGAAGATGATATCGGATGCGCACCAGCAAGCACATTCGCCCGAGTCAGTGAAGTCACTCTGTGAGGAGGAAGAACTTGTTTAGCAGTGCGAACTACGAAAGGAATCGAACGACGGTGATCTGCGAGCACACGGTTCGCGTGACGGGTATGATTCTGTGAGCTATCGATGGAAACCTGGGGGCTGTTTCTGACTCTAACGATTGCTCTGGAGATACGGAGGTAGAGATGCATGGGAATGGGGACGCACACGAGTCACCACATCGATATCAGCGGGAGCGTTAGAAACAGAGGGTCGGTGGGAACAGCTCGCAAGGCTAGAGCGGAGGAGATGTAATTCGAGCTACAATTTGGTAGGTCAAATTCACGCATTCGGCTGCTTGTTCCTTTGTCCATACATTCACTGGCCAGGCAACATGCGTTAGCTAGCTGAAGAGTGAATGATCCTAACATTCACGGACATGGAAAGATAGATCTAAGGCATCGTGTTGGAAGGTTTCAACTAAAGATTCCTCTCTATTGCACCTACGACCTCTTTGGGACATGGCTGATGTGACCACGACCATGGCTCCTCCGGCTCTCAGAATCACTGCACACCCACAGACGCACAGTCTCTTCTTTACATTGCCGCCCGAACTTCTCAACGACGTGTAATCTCTAGTCCTGACGGTCCCGTCTGCGAGGCCCTCCGGAACCATCAGTCTCGTCAGGTTCAAAGGAAGTCGAAGATTCGGACAACAACCAGCGCCGACGGTCTTGTCGCTGCTACAGACGTGCCGGGTGATCAGGAAAGAAGCCCACGCCATGTTCTATGCGCTCAACCACCTCGAGTTCAAGCCCGCCTCCGTCAGACCTCCGTGGTCACCGTCTAAGGACAATTCGCTCGGCGCTCTACGCAACTTCGGCATCGAACGTTGGGCGGCTATCACCGGACTCACCATTCCGCTCTTGGTCCGTTCCGGACAGCTGTTCGGACACTCTAAGCTCTTGGTTCACTGCACCGGCATTGAGGACTTGCACTACGAGGTGCTATCTCGGGACCGTGCTTGCGAGTGTCTGGAAGTCCTCATTCTGGATGGGTGGCGTCGCGGTCAAACGCTCCAAGAACTTCGTGTGGATTTCTTGAGCCCTGACGGCCCTAATGGCAGCGAAGCGCTCCGGGCGATGGCGAGAGGACTGCCAAAGACGCTGAAGACAGTAGGAGTACACTTCTCACGTTGTGGGGGATGTGGAAAGTCGGTTGCTGGGGTTGAGCAAGGGTATCTGGAGTTTGAGCGCGAGGTGTCTGAGATGTTGAACGAGGTGCACCAACAGGCGCATGCGAAGCCGGCGTTGCCTGCGGCTGGTGGTGTTGATGATCAGGAGATCGAGCAGCTTCCTGCTGGTGATTGACACGTCTTCACGGCTGTCGCTGACTCAGGGTGTAATGATGAACTGGACTGATGTCCTGTAACGACAGCAGAGGTCGGCGCACGCGCACCTTGAGTTTTTCATGCTGAGACAGCGGTGGAATTTACGTTACATTGTCTGCTCTGGCTCAAGCTGCATGGACGAAAGCACGAGTAGTCGGCAAGTCTGCGAGGAAGGAGATCGTGACATTCTTGTTTTCGCCTCCACTTTCATTGGTCGCACATATCCGGCTGCTGACCTTCACCAGTAGAGCAGCTTGCTTACCTTTCTGGCTGCAGACGAGCGGCCACCGTGATAGTACCATCATGCCGCACAGACGTGAAATACGATGGACGACTCTTATTCCCTCTGCACACTTACCTGAGCTCCTTCTCTACCATCGACTTGTACATCGCATACCAAATCACGAATCTCCGCACAGGATTCATGTTACAGCAAACCAGGCCCATAGATGATAGTATCGCTCGCCTGATGTCTCCGACGCAGCTCTATGGCCTGCCCACGGAGCTTCTGGTTGCTGTCGCCACACATCTGTCGGCTCTCGAGATTGTCAGGTTGGGACGTGTGGACCGGTATCTCTATGATTTTGTCAAACGCCACGGCAAATTCGTCGCAACCGCTATCGCCAGGCGAGAGACCGTCCGGCTGCTAGAGGAGCACGAGCACCTCAACTTCAAGGATGTGCCGCTCGATGTGGCGATGCGAAGATACAACGAGAAGTTTGGGTGGCCTTGGGACTTCTTTCCACCACAAGGCAGGCCTTACGGATCTTGGCACGTTTTTGTGCACTTCTGTAAAGGTTTCGCAAGAGCAAATCCAGGCATGTGGATGGATGGATACTTAGGGGAGCTGCACGTGGGTTGGGTGGCCGATGTGCTGATCCAGGTATCGAACTCGATGGAGTGGTACGGAGGGACCGAACCAGTCCTGTGATTCGAGTAGCCCTGAACCTTCTTGCTGACCTTGTAGTATAGTCACAAAATCGAAGAGCGGCTCAGACCTTCGGATCGCGGCAACAATAACCTCGTTGGAGCTTTGTCGCATATGCAGCACCTCGAACCGCGATTGGAATCGGCTGTGTCAGAAGTAGTGAAGACTTCTAGATACGGCATACAGCTGAATGGGCGATACGATGCACTCGCACAGCTGATCGTCAAGGAAATGCGAGCACCGCAACTGGCGCAAGATATGGTTATCGGTATGCTGAAGCGGATTGATGCCGAGCCACTTATCGATATGCCGAAGTGGAGTACTAACGGTGCACATGGCCTTTCGGTGTACTACGGTTCAGGTCTGCTTCGGATGGATTGTAGGTTGAGTGAGCGGGTGGCGCTCCCAGGGTGTGCAAGCAGAGTGTACGAGCCGTGGCTGGGGTTCCCGGACTTGAAAGTTCAAGGAGTCAACACGTTGTTCCGGAAGACAGGGGACCTATCAGGCTTGCCGTGGGCGGCGCTGCTAGAGGAGACGAATGTGTTCTGGTATTATTGAATCGTCGACGCGTCGAGCGCGTGGACGCGCACGGGCCATGTTCAGGTTGCCGTATGACCCAAGCGTTCCTGCCTGAACGACTTCATCTGATATCAGGACAATCGCGATAACATCGAGTTGTGCTCACGCCATGGCGATTCCCGAGATCAAGCACAATTCCCAATTCGCAGACGGGATGTGGTCTCTTCAGATTGCCACCCGAGCTTCGTACCTTCATCTTCGTCCTTGCACTCACGATACCGGTCGACGAGGGCAAACCAGTAAAGCTCGTGCAAAAACATCGGGCCCCCACCCAGCAGCCCTCAGTGTTGTCCTTGCTACAAACGTGTCGGTTGGTAAATGATGAAGCGTACGGAATCTTCTATGCGGTCAACCACCTTCGATTCCTGTTTCTCGACCTTGACCCTACGAGAGCATGCATTGGACACCGACGCCCACCCAGCAACAAACGGATGGCCGCCATCGAGAAGTTGACCATCGTGGCCGATGAAACGCAGCCGCTTGCATACCTCGAGTCAGTCTGCCGCTATCTGCGCATCTGCACCAACCTCAAAGAGCTACACCTGAACATTTTCGTAGTGTTCCAACTCGTGTACTCCCGCATCGAGTTCGACAAGTTCTATGAGCGGTTCCAAGGTAGACGAAAGAGCCTCAGCGATGCTGCCAAGACTTTGCCTACGGGTCTGCAGGCTTTGAAGGTGCGAATGCTGCCTATCAAGGTACCAGATGATATTCCGGGGACACTGAACAAGGCCGAACGGAAGAAGTATCTGAAGCTGGATCAAGATGTGTCGGATGTGTTGATGCGTGGCAAAGCGTTGACGAGCGGCGAATATTTGGCTGGTGGATCGCCACGCTAGATCTGGCTCTGGATGCTGACGGGCAAGATGTCTGGTGCGGTGAGGCAAGCATGGCAGCAAGGCCATCCAGGTAGACCTTAGGCCAATCGATCGGCAGGCGGAAGTAAGGTGGCAAGGTTGGCTTCCATGACGGTTCGTTGGTCTTCTTTCAGCTCGGCACATATTTGCTCATGCCCCTGATCTTTGCGCCGAACTTGTAGAACAGTATCGGTACCTGCAGGAGAGTGAGTGCTATTCCCAAGTGCCCATCAATCTGAACATACTGGTAACAGGGCTAATGAGACGAAGGCAAGCGTGCTTGTTGCCCACGGTACCTGTCATAACAGCACAGGTTAGCGAGACTTTCCGAAGTCTGACATGAAAGTCGATGGAACTGCTTACACCTAGCTTATGGAACATGATGGCGGCAAACAGCGGGAATCCTGCGCCGAACCATGATCGAACGAAAGTCATAGCAGCTAGAGCAGAGTTCGCATTGACCGTATAGCAATCAATGATGTAATTCAATCCTTGCAAAGTGATCACGATGACGCTGAAGCCGATCGGGACGCCAGCGATGATCTGAGGCCATGGGTTGATGCTCGGGAATGAGGTCCAGGCACTAGATGACCAGTCAGTATCTAATGCACAGTAAAACATATCTTTAGCTCAGAGACGGGTTTGTTGACTTACAACCAGAACAGGCTAACAGGAAGCACAGCAGCACCTACGATCATCAACAGCAACCGTGTCTCCTGATATCGGCCTTCTTGAGGGTTCGGAGCCAAGCGTGTAGTCGTCGTGAAAGCGAGCAAAGCACATCCGCAGAACACTCCTATCAGAATGCTGATCAATGTCAGGCTGGCAACACCTGGCGACATCCCTCGCTCTTCCGAGAACGAGACCGGATAGGCTTCGAAAAAGAGGTACACCGAGCCTGCTGTGTGTCAGTCCAGCTTCACCATGGTACGTATCCTACACATACCAAAGACAAATGACATATAGAACGTAAGGAGAGCCAGAATTGGTTCCAAAAACATCATCTTCGCAGGCCGAACGAGATACTTGGTAGCAATCTCATTGAAATCGACCTTGCGTTCTTCGTGTTTGGCATGGAGAGCCCAGTTGCCGGTCTCGTGCCGCAACCGTGCCGCCTTTTGTGAGAGCAGGACTGGGGCGTACGTCTCTGGTACGAAGATGAACGCAATCGTGCCTAGGAAGCCGGCTAAGATGAGGGTGATCCACTGCGTCCTGTCGATGGTCAGTACAGTTCCAAAATCTGTCATACTGTGATCGGCAATGACCTACCATCTCCAGCCCAAATACGAGTCGACAACGAATGCTCCCACGATCGGCCCAAAAATTGGACCTGCGAACAACGTGCCTGCAAAACTGGGCATTGCGAATCCGCGTTCCCTAGCATTCCAGAAGTCCGCAAGTGCACCGCCTACGATAGCTACCGTGGAGGAGCCGAAGAAGCCTTGGAGAAACCTGAAGATCATGACACTCTGGATGTTCGTAGCAACTGCCACGGGGATCTGGAGGATGGCCTAAGAACCGAAGGGTAAACGAGTCAGCAGTGTCTTAGACAAGGGTCGCCCGCAGACATATATCAACGGCTACCCTTGCACTCACCGAAAACTCACAAATATGATGAAGCCAGCAAATAATGGTCTCTTGCGCCCGTAGAGTTCTGACAGTGGGCCGAAAAGCGTTGGACCGATTCCGAATCCAAGAAGATATAACGATGTCGCGAGTACCATGACTTCCGGGCTAACATCGAAGCGCTTCGATGTTTGGAGTGTGGCTGCGCTGAAGATGGAGGAGCCGAAGGTGAAGGTGAGGTTCAGACCAGCCATTGTACAAGTGATCAGGAACTTCTTGGGCCGTGAGAAATTTTGCGGGCTCAACGGGTCGTCTGGACCATCCCAGTCGACGAGTACTGACTGGGGGTTCGATACAGGAGCACTAGTGCCTTCAGGATGCTCGTGTCCATCTTCGATCGAGCGGTCCGCACTCGTTGTTGATTCCGGCGTCGGTTCCGGTTTCTGTATAGTCACATCGTCATCTTGCCCGTGTCCCTTCTCTGGATCATCCATTGGGAAGACAGAAAGTTGACAACCGGAAAAAGGTAGACCTCGGAATTGGGTCCTTTGAAAGCGAAAGATCACTAGATTAGGACGGGGTCTTGACAGCAGTGATGGATGTTGAGGTAAGGAACAACTCTTGGCTTGGAAGGTATATCTGTACTCACAAGAGTGCATACCCTACTGGACTCAGTGGAGTCAGGAGGTGGGGCGTGCATAGCAGCGAGGACTTCGGCGTTAAAACGCCATCCGTTCGCAGAAGCAAAGACACGATCAAGCGTTCTCCATTCCCCGCTAACAATCTTGCATTGTTAACGTTGCTATCTCCGGGATACCGTTGTCATCGTGAGAGAAGGACTTAACGTTGCTATCTCCGGGAGAAAGTCGGAACCTGCTTCAGCCGTCTTCCGACTTCAGTATTCATCCATATTCATCCATGTTTGACGATTCTACCATTCGTAAATATAGAGTTGTCCAACACCGGGCTGAATTTTGGGGTTCGTGTTCTGGTACATTGACTCCAGATCAGGTAATGGAGAAGGATCGATAATGAAACGTACATCGTAACGATTTATGCATTGGGGACGACACGGCGATTACCAATCCAATTCAATACTCAGCTCCAATGGCTCCAACCTCGTAAAGCGTTCGTGACAACAGCATAATTCGAAGGTGTATTCGTGTCGAGCTTATTGGTGACTGCATTTATTATGGCTTGTACGAGGTTGGAAACATCATCCCCATCGGACTGCTGGTATGGCGTGGAGGACCCGGCCGAGCGAAAGCGTATCCAGAACAGACTATCGCAACGAAAACGGCGACGCAGAACTGCCTCTCTGCGACAGTCTTCCACTCCGCAGATATCGGGATTCAACTCGGTGTACCCAACGCCGCCGCAGCACAGCGAGCTATCCCGAATACTACGTTCTCCAATGTCAACGATGAGCGTCGCATCGATCCCGCACCTCAGCTCAGGCGAAACCATACCAGCGGAGATACCGCCTTCAGTATTCGCCGCCCTATTCGCCAATGGTGAGATGTTGGGACTGATATGCGGAACGACCATTCCAGCCAAATCGACTCCAGCTGCACCGCATATTCCGGCATCGCTCTGGCCAACTGCCTTGCAACTCACCACCATTCATACTCGCTGGATCGACCGCTGGCCGTTCCCGAATTTTCGAGACAATGTCATCACGCTGAACGCGCTGTTTGATGAAGAAGGTTTTCTGCGAGATCTTTTCAGCATGGACAGTTTCGCATTGAAGCCTGGAAAGCCAGGATGGGATCCGACTGCGTGGACGATAGGAAGGAAGTTCGCTGAAAAATGGGGGTTTCTGTTTTGCTGAGCTCGTGTATACGTCTGGTATGAGCTGGTCGGGGGTGTATTAGTTGTCAATAGGTTGGTCACGTGATATGACCTCAATTTGGAGTACAGCCATACCAGCTGATACATAGCTTACCGACCGAGTTCCGTAGCAGATGTTCTGCTGTGGATGATGAGAGTGCCAAAAGAGACGTCATATTCTGTTGAATCACTTCTTAGTATATACAAGCTTCTTCTTCTACCTGCACAACCCGCAGAACTTCCGTGGTGCACCGAGGTGAGATCTGGAGTTGTAGCCTTCCACTCGTACGAATTGACACCGGTCCTCCCTCACATCCATCCTAGATCATAGGCTCATAGCTTGCTGGTGAAGAGGCGTGCCGCGTACCGCCGGAGGTGTGCCGGAAGGATGTACTTCGAGAAGACGTAGATGAGGAGCGGGATGATCGTGAAAGCGAACACGACCTCGTTGACGAAGTAGAAGGGGACCAACTGGGGCATGGCGGCCTTGACTGGGACCTGTAGCAGCACATATATGTTAGCCTACCCTCCACTCTCCATCGGCTTCATGCTGTGCCCTTTGCCGACTATCTCCAGAGCAAGGATAGCGTACCATATGCTTGCCTGGCGCTGGTGGAGGCGCGAACCACTGGTTCTTGATCGTCGACTGCTGCTGGACCTGCGTCTGGACAGGAGCTTGCTTGGTGCTGAAGGGGGCAATGGCGGCGGCGCGGAACGCTGTAGGTCGCATGCCGCGTGCAGCCATCTGCATTGGCGCACGGAGAGCACGTTGGGCGAGCATCTTGTGATTGTGATGTGTCGATGGTGGTGTAAAAAGAGTCGCTGCGTCTCAATGGCGTGAGTGGTGACTTGAAGTTGAGTCTACAGAGTCGTTCCGAAAGCTTGACCCGAAAACTCGGCGCGGCCCGAACCCGGTACGCTTGCGGCAACGCCGACCTTCGCCCGGATCTGCAAGCTCACGCTGCACCTCTCTCACTCACCACTCACACCATAGTCTGAAGATGAGGACGTACCAAAACGTTGATCCTACAACGCATCATCTCGAGATCCGCGTGAGATCGCTACACCACTGCGCTCTCCATGTTCAGCGAAAACTGTCGACGACTGCAGCGCGAAGGTTGCAATTGGGTCAGGGGAGCGCATGAATATCCACAATCCGGAGGTCTATCCCTCCGATGCTCATGCAGACGACGATGGCCGATTCTCCTGCAGGAACCAAGATCTCACGCGGATCGGGACGAGGGGACGTCGTCGTCCACCATTACCCAGATGTGCACCTTGGAGTGCACGTCCTACTCGGAGTACTCTCACTATCTTCTGCGTGCTCGGTGAGCAGCCTTCATCGGTCCTGATAGTCATCGAGATGTTGCATTTCTATGCCAGGATAGGTAAGTGGATGTATCCTTTCCAAGCGACACTCATCATCCGTACGTTCATGTCAAGAGAACGAATACGCTGCGCTGCGCTCGTCGAGGATTCTAGAAGATGTCAGCCACATTTCCATCCCCTCGACATCAACGCGCCTTGACGTATGCGAAGGACATAGCTTAAAAGGCAAGGCAACCACGACTTGCCACACGACCTGCGTGCTTTCTAGTAGTCTTCACTGTCTTCCACAGAAGATAATGTTTCATTTCACATACACGCTTCGTTGCGCTCGAGGTTTGTCGTGTCCAGCTATCTGCTGTGCTTGGACATTCATTCCCATGCACAGAGCTCCTTCCATCTCTCTCAGTCCTTTACATAGTGTCTCCTTGTCTCAATTTGCTCCTTCGTTCGTTCCCAAGCCCTACTGGCAAGATGTTGAGATCTGGACAGAAGTATCTGAAGCAGACTTCCTCCGGTACAGATGGCAGGTATCGACGACCCAATGTGAACGGTCGGCGACATCACAGAAGCTGACGTAGTTAGATTGCCAATACCATCGATCGGAAAGACAAGCTGATTCGCTTCTTGGACTCGGTCCTCCCGAAGGCCATAGGACAAGCGCGAGGCTCAAAGCAGCCGCTTGGAGAAACACTGTCGAAGGAAGACTTCATCAGCGACGTCGAGAAAGGCATGCGACTTGCACCAATGTCCATCCGCCTGACTCCGCACATTCTCAGTATCATCAACTGGAGCAGCCCGATCACGGATCCGATACGGCGCCAATTTATCCCGTTGGCTTCCGGCATTGTGCCAGACCATGCTGCGCTATCGTTAGACTCTCTACATGAGACGGTTCACTCACCCGTTGACGGGCTCGTTCATCGGTATCCCGATAAAGTGCTCTTCCTGGGTAGGTATGAAAGAAACAGATGAAGTTCGACGAGTGTGCTGACAACCACGAGCCACGTCGGTGTGCCCAGTGTACTGCGCATTTTTTACTCGGTCGTATGCTGTTGGTAATCACACCGACACTGTTACTAAAGCTTCTATGCGTCCTACGCTTCGGAGATGGAATGCCATGTTGGAGCATATCGCCCATCACCCGGAGATCCAAGATGTTGTGGTCTCGGGCGGCGACTCTTACTATTTGGCTCCCGATCATCTGCATATGATCTGTGACCGTCTGCTAGAGATGCCGAACATCAAACGCATCCGCTTCGCCACCAAAGGCCTGGCCGTAAATCCTGCTCGCATTCTTGATTTCACCGATGGCTGGACTGACGCTTTCATCGCGATATGCCAAAAAGGCCGCTCGATGGGCAAGCAAGTGGCCATGCACACGCACTTCAACCATTCGAGAGAGATCACGTGGACCACTGAGCTTGCTGCTCGCTACCTGTTCGAGCAAGGCGTCATCGTGCGCAACCAGACAGTGCTGCTCAAAGGAGTCAACGACGATGTAGATACGATGTCGAGCCTCATCCGAATGCTCGCCGATCTCAACATACAGCCGTACTACGTGTATCAAGCAGACATGGTGCGTGGTACCGAGGACTTGCGTAGACCGCTCTCGACCATTCTCGAGCTTGAGAAGCAGATTCGAGGCACGATTGCTGGCTTCATGACTCCGTCATTTGTGGTCGATCTCCCTGGCGGTGGCGGGAAGAGATTAGCAAACAGCTTCGAGACCTACGACCCGAGCACGGGCATCAGCACATGGAAGGCGCCGGGTGTTACTGGTGATAAGGTCTTCGAGTATTATGACCCTGCGCCAAGGGTGGATCAATAGACGGTTCAAGGTCTACTGGATATTACGCGACAGAGTGTTGGGATGTACAACAGCACAACGGAGTGGCAGGAGATTTCTCGGTATTAAGTTTTGTTGGGGTTAGATACTCGCATGTGCGGCTACGAAGACAGCCCAGCAAGAAGTCAGGTTTCTCTCTTGATACATCCACCGCACCCTTCCAACATCACGTTCGCTACCACTTCGTACCACTTCGCGCCCACCATCACTTCGCCTTCCCCTACTTCGCCTCAACAACCTTCGCCGCGCTCAAGATAACAAGCTCGTTGTACTTTCCCGTGAACTTCCCCGTCATCCTCGTCACGAACGGGATCTGGACGCTCGCGACATTCGCCTCAGAGTTCGGCTTCGAGCTCCAGGCCGCCTGCTGCTCGGGCGTGCGAAGGTCGTTCTCGGTGATGGTGACGACGCTCTTGCCGGTGATGTCGAGGGTGGTCTTTTGGAGACTGCCACAGCCTAATGAAAATAAAGTCAGCTTCGGAGTGTTGGAAAGGTAGGGCAGCTCAGTACGTACTCTTGCGGACCTTATCCTCGACCTCTTCCACGGTCATGATTTGAGGCTGATCCTTCCTGCCCGCGCGATACTCGTAGACGAGGACTTTGTCTGTTGCGGCCATGCTTTCGGTATTGCTTTCGATATCGGTGACTTCAGGTGAGTTGATTGAGGACATGATACTCGGAGGTATTTGAGGTTGGATGGGTAACAATGAGTATTGGTGTAAACGCCGGAAGAGGAAAAATTGTTTGGCACAAAGGACCAAGATCGCCGAATCTGGAAGGCATGTGATTCATTGTCTGTCATTGAATGTATGGAGTTTGCGTGGTGAACGTGGACTTTCTTTGTTTGCTTGAACAATGTGTTCGACCTACGTAGGAACCACCAATATTTCCCAATTGGCATCATGCTCAGAACCTCGAGCGAGGTCTGCGCGGGTCCATGAACGCAGCGAAGCACAAGTAAAGCACCCCACAGTTGACACATTGAACCTCTAGCTTCGCGAGCGACGACGACGGTCATCTGGGTAGCGTTCTCGGCTACGTCGACGCCTGCCATCATCGCGCTTTCGATCATCGTAGTCTCGACTCCTGAGTCCGTCATCCCTTTGCCTGTCGTGACGATCCGCGCGATATGGGCTGCGGCTTCGAGATCGGGGCCGTTGGTTCTCCGTGTTCTTCTTCTCCTGCCGGCGGCGCTCCTCGCGGTCAAACACGTAGTCATAGTTGTCTCCCCGTTGACGCCCACCATCGGCTCCTCGGTACTGCCTACGTTTCTCAAGGCCCTCAATACCTCCAAATCCGCCCCGTGACCTTGCTGTCTTGGAGTTCGTCGAGCTGCGCCAATCGTTGGAGAGCTTAGACACGCTTTGCGAGAAGTCCACGTGGATGCGATGGTCATCAATGAGGACCCCTTGCGTCTTGAAGTAGGCTCGCTCGCAGTCCTCCTTGTTCCCGAACTCGATGAAAGCGTATTGCAGACTGTCGCCGGACTTCTTGTCGCGTATCACCTCGCAAGAAAGAATCTTGCCGAATCGAGAGAAGATGAGTTCCAGATCTTCGTCTCGCGTCACAGGGTTGAGCTTGCACACGAACAAGATCTGCTCAGGCGGTGTGACCTCTGCGAATGGCAGATCTCCGATGAGTTCGAGGGTGAGCGCTTGGGCACGAGCCTCTCGTTCTCGTCGAATCTTCTCCAGCTGCTCCGGATCGTTGTTCTCTTCTAGGGCTTCGTCGTGCGCTATGCGGACTGTTGCGCGCTGTTCAGCAGATGGCAATGGACTTTGTGGTGGCTCAGAGATGCCAGCTGGATCGTCGAAGGGGTCATCCAGTACGACTGTGTGCAGGATCCGGATATCCTGAAGTGGCCGGCCGGACTGATCGACGAATGCGTTATTGATCTTCTCCAGAGCATCAAACCCTTCCACAACCTCCCCAAAGATCGCGGCATTGCCATCGAGCTGTTCCACATTCTCCCCGAGCGTGATGATGAACTGGCTGCTCGCTAGGCGTTCGTCTGGGTTTGACTTCGACTGCGATGTCGCCATGCTCACTGTGCCCCGCTCGCTGTGCTTCCTCTTCTTCGACATCTCCGGCTGGAATGTTACCTTGTCCCTCTTTGAAGGCCTCTTGGTGCTGCCATCAGGCACAGCCCAGATTGAAGATCCTCCATCGCTATCCTTCGACTCCGGTCCAATCGGGTCGCCTGTTTGGAACGAGAAGTTCTTTCGAACGTTGTATGCTGGCGAGTAGTTGTAGTACTTGATCTTGCAAAGCTTCAGGAAACTGCGAGCGAGCGCCCATGTCTTAGCAATCTGATCAGCCATGGCGCATATGAATAGGATAGAAGACTCACTTTGTGCAGCACTTTGGCGCTTCGTCCACGAAAATATCAATCGTAATATCTCCGGCTGATGTTTCGAGGAGGACCGACATCTTCAGGTTCTGTGGGGCGAGTGTATCAATATCAATGCCACGCTCGAAGATGTGATGTCGATATGCTTGTCCGCCAAAGTCGCAAGAAGCGAACTATGTCCCGGGCCGAGCATGAGCCGACCGGGCCGTTCCCCACTCTAGGCATTTACAGGCCATTGCTGTGTGACACTAGGTTGACTCCATCTCTGGTAGCTGGAGACGCTATCGTCAAGTAATGCGCGACGGGTGTAACGTCACCGACGGCGACGATACGATATCTGACGATGAGCCTGATGGACGGAAATTCAAGGACCTCTCTCCAGACACACGACTCCATCTCCTAAGCTATGGAGAATCACTGTCTTTCCTACCTGTCGCTGCTGGACGCCGTCACAAAGCCACGGGTACTGATGTACCGTACTACAGAATCTGTCGGTAGCCGGTACCCTGGGCGCCTCCGCCACCTCTCTAAGCGATGTTTGGCTAATCCCAATATTTTGCAAGTGTACTGGACTCAGGCAAAAGCCGCATGACTTGGTACGAGTGACTACAGCAAGCCACCTACCAAGGTGATGGGCTGATATCCATGCTGGTCATGCAGATGAGACGAAATGAAATAGCCCGGGCGTCAAGCTGGGACCTCTGGCGGTGAAGAAATATCGCTGCGAGGCACTGCACGTCCACCCTCACTGACTTCAGGTAGTCCTGGAGGGCACGCGTGTGAGATGGGAACTGCTCGAGCTCTTATTCCGCAGATGTGTTTTGTTTGCCCCTGACTGCAGAGCTCTCGTGCAACGAAGAGCTCGAGCGTCATCTTGAGATGCTGAAGCCGAGTCCGGTAGAACGATCCGGTTGAGCTTCTGTTGCAGCCCACTAAGAACGTGCAAGGACCCGAGCTGCTTGCGCCATGACTGCAGGGCGCCTGGACCTTAGGTAATGGCGGCTTGAGTTGCCACTGTTGTTGCCAAGTCTGCATGACGGCCGTACGGTACTGCTCGCTGAGGGTGCACAAGTCAGACTTTGGGATGTTGACAGATCGCATAAGTTTGGAGTATGCGCTCTAAACCCAGGCTGGCGTTCCGCATCGACAATCGGTTCCTTGGACTTCTATGGACTCATTTCTGGTCAGATGTATATCCGCCAGTGCTTCAGCTGAACAGCCGTGTAAAGATGGATCCGCTTTCGTTTGTCCGGACAAGCACATATGCGTGGGCGAGTCATGAAGAAAACTGAGAAGGTCGAAGTGGCTGTCGTAAGCGTGCAGACCTCACCATCAGTCGGTGAGATACAATCACCTCCGTGGGGTTGCCCCTGGCCTTTCCGCTCACGCGACCAATAAGACCTGCTGATGCACAGGCCAGACAGGGCTTCGATCTACAGCGCGATTGTCACTTCTTCTGTCTGCGCAGCTCGCATGCACACCGGACTAATTTCGGGATACTGGATCCGTGCTCCAGACTGCTAGCGCGCATATCGATATATGTTGCTGCACGAGCATCAGTAACATGTCTTCTTCAAGTTGACATGGCCACAGCATTGGACAGGTATTGATGGCAGCACAAGTTGTAAGCATCGACAGGCACAGAATGCACCAAGAGGATGGGGACCATGCCGTGCTTCCATAATTTCCTGGCTGTGCTCAACGCTCGTATGCCGATGTGCGCGCCCCATGCAGCCATCCGCCCCGATCAACCTGCCCACTTCAGGACAAGTACGCTGGATCGACTTCAAACGAAGGCAACGATCCACTCAAGCACCTGGAATTAAAGGTGTCGATGTGTCATCATACATGCTTCTAGAACCTCACCAAGGATTGGCTGCTCGACAACCGGATCATCTCCGGCAGCATGTAGAGTCCTTTGTGTGAGGTGGAAAGGCAAACACTGGCCGTTGGACGCAACAATCTTCTGAGCCTCAGTTTTGTTTGCTCCATCGGTCTCCACTCTCGTCCAAGTCTTTAGTCTTATCTTGTTTGTCTCTGCGCGAAGACAACTTGGAACGGTCTTGCACGTTCAACTACTTCCGGGGGAGGCTGTTTCCTCACCATTTCCATTGACATCTCCAAGGGTCTTTGATTCAATCACTTGCACTAGTTGACGGCTCAATTCTTCTACGAGACTGCCACAATGATACCACAACCAACAGAATAATGGCGTACTACGGTGAGGCCCAGGAGATTGGTCAGTTCTATCGCGATCGCCACAGGAGTCATGGCCCGGCTGGATATTACGGACGCTCTTCGCCATACCATCATTCACACGAACAGACTCGCTACGATCTTCGTCCTGATCAGTACGATGGTGCCAACAACCAGACTTACATCGGTCAAGCTGAAGCACAGGGCGGTAACGACTCGCAGACACGACGACGTATAGCGATGGCAGTATGTCTGATCCTCGCAATCTGTCCAGACGACCACGCTGACTGTCTTTAGTGTTCGCGCTGTCGTAGGCGCAAGATAAAGTGCAGCGGTGATCCTGGTGACAACTCTGGCTGCTCAGCATGCAAGTCTTCAGGAGCGGACATCAACAAGGACTGCATGTTCAATCGGGTGAGTCACGCATGCCATGTCGAATAAGCTCGTCTAATCATCTCCAGGTCAACAGTGAAATCTGCACCTGGAGGTCGTTTCCCGATCAGGAGACTATGGGAGCAACGATCATGCCAGCTCAGTCAGCAAGCTACTCTTCGTTGACCTCCGCAAACTCTCGACACGGCTCTCACAACCTCCATCGCCCTTCTCTCCCCATACTTCAAACCCGCTCCACGTACCCGCCTGAGCTTGGTTCAGACTACAACCCCTCGCCTGTCGACTACACATATGCGTCTTCCGGCTACCCAAGGCAGGACTCGTTCAGCAGCTCATATGGCCTGGAGAACTATCGCAGCTGGAGCACTACCGCGCCAATGACTGCCCCCATCACCACGTCTACGTACGATCCTCAGACCGGCTTCACCTTTGGTTCGATTTCTAGCCATTCTATGCCATACTCCCAGGCGGACTCGTTCTCAGCACTGAACATGGGCCACCTCAACGCGTCCCTCCCAGGATCAATGGTCCATGACAGGCGTCTACCGATTCCGTACGTGCAACAAGAGCCATCACAGATGCCATTCTCTACAGGAGAATTGCCAGAGCTGCGGCCTCTCGACCGATATCCTGGACCACGATCTCATGTCAATGGGATACACAGCCGGCAGGCTTTGCCATGGGTTGACACCACATATACCACTACTTCCTCAAGCATGCCAATGACCACCTACGCGCCCATCAGCGGCCTGCCGACTCAGACGACAGACACACAGTCAGACCCGGCTTTCGGCTACTCATTCCGTCTCATGCCGCCGATGACTACGAACAGCAGCCCGGAAGTCTCGCCTACCACTGGTCCAAATTCGTCCGGAAGCTTCCAAAGCACTTCCAGCTCTTCTACCAACTCAATGCTGCCGCCTGCACAAGTCCGTTACTCCAGTGCTTCCATTCACGGCCTCCCATCAATCACCACAGACAACCGCCCCTCCTCATCCCGAGGACCGTCATCCGCACTCTACGACTGCAACGGCGAGCGCACCGACACCCAAGCCAACGACACCAGCGACCGCTCCAGCATCAGCTCAAACAACGCCTGGCCCTCCCGTTCCAGCGCACCCAACTACTCCTACACCACCTACCCCTCTATCGTCCGCGCAGTCGACTGCGAGCCAGGCTACAGCCGCGACAACAGCTACAACTACCCTCCGCTCCGGCAGCCACAGCCACAGAATCCGGCGGGTGTTATGCCGTTCTGTCGTCAACCGTCGTATGGTCAACTTGCATCAACCTTGGAGCCGCAGTCGCAGCCGCAGCAGCAGCAGGATCAACAGCAGCACGCGCCCAGGAGCCGACAGGAGCGCCGTGAGCGCCATGAGGGTCAGGGGAGGAGGCAGTCGTCTGGGACGGCGAGGGGGAGGATGTCGATTGAGAATATTAATGCGCCGTACTGAGGTCCACACCGTTGCGGCGACGAACACATCGCTGGCTCGGGCTCGGGCTGCTACCGCGCCCCATCGACGCCGGAGCTGAGACTCGCGCACATCGTGTAGTCTGGATACTACACTCACCAGCTTCCAACAAACATTTGCGGGAACCTGGTCGGCACCAGCATCACCCGTGCGAAGCACAACCACAACCACCCACGCGAGCGTTCCGACCTCGCTCAACGCTCTCGGCAGCGCCTGCTCGTCCCTTGCCGTTCTTCTGGACTTCTGGACTTGCTCGCTGGAACGGAACACCCCATCATCCTTCCCTCAACATCCTTACGACCACACCATAGCATCACTTTGCTTTTCCAATCCCGGCGTTCCGCGAAACGAAAATGATATCTAGGAATGCTTCTCACCGCGCTTGGCTTACCATGCACGGTTGCCATACATGTTTACCATACATACCGTTACAATACCTCACGATGGCGCTTTTCGGAGTACAACGGCGTCACACGGAGTCAGACGGAGTCAGACCACGACGAGATACTTGATATGGGGGTTATTATGCTTGCTTGCTTGCCCTGCTTGGAGGGATGATGGATGATGGGTGTACGAGTAGAAACGGCTCCGTGGAGTGGAGAGCGGTATATAGAGAGGGTAGATATGTAGAGAGAGTGCTTTAATGTGCAAAGGAACATGATTTCGAAAACACCCACGAGACTTTCACACGGTGATGTGCCGGATCGAATGTTCGAAGCCGACAAACGCCAGCGAAAGACGGAGAAGCGACGGGGTCCACGTGTGAGATTGGTGAGGGTTGCCAGCTTGGACATTCGCATCTACGTGGTTGAGATACTCCTGGCGAGCAACGCAAGTTCACGACGCATCGGAGCTAATCCTCATCACCACTACCCCCCTCCCCCAACCCATTACCCGCCCTCTCGTCCTCCACAAGCGGCACAACCCTAAAGTCCACGAAAGCCACGGCCGCCGATCCTCCCACAATCCCGCTCGCGGCCTCCATCTCGACTAGGAATTGCATGCTCAGCACTCCTTCCTCGTCTAGGCGCAAGCTCACTTTCGACGCTGTAGCCATTGCGCGCTGCGCAGACTTGACGAGGCTGAACTTGAAGCTCGCTTCGGTCTTTGCTGGACAGAAGAACGTTTCTAAAATGGGGGTATCTGAGGCGGTGTTTTGGGTGAAGTCCACGTTGGCTGAGCCCAGGGGGCCGGAGGCCGTGAAAGTTAGGTTGGCGCCGCTTGCACGGCTGGGGGTGGAGGTGGCTTGGATGGTGAATTCTGATGGGTTTAGCGAGGACAGTTCGGAGACTGTGTCAAGCAGGTTCGTGGAGCGGATGATTGTTTTCAGTGCCAGGCGGTCGCGAGCGAAGGGTATCTCTTCCGTGCTGGAGGCGGTATAGGTCGTCAAGTCGCAGGTTGTAGTGACGTCGGACTCGCTCATGTGGATGCTTAGAGGGCTGCCTTCGCCTTCGTAAGTGAGGGTGCAGGTGCCCGTGATGCCGAGGGTGGAGTTGGAGAAGGCGTTCATGCCGGCGTGGCGGTGGAGGCGATGGGCGGCGAAGGCGTCGTTGGGGTCGTTGCCGGCGCCTGGGCGTTTTGAGGTGGTGGCTGGGTCGGAGAGGGAGAAGATGTTTAGGATTTCTAGGAGTGCTGTCATGGAGATCTCGAAGATGGAAGGGTCGGCTGGGTCGTCGTGGGATGAGGGTGGGGCTTGGTATTTGTAGGTCGTGAAGAGTGCTTTCTCGAGGACGACGAAGGCTTCCATTACGCTGCCTTCGTCGGTGCTGATGCGGATGCCGTCTGCGGAAATTCGTACTTGAGCCATCTTGGCGGAGGAGATGCATCTGAGGAGAAGGAGAAGGTGACGAGAGGATGAAGTGACCGCAGTCAGGAGTGGCGGTGGAGTCGCCATGGCCGGCTACTCATATGAGATACGGATGCGCCCACCGTGCCGGATACAGAGATATGCTATGCCGTAGGCAAGGCAGAAAGCAATGAGGCCTCCTCCTATGATGACAAGAGGTGATGTGACGGGATGGTATGAGCGGTAGCCTTTCTTGTGCGTTGTCCGGAACATGCTTCTACACGTATACGCCGACTGCGCAGATCATGTATACCGCGCCGAAGCTATGTTGACATCAGCCTAGCTCGTCTTATGTCGCTCGTGTTCATTTTACCCGAATGCTAACGATGCTGGAACACCGTAGAGGGGGACGTTCTTGAGTGTGTTGTCTGTGTCTCAACATCAGCATTTGTTCTGCGCTTAGCTGAGGTGTGTTGCGACATACTCAGTCCAAACAAACCGGTCAAGAGAAGGCCGATGAAGAGTAGGGTGAAGCCGATCTGGAACTGCGAGTCCTTGCTGAAAGTCGGTTGGAAGGGCTGGCTCGCGGAAGCCTCCCAGAGATCGTGGAGTGGTGTCGCAGACATCTGGTGACTTTGAAATGAGTGTGTGGATTGTCGCGAGCCTGTCACTTGTGATCTGGTGTGCAGGTTGACTTCAATGATCTTGCTCGAGGACAGCTTGACCCAAACATTCTGGAGGTTCCACCGCTTTCGGCAGAATTCACGTGGCGCGGAGGGTGGCTTCTAAACTCCGACACCACCACTTGCATCACCATCCTCTGCAGCACTTGCCTGCTTCACCGGCTTCGAACATCATGGCCCAAGGCGTGATAAAGCAAGAGGAAGGTGCGCATAATTACCTCCAACTTCGCGCACCACATACGCATTGCACAGCGACTGACATGGCTCTCACAGGCACGAAGCGCAAAGCCGACGAGCTGCTCAACGGCGACACCAACGGCCACGATGCCAAGCGCCACAAGACAGTCTCCCCTCCTCCCAGCAGCCGCCGCCCTCTCGATGCCGCCTCCACCAACGGCGACAACCATGTTGTGCCCAGAGCCGTGGTACCCTTCCCCGAGAAGCCGGCAGTGACAGAGGAGCGGGTGGGCGACATATCCTTCCAGGTCGTCAACAACGATGGCAAACCCCGGTCCATGATCATATTGACCGGCCTGAAATGCATCTTCCAGAAGCAGTTGCCCAAGATGCCCAAGGACTACATAGCCCGCCTGGTTTACGATCGCACACATCTCAGCATAGCCATCGTCAAGCGGCCACCCACAGGCAGCTTCGCCGAGAGCTCCAACCTACCCGGTGAGGTAGTAGGAGGCATCACATACCGCCCCTTCAGCGGACGACAATTCGCCGAGATCGTCTTCTGCGCCATCAGCAGCGACCAGCAAGTCAAAGGCTACGGCGCGCACCTGATGAGCCACCTGAAAGACTACGTCAAAGCAACAAGCGACGTAATGCACTTCCTCACCTACGCAGACAACTACGCCATCGGCTACTTCAAGAAACAAGGCTTCACCAAAGAAATCACCCTCGACAAACGCAAATGGATGGGCTACATCAAAGACTACGAAGGCGGCACCATCATGCAATGCTCCATGCTCCCCCGCATTCGCTACCTCGAAATGGGCCGCCTCTTATTAAAACAAAAAGCCGCCGTCCACGCCAAAATCCGCGCCGTGAGCAAAAGCTACGAAGTCCACCTCCCACCCTCCGCCTTCAAGAAAACCAAGCCCGGCCAACCCTTACCCGAAATTGACCCCCTCGACATCCCCGCCATCCGCGCCACAGGCTGGAGCAAAGCCATGGACGAAATCGCCCGGCAACCCCGGCGTAACCCTTCCCATCCCCTGTTACTCCAACTCCTCTCCGCCTTACAAAACTGCTCCGCGAGCTGGCCCTTCGTCGCGCCAGTCAACGGCGACGAAGTCCACGATTACTACGAAGTCATCAAAGAACCCATGGACCTCTCCACCATGGAAGGCAAGCTCGAAAAGGACCAATACGATAACGTCGAAGACTTTGTCAAAGACGTGTTACTCATGGTGCGGAATTGCAAGCGCTATAATGCGGAGACGACGCCTTACGCGAAGGCGGCGAATAAGATGGAGAAGGAGTTGTGGAAGAAGGTTAGGGAGGTGCCCGAGTGGAGTTACCTCGAGCCGGAGAATTATGAGACTACGAATCGCACGGATGGAGGCTAGAGGCCGCTGCCGAAGACTTTGCCGCTGAAGATACGGCGGCAGAAGCGGCGGCGGCGGCGAGGCGCGCAAGCAGCGGGGGCTGGGCAAGGGGTGGGAAGTTGCACTTGTACCTCCTCGAGGCGTCGGCCTGTGATCGATACTTCGACGACGACGTTGGACGGGGCGTACTGGGCCTCCCGATGAGCTTTGACCTGAAGCTCTCGGGGTTTGGAGGGGTGTGCTGCTGCGTAGCGTTGGGTTGTGGTGCTGCGGTCTTGGATACCCCCTTCCGCGTTATGTTTACGAGATAGACAGCTGTATCGCTACATCGACTAATAATCAATGTTGAACGCTGGCATGACCGATCCGTTCACGTGAGACGAACGACGGAAGCTGATCTGCGAGGGGCGGCGTAGGCGTTTCGAATTCCAATCACGACTTTTCGAGACGTTGTGGTTGTGACAGCGTCGAGCAAGAGATACATGTACAAGTACGCTTGTCGATATATCTGCGTTCACTTCGTGCAATCACAAGCATATATCTGCAACAGCGCTTATGGCCGCTTGGGGGACGGTACAAAGGCTAATAATAATCTGGGATGAGCCGCAGGGCCGCGCAGGCCTCGATTGGAGGCCTTACCATTTTCAGGGATTGTGTACCACTACGGAGAGGGCGAGTGGCTTACCGCGGGCAACCCTTCATCCATCTCTGTTCATATTTTGCTTTCTTGTATCGATCTTTGGCTCTGCTATCTGTATTCATATCTCCGATCTACACATCTTGTGCGAAAGAGCTGTGGAGGGTTATATGTCGCCCGCCCCGTGAGCACGCAGCAATAGGGTTCTGAGCACAGTGCCCTTCGGTGCCCGCAGGTGCGACTCGGAAGCAAGGGGGAAAAGAAGGCAACTGAGGGCAGTCGCCATGCGCACATTCCATGAGCTGCTGCTTCTGCCTACTCTCCTACGATCCTTACTGTTCTCCGCACCGGCCTCCGCTTCAGCATCCGCTTCAGACTCCGATAGCGACCCGGAGGTCCACGACGACGACAACGGCCTCTTCTCCTTCCGCAGTCGACCAGACCTCCGCGCGCCGAAATGGGAGATCGAGGTCTACGACCAGTCGGCCCTGGCGCCGGGTTACTGGTTCTTTGGGCCGTACGAGACGCTCAACATGGACGACGAGTTAGGGAATGGGTGGATAGGACCGCACATCTACGCGCAAGACGGGAGTCTAGTGTGGAGCGGAGCGGCTCTATTTGAGGACGGGAATATTGAGGATTTCAGGCTTAGTTCGGTGGACGGGGAGGAGATGATGACGCTGATGGACCAGCGGCATGCGAAGGGGGTGTTCATTAATAAGAACTTTACGGTCAGGGATCGGAAGACAGCGAGCGGGCCGGAGATGTGGACGTTCAATTCGCACGAGTTTCACTTTGTGGAGAACGGGACCAAGGCGCTCGTGGTGTGGACGAAGGGCGGCGAGTTCTCGAAGGCAGAGGCGGAGAAGAGCTTTGGATTCGGGAAGGAGTGTCCGGTCGCTTGCGACGGGATCCATGAGTACGACGTCAAGACGTGGGAGTCGAGTTGGCAGTGGACGAGTTGCGACCATATTGGGATGGAGGAGAGCTCGTACAAGACCGAGTTCCTGGAACAGCAGTGTTCGGGGCGATGGGACTACGTGCACGCGAACTCGATCGATAAGACCGATGGGGGGGACTATATCCTCTCCGCGCGGCACACCAACACCATCTACAAAATCAGCAAGGACAACGGCACCATCCTCTGGCGTCTCGGCGGCACCAACAACTCCGACTTCGAGCACACCGACGGCTTGAACTTCTCCCGCCAACACGATCTCCGCTACCGCGGCACCAACGCCACGCACACGTTCATCTCCTTCCTCGACAACGCGAAAGGCCTCGATGCCAACGACCCCACCTTCCCCTACTCACGGGGATTGCTGGTCGCGCTCGACGAGCGCTGGATGAAGGCTGAGATCGCGGCACACTATGATCACCCCGATGGCGCGGGCGGGCTGGCTTTTAGGAGAGGCAGTTACCAGCCCTTGCCCAACGGGAACGTGTTCATGTGTTGGTCGGAGCGGGCGCTACAGAGCGAGCATTCCGCGGACGGGAAGATGTTGATGCAGTCGAGGTTGAGGGTCGATTGGTTGGGCACGTATCGGGCGTATAAGTTTGAGTTTGAGGGGACGCCCGTGGAGCCGCCAGACGCGGTGGGTGAGGTTGTGGACGGGAGGCATGGGAAAAAGACCGATGTTTACGTGAGCTGGAATGGTGCTACTGAGGTGGTGAGTTGTGACGTGACTTGACGATGTACGAAGTTCGATTGGAGACTGACTTGCTGGTGTAGAAATCGTACAAACTGTACAAAACGAAGAAGGGCGGCAAACTTCGCTTGCACGTGGATACTCAGCAGAAGAATGGATTCGAGACGAAATTGACCTACGATGGTGTCGCGGAGTACGTGACTGTCCACGCTTTGCACGCCAACGGTACGGTCCTTGGTCAAACCGACATCGTCAAGATCGCTGCGCTCAAAACGCCCGAGGTTGACGACGAAGAGCCCAACACTGACACTGATACCGACGACAACACCGACGACAACACCGACGACAACACCGACGACAACACCGAAACTGGCGCCGATGCTGACACTGACACCGACCACGAGGATTCAGATCCATACTGGTACAACGATATCGGCTTCTTCCTCATCACCGGTCTCTTCTTATTCGGCTTCTCTGGCGTTGTCTTCATCATTTGGCGTCGTGTCCGCTATGGAGGAGCTTCTGGCCCAAAGCGCTCTCTACTTGACATCCTCCGACGGGGCAAATATCAGCCTCTGCGGGACGATGGTAGGGAGCTGGATGAACGGGAGGGCAAGGAAGGGCTTATGAACGGCCATAGGCGGAGGCGGGATAGCGACGATGATGCTTTCGCTGATCAGTTCTCGCTTGGAGATGAGGATAGTGATGCGGAGGAGGGTGGGAAAGGGAGGAGTTTGGAGGTTGATGGGGAGGGGAGTGATGAGTTTAGGCGGCGGTAGCGTTGTGGGATTTGGTTTGGCGTTTTGGATAGGTGGATGGTATATTGGGGATCTGTTGGATATGACAGGGTGATCTAGTTAACCATGCATATTGCCATCCATTCGGCCACTGTCTTGGGCGTGGTTGTTGTTGGACCTCTTGGCGATGATTGTCAGGAACACGTCTCCGTTGTCACACGCACCTCAAAACGGCATTCTGTCCATTGAGGAAGCAGCTGACTGTCACTTTGCCACCTCTATCCGTAGGGCGCAAGTGGAGCGGAGGTCAGATTGCTGGGGAAGGCACTTCTGGAAACGGAAATAGGAAGCTCACCAGAGCTCGCCATTGACGCGACGATAACCGAGAACGGGCATGCCAAACTTTCTGTGTGTGAGGTCCAGGTACAGATAAAATGTTTGGGGCAGGTAGGTGCTGTGTGCGGAGCGCGTATATAGTGTTCGTTTGTCCGTCGCGTGCTTCACGGAGTGGATAGTAGCCCTACCTGTTATTCTTATTGAGCTGTTTTTGTATCCGCGAACCAGAGGAAGAAAGATGAGCTCCTACATCATCGTCGGCGCCGGCGTCTTCGGTGTCTCGACGGCCTTCCATCTGATCAAGCAGAACCCGAATGCTTCTGTCACGCTGGTCGACCGCGATGCCTACGATGCCGAACCTCGTGTGGCGGCTTCCTGGGACTGGAATAAGGTCGTTCGCGCTGATTATGAGGACATCGTGTACTGCAGGCTCGGCATCGAGTCGCAGGATGTCTTCAAGAACGATCCTCTATGGCGACCTTACTTCTACGAAACGGGCATCTTCTGGACGTGCCGGGATGAGTTCGGCGGCGCGGTGATTGACAATTATGCCAAGTTGGGACGGAAAGCGGATTTGAAGGCTATTTCGGTGGAGGAGGCGAAGAAGATGCACGGTGGTTTGTTTGAGCAGGCGGATTATGGTGGTGTGAAGGAAGTCCTTATCAACAGGACTAGTGGATGGGGAGCGGCCGGCGATTGCTTATGTGCTGTTACGAGGGAGGCGATGAGGTTGGGGGTCAAGTATGTGGTGGCGGAGGTGTCGGATCTGAAGTTCGATGGCCAAGGGAGGTGTACGGGAGTAAAGACTAGTAAGGGGGAGACGCTGAGTGCGGAGCATGTTGTCCTCTCTACTGGAGCGTACACGGCGAAGCTGTTGGAGATGAGCTCGTACAGCACTGGCAAGAAAGGCTTGAGTGCGGATGGCAGGATCGTTGCTGGTGGTATTACGACGGGCATGACGAAGCTGAACGATGAGGATTATCGGCGGCATGCTTCTATGCCAGTGGGTGTGCAGGGGTATACTCCTTCCACGGGTATGTTGGAAACCGTGCTAATTGCCTGATCTCGTTACTGACATGTCTACAGGTCCCTTCATCGGCAGCTTGCCACCCACCAGAGACCGCGAGCTCAAGTGGTGGGGCCAGACCATCTTCTCCAACACCAGGGAAGTCGTCCCCGGCCGATACGTCTCCGCGCCACCTCCAGAGTCCGACTACTCGCAATGGAAGGTCTCGAAGAGACTGAAGCAAGATATCGACCAGGCCAACCACGTCTTCTACGGCAAGAACGGGAAGGACTGGAAGATGGACAAATACCGCATCTGCTGGGACGCCTTTACCACCAGCGGAGGTAAGTGCAAAGATACCCTGCATTCTTCGAAGTATATGCTCACACCGTTTCGACAGATTTTATCATCTCGCCCCATACCGCCGCCAAAGGCCTCTACATCGCCACCTGCGGCAACTTCCACGGCTGGAAGTTCTTCCCTGTCCTCGGACGTTATGTTGCACAGATGTTGGACGGCACGTTAGAGAAGGAGCTGAGCGAGAAGTGGGCTTGGGACCGTGTATGGCCGGACCCGGCGGCTTTCGCGGATTACCCACGAACTGAAATGAGGGAGTTGACTGGAGAGGCGAGGCTATAATGAGGACCACGATGATGTTTGGGAGTAGCAGGATTACGCTGTCTGGTTGGCGTAGGTGTTTCAGGGGGCATTTGATGGTACTTGAGAGCATCTTGACAGCGCATTGTATGGCTCAGAGAACAACAGAGTAATGCTTTAGAACAACTCGACTGAGTCAGAACATGTACCGAACGTGCCGTCACTCGTGTTAGAGCACAAGGACCATGTTTCAAGCACTAAGACGTATGAACGTTCCCTTGTTTCTCGGATTGGCGTGTGCAACTTGTAAAGACTCCTTCAGCAGGCGCATAGACCGTCCAATAAAGTCCGATCTATGGTCCTATGCCAGGTTACACCCCAAAAAGAATGTACAGCTGGCACTTGTCAAAGATTGATTTGATGCCGTCACACATCGATCAAAGGTGAGGGGCAGAAAGAGGATAATGAAGCGAGTCTGGTAGAGACCATTGGTCATGATGTGATTGGAGCCTATCTATCGAAGAAGCCCAACCATGCTCCAGTACTATCAATGCCTCCGTTGAGTACGATAACGAGTCTCGATACACTTGGGGCTTTTAAGCCCTCCTTCCGTCATAACATCATCAGCATTGATGAGTAACGCCCCCAACGCTCGAACGCATGAACCCATCGCATGATCCCAAATTGACAAAGCAGACAGCCATTACCACTGTAGCTCCTCCTTCTCCTCGCCGCAAGAAAGGCCATTGCAGAAGTCGAGATCGGCGTTGCTAACGAACGCGGTGTCGGGCAGTGTCTGACGGGCTGGGTAGATCTCCTTCTTGGAGACCTTTTCCAGCTTTGCGTGTGCTGTGACTTCGTCACGTACGCAGCTCTGGAAGTGAAGCGGGCCCTGCTCGAGGCGGGGATGCATCTCGCCGTTGACGAAGACGCCGGCGTTGAGGTTCTTCTGTGCTTGGTCGCAGAGGTACTTGTCTTCGCTCATGATGCGCTTGTAGATCTGGTTGAGGACCTCGAATTCCTCGTCCGTGGCGTTCTTGTTGCGGAAGACTTGGTAGTGCATGACGGATGACTTGGGGCCAGTTGGGACGAAGCGTTGGATCATGAAGAACGGGTTTCTGGGTTGAGAGTTAGCTTTGTTGATGGAGGTAGGATGATATGATGTACTTACGTGATGTTGGTCGAGACATTGGGGAAGTAGTAAGTGCTGGCGACGGTCATGCCGTTGTCTGCCTGCTCTTGTGTTGTGCCAGGGTTGTGGATGATCTTGTCGCCAGTGGTGTCGACGGAATATGCTTCGAGGTTTGCCACCGCAACGATATCGGGATGTGTGGTTGCGCAGTGATAGCATTCGTTGTAGTTGTCGGCAAGGATCTTCCAGTTGTAGTCACCCTCCATTTGCCAGGTATGGTCGAACTGGTAGTCGGAGAAGTTGAACTCCTCGTATCGTTTTTGCTTGTCGATACCATCGAAGTCGTCTTCCCAGGCGATCTCAGGCTGGGCGCCGCCGTCGAGGTTGATCCAGACGAAGTCGTTGACATCGACATGGACATGAACGGGTAGGAGACCGTTCTTCTCCTTTTGGAAACCGTCGAGCTCCTGGTATCCAGGGGCTTTGGCCAGCTTGCCGTTCATGCCATATGACCATCCGTGGTACTTGCAGGAGAAGATCTTGTTGTTTCCTGATTGTCCCTCGACGACAGGGAAGGCACGATGTCTGCATACGTTGTGGAACGCATTGATATTGCTTTCTCGGTCTTTGCAGATGACAATCTGGAAGCCAGCGACGTCGAACTTGAGCCAGTCACCGGGTTGTGTCAACCGGGCCTTGTGTGTGATGAGCTGCCATTTCCTGGAGAAGATGGCACGTCGTTCAAGCTCGTACATCTGCTTAGATGTGTACCAGTTGGAAGGCAACGCCCTGGTGGCATTCTTCTTCTCCTCCTGGGGTGGCGTGGCTGAGCCGGAGCCCAACCAGCCGAAGTAGTTCAGCTTGTCGAGTAGTGCTGGACCCATGGTGGAAGATATGATCGAGTTTGAGAAGAACAAAGACTCGAAGAACTGTAGCAGTTGAAGGTAGACTGTTGATAGAATGTCGAGCATTGAGAATGTCTGAATTGCTTGAATGAATTGGACGTTTACCTGTAAGTACGCATCTTTGCAGTCTTCTTTATGATAACGCCTCCTCTCTGTCTCCGCATACTGAGGTGGCTCACCAAACCCCATGAGGGTTGCATGTCCATCCCTAATCACCAGGTACAAGTCGAGATCCAATAAAGTTGACCCTGGTGTCAAAGATACGCGCGCTGCCGTGAGACTAATCGAGGCAAGGCCCAACTTCGCTTACCGGCATGCGAAATCTTGCCATATTTGGCTGCACCACACAACTCTAGATTGCATAGATATGATACCATCTGCAGCGGCGCGATATCAACCAGATCGTTGGATGCCAGGACATCATCACACGGTTGCATTCGTCGTGCGTAACCCGAAACACGTGTCGTTTGACACGATTTTCGAGGCCTACTATCGCGCGATGAAGGGCGACATCTCGATGCATGACCACCGCCAACGTCTGAGCCATTCCTGATAGTGGGTATGACGGAAACCCTCTCCGCGTTCTGAGGGGGTATCCTCAATCGCTGACGACGATGTTCCCCAGGACGATGTTGGGGTATGGCACGCGGTTTCCAGCTGTCATAGTATTAGCAGAGTTACCAAGCAGCGTGCACAACGTTGTCGGGAGCATCGTGATGATGAGTCTGCGTACCACTTGGGACGAAGATATCCAGTCACACAACGGGTCATAACCACGAGCCCATCTATGGTATCGCTCAGCAACTACCGTAGGCTCTCAGCAACTCCTCAATCACGCCGCTGGTCGGCACGAAGCGCCTCCTCGATGTAGGCCACGCCGGGCCGGTGTGGCTCTCGCCATGCGCATCGTGGTCATCATGAAGGGATCACCGTCGGCGCGTGGAGACTGTGCAGAGTCCTTCTCGATCAAGCAAGCCGTCCCCAGATATCGCGATCCGGAAGCGAAAGTCTGATAGGTACAGTATGCTTCTAGAAACGAGGACGTCGAATGTAGCTTCATGCGGGTGATGTGTTAGCGTGACGTTATCGTCTGGACTGTGGCGTTCCAGGTCTGCACCAATTATATACATGGACAGTCCTTCCTCTTTGGGAATGATAGTCCTCTCCGCCCTATGAGATGGACGATTCATCAGTGTCGGGGAGTGGTCCGGGTGTGAGTTTGGGGTACGGAGATGGTATCGAAGATGGTGCTGTATGCGTGGCTGATGGGTGGTGTCGTTGGCGGTGTTGCACCGCATACCACATTGATCGGTCGTTGCCGACGATCTTAATCGACGAAGGACGTTCCTGACAATCGTTAAACTGCCGGTGGATGGAGACCCGGCCCTAGGAATCACCAACTCGACGACGACTAAGTCCATATTCGCCAATTCATCGAAGCCAAGTACATTGAGAGCATTGGTCGTTTCGTTGATCAATATGCAAATCATCGAAAGTGAACGTCCGCCCATTCATTCGTTCAATGCCATTAAAGCGCTACATGCACATCTCATATACCCGTCCCAAATCCCTAAAGTCGTGCTCTGAACTGTGGGCCCCCCTTCGACTGTGCCTGCGACCGTACGCTCATCGAAGTCGTCGTTGCAACATTCGTTCCAGCATCAATCGCCGGCTCCTGTGTAACTGTCGCCTTGATCATTCGTCCGAAGTATTCCACCTCAACGCCGCTGCCGATACCAATGGAGGCAGGCAACCAGGCGTATGCGATAGGCTTGCCAATTGTGTAGCCAAAAGCTGTGTTTGTGATATAACCGACTCCTTTTCCGCTGTGGAAGACTGGTTCTTTACCCATGACAATAGACGTGCGATCATCAACGGTGAGGCAGCGAAGACGGCGACTAGGGTTCCGACGCTTCTCGAGCGCTGCCTTGCCCACGAAATTCTGTTTCGAGGTTGCGATTGTGAAGTCAAGGCCAGCTTCGTACGGATCGTGTTCCCTCGTCATATCGGTTCCGTAGCCCTTGAAGCCCACCTCCATCCAGAGGGCGTGCATAGCGTTGCGGCCGCCAGCGATCAGACCGTGAGACTGGCCTGCTTGGAACAGAACGTCCCACAAGTGCTGGCCACAGTCGGCAGTTGTGCAGATTTCCCAACCTTGTTCGCCAACTTGCGAGAGACGCATCACAGCCACTGGGACGCCGGATATTCTTGCGAGTTTCATTTGGGAATATGGGAGTGCTTCGTCGGAGAAATCTTCGTCGCTGACTTTGCTGATCACATCGAGTGCGTTTGGTCCCCAGAGACCGATGCAGCAGGTGCCGCCCGTGATATCGGAGACGAGACACCACTTGTTGGGTGACAGTCGGCATTGCTTGCGTGCTTCTCTTGTGAGGTAGGCGAAGTCGAGGTTGCCGTTTGCCCTGACGTGGAAAACATCCTCATCGATTCTGGCAGCCCACAAATCACTGCGAATTGTTCCGTACTCATCTAACAGGAGAGTATATGTGATGGTTCCGACTTCAGTATCGACATCGTTCGTGCTCAGTCGTTGCAAGAGATGAACAGCCCCAGGCCCTGAGATCGTAAGCCGCTTCTGTGGGCTCAAATCGTACATCGCAACTGCTGTCCGGGTCTTCCAGGCTTCCGCTGCTGCGACCGGAGAATAATGTTGGCCTGACCACGCATCACGCTCAGCTGGCTTCCATCGTGCTGGCAGAGATTCGAGAAGATTTGCATTGGCCTCATACCAATGTGGTCGCTCCCACGCTCCGTCTTCTAGGAAGTATGCACCAAGCTCTTGCTGTCGTGAATGGAACGGGCTGACTCGGATGTTGCGAGGCGACTCTTTCGGTGCGAGTGGGTGGATGATATCGTAGACTTCAACGAAGTTCTGCATCGAGGTTTCGCGAACATAGTCTGGTGCAACCTGCACCTCTTCGAAGCGGCTGAGTTCGCACCCTGACAGGTCGATCGAAGAGCGACCGTCTGTCAAGATCTCGGCAAGAGCTCTTGCCATTCCAGCGGAGTGTGTGACCCAGATCGCCTCTGCCACCCAGAAACCGTCGAGCTTCGGGTGTTCGCCAATAAGTGGCCCGCCGTCTGGTGTGAAGGAGAAAATGCCGTTGAAGCCATCTGCGATCTCGGCTTGCTGCAATGCTGGTAAGAGCGTCTGCGACTCCTTCCATGCCGGATCGAAGTCTTGAGGTGTGAACTCCATTCTCGACGGCATTTGGTGGTCGCTGACCTCCTTTGGTGTTATGCCCAACGATGCAGCGACAACTGGCAATGGTTGATGGCCGTAGTAACCAATGCCATATTGATCTCCATGCTCTCGGTAGTATAGATCCTGATCCTGGTGGCGCAGCATCGGGAGACTTGCACCATTGGATCCCTTGTTGCGTCCTTTCAACGCCTGAACACTGCTCGTCTTGACATACTGATGTGCAAGAGGAAGCAGAGGAACCGGCAGCCCAACCATCGCACCAATCTCCACGCCCCAGAAGCCAGCACACGAGATCACAAGATCCGCCGGGATCGTATCATTGGGTGTTTGCACGCCAGTGACCCGGCCTTGCGTCCGATCGATGCCAGTCACCGGTGTCGAATCAATATATCTCACACCAGCTTCCCTCGTCCTCTTGACAAGCAACCTCACAGCATCCTTGGCCAACGCCAAACCATCGCTCGGAATATGCAACCCTCCGAGCACCATATCCTTGTTCAACGGAGGATACATGCTCGAGCACTCCTCAGCACTGATCAGTCTTGCCTCGATCCCCCAAGAAGTCGACCAGCCGTGCTTCCGCTTTAGCTCCTCCATCCTAGCCGGTGTAGTGGCGATTTCCAGACCTCCGACCTGGTTGAAGCAGTCCAGTTCGACAAGTTTGTCCCTGGTGTATTTGGCGAGCAAAGTCATAGTCTTCGACGAGTTCGTCTGGAACACCAGACCCGGGGCGTGTGATGTTGATCCGCCGGGCAGATCTATAGGGCCTTGTTCCACGACTGTGATGTTCTTCCAGCCCCGGGAGACCAGCTCGTCGGCGACATTGGCGCCTACGATGCCAGCCCCTATAATTACGACGCGTTGAGAGGTGTCCATGTTTGCGAGTCGCCCTCGGGAGTATCAAGTAAAAGAGATGGGAGGGTCCTCTTGGACGATACTGCTCGCACAGTAGAAAACAGAAGGGAAGAGGGAGGGGAGGAGACTTGAGAGGTATGAACAATTTGCTGGACAAGGATAACATCGGGACACCCCAAGCTATAAACCTCTTTGCTCCGCTCACCTGTTCCCCAAATCGTCTTACCTTACCATCGCGTTCCCGAGCTATCATCACCTGCGTAGACGCAGTGGGCAGCATTGCCTCCAATGGAAGTGTAGAGGTCACGAAGAGCTCTCAAAGGCTGTGGATTCCCGTTCCAGCATGTGACGCTTGCCCCAAAGAAGAATGTGAATGCTGAGAGCCGCGCTGCGAGCCCTGCGTGAAATCTTCCAACAACCCCATCACGATATCGAAAACTCCATCTTCACTGCTCATTGTGGTAATGGAGGGGTCACCATCTCTAGTTTTGATTGCACGGGGTGGAAGGCATGCAGACTTTTACGGTACAGAGGGTCGACTTGGCGCAACATGAATTTGTAGGAATGTCGAGCCCTCTGACAGTAGATATCGTTGGAAGCACATTGAGATGCAGAACAACACATTACTTGCGATAGTCGGAACTCATTTACACGAACTCTGGGGTTATCAACGCCTCAAAACCCGCAGAAGAAGACATCCTATATCAACAGAGCAGCCATGCCGAGAACACCAGCTCCGACGAGCGGTGCTGCAGTCCTCATAGCGCCGCCAGTCGATGAGCTCGAGGACGATGATGCGGATTGCTGGCTGCTTCCCGTCGCGCCGCTGCTTGAGCCACCAGTGGTAGAGGACATGGCGCTGCTGCTGGAGGTGTCGGTGCTGGTGCCGTTGCCCTTAGCGACAGGCTTGCTGGCGTTGACGAAGTTGGCGCATGCCACGGAGGCTGGTATCATGTTAGCGTCTTCTACACAGATGACTTAATTAAGGCAAATGGACATACCGCCAGTCGAATCAGTAATCACGACGCTGCCCTTGCCGAAGAAAGCATTGTTGCTTGGATCAATGGAGACATATTTGTCAACGTAGCTGGCAGCAAGTCAGCTTTCATCACATCCATGTTCGCTATCCGAACCACTACTTACTTCCCAGCGAAATAACCTGTACCAGCTCCACCGCTGACAATCTTCGCGTCGCCGTGCTTCGCACTAAGAGCGCCGACCTGGCATGAAGCTTGGTTCTTCGCGCAGTTCGTTGTTGCGCCAGCGAAAGGGTCAAGCACAGCACCAGCGCCAGAGCAGTCGCTGCCCGAGACTCTGCCAGAGTAGAGCCCATACTGGAACGCACTAGTTCCCGGGAGATTGTAGAAGCTGACTTGGAAGTTCGTACCCGCACCACCTGGTGCGATCGATCCAATAACAGTGCCGGTGACATTGGAGACGCCGCCGCTGGTGGGGAGAGTCGCGGTGTAGGTGATGCCGGTCAAGACCGACGACGAGTCGACGACGGGTGCATCACCGGCCGACGCGACGGCGAGGAGTGCCGCGGTGGCAGCGATGTTCGAGAAGGAGCGCATGTTGGTGGGTAAGGGTATGAATCGATCGATAGTATTCGTTGATCTGTAAGGTCTGCTTCGTGTCGCGCGGGAGGACTCGGCGGTGATATATGGTCTCAAATGCTGTTGAAGAAGTCTGCTAACAAACGAATGTCGTTGCAAGAAATGCAAGATGGACGTAGCGAGCTTATAGAACGGAAAGTGAGATGGACAGTTGGTTGGTAGGAACGACGTCGCAGTCAGACGAAGGAACAGGGGAGGATCTCAGTAGCGACCACCGCGCTGGGGCCATTTTTGAACTCATTGTAGCACGAACACTTGCGGCTGATTCGCCAGCAAACACGAGAATCTTCAATATTCTCGCGTGCAATCTCCGAGCAGCCGCCTTGGCCTGCATTTAAGATTCGACGAGACCGTGGGGATTGTGGAGGGTCTCCAAAATTAGATTTCGGGGTGTTGTTGTACATAAAGATTCATGGCCCCATCAGCGACATGGCGAGCTGCCCAAGTCGTTGGATGTGTTCTTGACATACTTGACAGACTGCGTAACGGGTAATGTATCGATGCGAAGATCTCTTCTGCGATTGTCAGTCAAAGATCATTCGAGACGAGTGCATGAAGAACAACGAAGGCACACAATCACGCCCATAGGCCCGTGGATGAGTATCTTCATCTTCCTAGGTATTGCACACCAATCTCCAAGCCTTTCGATCGTAGGTATTCCTCAGTCCTTCCACTTCCTCAAACCTGCTTCGAAATGTCCTTATCCTTCTCTCTAGCCGGGAAGACCTTTGTGCTGAGATCGAAGACTGGCAGCACATTGGGCAAACCGACGGCCTCCATGACCGTAAGGACGGCGAGATACCAGCCGAATATCACGCCCAGCATGCCGAAGCCACCTCCGATCCTGAGTAGCATTCCGATATGCTCGAGGTCAGCGGCGGTCTTGGCGTGAGGCACTGCGAAGTCTGCAGCTGCGATGAACTAGACCGCATGTCAGCAAACAGAAGTCTTGGTCCGTTATAGTGTGCTTACCGCGAACAGGAAGACAAGGCCGATGAACACCAACACGAACGGGATGTTGATCCGCAGGGTACCGATGAGAAGGACGAAGCTGACGAGGCACCTGAAAGACTATTAGATCGGTTGGCCGGGTACGACTGAACGGGAAGCGACTCACATCGTAACATTGTGGAAGCCCTGGGAGCTGTTATACTCTGCACCAGCTGCGCCTCCGGCTTCAGCGAACGGCTCTGTCGTCTTATGTATTGGGTCTTGAGTGCTGGACGACTGTCAGAGAATGGCACGGATGTCTGAAGGGGAGCAATGCTGCTCATGGACGTACTATGCCAGCGAGCCCCAATGCACACCGTATATGACGAAAACAGCAAACGGATATGTGTTGCCCAGGATGAACTCTGCAATACCAGCAAGCACCATTCCCATGGCCCCGAAGAAGTAGTAGTCTCCGCTCAAGCCAACGAGACTGGTCGGGGGCACTGCTCCACCCCAGCCGATGAGGATGAAGATCGTTGAAGTGTAAGGAACCAGGAATGAGATCAGGCCAAGGAGTGTTGGGTTACCGAAGCGTTTGGCGTAGTCACCAGCGAGTGGTTTGTTGGGCTGGAAGAACATTCGCTCGTAATGGTCCGCAGCCATCGTGACAGTGACCTGGCGACCGAGAGGTGCGCCATTGCTGTGGTTGCTGTCCACGATCTCCATCTTGTGGTCGATGCCTTCGGTTCCAGACATGATGAGAGGCTTTGACGGTTTGGGCGACTCTTGAACGACTTTAATCGGTTCCTTCCCAACTCTTATTGTATGGAATGGAACGGTATCAACCTACGGGCAATTCTGGGGATATATAAAGGCTGGAAAATGTGGGACATGATGGGGACGACTGTGGAGATGTCAATCTTCTACGACATTCGCAGCCACCCCATCATCCTACCTGCCATGACTACACCGAAGAAGGAAGGTCGTCAACGTTCGTTGTATTCGAATCCATGTCGAAGTGGAACACCCGATCAATCAGAAGAGTGGCGAAGAATTCTGCCTCGGTACCTGCCAAGTTGGAACGGAATCCCTGCCACTATACCCGGCTCAGATCGAGCTAGCGAGTGATCGTTGGGTACTCGGAAGTACATCTGCCGTGTGCCGGAGGGACGTCCTCGAAGAAACCGAGAAGTGGTGATGGCAGAGGCGACGGGACAACTCGACGAGTAGAAATGCTTCAGGTGACGAATACCAGACCACGAACATTCAAGATATATCCCCACCTCTGTATCAACATCATCTCAAATGTATCATAATCGCAACTTACTCATCTCCATGCTCCCTCCGCGAAGCTGCTTGGATCTCCCGTTTCCTCTGCTCGAGCCTTCTATGCATGCCCCAAAGCCTGTCCCGCTCCTCCTTATCAATCGTCTCACCGCGGCCCTCTTTCGATTCCAGCTCGTTGTACAGCTTCTCGTACGCCGGGTACCAGTGCTTTTGGAAGCTCTCAGCGAGAGATACGCCTTGGCTGTAAGTGATAGTATCCACCACGGATACGGTACTATCGCTGCCGTCGCCGTCCAAGAGACCGTTTGGAGACGTGCGTGGGGTCTCGTTGTTGGCTGTGCTGGAGTCCGAGCGAGACTTCTGCGACTGCGAGGAGCTGGAGTTGGTTTTGTGGTGCTTGATACCGGACGTTCCGTTCTGGCCTTGTAACAGCGGTTCGTCGGCTTTGCGTTTGACACTGGTATCAGGCTTGTGAGCAGCACCGTTTGTCAGACTCGGTTTTGGCGTGGTGCCGTTCGTGGAGGCCTTTTGTTGCTTCGCCACCGGTTGCCTTTTCTTGGCCATATCGGAGTCCTCGGAACCGTTCACGGCAGTCTTGGTCTGATGGTTGTTGGTCTCACGAGAGATACCAAGGCCCTTCGGCGTATCCGAGCCACCCGACTTCACTCTTTGCACACCCACGGCTGCTCTGTCGGAGACGTCAGATGCTACACGAGGGCGCGCTGCTCCTAACGGGGACGGCACGTTCGGCCGACTGTCCTGTTTCTGTGGGCTGCGCTGGCTTTTGTGCTGAGTGTTGGGTGCTGAAAGGTTGCCGTTTGTCTGTGGCGTCGCTCTGCCAGCTGGTACCGGCTTATTAGCCTTCAAAGCAGGGGAATCGATCTTCTTGGAAGTTGCTGAGCTTGAGTTGCCGTGTGCGACGGGCTTTCTTGCCACTTTCGATTTCACCACGGGGTCACTGCTATCGGGAGATGACGCCTCTGCTGCAGCTGGCCGTGTCTCCGGTTTGACCTTCGGAATTTCCTTGGTGGGTTTGGATTGGTTTCTGGTCACAGCGTCTTCACCACTATCTTCATCTGAGCTGTGAACGAATTCGGCTGATTTGGTATTGGATCCCGTACTCTGCGTGGCTTGCTTCTTGACCGGTCTTCCGCCTTCACGGTCACTTGCCGCTGCTTCTCTATCTTTCCTCTTCTTCTCCTTCGTCTGTTCAGCAACCTGTGCCCTTTTCGGGTCTTTCGAAAGCAGTCTCTTCATCACGTCACCTTTGGAACTGCTTGGTCGTGGTGTCGTGGCTCCAAGTCTGGGTGTGTTGGCAGCGCTGGCAACTCTGCTGTCACCAGCTGCATCCAAGTGTGGCATTGGGCTCGGCTGGTAACTTGGTGTCAATCCTCTGTTCACATGGCTACCCCCAAGCTGAAGCTTGGAGAGAATTGTTCCTTTTCCTCTTTCCTCCTTGGGCAACAACATTTGCCACAACTTCTCGTCCTTTCCAAGTCTCAATCTGTCATATGCCCTGATAGCACCGTCAATCGCTGACTGTCTCTCTTTCTGCGAAGGGTAGTCGAAGGCCCAGACGTCCAGATCTCGGAATGCTCTATCAGCCAGTTCCCACTTTCCGTCCACTTTCTTTCCAGACTTCTGCAGTATCTGATCAAGATCTACTTTTGGTATATGTGTTTTCGTCAGAATGCTTTCACTCGTGGTTGCTCCCATGGCAAGAAGGTGTATCACGGGTGTCCTCATTGCCTGCATCTTCACATCATCTTCACTTGCGGGCACTGAAGTCGGTCCCTGACTTGATCTCGGGGTTCCAATCGCGCTCAACGATGGGGTGGCAGCCTGTGAGCCTAGCAGGTTGTTCTTTCTTCCCGACTTCTGATTCTTTGCAGCTTCGAATCGACTCTTCGGCGCCGGCAACACTGTGTTCGTTATATTGGTCTGATTGGCTTGCTTCACCTGCTCATACGAAGCCAAATTGTTCTTCAGAGCTGCAAGAGCTGCGTCACTCCCGGAGGTATCATCGTTCGCGGTTCGGTCGGTGGCCTTCAGCTCTGCACGATGGCTAATTAGGCCAAGGAAGGTGAAGTCACGGGATTGTGCGGCCGTCGAGGCATACAATTCTGTTCGGAAGTCATCGGTTGATAGCGTCAGATCGATGCTTCTGTTTCCTATTCGGAGTTTCTACACATTCTCAGTACGGCCCACGAGAATGGGCATGGGAATTTCCTACAGGTGTGGCTCCCGTATTGAACCGGAGCCCGTCCTTCTCTCTGGAAGCTTTCTTCAGATCTTGGACCACTCCACCATCCAACTTCAGCAGAAGTGCAGCTGCACGTCCAGGCTTCGGATCATCTATATCAGCTGCACCACGCAGCGAGATGGTGGCCGCCGCCATGGATGCAGCCATTGGTGTCGATGAAGTCGTGCTATTGGTTACACATCAAGCAGGAGGGCGACAACTTCATCGAAGAAGCCATGTAGTCCTCATGAGCCCAAACAGCAAACGTTCGTGCCCAACGACCATTCACCACTGGCTCGAGGATAGACACGGGAAGATGTTTGTTCCTAGAGCTGCCGAGCAATGTCTTACGTTCAACACCTCAACAAGATCGAACAAGTAGTATCTCTATAACGAAAGACATACAGCTGTAGAAAGCACCCAGCGGAGGCGTGACAAAGAGACGCAGAAGCAATGTTGAAAGCGGCGGGTTCCCGTCCGGCTCAGAGGACCGTACCTCACTCCATGATGCACGCTAGCGCAGTTCAGGATCAATGAAAGCCTAAATTACGCAGTAAAGGTGGGCCGTAGTCCGCATGCCGCACAAGAAATGCTTCTCAGGCGAACACGAAAAGGTACACGAGGATCCGGCTGCTATTTCGGACGCGCCACTGTTGAGATGCTTTCATTCTTTGTCAGACGGCGGACCCGTGCTTCCAACACTGCGTTCCGAAGCGCTGTTCCCGTTGGATCCGATGGTAGCCAATGGATTCGTGAAGCGATTCGTGAAGCGATTCGTGTCTGATGCCTCTAAAAGGTGACGGTGAACGTCCTCCTGTGTAATGAACACACTGTAGGCTTGAAGATGGGGTTCGATACAGTCGAGGAGAGAAAGGAGCCATTATTCGGGCCTGCGGGCAGTGTGACACAGGCTAATAGTGCGTGCAGCAAAAGGTCCATTTGGATGAGTTTTGAAAGGATAGCATTTATCCCTTGCTTCAGGATCACCAGATATTGATGAATGAATCCTGTTCATCCTCCTTCTTCACAGATGCATGACAGAACGCCTTTTAGGGCGGCGCCATCAGTGCCTGAAACAGAGGTTGTCTTGCCTGGCTTGACAAATTGCGTGATTATTGCATCTCTGATGAGCTTGTCGGGCATCTCACCTTCGCGTCTGCGTCGTCGCTGACACCTCTGTCCGTGACGAGTCGACATGGTCCTATATATGTGAGAGCGGAAGGCCTCACCTCGAGAGCGGCAAACGGTGAGGGACATCGGAGTCGATTGTCGCTGCTTCTTGGCTGGACCTTGCAACCGCAGCCAACGTGCACGGCCTCATCGAAAGTCGACTCGAGGAGCTGAAGTCCAGGTACAACTTCACTTCAAAGGTCACCAACACCAACGCCTGTCTCTTTGTTGTGCCTTTTCGCATTTGCATCCTTAATTCCATGTCTATCAATATGCTCAAAATTTCGTAACATTGCTTCAAGCGGCGCATTATGCTGATACAGTACGACCATACAACGCCGCTCACCCCCCGGCATCGATGAAATGCTCCGGCATTATGGCCGCCTGATCATCCTTATAACTACGGCAGCGATATGCCTGGTCTTCTTCAGTCTGGGCTCGCTACCCGGTGTGACAGTCGACTCGCATTCACAAGGAGAAGAGTTGCCGGGGGTGAAGCTGGGGGAACCATTTGCCTCGAAACACGATGTACCGGACCGGAATAAAGGGTTGAAGGAGCTGGATGCGCTTGAGCAGGCACTCGGGCACGGGCAAGGGCACGGAAATGGGGAACCACCACTCGATGTCGCAGCGCCCGAAGCGAACGGTCGGAGGCCTCAAGACAAGCCGCCTGTACCGGGATTTGCGAGGCCAGAAGACCAGACTATAGAGACCGACCCACAGCCGCCGGTGGAGCCTCAGGGTGGTGTGGACGGGAACTGGGTGCCACCCGTTCAGATCTCGGGTGAAGCGGAAGACAAGGGTGAAGAGGAAGAAGACCCAACACCGATAAGCAAGATCATAGTTGTAGGCCAGATGGGCAGCGAGAATACCGACTGGGTCCGCACCGAGATGACAGAATGGCAAAACGCGATCTACTATGTCGACCTCCCAGCCAACGAGGTCTCGCCCTCCGGCCTCAAGACCAAGATGAACAAGGCCAAAGAAGCCACGCCCTACTTAACCTATATCGTCGACAATTACCCGGACTTCCCGGACGTCATGGCCTTCATCCACGCCCATCGCCGAGGAATGGAAGCCTGGCACAACGACGCTCCCAGCTACGACGCCGTGCACATGCTCAACTCGCTACGGCTGGACACGATACTAAAGCGCGGGTACGTGAACATGCGCTGTAACAACGAGATCGGGTGTCCGGACGAAGTCCAGCCATTCCGAGATCCACCGCAGGAAGACAAGCATGCCGAGCACGCCTACCCATACGTCTATGCCAACTTCTTCAATGTCAGTTGGGAGGAGATGAAGGAGCAGATCCCAATCGTGGCTACACAATGCTGTGCGCAGTTCGCTGTGTCAAGGGAGCAGATGCTGAAGAAGCCGAAGAGCGAGTATGAGCGGTACTTGAGGTTTCTGGAGGAAACGCATTATGATGATGATGTGGCGGGAAGGGTGTTGGAATATATGTGGCATATCATCTTTGAACGAGATGCAGTGCATTGCGAAAATGTTTTTCAATGTTGGTGTGCTGTATTTGGGCGATGTAGACAGGCTGCTGTTGGGAATAGGTTGTCAAGAGTAGGAGGAGGTGCATTTGGGCCATAGCAAGGAGATATGAATATCAGGGTGGTTGGTTAGATTAGCGTCTGGCGTTGGACATTGAGATGGGCATATGTTGATACACCTGTATTTGTAGATACTTGTACGGTACACATGGTCAACGGACAACCCTAGAGGTTTCCTCCACCACACGACAACGAAGAGAAGCATCCACAGCCTCTTGTGGACTCTGGTCTGCATGCTTTCTCCTCCGCGACTCCGTCCGAGGTCGTCGTGCGTGGTAAGAACAATTGAATGCTTACGTTGCCCTCGCTTGGCCGTCCCGCAAGCACAGCTCGCCCAGCCAGAACACCGCGGCGGCAATCTGCATCGTAGGATGCTGCTGCATGGACGCCGTAGCTGAGATCTCGGGCTTCCCGTTCGCAGTGTTGCTTACATATGTCTGCAAGCAATAGCCTCTGTCCTTGCCTCGGCTCGAATTCGTCCGATGAGTGTAGCATCGAGAAGCGGAAGCATTCGGCGAGAATGTATGCGGGTCAGCGATAAGAGTACCTTCATGCATGTAGATGTATCTCGTAGGGACCGAGTCTCATTGGTGGAAGTAGCACGTGGAAGCCAACAACAACACTCTAGCCCCAGTGGAGTCTGCAGCAAGAACGAACAGTCTCAACAACATTCGGAAGACACATTCGAATGCTTGAGAAGTTCTGATCGTCCTCAAACACAGTCACATCAAGTTTCGATCGTTCGTTTCAAAGTCATTGGCCCTCATATTGTCGAACGAAACCAAGGCCTCGAGGCCAACATCACCAAACGCCCCCACGATCCCCAGATTTCAACTCGGCGGCAAACCTTCGTGCTTGCAACGAACGCTCCGGATGCGTCTGGACCGCCTCCCACATGCCGGAAGGTTTCAACAACGACCGCATTAATCACATGCAACATGAAAGCGGAGGCTGCGGAACGATGCGATTGCTCGGGTGCCCCATCCTCCGGACCTCTTGATCCTGCGACACGGCACAGCGATCTTCGTTCTTTCATCTCGTCTTGTCGTATCTCCACACTTTGTATGATGTAAAGTATGCCTTTATTGCCGACCTTGAAGGTACGAAGCGGATTGTATCCTTGACGGCCGCGTGGACGGTCTGCTTGTTGGCTACAAGATCGGTTTGTCTTCTTGGGCATCAGCAGGTTATACTGGTCATGACCTGATCATCCGCCGAGTACCTGTTGCTACGCCTTGCTGTCGCCGAGTCCTCAGCCGCCAGGGCAGGCTGCGCTGCAACGGCAGACCCTACGACGATGGCTGCCGCTGCTTCCGTCCGTCGCAACAACCACCCTATCGATCTAGGCTACAACTCTTCCTCTACTATCCATTCTTACAACACTCCGAGCATCAACACCTCATCGACATCGTTGCGCAAGAAATTAACGCTCTCCACATCGCTCGGCCATGCAGCGTCCCGCGCTTCTCCGCCGCCAACAGCATCAAATAAACAGACATCAACACCATCATACTACCCCGATGTGAACAACATGACCTCCTACACCTCCTCCACCACCACAATCCCACCCAGCACATCGACGCGCGAACGCTCGAAACTCCACAAACGCAACTCCAGCAGCACCTCCCTCCCCGCACCTCCCTCCCCCCTCGCAGAGTTCTACTCGAGCTTCGGGACTCCCTTCGTCACAACCTACGAAGAACCCTCCTCCGCCACCTCTACACCCACCAGCTCAACGCCGAAACTCAAACCCTACCTCCGCAGACTCTCCTCCAACAAGTCCTCCCCTAACGATGGTCTCGACCTCTCCAAGTCCGCGTACGAGAATGGCGACACCCTCGCCGGACTCGGCATCAACGACTTCGTTGCTCCCCTGTCAGCCTCCGAGGTGACGTTCTTCCCGCCCGGACGTCGCACCACGCACGCGCGGACGACGAGCACGGGGAGCCAGATATCGAATGGGTCGGGGAGTTACAAGCCGTTCGTGCATCCGATGCGGCAGACGCCTAGTGCGAGCTACACGTCGTATGCGTCGTCGGTGACGAATGAGGAAGAGGTGCGCGAAAGCCTCGACATCGTAGGAGAGGATGACTTCCGACTAGCGGGTTATGGAGGACGCGGGAGGAGGAGTGTGAGTATTTCGTCGACACCGCAGCCGACGCCGCTGTCGCAGAGTCATACGGCGGCGGAGCTGGGAATGGTCACGGGGTTCAAAGGGTCGAAGGGGGATGTGTCGGTGAAGTCGGGGAAGTCGAAGGGTGCTGGGAGGGAGGGGGGGAATACCGGGCCGAAGTCTGTGGAGCGAGAGAGGATGAGTGAGGAAATGGCGTTCTCGCTTAAGTCGTCGAGTAAGCGGTCGGATCCTGATCAGAGTAATGAGGATCGCATTGCTGCGCTACGGCGGGATTTCGCGGAGAAGGAGGCGAGTAAGAGGCAGAAGCGGGAGAGGGAGGAGATGAAGAGGAAAGAGAGTGATTTGGCTAAGGAAGCGAGGAAAGAGGAGAGGCAGACACGGCGGAGTGAGGCTGGAGATAGAAAGTTGAAGAGCAGGGAGGGGAGTAGGGAGAAGAAGGGTGGGGTGAAGGCGAAGAGTTATGACAGTATGCGGCCTGGGCATATTACGTCGCTGCCGAGTTCGAGACTCGCGGGGTATGATGAGAAGGGTTCAAGGACGTTGCAAGCGGAGGAGAGGAAGCCGGAGGGCGGGTGGCATAAGTTTGTGCGGGCGATGAGCTGTGGTGGATGAGGAAGAGGGGTGGTGTACATTGGTGTTGGCGCTCATTTGGATCTTTAGCGGGCTTGGGTGGGCGGCGTTCGATACCCCTTTGACATTTGGATATGGCGTTTGGTGCAACGGCTACGCATCGTTTGCATGGAGAATGGATTGATGATACACAAGATGCATATGAAGATACATGCTAGATGGGCTTGCACACCCGTGAAGGTCGGAACAGGACTACTATCGCTACTTGTACAGCATACCATGAACATGGCACAGCAAAGCTTCTCACAAATCGTCGGACTCGTTCATGTTAAGGTTCTCAGGCTTGAGTCGTTGAAGGTGCATCTCGTACACAGCCCCTAGCTCCAGCTGGCAATGTTCATCCTCCTCGCTATGCTGAACGCTTGACAAAGACACCGTCGCTATGCAGGACCAGACCAGCCGTTAATTCAGCTGCACACGATAGCATCGCACACCTCACGCCTACTTCGCCTCCATCTCGGCCGGCTCCTGGTGGCGCGCGAGCACCTTCTTCTTGTACTCGTCCTGATCGCGATCCCATAACAAGGCTGCTTCGCCGTTGAGCGGTGATGAGCTGTAAACTCGTTAGCACCGGCCTCCCATCCCCTCAAAAGCCGGAGAACTTACTTATTCGGCTCCCCCAACAAACTCTGAATACTCAACAGCACACTCCCCGTATTCAACACCGCGCTCCACGCCCCCTCCGTCCCCTTCCCCGCCGGCTTCAGAATATCCAGACAGATCCTTCCCGCCATATCCACGTTTGGGTGGTACACTGGCGTTGTGAAAAGGACTTCTGGGGGCGCGTAAGGGTAGTTGGATGGGAACGAGAGGGAGAGCTTGAAGGTGAGGTTCTCGTAGGGTGTGCTTTCGGGGCCGAGGACTGTGGCGGACCAGCGGGTCATGTCGGTGTCGGAGGGGAAGGCGGAGATGCCGGGGGTGGGTGAGAGCATGAGGGTCATGAGTTCGGACTGTAGGCTGCGAGGGTGTTAGTTGAGGGGGGTGAGCGAGGTGGTGGGGGAGACGTGCCGCTTGATTACGTTGCCGTTTTTGGTGGAGCGGGCGGGGGTGGGTTCGGTGGTTGGCATGCTAGCGGCGGAGGAGTTCGTGGTCAGAGGTCGGTTTGCCATCTTGTCGTAGTGAAGAGTGAGTAATGGCGGAGGCGACTGTGTCGTAGGTGGGAGAAGCGACGGTATGGAGATGAAAACAGTCCGTCTTTTGCTAAGCTGCTATGAAGTGAATTGAGTTCAATGTTATCTCATGCAGAAGTATTGAAGTGCTGTAATTCGAGTGGTAGGATGCTCGAGCATTTGGATCTCTAATAAACCGAAGCGTTTCTGGAGTGAGTCGCTAAGCAACCACGATAAACAGTCTTGGCGATGACGCCCAGGGTCCAACGACATCCAATCGAGCCGCGTCTCTTTCGCGCTCTCGAGCACAACGCTGAACAACGCAGATACATGTATCAAGTTGTTTCACATCATGTATAGCGACTCTACCTATGGGCGAATGACCCGCTATTACAGACGACGCGACGTGCTAGACCTTCGCGGGACGCAACAGTCTTACGATCCAAGACTGCTGGGTGCACCCTATGCAAGCGAGACAAGGCGTCCAGCGTCTCCAGTATGTAGGGCTATGGGGCTGAGCATTGGGCTGCTGTGTTCGGTAAGTCGACTCAACCCCTCATAATGGGGTATTGGGCTTGGAGACTATGTGTTCCTCGAGGCGCAAGCACGACAGCAGCGGCCCAAGGGCGAATGCTATTCTTGGGGTGAGCCAGGAGACAACCACGGGTTGCGACTGCGATTAGGAACGGTCACGAACCCGACGACGCACGATCAGTCCACTAGATAGACGTCAGGATGCTTAGCCGTGCTTGACGGGGCTTGTAAGGCCTTAGGCATGCCAGGTGGCCTTACAGCATCAATCTCCTAATACGACTATCCCGCCTCCGACAGGCACCATATGCTCGGAACCCTCTTCTGCAGGATCAGGACCAGTGTACGGGCTCTAAGGCCTTGCGCTGATTGTGCAGCTCAGCGGGTGAGCACTCCTTGGATGGGGAAAATTGGACGTGCCATCTGTGACAGACACGAGTTCGACGAAGTATATCATGTGCCTCTTCCTGCTCTTCCTACTACTCTTCTTCCTGCATTCACTCATTTCCATAGCTTGGCTTTAGCCATCCTCTCGTTTCACGTTCTCTTATCAAACACAACGCTCATTGTGTATTTCAAGATCCTAGCCTTTCTAGGGCTCTTCGCTCTTTCCAACGCCGCTCCAGCGGGTGTCGTCCAATCGAGCCCTTCCCCTACCACCGACAGCGGTCTGGCTGTGTACACCGAGCAGCCGACTCAGGAACATCCACCGCTCTTGCCAGCCGTTCACTGGGAGCATGTCGGCGATGACTACGGACATCTTGCGCCTCAGTCCGAACATGCTTTGTACTTCTCGTCCCATGGCCTATCCGACCCAAGAGTAGAGCACGCCTTCGCTCATTTCAATGCAACATGGCAGAAAGCTGTCGTGATCGCCGACCACTCAGATCATGTAAGATCTGTTGGTTGTGCAGCTGGCGGCGTTGCTATTCAATTCACCAACAAGGAGGCATACCAGTACGCCAAGAAGACTTGGCCATCTAACGACGATTTCATGCTTGTGCGTACAGAAAATGCTTGCTACCCTTGTGCATTCGGGCTGACATGCTGCAGGCAACATATAACTACGGGTGTGGCGAACCATATTGGCGAGCGTCGAGAACGAGCTCGGGATGGAATCTGTTCTCGGCGGAGGTAAGTCCTTCCACACTGCATGCATATCAGAAGACTGACCAAGTCCAGCGAGTATGACATGGGGAACTTGGAAACCAGACCCTTCGCAAAACCTCCACCCAAGAACAGAGAAACGCGCAGCAGATCGCTGCGGCGATGCGCCCCAACCCAGAATCGACGGCTTCCCTACCGTCGCATGTAACGACCCAAACTTCGATGAGACCCTCGATGCCTTGATCGGCTACTTAGACTGCGATGGAAAGAATTACTCGCAATGCTTCCAAGCCTTCGCGCCGGGTGCCACAAACTTCACGGACCCTGATCCGGACATGCCTGACTCACCTGATCTTACTAGACGACACTTCAAACGTCGGACGTTAGTGCTAAAGAATCATTTGGGGAAGCGCAACTTCTTCGAGGGTATCGGACAGACGATCAAGGGAGGCTTCGAGAAGTTTGGCGGTCTGCTTAGCGGGAACAAAGCTCTACAGGCGCAAGGCGACAAGAATGTTGTTGAGGGCAAAGAGAAGTTGAAAGTAGGAATATCTTACTGCTACCACACCTTACGATCACTGACTGCTTTGGCGTAGATCGTACCAAGGGTAAACCTAAACATCCCCATCGACGTCTCCGCCCCCAAGGACAAACTCGTGCAAGAACCCTGGCGAACTCGTTCTCCATTGCCAAGTCCGAAAGCGATGGGCCCGGTGGTGTTAAAGGCAAGCTGGAGGTATTCTGCGTCGATTGTCATGCTAAGGGCAAGATCGATCTTGGAGGATCGGCAGAATGGCATCTCACAGATGGTCTCAGGAAGCTCGAGGGTAATATCAAGGGCAACTTCGAGGCCCAAATTGCGCTTGGTATTGTCGCCGAATTGGAGAAAGAGGAGAAGTTTGAGCATGAATTGGCGAAGCTTACGCCGCCGGGGTTTTCGATTCCGAAGATCTTTGAGTATGTATTCTACCAGCTGAGGGTACTAAGGGCACGCTGACCACGAG
>JAABUL010001144.1_pt1 | contig 52280 bp, 58 predicted proteins | sample 5559151 | NCBI WGS metagenome assembly JAABUL01 (sample SAMN10711876, study PRJNA513368) | rock metagenome | isolation source: Antarctica rocks | place: Antarctica: Victoria Land, Pudding Butte sud
CGTTGCGTACCTTGAAGATGACCCGCTGCCCGCCGATGCCGACCAGAAAGCCGCGTAGGAAGATGATCGTGCCTGCCAGCAGCAGGACGACCATGACCAGCCCCAGCAGGAAGTTTGCCTGGCCCATCGGCCCGGCGTGCGGCGCGAATCGGTGCAGCAAATGATCCAGCACGGGGTAAAGCGGATTGTTCCGCCCGGCATGGTGGGCGGCGCCGTGCAGGATGATGCGGTCAATGACGTAGCCGGTGATGCTCGGCACTAGGGCGCCGATCGTATAGTTGGCGATGCCGAACAAGGTGGCGGAGATGAACAGCGGCAGGTAGGGCGTCAGGTAAGACAGGAAGCGAAGCATCGCCTGCCGCTCTTTGCGGCTGTCACGGACGGTCTCGTCCGCCTCCCGCATCCGCCGCTCGGCGAGCGAGTCACGCTTTTTGTTCTTACGGTTTGGCTTGCCCGCGTTTGATTTAAAGAACGGGATTTTTCCGACAGCGGCTTGCATGGATTGGTCTCCTCTATCCAAAGAGCGATTCGGGATATGACGTCTTCGGTCGCGAATGCCGGTCGCATTGCTAGAATTTGTATGACTATTGTGCCACATCTATACCCCGTAGTTCAACCTTTTATATAAAATTATTGGGAAAATTGTGAAAAAAAGTACGGAGATAGGAAAGAGAGCAGGCGCCCTGGAACAGGAATAAGCGGATGGAGTAAAGAACAGGAGACCTCCCGCCCGTTTTCCTTTCGCGCTCCGGTAGGGTATCATAGCGTCAGACACGATTAGGTTTCATCTTAGAAGGCAGGGAATGCGCCAATGGCAGTACTGGTCACGGGAGCCTCCGGGTTTATCGGGCGGCATGTATGCGCGGAGCTGGTCAAGGTCGGGCATCCGGTGCGCGGGCTGGTGCGCCAGGTGCCGGTCCGCAAGAACCGAGTCGAGGGCGTCGAATACATCCGGGGCGTGGATGTCGCCGACGCCTTGACGCTGACGCCGGAGATGTTCAAGGACGTGGACGCCATCATCCATCTGGTCGGCATCATCGCCGAAGTGAGGCGAAGGAAACAGACCTTTCAGCGCATTCATGTCGAGGGCACGCGCAACATCGTGGACGAGGCCAAGCGCGCGGGCTTCGACGGCCGCTTCGTTTATATGAGCGCTATCGGGTCTGCCCTGAACGCGCCCGCTGAGTACTCGCGCACCAAGTACCAGGCCGAGCGCATCGTGATCGGCAGTGAGTTCCCGTACACCATCTTCCGGCCCTCGCTGGTCATCGGCCCGGACGGGGAGTTCGTCGCGCAGATGAAGGACCTGATCCTGCACGGCGGGCTGCCTGTGAACGCCCCGTTCCCGTTCATCCCCGTCCCCGGTCCCGGCTTCAACCTGTTCCAGCCGATCTGGGTGGACGACCTGGTCCAGTGCGTCGCCAAGTCGCTGGTCATGGGCGAGACGATCAATCAGATTTACGAGATCGGCGGCGCGACCCAGCTCTCGTTCAATGAGCTGCTGAGAAGCTTCGCCAAGTCCCTGGGCAAGCCGAAAAAGCCGCTCTTTCATACCCCGATCCCTCTTCTATACGCGGCGGCGACCGTCATGGAAAAGATCCTCATCAAGCCGCCCGTCACGCGCGACCAGCTCAAGAATCTGGGGCGGGACAACATCACGACGAGTCAGGACATCAAAGAACTCTTTAAGGTCAATCCACAAGGATTCGACCAGATGCTGGCGAAGATCTACGGACAGCCCCACTAGGCTGGAATGAAGGCTTGGCATGAAAATTCTCATTGCCGATGATGACGCCGTCCCCCGACGGATGCTCCAGGCGACGCTGGAACGCTGGGACTATGAGGTCGTCGAGGCCCGCGACGGCGAGGAAGCCTGGGAGATCCTGCACGGCGAGGACGCGCCCAAGCTGGCGATCCTGGACTGGCTGATGCCGGGCCTGGATGGGCTGGAACTTTGCCGCCGGATCCGCGCCCTGGCTGACGCCCCGTACCGCTACCTCATCCTGCTGACGGGCCGGGACAGCAAGGCCGACGTGGTGGAAGGCATGGAGGCTGGGGCGGACGACTATCTGACCAAGCCGTTCCACCGGCATGAGCTGCAGGTGCGTCTGCGAGCGGGCCGGCGCATTCTGGACCTGCAATCCGCCCTCCTCCAGTCCCTGAGCGAAGTTCGGCGGGCCGAGGAGCAGGTGGCGCAGTCGCGTGCCCGCGAGGTCGAGACCGGTGCCAAGATCCAGCAGACCCTGCTGCTCGGCCACCCGCCGCCCGGCCCTGCCGGCGACTGCGTTTCCGCTCTCACCATCCCGTCGCAGCACATTGACGGCGACTTCTACGACTTCTTCGTCCACGGCGAGGACTGCCTGGACGTGATCGTGGGCGACGTCATGGGCAAAGGGGTCCCCGCCGCGCTGATGGGGGCGGCGATCAAGAGTTCCCTCCTGCGCGCCCTGAGCCAGCTTCAGTCCGCCGCGTCCGACCGGACGGTGCCCACGCCCGAGGAGATCGTGCGGGCCGTCCACGCCGAAGTGACCGGGCAGTTCATCCACCTGGAGCGCTTCGCGACGCTGTGCTACGCCCGCTTCAATCTGGCCGCGCGGCGCGTGGACTGGGTGGACTGCGGGCACACCAAGACCCTGCACTTCCACCGGCGCGCGGGCCGCTGCGAGGCTTTGGATGCGGGCGAGAACATGCCCCTGGGGTTTTCCGAGCGCGAAGTCTACACGCAGGTCTCGCATCCGTTCGATACCGGCGACCTGTTCCTGTTCTACTCGGACGGCGTGACCGAGGCCCAGGACGCGGAAGGTGTGCAGTTCGGGGCCGAGAGGCTGCGGGCACTGGTTGAGGCACACCCGGATCTGGGGCCGGAAGCGCTGGTCCAGACCATCCGCGACGCCGTGGTCGCTTTTTCCGGCTCGGAGCGCATGGCCGACGACCTGACCTGCGTCGCCGTCCGCATCGGCGACCCCTCAGTGACAGGGGCGCCCGATGTGCATGCGGTCTTTTCCGTCGTCAGCCAGCTAGAGCAGCTTGCCCCCATCCGGGACTTCGTGGAGGGCTTCTGCCAGTCCCTGACCCCGCCGCTGGCCTCGGAGCGGCTGACGGCGCTGATCCTGGCCGTCAACGAGGCCGCCGCCAATGTCATCCGCCATGCCTATGCCGGGCGGCCCGACGCCCCGTTCCAGGTTGTTGCCGACTCCGACGCCGCCCAGGTCCGCATTGGTCTGCACCACCAGGGCATAGACTTCGACCCCTCGACAGTTCCGCTCCCCAGCTTTGACGGCACGCGCGACGGCGGCTTCGGCGTCTACATGATCGCCGAGTGCGTGGACGACGTGCGTTACGCGCGAGACGCAGACGGCACGAGCCGCATCGAGCTGGTCAAGAACCGTTAATTTCGCCCCCCGGCCGCCAATTCTGGGGAGCAAGAGGGAATTGATCCGCTTTTATATTGATCTGCCTTTATCTGGTTCCCCCATTATTGGGGGCTAGGGGACTTCTTCAAGGAGAAACACTATGCAATTGACCACGGAAGACATCGGCGACGTTGCGTTGGTCTTGGTCCACGGCGATCACCTGGACGCCAGCGTTACCGACGAATTTAAACGGGACCTCGCGCCGCTGCTCGACGGCCACACCAAAGTCGTGCTGGACATGAGCGAGCTGCGCTTTGTGGACAGCGCCGGTATTGGGGCCATTCTGTCCTGCCTGCGCCGCCTGAGTGCGAAGGACGGCGACCTGAAGCTGTGCGGCGTTACCAAGCCCGTCCGCGCTTCCTTCGAGATCGCCCGGATGCACCGCATCATAGACATCCTCGATACCCGTGAGGAAGCCCTGGCCGCGTTTGCGGAAGAATAGGGACTGGACAGGGGTAAGATGTCGCACCCGCGAACCCTTTTATCGCGCGTCCCCGTTTCATCAGCGTCTTACTATAGGGGGTGTCTGATGCGAGGCAGTGGCAATCGTCCAACAAGTCGGGCCGGATTCACGCTGATTGAGCTGCTCGTCGTGATCGCCGTCGTGGCGACCCTCGCCGCCCTCCTGTTCCCTGTGTTCGCCGGGGTGCGGGAGCGGGGCCGGCGAACGGTCTGTCAAAGCAACCTGAAGCAGATCGCGCTGGCGATGCAGCAATACGTCCAGGACAACAATGGGACTTATCCACCGCTGCCACATACCTGGTCGAATGCAGCCTACTCGTACACTAAGAGCGTTCAAGTGTTCCGCTGCCCGGACCATTCTGATGAGATTAGCGGCGACGAGTTGATCCTTGACCCGCTCAGTGTTTCCGGTGTTTTTCCGGTGGACTACACCTACGATTTGCAGTGGCTGAACACGTTTCTGCCGCCATACCCGACGAAGACTATCCAGGGCGCTCGTGAGTCCATGCTGGCAACCCCTGCCAGCATCTGGCTCAATCAAGATTCGGTTTGGATCACCCCGGATGGCGCTTGGCATGAGGGGCGCGCAGGTGCCAAGACTTCCTGTGGCCGGTCAAGCGGCGGAAGTACCATTCATTCCGGGGCCGGAAACTACTCCTACATAGATGGTCATGTCAAGTGGCTGACGCCGGAAGATGCGGGGGAAGTCGAGTGTGCCAATGGTCCGCTGCCTGCCCCGTTCAAGGATTAGTCAGAGGGTCACGGCAAGTGCGTCAATGCGGCCATGGCCGCGTAGTAGCCGCACATGCCGTGGACGCCGCCGCCGGGCGGGGTGGACGATGAGCAGAGATAAAGGCCGGGGATGGTCGTGGACCAGGGAGTCCAGCGGGCGAGGGGCCGGGTGAACAACTGCCGCCAGTCCTGGACCCCGCCGTTGATGTCCCCGCCGATGTAGTTGGCATTGTACCGCTCCATCGCCTGCGGGCTGATGACGTGTCGAGCCAGTATCCGATCCCGGAAGCCCGGCGCGAACCGCTCGATCTGCGCCTCGATCCGCTCGGCCATGTCTACGGAGCAGCCGTTCGGGACGTGGCAGTACCCCCAGACCGTGTGCTTGCCGTCGGGGGCGCGCGTCGGGTCGAACAAACTCTGCTGGGCCAGCAGCACATACGGCTTGTCCGCGACTTCGCCGCGCGCCGCTGCCCGCTCAGAACGGCTGATCTCGGCCCGCGTCCCGCCGAGGTGGACCGTCCCCGCCTGCGCGACTTCGGGATGCTTCCAGGGGACCGGCCCGTCCAGCGCCCAGTCCAGCTTGAACGCGCCCATGCCGTAGCGATAGCGACTCAGGCGCGACTTGTAGCCGCCGGGCAGCCGGTCCCCGGCGATCTGGAGGAGCTGCCGGGGCGTGATGTCGGCAAAAATGATGCGCGACGGCGGCAGGTCGTCCAGCGACTTTACCTCCTGCCCTGTCACGACCTCCCCGCCCAGGCTCTTTAAGTGTGCGACCAGCGCGTCCGTGATTCGCTGCGAGCCGCCGTGCGGCAGCGGCCAGCCGACCGCATGACCGGCGATGCCCAGCGCCATCCCAAACGCCGCGCTCGGCGACTGCTCCAGCGGCAGCATGGCATGAGCCGCCATGCCGGAAAAGAACCCGCGCGCCCGGCCCCCCTGAAACGCTGCCTCGGTTAAGGCTTGCGACGACAGCATGGCCTTCAGGCCGAACCGTGCCAATCCAAACGGGTAACGCGCCAAGCGCCACGGCTCGCGCAGCGCCTGCGAGGTCCGGTCCCAATCCGGCACCAGCGGCCCCATCAGGCGACGGTAATTGTCCGCATCGGCTCCCAGCGTTTGGGCCGTTTCTTCGACTGACTGGTACAAGAGGGTGGGCGGCCCGTCGTCAAATGGGTGCGCCAGGGCCGCGCGGGGCTGTATCCATTCCAGCCCATACTGTTCGAGCGGCAGCGTCCGAAAGAACGGCGAGCCGTAGCCGAGCGGGTGGATGGCCGAGCAGACATCGTGCGTGAAGCCCGGCAGCGTCAGCGCCGCCGACCGGCAGCCCCCGCCGGGCGTGTCCCCGGCTTCCAGCACGAGGACAGAATGGCCCGCCTGGGCGAACCGGATCGCCGCCGCCAGTCCGTTCGGTCCCGCGCCGATCACCACAGCTTCATAACGATTTGTTTTGCTCAGGAGTGAGTTCTCAGTCTTAGCCGGGTGGCGGCAGCCGCCGCTCGAACTTCAGCAACTCGTTTTGCAGGCGTAGCGCCATGTTTTCCCGCTCATGCGCTTCATCGTTGCGGTTGCCGCGCACTTCGTAGATCAAGTGCTGGACAACTGCTGTTAGTTCCTTGACTTCTCGTTGCAGTTCCTTGATGTCGGCTGTGTTCTTGTCGGTCTGTTCCTTAAGAAGCATCAGCTTCTTGAGGCTGTCATAGAGTTGCTGCCACATGACGTTAAGTTACCTGCATTTGAGCCAACATAACCCGCGTTTCTGCCTGAAGCTGGTCCGTTTCCGACTGATTGCGCTTGATCCGTTCATCAATTACATCCATCTGAGCGAATAGCTCGGCGATGGCGGCTTTGTAGTCTGTCACTTCCCCCTCGCTCGCCTCCGGCTTGGCATCCGCCGTCATTGTCTTTTCCATTTTGGCCTCCGTAGTATCATTGTAGCACATTAGGCTCGGGAGGCATTATTTCCTTTTGCGGTGCGATCGCCCTGTGCATCACTGCCTAAACTGTTCCAGCCTGACAGTTTCGCTCTCATCTGCGGCTCCGGCCTTCGCCCCACAAGCAGTTCATGGAAGCTGCCGTTGCGGAGGCAGACCAGCGACGGCGTAGTCATTATGTGCCATTCCCTCGCAAGCGGCCAGTTCTGCTCCTGGTCAAGATCCATCGCGTAGAAGCGCAAGTTCGTATAATCCTCACGGGCTTCTCGCAGCCATGTGTCAAGGCTGCGGCTGGTCGGGTCCCAGATCGCCCAGAGTAGGATCACGGCAGCGGGATCGCTTTCAGCCGCTTGACGGAAACTCTCCGCGTTAATGGCGGGCAAAGATGGGAACCACGGTGACATACAGGCAGCCTCACGGGGACAAGTACCACATCCTCGACGGGCATTCCTGCGTCATTGTTGCGTCCATCTTGGAGTCGCTTGCCCGGATTAAGTCCTGTATGGAACCGGGTAAAACTGCCAGCAAAGCAACCAAGAAAGGCGGCACGGCATGAAGGTACGCTGGAGTCGGGACAGCCTGCGCCTGCGTGTGACGCCCACGGAGCTGGCGGCCATTCTAGGCGGCGAAGCGGTAGGGGAGGCGCTTTGCCTGCCCGGCGGCGCGGCCTGGCGCGTGAGTGTCCGCTGCGGGGCGCAGACGGCGCTTGTCTCGGAGGAGAACACCGCACACGTCGTTCTGTCGGCGGCGGACCGGGAGCGCTTGGCCGCGCCGGACGCCGAAGGTGTTTATTTCCAGACGCCCGACGGCCTGCGTTACTATGTCGAAAAAGACTTCCCCTGTGCCCACCCGCGCGCCGCTGAAGCCTGGGAGCCGGCGACGGAAACATTCGCCGCCCCGCGCGGGTTCGAGGGGCGTAAAGAGGATCATAAACGAGAGACGGAGACTGAACATGGCGACTGACTTGGTCCGCTGGGGAAACGTACCGAACAACGGCAACGCGCAGGATGAGGAAGGGGATGAGTGGGACCGGCCGCCGACTGACCCTCGTCCCAACTCCCGCTCCGGTCCAGTTCACGACAACAAGAGCGAAGGGGGCGCGCGCCGAGCGGACCAGGATGCTTCCCATGCCGAAGCGCGAGGCGACCAGTCGTTTGCGAAGACGCGGGAGGGGGACGCCGCCGACCTGCGCCAGAGCCGCTGGGACTGGGGCGACCTGCGGACCTGGACCTGGATCGCCGCCATGTGCCTCGGCTTCCTGCTCGTCGGCGCGTTCGTCTATTTTATGCCCCAGGGCCGCCACAACCAGACCGATCTGCCCGCCCCCACACCCACGGCACGCTTTTACTAGATTTTATAACTGATGTGACGCACGGCCTTTGGCCGTGACGGTTAAATAAAAGCCTTCCAAAAGTCAAGGTCGAAGGGCAGTTCGGATTGGGCGCGGAGGGCACTAAGATAATCGGCGGCCTGGGAGGGATTCAACGGGCGGGAGGTGGGCGCGAAGTCGTCGCCGACGAGGACGATCTGGGCGGAGGGGAGGTCGCCCCGGCGGTTGACCCGGCCCGCGCGGCGGATCAGGTTTTCGGGCGGGCAGAGCGTGGACAGCAGGACCGTGGCGTCCAGGTCGCTCGACTCCAAGGCGTCGCCCGTCGTCAGCAGCAGGTAGCCCTCGCCCTCCTTTTCGAGTTCGCGGAGCTGGGCGTAGGTGCGGCGGCGGACTTCGGCGGGCTGGCCGGGGTGGTAGACGTAGACGGAGTGGGGGTAAGCGGGGGCAAGGCGACCGTACAAGGCTTCGGCGGCGGCGCCCGTTTCGGTCACACCGAAGACGCGCGAGTTCTGGAAGTAGGCGCGGCGGATCTCGGCCTCGATCAGCGCGAGCGGGTCCGAACTGGGCTTATAAGACAGGGTACGGGCGGGCAGGGGGCGGCTGTCCCCGCCGGGCAGAACGTCCAGGAAGCCGAGTTCTTCGACGAAAGTGGGCGGCATGGTGCTGGTCGCCACCAGGACGTCCAGGTCCTGCGCGAACAGGAACTCGACCAGCCGGTGGAAGCGGGAAAAGGCATCGCCGTAGCCGTGCGCCTCATCGAAAAAGAACAGGTCGCGGCGCGGCTGCTCCTCCTGGGGGCCAGGCAGGGCGGCGGGCAGGGCGTGGACGCCGCCGCTGCCGAAGAACAATTCGCGGAAGCGCGAGAACGTGGTCAGAATCAGGTCCACATCAGCTTCCAGAGGGTTAGTGACGACGTGCGGGTCCTCGGTGCCGTCGGGAAAGAAGCGCCGGCATTCGTTACTCTGGTTGTCTTTGCCTTCGGTGTCGTCTTCGGCCAGATCGAGGCACAGCGTCCGGGGCGTCTCGTCGGCCTGGACGAACGCCTTCAAGTAGGGGACCAGCCGGTACAGGTAATCGTCCAGCGGCGAGCCGTCCGGCCCGATCAGGAACAGGCGGCGCGGGGCGCCGCCGCGATGCAGGCCCAGGGCCGGGATGACGACCGCCTCGACCTTGCCCGCCCCGATGGGGGCGGCCAGAAGCTCGCCCAGATCGCCCTCCGGGTCGGACAATTGCCGGTAGAGGCTGGCCTGCCACGGGTAAGCTTGCGAGAGCGTCCCGTCACTTGTCAGCCGGTAGGCCGCCGCCGCTACCCCGTCTCCGCCCGATTCCACCCCATCTGCTTCCAATGCCGAAGAAACCATCTTTGTTATCCTTGTGTTATTATATCATGAGTTGGCTTCATAGCGGGCGGTCTTGCACCTCCCCCACAAAAAAGCTGTGGTATAATCAACCCTAATCTGCTTTACAGGAAATTTATCGTTTATGATCACTGTCCAGGATGTGTCCAAGTCTTACGGAACGCGCACCCTTTTCGACCAGGTTTCCGTCAAATTCACGCCCGGCAACCGCTACGGCCTGACCGGCCCCAACGGCGCGGGCAAGTCCACGTTTATGAAGATTCTGACCGGCGAGATCGAGCCGACTAATCGGGGGACGATCAGCCGCCCGCGCAAGGTCGGCGTTTTAAGCCAGAACCAGAACGCCTTTGACGCCGAGCGGATCATTGACACCGTCATGATGGGCAACCCCACGCTTTGGAACGCTCTGAAGGAGCGCAATGCGCTCTGCGAGGCCGAAGAGTTCACCGACGCCATGATGGAGCGGCTGGGCGAATTGGAAACGCAGATCGCCGACGACAACGGCTACGAGGCCGAGATGGAGGCGGCGGAGATGCTGCGGGGCATCGGCATCCCTGACGACAAGCACCAGGAGCTTATGGCGACCCTGCCCAACGACTACAAGTTCCGCGTGCTGCTGGCCCAGGCCCTGTTCGGCGGGTCGGACGCCCTGCTGCTGGACGAGCCGACCAACTACATGGACCTGGAAACGATCCATTGGCTGGAAGAGTTTCTGCTGGACTACAAGGGGACGCTGATCGTTATCTCGCACGACCGGCACTTTTTGAACGCCGTTTGCACCCACATCGCCGACATTGACTACGACACCATCATCAACTACCCCGGCTCGTATGACGACATGGTGGAGCACAAGATGCAGGCGCGGCAGCGGGTCGAGAACGAGAACAAGGACAAGGGCAAGAAGATCGCCCAGCTGCAGGAATTCGTCAACCGCTTCGCGGCGGGCCAGCGCTCGTCGCAGGTGCAGTCGCGCCGCAAGGAGATGGCCCGGCTCGCGCCGACCGATTTGAAGAAGTCCAACATCCAGCGCCCCTACATCCGCTTCGACCAGAAGAAGCCGTCGGGCCGGGAGGTTGTCACTGTCGCGGGCCTGTCCAAGTCGTTTGACGGCCAGCAGGTATTGAAGGGCATCAGTTTTGAGGTCTCGCGCGGCGAGAAAGTGGCGATCATCGGCCCGAACGGGGTGGGCAAGACGACCCTGATCCGCTGCCTGGTCGGCGACCTCCCCCCCGACGCCGGGACGGTGAAATGGGGCACAGGCATGACCTGGGGCTACTATCCGCAGGACTACCGCAGCGGCATCCCGACCGGCCTCCCCGCTTTGGACTGGATCACGGGTTTCGACGAGGAGAACCAGGGCCAGCAGTTCGTGCGCGGGCTGCTCGGCCAGATGCTGTTCAAGGGCGACGAAAGCCTGAAGCCGACCGAGGCGCTGTCCGGCGGCGAGGCGGCCCGGTTGCTGATGGCGAAGCTGATGCTGGAAAAAAGCCCAGTTTTGATCTTCGACGAGCCGACCAACCACCTGGACCTGGAAGCAGTCTCGGCCCTGGCCGAAGGGCTGTCGCAGTTTGCGGGGACGGCCTTTGTCGTCTCGCACGACCGGGATTTGATTTCGGAAATGGCGACGCGCATCCTGTCCTTCACGCCGGACGGGCTGCTGGACTTCCGGGGGACCTACGACGAGTACCTGGAAGCGCACCCGCTGCCGGAGCGCACCAAGAAGGGCGGCTGGTAGCGGTAATCCCGGCCCTGAAGGGCCGGGCTACTCAAATTGGAAGTCGCTCCGCGACTGAGGAAAACGTAAGGTAGGGGCGCGATTCACCGCGCCCTCTTTAGTCGCGGAGCGACTTTCATTTACCAGTAGACCAGCGACTTTCAGTGCCGGTTCCTGCTCTCCGTTTCCCATGACAAGCCGCCTCTACCACGTCACGCCGCTGCATTACCTGCCGCACATCCTGCAAAGCGGCGCGCTGTATGCCAAAAGCGTCCTCGCCGGGCGCGGCATCGCGCCCCGGCGCACGGCGGCGCGGCGCGACAGGATGCTGGGTTTGGCCGACTGGGTGCATCTGTCGCTGACTTCGGACACGCCGCTGCTGCGGGACAAGCTAAAATCGGGCTACCCGCACGCGCTGCTGGTCTTTGAGCGCGAGGCCGTCTTGACGCTGCCCCAGGTCGCTCTCTTGCCCTGCAATACCAAAGCCTGGCGCTCCCGCGCCGCCTGCCAGCCCGTAGTGGATGAAGCGGAAAAGGCCGCTCTGCTGCGCCGTCACGCGGACACGGGCCGCTTCCCCAGCCTGGAAGTGCTGATCCATTACGGCCTCGACCTGACGCATCTCGTGCAGGTAGCATTTGTAACGGACGAGGAGTGTGCGTGGGTGGCTGATCTGCTCCACACGCTGGCTCTGCCGTCTCCCGCGCCACTGGTCGTAGTCCCACAACTGTTCCCAAGCGTTGAAGGCTACGCGGCAACGACAGGCAAGCAGATTACTGCCTACTTTGATGCCTGCCGCGCGTCCGGCGCGCTCCTGACGCCGCCTGCAATTCCGTTTGATTAGCTGACGTTACGCCAGGGCCGCAGAAACCGTGGGACTGAAGTCCTACGCTGTGGGGCGCGGACGCCGATTGTCCACCTGCGTGGACAAAGATAAAAAAGAGGGGCAGGCCATTGTGTCTCCCCGCAGGGGGAGACTAGGCGCTTCGCCCCACAGCGTAGGACTTCAGTCCCACGGCTCTGTATGCCATGGCCTCACAGTTCTGCGTGACATCAGTGATCAACATGATCCCAACCCTTTGGCGGCACATCATGGAAGTCGGCGGGCATTACGGCGTGAACCCCGTGCTTTTCGCCGTGCTGTACCTGGCCCATCACCCCCTATTCTGGGGGACGATGGCCTGGCTGGCGGCGCGCGTCCGCCACAAGAAGCCGACGGCGGCGGTAATCGTGCTGGGCGTCTTCTTCTGGTTCCTCCCTTACACCTACGTCTTCGTCTTTGGGCGCGGCCTACCCTGGTGGGTCTACGCGCTGGCCGCCGCCGTCATCGCAGTCGGCGGCACGCATGCCGTCAGGGAAATCCGGCGGCGTCTCGCCGTCGGCGCTAAAGCGTGAGGCTGACCATCACGAACGGGCGCGGCTTGACGCGGCCGTGCAGCAGGGGGAACTCGACCCCGACGGAGGAGATCAGGCCGATTCGTGCCGACGCCGCCAGCGACAGCCCGTGCAGCGTCACCTGGCCGTCTATCGTGTAGCGCCCCGGCCCGTCGAAGTTGAGGATCGGGGAGGCGATGACGGGGCTGACCCCTTCGTGGCCGCCGAGCAACAGGCCCAGCTTGATCGTCCGCGCCGGCAGGCCGTCGGGGCGGTGGAAGCCCGCCGTCTCGCCGAAGAAGCGGGCGCGCAGGAACTGCTTTCCGAGGCGGGCCGCCGCATCCGCCGCCGAAGCGGCCCCATAGTGGCCCGTGTTCAGCCAGACGATCTTCGTGCCGCCGAAGTCTCTGGCGAGTGCTTTGGCCCCATCCGGCAGGACGACCAGGTCGTAGCGGCCGTTGATCATCAGCACGTCTTCGGGGTTGAAATGCCGCTTCGGGAGCCAGTTCGCGGCATCTATGGGGGCCATCGCCGCCTGGTAAGTCTCGTAGGTGTAGCCGCTGCGCTTGATCTCGTCCCGGTAGCGGCGCGTTACCAATCCATCCCAGAAGCCTTTGGCGAAATCCGCCCCGCCGACAATCGTGATCGCGACTTTAATGCGCGGGTCCACACCCGCCGTCAGCCCGCTCAGTATCCCGCCCAGGCTGATGCCGGCGATGCCCAGCCGGTTCGGGTCAACGTCCGGCCGCCGCGCCAGATAGTCCAGCCCGCGGCGCGAGTCCAGCACGGCCTGCCGGAGCGCGCTGACCATGTGGGGTACGTTTCCCGACAGAATCTCCGTGTCGTCCCGGCCCGCGTACTGAGGACCACGCGGCTTGCGGTTCAGGCTGTACGGCTCAACGACAACGAGCGCGGCTACGCCGGCGCTGACGGCGGCGCGCGCCAGCTTGAACGCGCCCACGGTCGAGCCGGCGTTCCACTCGTGCAGGACCACCATGGCGGGGTGCGGCCCCGGCCCCGGCGGCTGAAAGAAATAAGCCGTGACGGTGTTGTTGACGGGGAAGGGTGAGACGACCGGGCTGGGGTAGGTCATCCGGGAGATTTGAATGCCGTCTTGAACCCCGAACGGCTTTTCGGTCACGGGGAACGGCGCTTTGCCGTCGTAGTCATAGAACGCCGGGTCCCCAGCGGGCGGCAGGGAAGTCGTCGGGGGCGCGTCGGCATTTGCGACGCGCAGCAGGAGCAGCAGGCAGAAGACGGCCAGCACCGTCCCTGTCCGTAACCAACGGGTGTTGCCAATGTTTCTAATGGGGATGCCTCATTCTCTCGCGGCGGGTCATGTTGTCCCCGTCCGCATTTGTGGGTACTTCCAAGTGAGTACGCTTTCAGAGAGGATTTACCCAAAATGGCGGATCATGCCCAGCATCAGGACGAGGTGAAGAAGATCGCCGCGCTGATCAAGGAGATAGACTTCGGAATGCTGACGACCGTGGACGCGGAGGGCCGCCTGAACTCGCGCCCCATGTCCGCGAACAAGAAGGTGGAGTTCGACGGCGACGTCTGGTTCTTCACCTACGGCGAGTCGCCCAAAGTCCACGAAATCGAGACCAAACCCTATGTCAACGTCGCGTTCGCCGACCCCAAGACGCAGACCTACGTTTCCCTGTCGGGCCGGGCCGAATTGGTCCGAGACAAGGCCAAGATCGAGGAGCTGTGGGAGCCGGCCCTGAAAGCCTGGTTCCCCCAGGGCGTGGACGAGCCGGACATCGCCCTGCTGAAGATCAACGCCGACCAGGCCGAGTACTGGGACGCCCCTTCCAGCCCCCTCGCCCACATGATCAGCCTCGCCAAAGTCGCCGTCACGGGCCAGCCCGCCCAGCCCGGCGAAAACGAGAAAGTCTCCCTCTAGGCCGCCGTGACGTATCCGTAGGGGCAGGCCACCGTGCCTGCCCTGCTCTCTTCCCGTGCCTGCTCCTCCTCTTGGCGTTCACCCCTCTTGCTTTCCTGCCTGCCCCCATTGTATAATGCCGCTGAGGAGACCACGGAATGGCACTGCCCCCACAGTTCATCATCATCGGTGGCGGAAACGGCTCCGGCAAATCCACCAGCGCCGTCCTCGCGCTGCCCGGCGAAATCCCGTACATCAACGCGGACGAGATCGCCAAAGGCTTGCCGGAAGTCGAAGGCGAGAACAAAGACGTCCGCGCCAGCCGTATACTCATCAGCGCGATGGACGAGCATGAGGCGCGGCGGGAAGATTTTGCTATCGAAACGACCCTCGCTAGCCGTTCGTTCGCGCCCCGCGTCCGGCGGTTACAGGAAGCGGGCTATGAGTTTCAACTGCTGTTCTTCTGGCTGAAAAGCCCGGAGTTGAACATCCAGCGTGTTTCCGAGCGCGTGCAGCGGGGCGGCCATCACATTCCTGAAGACGTGATTCGCCGACGCTATGTGGCCGGGCTGAAGAACTTCTTCAGCCTCTATATGCCCCTGGCCGATGACTGGCGCGCGTATGACAATACGGAGAAGGGGAAAGCTCTGCTGGTCGCCGAGCGGCGACCGGGACAGCCCGAAATCGTTCACAGGCCGGAAACTTGGCAGCAAATGAAAGGGATCGCCGACAATGGATAGCACACTCACCCAAGCGCCTGATGTGCCACTGGACGCGGATAAGCTGGCGGCGCGCGCGGAACTGATACGCCGCTTCTCCGACACGGACCTGCTGACGAGTTTGATTCAGCAGGCGGGGCGCGAGGCCGTTCTTGACCATAAACGCAACGGCGTCTCCGTCTCCACCTGGCGAGACGGCAAAGTCGTCATCATCCTGCCGGAAGACATTGAGGTGCCAGAAGAGTGAAGGCGTGTTCGCCGCATTCTTCCATAGATCAACTTCAGATGTAGTACGTCCCAGCAATCAAGCGCTCAGGTAAGTCCGCCTCATCGGGGCGAGTTGACGACACCACTAAGTAATTGTGCATAAGCAATCCGGTATTTTCTTCAGCCCCGGAGGGGCTTCGTACTCTCGTAGCTCGGCCTTTCAAGGCCAGGGAAATAACGTAAAACATATGCACGACACCATTAGGAGGTGCAAAATGAGGAACCGTACCTGTTCTGTCATGGGACGACGCAGTTCGGCTTTCACGCTGATCGAACTCCTCGTCGTGATTGCCGTCATTGCGGTCTTGGCCGCCGTTCTCACTCCCGTCTTTCTCGCAGTGCGCGCACGGGCGCAGAACACAGCCTGCCTGAGCAACCTGCGTCAACTCCACCTCGCCGTCAGCCAATACGCTTCGGACCATGATGGCCTGCTGCCTCCTTACGGCACGGATTTTGGGAGTGGCTTCGGCAGCACATCCCCAAGAATGGAAGAACGGAACGTGGATTATGCCGCGCAACTGACGGCGGTTCTCGATCCCTACATCAAAGAGCCGACCGTCTGGTTCTGTCCGAGTGATGGGTTCGCGCGCACCGCTTCAAAAGAAGGCGACGTGAACCATCTGTACACCAGCTATAAGACCGGAGTGGATTGGTACGCACTGGCTGACAAGCCCCTTCCGGTCCTGGGCCACGCCCCCATGGATTATTCCAACTTAGGCCCGTGGCAACACAGGGGCGACCGCCCGCTCTTCACGGATGATCTTTGGGGCTGCATAACGCCCCCCGGCCCTTTAGGATCACCGGAAGTTCCGCCGGCCTACTCGCACAAAGGGCGCTATAACACGATCATGTTTGACGGCCATGTGGTGAGCTTCAGCCGGGACCATGAACCCTGCTTTAGCTTCCCCTAATGGCGCGCGCCGAAGCCTCTGCCGACGCCGACAACGCCGTTGAGGGTTGGTATACGGAGGAGGCTAACACTGATCAGGAAGATAGATGTGAGGCCAGGCGGCTGGGAATAAGGCGCGCAGGAGTTGTCGCGCCGGCCCTTCCCTGGCGACACCCTCGCGGTCCAGAACATCATCCGGCGTCGTCGTGCCAAACACGAGGCGGGTGAGGCCAGCTTGGGACAATTCCACCACAACCTCTTGTGTCCTCCCGGCAGCGCCGCGCGGATTGAGCGGGAGGGAGGCCTCACCGATTTCCGTGCGGAGGCGGAGGCTGCCGGAGAAGCCGAGGGACGACGCCGCAAGACGCCGCGCTAGTTCCGGGGCCAGTGCCGCCAGAAGACGTTCAAGGTGGATGACCCGCGCCATGAAGCCGCCGTTGGGCTGATACCGCTGCGTGGAAAACGCCTGCTGACGGGTCAAGGCGGCGGCGACCGGCCCGACCGGAGGCTGTGGGAAACGCACCAGATAAACCGGCTCGCTTCGAAGTACCGCTTCCTCCTCCGCCCAGGCGCGGCAGGCGGCCAGGACCGCGTCCGCCGCCGGTCCGTCCGCCGCCATGACTTCGCCGATGGTGAAAGAATTAGGATCGCCGCCCCGCTCAAAGGACCGGACCGCCCAGCAGTCCCGCCCCAGCCATGCATAAGCGACCACCTGGCCCTGGGTATCTTCGACGACCCGGCATTCCTCCGCTTGCAAAGACGCCTTCAACTTGGCCCAGACGAAACCTTCCGGCGGTCGCACGGCTGCGCCCACCGCGTCGCCCGTATTGGCGGAGTAGAGGAATTGGAGAGCCGGCAAGTCCTGTTCGGTGCAGGCGCGGACACGGAACCCCACCGGCGGCGTCACGGCGGCGTTGGCCTCCGTGCCCATCGAGAGCACATGAATGGGGCCGGCGGACACATAGCCGAAGCGATGGTAGAAGTCCCGGATGCCGTGCAGAAACGAGAGACCGGCGTCCCCCTGCGTCATGTGGGCCAGCGCGGCGTCCATCACCTGACGGGCGCAGCCCTGACGGCGGCAGTCCTCTTCCGTCCCCAACCCGGCGATGCCATCCGCCCGCACACGGGCGCTGCCGAAACACAGCGTCAGGGGAACGATCCCATCCAGGTGGCTGACGGAGCGGCCTCCGCGCATGAGGTCAAGGCGTGTGCTGCCTCCAAAATAATCGGTCGGCTGTACTTTGATGGTCATGCAGACGTTATCGCCTGAGGAACCGCTCCTGCTCAATCGGAGCAGTCGCCCCGCTTCACGCCCCTTCAGCCCCGTACTGCCCCGGCGGGCGCTGGCGGTGCCAGTCGGTGAGCTTCTGGTAGGCGATGCCGAGCGACAGCAGCGTGGTTTCGTCGTAGGCCGTGCCAACGAACTGGAGGCCGAGCGGCAGATGTCCCGGCCCGAAGCCCATCGGGACGCACAGGGCGGGCAGGCCGCAGAGGTTGCCCATGCCGCCCAGCCCCTGGTCGCTGCCGGCGAAGTAGTCGTCCAGCGACTCGGAGAGCGGCGGGGCGACTTGCAGCATTCCCGGAGCGACCAGGACGTCGTAGCGGGTGAAGAAGTCCGCCATCGCCCGCTGGGCGGCGGTGCGGATTCGCAGGCTGCGGACGTAGTCCACGCCGGGGATGACCAGCCCGGCCAGCAGGCCCCCCTGCTGCTCCTCATCCACCAGTTTTGCCAGACGCGCCTTGTCCCGGATGACGGTCTCAAAGGCCGCCGAACCCTCCACGCTGATGATCGTCCCCGCCGCCTCGCCCATCGGGATGGGGGGCAGGGTGACATCCGACAAAACAGCCCCCAGGCCAGTGAGGATGCCCAGGGCGCCCTCGAAGGCGGTCTCGGTCTGCGGCTGTGCGTGGTGGTTCTTGTCGTCCTTGCGGTAGTCGGGCCGGACGACGCCCAGACGCATCCCTTTGATGGCGCGCAGCTTGCCCCGCCGGAACTTGCTGTCGTCTGAGGTTGTCGGGTCGCGCCCATCCTGGCCGGCAATGGCTTCCAGAATCGTTCCGCAGTCCTCGGCGGAGCGGGCCATCGGGCCGAGCTTGTCCATTGTGTAGGATAGGGCCATCGCCCCGTGGCGGCTGACGCGGCCAAAAGTCGGGCGCAGGCCGGACACGCCGCAGAACGACGACGGGCAGACGATGCTGCCCCAGGTTTCGGAGCCGATGGAAAACCCGACCAGCCCCGCCGCCGTCGCCGCACCCGGACCCGAAGACGAGCCGCCCGCCCAGTGGTCCGTGTTCCACGGCGTCCGTCCCGCGCCCGTGGACGAAGCATTCCCGTAGCGGTAGCCGCCACCGCCCGCCAGCTCCACCATCGAGAGCTTCCCGATCAGGACCGCCCCCGCCGCGCGCAGGCGCTCCACGGCAGCCGCGTCATAGTCAAAGACCTGGCCCTTGTGGGCGGGGCTGCCCCATTCGGTCGGGTCACTCACCGTCGCCAGCAGGTCCTTGACGCCGAAGGGGATGCCGTGCAGCGGTCCGCGCGGCTTGCCTGCCTGTCGCTCCCGGTCCGCCTGGGCGGCCTGAACGAGCGCCTGCGGGCGCGTCAGATGCGCCAGCGCGCCCAGTTTCGGCCCCAGCGTTTCCAGGCGGTTCAGGTAAAGCATCGTCAGGTCCACGGAGGAGACCTGTTTTTTGCGGAGGGCGACGCCCAATTCCGTCACCGTGCTGAACAGCAGTTCCGAGTCGCTCATTTGACGCGCTCCTTTCGCAGCGGCGCGTCGGCAGCGAACGCCGGGCCGATCTCGTCGGGCAGGGCATAAGTGCGCGCTTTGGCAAACGCGCCGGGATAGTCTTTGAGCTGCAGCGCGACTTCTTTCGCCTGCGCGTCGGACAGCGCGTAGCCGGCGTTGATCGGCACGAGCTGAGTCAAAAGGTCGCCTTCATTCATGGGCTTGACATCTATGGGCGCTGTCGGGAGCGGCGGGGGTGCGGCAGGCAGCGGGTCCACCACCTGTGCCTGCGCGGAAGAAATCAGGGCGGGCGTGAGTAGCGCGCCCGCCGCCCCGGCCAGCGCCCGCCGCGCCAGCTCGCGGCGCGTCAATGTTTGCTTGGACATACAAATCAGTTCGGCGTCTGCGGGGCGAAATCCTGCTGTGGTTTTGGTTAATCAGGCAGGCGGGGGAGGCTGATGAGTCAGACGCGCCAGCTCGTCACCGAGTTTCCGTGTGATGGCCTCGATCGCCTTGCCGCGCGGCATCTCGGTGAAATCTTTGGGATGGATGGGCGGTCCGTAAGTGACGACGACCGGGCGGAGGGACCAGCGGGGGACGAGCTTGCCGTAGGGCAGGATGCCGTTGACGTTCTCCAGCCCGATGGGCATGATCGGCGTGCCCGTTCGCAGGGCGACCAGGGCCGCGCCCGGCTGGAGGCGCTGCAAGCGGCCGTCCTCCGAAGCGCGGCCTTCCGGGAACAGCAGGACCGCTTCGCCGCCTTTCAAGACCTCTTCGATACGTCGCAGGGCCGCCCGGTCCGGCGTGTCCCGATGGATTTGGATCCCCTGCAACTGGGCGAAGTACGGCCCCAGAACCGGGATTTGGAACAGCTCCCGCTTGCCCACCATCCAGCAGCGGCGCGGCGCAGTCACAAAGATGGCGGTCGGGTCGGCGTCGCTGATGTGGTTCGGGCAGTACAAAACGCCGCCCCGGCGCGGGACGTTTTCCTCGCCGCTCGACCGCAGGCGGCCCAGGACGCGCAGGAGCAGACGCAGGAGGGCGAACAGAAAAGGATAGCTGAGGAAGTAGATCATGCGGCAATCTCCCCTATCCCGATCTCCTCCAGGCGGGCCGCCACCTCGCCCGCCGCCTCCCGCTCGCGCAGCAGGGATAGGGCCGCGAAGGCCAGCCCCAGGCAGACGGCGCAGACGGCGAAAATGACACGGTAGCCGCTGTGGTTAATAAGGGCGCCTGTCAGCACCACCGTGCCCGGCCCGGCAATGGAAGATGCCGCCGTTTGTAGGCCGACGTAGAAGCCGATCTCTTTGGGAGGCACGATCCGGGTCAGCAGCGGGTACGCCGAGGCATTCTGCGCGCCAATGCCCAGCCCCGCCAGGCCAAGCACCACGGCGACCTGCGGCAGCGTCGTCACCCATAAAGCGTTTGCGGCGGCGACCACGATCAGCGCGAGGCTAAACAGCAGCAGGCGCTTTGGACCGAAGCGGTTGACCACCGGACCAAACAGGAGGCTGCCGACACCCGTGCAGACCAGCAGCAGGACCGACATCAGCAGCGATGTTCCATCGGAGCAGTGGGTAATGCGCTCAATGAACGTGGTCAGGTACGGCGTCACCGCCCCAACCCCGGCTCCGAAAAGAAAGAACATAATCATGTAGACCCGCGCCTGTCGCAGCGTCCGCAGACCGATCAGCGCAAGTCTGATGTCATCTCTGTGCCCGCGAGGCGTTTCGGTTGGTGGGGCGACGCGCGGCTCTTTCGTCTTCCAACAGGTCAGCCCGGTCGTCCCCAGCATCAGCACTCCGACGATGACAAAGCCCAAAGCCAGCGGCAGGTGCAGGACGGCGATCAGGGCCAGGATCGTCACCTGTCCCAGTGTGCCGACGAAGAACCAGAAGCCCGTCACCCTCCCGCGCTGCTCCGGCGTCGTGATGTCCGCCAGCAGTGCCTGATACGGGTCCATCGCGACGTTGAAGGTCAGCGTGAACAGGAAGATGCACCCGACGACGGCGGCCAGGCGTGCCCCCGGCGGCAGGTGTGCGGCGGCGGGCGCGAGGAGCAGGAACAGGGCGGAGATCAGGATGAACAGGCGCATGAAGGGGCGTCGCCGTCCCCCCGGCCCGTCCCGCCGGTCACTGATCGAGCCGACCACCGGCTGGATGAAAGCACCTTCAAACGAGTGCGAGCCGCCCATGATCCCCAGCACAATCGCGTTCTGCGTGTATGCTTGGAGCCACAGCGGGATCACGAAATTGTTGAAGGCGTAGAACGCCCCGTAGCCCAGGTTCGCTAGGCTGTACCAGAGGACGCCCGCCGGCGTCAGCGGCGCGCGCGTTTCCGCCGCCGGTGTTTCCGGGGAAAGGGTGGGGGCCGGCGGCCAGACCGGCGGGGTGTCTGCGGTATCCATGTGTGGCCCTTGTTCGCGAGCGATGCGCCATTCTCCTGCCCGCGCCGCCGCGCTTTTGCGGTTCAGTTCGATTGTCGCTCGTCATGTCTGGCGGGCGGCTTGACTGCTTTTTCTCCTTCTGGTCCTTGTTCTGATCCTTGCACAAAGGCACACTGCGCCAGCATTTGCATCTGGCTGACATACTGGCTCGTTGACCAGTGACATTCGACCGTGAGTTGTTCCCAGTTTCGAATGGACAGCATGGTCCAGAAAAGGTCGGTCGCTCCGTCGCAGGTCCACTCAGGTGCAAGCATTCCATCGCGCTGGAGCGCCTCAATCGTAGAGCGACAGCCCTCCCGCAATGCGGTCATCCGCTCATTCCAGGCTATGGCCGCAGCGTCATCTGTTTCACGCGAGGCGAGCAGCGCCTTGGCTATTCCGTAGATCTCCGGGATATAGTTCCCCCAGAATTCAATATACGCTGCAAGGAGTTCTACTCCGGCGGCGGCGGCACGCCACGGACGCATCCGTTCGCTGAGGCCGCGCACTTGATCTCCATAATGAGTGGTCGCTACCAGTAGTTCGGCTCGGGAAGTGAAATGGAGATACAACGCCTGCCGAGACACCCCAGCTGCCTCAGCAATATCACTCATGCGAACCCCCTGCCCGTGCTGCTCTTCCATGAGTCGCCAAGTCGCTGCAAGAATACGGGTTCGCGTTTCGGATTCACCTATTGACATGGTGTAAAGTATAGGCTATAATTTACACAGTGTCAATTGACACTGTGTAAAGCATTCGCACAGAATTAGGAGTTTCCATGACAACTGTTGATCGCTTGATTTTCACGTTGAATCTTTCCTCGGCACTGGGCTGCGGTTTGGTGGCCGGAGTCTTCTTCGCCTTCTCGACCTTCGTGATGAGCGGCCTCTCCCGGCTCCATCCAACGCAGGGCATCACTGCCATGCAATCCATCAATATCACTGTCATCAGTTCGTTGTTTATGGGGGTGTTCTTAGGAACGGCTGCGGCCTGCATCTTGCTGGCTGTCTTCTCGCTCTTGAAGTGGCATCAACCCGGAGCCGCCCTTTTGCTCGCTGGCAGCCTGCTCTATCTCGCTGGCACTTTTCTGGTGACAATCGTGTTCAATGTGCCGCTGAACGACGCTCTGGCAGCCGTCGAGCCGAGCAGCATTCACAGCGCGAACCTGTGGAGCAGCTACTTTGCCAACTGGACGATCTGGAACCACATTCGCACGGCAGCGGCGCTTGCGGCAGCGGCATCGCTTACCATCGCGCTCTGTTATCGAGCGTCACAATCCTAGAGCGCGGATTTGAAGCCTTTGGTCTTCTTGTGGCCGTGTGCTGGAACTGTTATAGCCTTGATGGCATGATTACTCCTAAACCACTTCCAGACCGTCTCGATCCGGCAGCGGGGGGAAGGGGGCGGCGGGCAGGGTCTGATACCAGAAGGCGACCGAGCAGATGTCGTGCTGGCCGGGCAGGTAGCGGCCCTCGCCGCGCCAGCCGAGCGCCTGGATGGTGACGCGCAGGTCTTGGGCGAAGCGGATGGGGTCCACAACGTGCCAGCGGTACAGGGCGTGGCGGTGCTGGGAGCGGTACGTCCCGTCGGGCCGCAGGACCTGGTGCATCCCCAGATAGGGCGTGGAGTAGGGGACGTACAACCCGTCCACCTCCCAGTCATAGGCCCCGCCGAAGTAGTCCTCGGTGCCCGTCCCGCAGATCGTCGGGAACTCGCCGTCGCCGTCCAGATAGAACTTGATCTCGCCCTCGCCCCACCAGCCGGAATTGTTGATGCCCCAGCCCATGGCCGTGCCGACGTACTGCCCCCGACCCTGAACGCCGTCCAGGATCGTGTAGACCTCTTTGTAGGGCAGCGGGTTGACCCGCCGGAACTGGGCATGGAAATAGGCGCACTGGTCGGGGACCTCGGTGAGCGCGTAGTTGATCTGGAAGTAGATCGTCTTGGCGTCCGCCGGGTGCAGGTTTTCCAGGGTGACCCGGCAGTGCCGGCGGAACGGCATCTCCCAGAAGCAGTTCAGCCCCCGGTTGGGGTTCACCGAGACCATCAGGGAGTTGACCTGGACTAATGGCCCGCGCGTCCCTTCCTCCCCGCGCGCCACCCAGGGCAGGGCGAAGAAGTCGGCCAGGGGACATTCGACCGAGGGCTGCTGCTGCCCTTCCCAGTAGATCCGTAGGAGGAAGTCGCGCCCGACATAGCCGCCGAACCAGAACGATTGCAGCGCCCCCGGCCCCGCGATGTCGGCCAGCGTCACGGTCTGCCCCGCCGGGATGCTGAGGGAGGGCGAGACCTTCCACCCCCGCCCCAGGTCGCGGGCCGCCCCCGCCCCCGTCCCCTCGGTCGCCCTGCCGCCCTTGCCGCGCTCCCCCGTTGGATTTTCCGCGCTGATCGAGCGGGTTTGAGCTTCCGACAGCCAGGAAAGATTGTGCGGGCCGAGGCCCAGGCCATTAAAGTCGTTCATTGCGTCACCTTCTCCTCGTCACGGACGGCTGTTCATTCGCCCCCAGGAACATACGACAGCGTCTGCTGCCGATGGTAGCCGTCGTGGGCGGCGATCAGCACGACCTGCGCCTCGGTCGAGAGCGGGCCGACTTCGGTGTGCGTCCCTACACGCCCCCACTGCGCCGGCGACAGCGCGCGCAGGAAGGCGACAATCTCTTTTCGCCCCGCGCCGTACCGCGTCAGGCACTCCTGCGGGTCGGCATGGGCATAGTGGTTGTCCACAGCGACTTGGCCCTCGTCCAGCCCGTGCAGGGTCGCGTTTTCCTCATCCCGCGTCTGCGTTAAACGTCCCAGGAATACGCCCTCCCAGTCCGCCAGATGCGCCGCCATCTCGCGCAGGGTGAAGCGGTCCGGGTCAGGCCGGCGGTCCCACACGGCGGGGTCGGTGACGCCCGCCAGCAGCCGCGTCAGGGTCTCCGGGGCGGATTCGAGGTCAAGGAGCAGATAGGAATGGATGCGGTCCGGCAGCATGGGTGCGTCTCCTGTCTCTAAAGCCAGCCGGGCGGCGTGTGAAACTCGGCATCGCCGGTCAGCAACTGGATCAAGTTGATCTGCCCCGCATGGTACGCCATGTTGCGATACGCGGCGATCATTAAGTTCTTCCCCGTGGTCGCACCCCGTCGCGTTTGGAAGGTACGGGTCAGTGCGTCATCATCCAGGGCGCGGACGACAGCGGCCAGCGTCTTCGCGCTGTCTATCAACTGCGTTTCCGCCTCCTGCGTGTTCCTCAGCTCCGGCAGCGTCATCGCGCCGACAGGCGCTCCCTCGCCGCGCAACAGGGCAGCAAAGGAATGGTTCACGCCGACACACTCCGCGATTTGTTCCAGGATGCTGCGTGTCGCTGTGCTGCCCTCTGTGCTGCCCTCTGTGCTGCCCTCTACGAGCGGCTTCCAGGTGAGCTTGTCGGGAACGGTCGCGGCGACAAAATGAGCCAAAATCGGCCCCATCCGCTCGATCTGTTCCGCCATGTATTCCTGTGCGTTCATCTCTCCACTTCACCTTTTCTGGTTTGTTCTACTTACAATGTATGACAGTCCATCGGCCTGTTCGACGACGGGCGTTAGCGGATGCGCTTGACGTGGGGGGAGCCGCGCCGGAGGGTAATGACGGTGAGTTCGGGCCGGGTTAGGAACCGCAGTGACAGGCCGCTGACGCCGATGCCGCGTGTGACGTAGAGCTGGGTGCGGCCGGGGCGGATGCCGATGGCGCGGCGCAGGCGACCCCGGCTGTAGTAGCCGTCGCTCATGCGGCGGCCCAGCAGGGAATGGGTGTAGGGGGCGCCGAAGAAGGGCAGGCGCACCTGGCCGCCGTGGGTGTGGCCGGCCAGCACGACGTCCACGCCGCGCACGACCGCCTCGGCGATGCCGTCGGGGGAGTGCATCAGGAGCAGGGTGAAGATGCCCTCGGGAACGCCGGCCAGGGCTTCGTCCAGGCGGTCTTTGTCGTTGACGGGGTCGTCCACGCCCGCGAGCGCGATCTGCGCGGCCCCGCGCTCCAGAAGGACATGGCGGTTCAAGAGGGGCGTGATGCCGTGCTCGGCCAGCGTCCGGGAAAAGGCGTAGGGGCGGACGCCGTTTTTGTGCTCGGAGTTGCCGAAGATGGCATACGCGCCGTCGCGGGACGGGAATGCCTGGGCGAGCTGGAGGAACGGCTCGGTTCCGGCGGCGGTGTGGATCAGGTCGCCGGTGACGGCCACCAGGTCGGCGGGAGGCAGGGTGTGCGCCAGCCGTTCCAGCAGGCGCTCGCGCCGCCCCATCTGCCGCATGTGGAGGTCGGAGACCTGGATGACCGTGTACCCGTCGAAGGCTTCCGGCAGGCGCGGGGCATACAGGTCGAGGTGGACCGTCTCGATAAGGTACGGCTCGACGCCCACGGCGTAAGCCAGCAGGCCCAGGGTGGCTGCCCCGGCCCATGCGCCCAGGGCCGGCAGCGGCGGGCGGCTCATGGCAGCGCCTTTCGGACGCCGCCCAGAGCGCCATCGGGCTTGCGGGCGACGCAGACCACGGTGACACCGAAGGGCAGGTTCCGGCGGTGGACCAGGCGCGTCTCCCACTGCGAAAGCGACAGCAGGGCGGCATTGACCGGGGCGGAAAAGTTGATCAGGTTGGCTTTTTTCTCGCCGTTTTCGCGTTGCTTCGGCAGCAGATTGCTGATTTGGCGGAACAGCCAGATCGCCGGGAACAGGCTGGTGACAGTGTAAGAGACCTTGTCTACGGTCAACCCGACGCGCTGGAACAGGTCTTTCAGGTGCGGCACGGTGTAGCGGCGATGGTGGTGCAGGGCCTCGTCGTGTTCGCTCCACAGCGACTCGAACGCCGGGACAGTGACGAGCAGCCGGCCGCCGGGCCTCAGAACGCGGAAAATCTCGCAGGCAGCGGCCTTGTCGTCGTCAATGTGCTCGACAATGTCCATCGCCGTGACTATGTCGAACGAGGCATCTGCGAAGGGGAGGCGGCGGACGTCGGCGCGGGCCAAATCCGCCCCGACGCCGCGCGTGACGCAGAACTGCAAAGCTTCCGGGGAGAAGTCCGCGCCGACCACATGGCCGAACGGGGCCAGCTCGTCCAGCATCGCGCCGGTCCCGCAGCCGATGTCCAGGATTTGCAGCCGTCCGTCTTGGGGGTAATGCGTGCCGAGGAGGCTCGTGATCAGGTGGCGGCGGGCGACGAACCACCAGTAGCGGTCCTCGAAGCGGTACATCCGCTCGTATTCTTCGTGTTTCATGCAGTGATTGTCATGCTTTGGGGTGAGCGGTGGGCGTGGCCTGAAGGCGCGTTTTGTGAAGATGCCGGTGCATCCAGCGGACTGTCAAAAGGTCTCGGAGCATTCGGAGGCCGTCGCGGATCATGCTGACTTTGGAGCCTTCTTTGTGGGACCAGCGGATCGGCACCTCGGCGATGGCGTACCCTAACCGGCGGGCGATATACAGCGCCTCGCTGTCGAAGGCGAACCCGTCCAAGCGGCAGCGGGAAAAGACGTCCGTCGCGGCCTCCGCCGTAAACACTTTGAACCCGCACTGCGTATCGGCGATGCCCGGCACGGCGAGAACCTGCACGGCCTTGTTGAAGCCGCGCCCCAGCCACTCCCGATACCAGGGCTGGTGGACGAGGAGGTGGGAATTCCGCAGGGGGCGCGAACCGATCCCGATGGGCGTTCCCTCCCGCTCCATCGCCGCCCGCACGACCTCATACTCCTCGGCGGGCGTTGCCAGGTCCGCGTCGCAGAACAAGCGCAGGCCGCCGTTTGCGCGCAGCATCCCGTACCGCACGGCATAGCCCTTGCCCCGGTTGACGCCGTAGCTCAGGCAATGGATAGAAAGTTCGGGATGCTGCCGGGCGAAGTCTTCAACAACTTCCACCGTGTCATCCGTGCTGCCATCATCCACGACCAGTAGGTCGAACGGCTCCGGGCGGGCGGCGAAATAGTCCACGGTCGCGCGCAGGGTCAACGGCAGGCGCGCCGACTCGTTGTAGGCGGGTATAATCACAGAAACGGACATTATCTACCATTATAGGCCGCAGGCGGGCCGATTGTCAAGGGAATAAGGCGATGCGTAAAGCTGTTCAGTTCGGCGCGGGCAAGATCGGGCGCGGCTTTTTGGGGCAGTTGTTGTTCGAGGGCGGCTGCCGCACAACCTTCGTGGACGCCGACACCGCCCTGGTGGATACCCTGAATGCGCGCGGCGAGTACCCCCTGCGCCTGGTCTCCGACGCCGAGATTCAAAATCTACAGATCGGGAACCTGTGCGCTCTGGACGTGCGGCGGGACGGGGATGCCGTTACGCAGGCGGTCGTCGAGTCTGATCTTGTGGGTGTCGCTGTCGGCGCGAACGTGCTGCCCCACGTCGCGCCCGCCCTGTCCGCCGGCCTGAACGCCCGCGCGGCAGCAAATTGCGGACCCCTTGACGTCCTGCTGTGCGAGAACCAGTGGCACGCGGCGACCCTGATGCGCGGCCTGCTGGAGCCGCACCTCGCGCCGGAAGCGCGGGAGTATTTTGAGACCCAGGTCGGCCTCGTCGAGACCGTCATCGGGCGCATGGTCCCGATGACGACCGACAGCCAGCGCGCCGAAGACCCGCTGCTGGTCGTCGCCGAGCCGTACAAAGAACTGCCCATCGCGCGGGCCATGCTGCGGGGCGAACCGCCCTCGCTACCAGGCCTGATCTTAGCAAATAACTTTGAGGCGTATGAGGCCCGGAAGCTGTACCTGCACAACATGAGTCATGCGGCATTGGCGTATCTAGGTTATGCGAGCGGCCATGAGTTTATCTGGCAGTGTGCTGCTGATGCAGACGTTTTAGACACTTGCCGTCAAGCGCTGGCGGAGGTTATCCCGGCTCTCGGTGCTGAGTACGGCCTGCCGCTGCTTGACCTTACGGCGTTCGCGGACGACCTATTGGGCCGGTTCGCGAACAAAGCTTTGGGCGACACCGTCGCCCGCGTTGCCGCAGACCCGCTGCGGAAGCTACGGTCCGAAGACAGATTGGTCGGCGCGGCCAATCTGTGCCTCAAGCGCGGTGTCACGCCTACTGCCCTCGCGAAGATCATTTGGTTTGCGTTCACTTATGAGGAGCGCGCAGACGTTAACCCACAGGCGCTTACAGCGCCGAGGTGGGCGCTTGGGGAGGAAGCCGCCCTGGCCGCTGTTACCGGCCTGCCCTCTGGCTCCGCGCTCTCTCAGATGGTCCTTAGTCACGACCGGAAGCACCTCTGGATGGGGCCGGTGCCTCCACAGTTTTGAGTCCACCGCCGTAGAAAGACAACACGCCATGCCCCTCAACAGCCGCGCCGTGATGCTGGCGCTGGCCGAAAACGAGACGATCAAGCGGACGCTGGTCCAGAACGGGATGTCCAAAGGAATCGTCCAGCGGTTCGTCGCGGGCGAGACGCTGGACGACGCCCTCGCCGCCGCGCGCCGCTTGCAGGAGAAGGGGATCGGCACGGCCCTGGACCTGCTGGGCGAGAACGTTGCCACGGAGCAGGAGGCTGGGGAGGCGACCGAGGCGTACATCCGCGCGCTACAGGCCGTTGTCGAGGCGGGGCTGCCCAGCCCCTATATCAGCATCAAGCTGACCGCGCTGGGGCTGGATTTGAGCGACACATTGGCGGCTCAGAACTTGTTACGCATCTTGAAAGTGGCGCGGGCGCACCCGGACGCCTTTGTCTGCGTGGATATGGAAGGCTCGGCCTACACACAGCGGACGCTGGACATCGTGTGGGCGGCGCACCGGGAGTTTGACCGCGTTGGGACCGTGCTGCAATCCTCCCTGCGGCGCACGGACGGCGACCTGGCGCTACTCATCGCCGAGGGTATCTCGGTCCGCCTGGTCAAAGGCGCGTATGCCGAGCCGCCCGCCCTGGCGTTCCCGGACAAGACGGACGTGGACACGGCCTACGTCCGCCAGATGCGCGAACTGTTGCGGCACGGGAACCGTCCGGCCATCGCGACCCACGATGAGGCGATCTTGCATGAGGCCAAGCGCTTCGTGCGCGAGAACGGCGTGGACAATGACCGCTACGAGTTCCAAATGCTGCTGGGCGTCCGGCGCGATTTGCAGGAGACGCTGGCCCAGGAAGGCTACCACGTCCGCGCCTACGTTCCCTTCGGCACGTCCTGGTATTCCTACTTCATGCGCCGCCTGGCCGAGCGGCCCGCCAACATCGCCTTTATCCTGCGGAACCTGCTGAAATAACCGGAAAGAAGGGCGCGATAAATCGCGCCCCTACGCTTATGACCTCGGATTATGTGGACAACTGGGACGGTCTGCCGCCCGCTGTGCAGTCCTCGCTGGCACCCATCATCGCTCGGTTCGACGAGGCGGCGGACTTGCTGTTCGACCGGCGTCTCAACCTGTCGTTTGAGGCTGCCGTCAAAGAACTGTCCATTCCCGGCGTCGTCGCGCTGACGGAGGGCCTGCGCGGGCTGCGCGATCTCCTCCAATCGCGGGTGGCGGTGGAGGATGCCGAAGAGGGAAGGCTGCTGTTTGACGACGTTCTGCCCATCACGGCGTATGACCTGCCACTCTACACGCCGCCGGTCTATCTCTCGCAGCTCGCGCAGTTCATGGACGGCCAGAACGTCCGCGTTTGGAAGGGCAGCACGGCAGTGGAAGTTGTTGACGCGCTCTTAATCATGGCGAGGTACGTTCGCCCTGACATTGAGACGGCGCGGGTGTTAATCGCCGCTGTGCATGACATGGCGTACTTGTACCCAGAGACCGTGAGGCGGATAAATGGAGCGGCGAAGAAGAGCCTATATCCGAACGCAGTGAAGATCGCAGAGACGGCGTTGGATTTGGTACAGAAAAGCGCCCGGCCTTGAAAGGCCGGGCTAAGGAAAGCACAAAGCCCCTCTGGGGCTGAGGACAGGCTTGCGACGGCCAATCTTCAGCCCCGGAGGGGCTTTCACTTGATCGTAGCCCGGCCTTTCAGGGCCGGGACTTCTTATCGCCCGCGCCGCGCCGGCCCGCGCCGGCTGCCGGCCATCGCGCCGCCGTCCCAGCCGCCGCCGTAGGTGCGGCCGCTGCCCTGGGACCGGCGCACCTGCTGGCGCGCGCCCTGGCGGTTCTCGTTCGGGTCCACCGGGTTCGGGTCGAGCCGCTGGCCGACCAGCTTCTCGATGGCCCGAAGCTGGGGCGTGTCGCCGTGCGTCACGAACGTCAGCGCCTTGCCCGACCGGCCCGCGCGGCCTGTCCGGCCGATGCGGTGGATGTAATCCTCGGCGTTGACGGGCACATCGTAGTTGATGACGTGGGTGATGTGCGGGACATCAATGCCGCGCGCGGCGACATCGGTGGCGACCAGCACGTCCAGCCGCTTGCCCCGGAACTGGGCCAGGACGCGCTCGCGCTGGTTCTGCGAGATGTCGCCGTGGATGCAGCCCGATCGCAGGCCGGCCTGCGCCAAAGTCTTGTCCAAACGGTCCGCGCCGTGGCGGGTGCGGGCGAAGACCAGGGCGCCGCCGCCGCCCTCGCGGGCCTCGTGCAGCAGGGTCAGCAGCAGGTCTCCCTTCTCGGAAGCCGTGACACGGTGGACGATCTGCTCGATCTCGGCGACCACGGTGGAGCGCGGCCCGGCATTGATAATGGCCGGGTCGGTCAGATAGGCGCGCGCCAGGACCTCGACATCGCCGTCCATCGTGGCCGAGAACAGCATGGTCTGGCGCGTCTCACCCGTCAGGTGCTTGGCGATCCGCTGCACTTGGGGCAGGAAGCCCATGTCCAGCATCCGGTCGGCTTCGTCCAGGACGAACATCTCGACTTCCGAAAGGTCCACATAGCCCTGCTCCAGATGGTCGAACAGGCGGCCCGGCGTGGCGACGATGATGTCCACCCCGCGCCGGAGCTTGGCGACCTGCTGGGACATGCCCGCGCCGCCATAGATGGCGGTGCCGCGCAGGCCCGTGCCTTTGCCGTAAAGTGCGAACTGCGTTTCGACCTGCACGGCCAGTTCGCGGGTCGGGACGAGGATCAGGGCGCGCGGGCTGCGGCCCTCGCTGTGGGTGAGCTTGTTAAGGATCGGCAGGGCGAAGACGGCGGTCTTGCCGCCGCCGGTCTGCGCGCAGGCGATCAGGTCGCGCCCGCTCAGGGCATCGGGCAGGGCCAGTGCCTGGATTTCGGTGGGGGTGGTGTGGCCGGCGGCGTCCAGATTTTTCTGGATGGCGTCACGCAGGCCGAGTTCGGTGAATGTCTGCAAGTATTTCTTCCTTTTCTTCCTCCGGTGTCGTGGAGGGATGCCGCCCGTCTGTTGTGATCTGAATTGGATAAGTCACAGGCGGCGCATTCCAAGTTTCCACTCACGCGCGGAGGTCATTCAGGAAGTTCTTGCAAAAATGCGGAGAACCCGGCAGACATCGGCACTTTCTCGATAAGTACGCAGGAACGGCGATGGTCTTGGGTCATGTCTGACAAGACCGAGGGCGCAAAAGAACGAGAACAAGCGGAACCATTGAAACTGTTGACTTTATAATACCATATATTTTATATAAACTGAACATCATGCCTACGTTGCCCGCAGCGTGACCACGGTCGCGCCCGCGCCGCCTTCTTCGGGGTCGGCGGTGGCGTAGTCGTCCACGAGCGGGTGGCCCTGGAGGTACTCCTGCACAGCGCGGCGCAATGCTCCCGTCCCCTTGCCATGCACCAGGCGGGCGCGGCTGAGGCCGGCGGCGTAGGCGTCGTCCAGGTACTTTTCGACGTTCTGGACGGCCTCGTCGGCACGCTGGCCCAGGAGGGTGAGCTGCGGCGTGATCGCCAGCGTCTTTTGCATGGAGAACGAGGGCGCGTCGCCGTCCTTATTTTCGCCCCCCCCGCCCCCAATTCTGGGGGAGCCGGAAGGAACAGGCCGACTCCCTCTGACTCCCCCCCCGTGAATGGTGGTAGGGGCGGGGGGGGCTTTTTCTTCCTTGCCCAGCAGCATCAGCGTGGACGGCGGGACCGAGACGCGCATGGCGCCGACCTGGACCGGCACGGGCGAGTCGCCGTCGGCGTTTTCCAGAAGCTCGCCGGCCATGCCCAGCGTCGTGATGCGGACCTTGTCGCCCCGGCGCAGGGGGCGGTCGGGGACGGTCTCGACCAGGGTGGGCTGGTCGGCGGCCAGGCGGTCCTGGATGGCGGCCTGCAAGTCGCTCCCGATGTCCTTGATCTTCTGCCGGGCGCGCTCGGTCTGCCGGCCCTCGGCGTTCACAAGGCGCAGCTCGGCCAACGTGTTGTCCAGCTTGTCCTGCGCCCGCTTGATGATCGTCCGCGCCTCCTCCTGCGCCTTCTGCCGGGCCTCGCGGCGCAGGGCCTCCAGATTAGACAATTCCTCGGCGTAGCGGCGGCGGAGCATCTGCGCCTCGACCCGCGCCTGCTCGGCCCCACGCCCCTCGGCGATGGCTTGGCGCCGCCCTTCTTCCAGTTCGCGCAGTAGGTCCGCCGTCTCGTCCGTGCCGGTCAGGGCCAAGCGGGCGTTGTCCAGGACGCTGTCCGGCATCCCCAGGCGGCCCGCAATGGCGAAGGCGTTGGACGAGCCGGGGATACCTTGCAGCAGGCGATACGTCGGCGAAAGCGTCCGCTCGTCGAACTCGACGCTGGCGTTCTGGACGCCCTCGGTCACGAAGGCATAGGTCTTCAGTTCGCCGTAATGGCTGGTCGCGATGACGCGCGCCTCTTTGGCGCGCAGATGGTCCAGCAGGGCGCGGGCGAGGGACGCGCCCTCGCCGGGGTCCGTCCCCGCGCCGACCTCGTCCAGCAGCACCAGCGCGTTGCGGCGCAGGTCTCTGAGAATGCGGACGATGTTGCTGACATGCCCAGAAAACGTTGACAAGGACTGCTGAAGGCTCTGCTCGTCGCCGATATCGGCGAACACCTGGTCGAAAACGTTCATCTCCGCCCGCGCGGCGGGGACATGGAGGCCGCACTGCGCCATGAGCGTCAAAAGTCCGGTTGTCTTCAGGCTGACCGTCTTGCCGCCCGTGTTCGGGCCGGTGATCAGCAGGACGTGGTTCGTTGGCCTGCCCAGTTCAATGTCAATCGCGACGACCTTTTTGGGGTCAATCAGCGGGTGCCGGGCGGACAGCAGGCGTGTCAGGCCGTCCTTGTTCAAGGACGGCTCAACGGCGTCATGCACGACCGCCAGCTTGGCGCGGGCGGCGATGAAGTCTATCTCGCCCAGCGTCTCAATCGTCACCAGGAGGGCGGTCCCGACGCGGGCGACGCTCTCGGTCAGCCGACGCAGGATGCGCTGCACCTCCTGCTCCTCCTTGATGGTCAGCTCTTTGATCTCATTGCCCAGGTCCACGACGACCTGCGGCTCCATAAACAGCGTCGCGCCCGAGGCGGACGTGTCGTGGACGATGCCGCCGAACGCGCCCCGGTGGTCGGCCTTGACGGGGACGCAGTAGCGGTCGCCGCGCTGGACGATGACGGGGTCTTGCAGCATCGTCCGCATGGAGCTGAGGATGCCGTTCAGCCGGTCCATCATCCGCGACGACGAGACCTTGCGCTGGCTGCGGATGCGCGCCAGTTCCGGCGAGGCCGAGTCCAAGACCAAACCATTAATCCCGATGCTGGCGTTGATCTCGGATTCGAGCGAGGGGAACTGCCCCAGCCCGCCCGCCCGGTCGGCCATGATCGGGTAGTCCTGCGCCAGCTTTTGCAGGAACAGCTTCAGCGAGCGGGACGCGGCGGCGACGCCCAGCACGTCCAACAACCCGTGCGGCTCCAGCGTCGCACCGATCTCCGCCGACTTCAGGAGCGGCCGGATGTCCGAGACGCCGCCGAGCGGCAGGTTCCCCTTGGCGTTGATCAGCGTCCGGCACTCGGTCGTCTCGTCGAGCCGCGCCTGCGCCTGCGGCAGCCAGTCCGAAGGCGTCATCGCTTCCGCCCGCTCCCGCCCCAGCGAACAGGCGGTCTGCTCGGCTAATTGTTTTCGGATCGCGTCGAATTCCAAGACGCGCAGTGCGTGTGTATCCATCATAATGTGCTGTAAACTCTGGCCCGGCACTGAAGTGCCGGTCTACTGCTGAGTGAAAACCGCTACGCGGTTGAAGACAAAGCAGCCGCTAACACTTCCTCAGTCGCGTAGCGACTTTCACTGAAAGTAGGCCGGCACTTCCAGTGCCGGTCACAGCTATCGGGAACCAATCTGTCCCCGTAAGTGTCGTATACAATGAAAACACCGAACTTGAGGAGAACACTCCCGATGGCTTTCCGCCTCACACGCTATATTCTTGCCGCCGGGCTGGCATTGACCACGGCCATGGCCGCCCAGGCCGCCCCGGACATCCGCGCGCTGACGTCGGCCAATGTCAAGACGCTGGCGGCCAGCAGCGAGATCGTCACCGAAAACCAGGATGAACTGAAGAAGATAGACGGCGACATCTCGCTCGCCTACCGCCTGCATCGCGGCTCGATGGTCTACGAGCAGCCCGGCAAGCTGCGGATTGAGGCGACCATTCCGCACCTCGCGACCGGGTATTATGTCATCAACGGCAACCAGAAGCTGACCGTCGCCCCGTTCGTCCACAAGGTCCAGGACACAACCGGGGCGCCCGGCAAGCGGCAGACGCTGCTGGATTTCGGCCTGGTTCCCCCGGAGCTGCTGACGGACTACACCGCCATCTTCCTGCGCCGTGAGAACGGTCTGCTGTGCTTCCAGATTCAGCCGAAACAGGCGGGGGAGACCCAGAAAGACCTCGTCTGGATTGACCCCAAGACGCACATCACCGCGCAGAGGTATAATTACGATCGGCAGGGCAAGCTGGTGAAGTGGTTCCTTTATAAGAACCCGATCCAAGTCGCCCCCGGCATCTACGTCCCGACCCGCGTCGAACTTTATAACACGCAGAACAAGCTCGCCGGCGCGACCGTGTATCAGAACGTCCGGGTCAATCAGCCCGTGAGTGACTCGCTTTTCAAGATTTGAGCATCACCGAACCACAAGCCGACGCTTCCGCCTCCAGTCTCAAAGCCGCCCGCCGCCCCAGTCCAACGGACCTCGCGACGGGTGGCTTGCTGGCGTTCCTGACCCTGTTCCGATTCTGGTACGACGCCCAGCACGAGCTGCTCCAGGACGAGGCGTATTACTGGCAGTGGTCGCGGCACCTCGATTGGGGCTATTACGACAACACGCCGCTCATGGCTCCCGTCATCCGGCTGTTCACGGCCCTTTTGGGGCCGACGGAACTCGGCGTCCGGGCGGGTGCGACCCTCTGCGCGCTGGTCATCTCCGTCTTCGTTTACCTGCTGGCGAAGCGCCTGTTCGGGCCGGCCGTCGCAATTGTCTCAGTCGTCCTCGCCAACGTCATCCCCTTATTCGCCGCCGGGTCCGTGATCATGACCCAGGACCCGGTGCAGATCGCCTTCTGGGCCGCTTCCTTATATGTCGTGCAGCGCGCGCTGACGGACCGGCCCCGGTGGTCGTGGTGGATCGGCGCGGGTGTCTTAGCAGGCCTAGCGGCGCAGGCGAAGCTGAACGCCCTGGCCCTCCTGGCGGGCGTTTTCCTTTACCTGCTGCTGTCCCCCACGGCGCGGGAGCGGTGGCTGCGCCGGCCGGAGCCATATGTCGCCGGGCTGGTCGCGCTGGCTGTCTTCACGCCCTTCGTCTGGTGGAACCACACGCACGGGAACGCCTTTTGGATACACGCCCACGCGATGGCGTCGCGGGGGTCGGGGCATGACGGGCTGAAGTGGGTCGGGCGCTTTTTGGGGGACCAGGCCCTGCTGCTGTCGCCGCTTATCTTTCTGACGTACCTCTATACCCTATACGACGGGGCGAGGCAAGGCGTTAAAGAGCGGGACGACGCTTATTTGTTTCTGTGGTGCCCGAGCCTTGTTGCGTTCTCGTCCACCCTTGTCACGGCCCTGAGGAGCAAGGTGGAAGGGAACTGGGCCGTAGACGCCTACGTCACGGGCGTCATCTTAATTGCTGCCGTGTTCGTCCGGCTCTGGGAGCGGCGAAAGGCTACTGGGCGGGTCTGGGTCAGCTTGAGCGTCGGCCTAGCCGTTGTCCTGGCCCTGATCGCCCTGTTTCCCCGGCTGCTGTACGGCGTGGGCGTCAAGTTCCCCAGCCCAACGCAGGACCGGACCAATGAGCTTTACGGCTGGCGGACGCTGGCTGCGCGGGTTCAGCGGGAACGCGCGGCGATGGGCGGCGACCCGTTCGTCTTCGGCATCAATTACCGGATGCCGTCGGAGGCCGCGTTCTACCTGCCGGGCCGGCCCCAGACCTATTCCCTGTTCCTGAACTACAAAGCCAGCGAGTATATGTTCTGGGAGAACCCGGGCGCGCTCAAAGGCCGGGACGCGATCTTCCTCAACGACACGGGCACCCAGGATCACTTCGACGACCTGCGCGCCGTCTTCACCCGCGTCGAGCCTCAGCCTCCCCTGCCCATCTATCGCAACCCGCCGTACACGACGCCCATCCGCACGATCCAGATCGTCCGCTGCTACGGCTTCAAGGGCTACGACGTCAAGAAGTGGCAGGATGGCTGGTAGAGATGCCTTCGGTGCGCTCCGCGACTAGGTGGAGCCGCCGCCGGGTATCTGCCGTCACCTTGACCCGCTCCGCGATGCAATGACCCACGACCCAGACGATCCCCTGCGCGTCTGCGACGATGGGGACTTCCCACCGTTCCTCATGCGGCACTTTGGCATTCGTAAAGATGTCACTGACCTTTTTGTGCCGCCCGCCCATGCCCAGCGGGTCCACACGGTCCCCCTGACGCCAGTTGCGGAGCGTGAGCGGTTCTCGCAGGGCGCTGGCGTCCAGCAGCATTTGAAAAGATCGCCCCCCCGCCCCCAATTCTGGGGGAGTAGGAAGGGCCACAGCAAAGCTCGCCTTCACCCTCCAGTCTGTCCCCGGCAGCGTCGCCTCGCCTGGAATGGGGAGCGGGGTGGACACATTAGCCAGGGAGGTGGGGACGTTCGCCAGTGTGAGCGTCACCATCTCGTCGGTGATGCGGACGGTGCAGAGGGGATAGGGCAGGTTAAGCCCGAAGGCGCGCGGCACGGGAGCGGCGACGGCCCGGCACACCTGCTCGATGTGATCATGGGTGATGCCCCCCCTTGTGCCCCGCAGCCCGGCAATCGCCCGCCGCAGGACGTGACGCAGTAGGGCGGGGTGCAGCCCCGTCAGCGTGGGGCGATCCAGGACAAGGCGGAAGACATCCCGCTCTCGTGTGGCATCCCCCAGTGCCGCGTCCGCCTGTGTCTGGAGATAGTCCAGATCGCGCCCCGCAATTTCGGACAGCCGTAGTAGCGCCTCGGCCACTGCCGGGTTATAGTCCCGCGCCAGCAGTGGCAGCAGTTGCAGACGGACGCGGTTGCGGGTGTAGGCGTCGGGGGAAAGGTTGGACGGGTCGCGCCGGGGTTCCAATCCGTGGGACGCGCAGTAGTCCTCGATCTCGGCACGCGAGACGTCGAGCAGGGGGCGGACGAACAGCCCGCGTCGGGCGGGGATTCCGCGCAGGCCGTCCAGACCCGTCCCCCGCAGGACGTTCATCAAGACCGTCTCAGTCTGATCGTCCCGCGTGTGCCCCGTGGCGATCTTGATCGCGCTGATCTGAGCCGCCGTCTCTTCCAGAAAGGCACAACGCGCCGCCCGCGCCGCCTCCTGCTTGCTCTGCTTGCGATCCCGCGCCAGGCCCGCGACATCGGCCCGCCCGACATGGCAGGGGATGCCGCGCCCCTGGCACCACGCGGCCACCCACGCCGCTTCCCCAGCCGACTCGTCCCCACGCAGGCCGTGATCCAGATGCGCTGCTTCTACCCTGCCCAGCCCGCGCGCCGCCCGCTCGGACCAGAGGACATGCAGCAGGCAAAGCGAGTCCGGCCCGCCCGAAACGGCGACCAGCACGCGGTCGCCGGGTGCGAAGAGCGGCCAGCACAGCTTGTCAGGGAGCGGCGTCATCAGGGCAGGCCCGTGCAATTTGTCACGAACGCTTTGCGGCGGTTGAGCCAGAGCGGATGCCGGCTGGGGGAATGGACGACGAAAGCGCAGTGGTCGAAACGGACATTCTCGCCGCCCTCATCCGACTCCATGAGATAATTCCCATAGACCCTGCCGTCCGTCCAGGGCTTGTCCTCAAAGCGGCAGCCGATGAAGCCGGTTGCGAGGGCGGGGTCGGGCGAGCCGTGGGTGTGGACGGCGCTGCCGTAGAAGCGGCAGTCTCGATACTTCAGGCCCGGCTTGGCCGACCAGGCGCTCCAGCCCGTGGTGCCCCAGAAGGTGCAGCGCAGGAAGTGGGCATAGCCGCCGTCGCCGCTGTCCGCCACCAGGCCGCAGCCGGCGTTGTCCACGAACTCGCAGCCCTCGAAGTAGCCGTCGCGGCACACCGACTCCTCGGCCTCGATGTCTACCCCCGCGCCCGGCGCGGAAGCCAGCGCCGTAGCCCCTACTTTGACGCGCCCGGTGTGGTCGAACTTGCAGCGGATCGCTTGCAGCCCTCGGCCCCCCACCCACGAAAGCCCCTGTCGCCCGTTATAATCAAAGATGCAGTCCGTCAGCGTGTGCGGGGTGGCGGGATCGCTTTCTTTGAGGCCCGTCCACCCGATCATAATGCCGTCCAGCCCGTGATGGTGGCTATGGACTTTCTTCACCTGCACGTCGGTATTGCCGTACAGCAGCAGGCCCTCGCCTATCAATTGCCGCCCGGTGTCCCCCCAACCGCCGCCAAGAACGTAGGCGCTGCTGTTGCCGTCCAGATCAAGGTCGCGCACCGTCACATGGCGGCTGTGGGAGATGTCCAGCATCGCACCGACCGGGACAGCGTATTTGCGGTCATAGTCCGGCATCTTGTCGTAAGGCTCCCCCGTCTTGGGGTCGAACGCTCCGTAGTGCAACCCCCGCGCGAACCGCAACGTGGCACCGTGGCCCTCGACGCTCAGGAAGCCTAGCTTTTCCACCCGGAAGACGCTCGCCGTCTGGTAGTAGGGCGTCTGCCCCTCAACGTGTTTCTGCCCGCCCACAACGTAAGTCGCCTTCGGGATCACCAGCGTCCCGCCGCCCCGTTCCTGAATCCGCCGCGCGGCCTTCTGGAACGCGCCGGTATCATCGCTCCTGCCGTCCCCCTTCGCCCCGCAATCCGTCTTGACGTTGACCGTGGGATAAGTGGCAGGCACCTTCGGCGCTGCCGCATCAGTACCGACTAATGGCATCACGCTTGCGCCGATGACTGCTAGACCGCCCCCAAAAAAAACCCATGCTTTGCTGGACTTCATTTTCTGGTTTCTATAGCTCGTCCGGCCCTTTCTTCTGGACAGGATGCTTTGATGGAAGCCTGTGCAGTAGCGAAGCCAACAGAATAAATCCAACAGGCAAGCCAATCAAGGCACTCATTCCATAAGGCAAACGGCCAACATAGAACAGCAATAACGCCGGAGCAAAGACGGCACTCAGCATCAGGGCGCTCCACATGCCTACCGCGCCCAGCGTAAGAATATCTGTCGCGATTTGACGTGGCTTGAAACCGTTGGAAGGAGGGTCAAAGTCGCCCAAGGCATGTACGATTATTCCTAACCCGACTAAACCTGCCGGGACGAGAAGTAATATCCAGAGCAGATGCACCTTGAAGGCCTCCCGCCAAGTTCCCAACCGACAAGCACTCCGATAGCTAAAGGTTCCAGTCAGCGGGAAGCGGACATTGGCAGACGCCGCACTCGTAAACACCATCCTTGATGATGTTCTTTGCCCCGCATTCCTCACAAAGCCGCATTGTATAAGCATTCGTGAAGTAGGAAGGATGGGACAGCCCGCTCTGCTCCAAAGCGGCGGAAACAGCAGGCCATGAAGTCGGCTCCGGGCAATAGCCGAGTGATTGGTTAGTGACTTCCAACACGGAAACCCATTTACCTTCTATCGCGAACGTCATTTCTCCTGCCGAAAGCACCGACTGACCGGCGGCGCAGGCGACATGCTCGGAATGCCGGTCGGCTACCCAAAGTTGTCCGGCAGAATCCACAATGAATGTTGCCACGGCCCTGCCGTTTTCAGGACGCTGCCGGGTTTGGCTGATCCAATCCCGCACATCCTGTGGATTTTGGATAAGGTGACGTTCTGATACAGAACCGGAAAGCTCGTTAGGCCCGATGTAATGGTAAAGTGTTCCCATGTGACACGAACAGCCAAAGGAGGCGAGGCGTTCTAAGGCCAGAAAACTCCTAATCCAGAATCCCGCGCGGGAACTCTGGGTCGCGCTGCAAGCCTTGGATCTGCCGCGTGTGGTAGGCCGTGTGCGTCTGCCCCAAATCCAACATCTGGGCAGCGGTCAGTGGCCCCAGGACAGGATGCGAGTAGCGCGGTTCGTCCCCTGGCAAGGTGTCCAGGACACGGTGCATTTCGCCGCGCGCCCTGGCCCAGCGTGACAGCAGCTTGGACAGGGACACGTCGCCGCGCGGTTCCACGGCAGGGGAGGGCAGCGGCAGGACGACGTTACGCTGGAAGGCCGTTAAGACGAGGGCGCGACGCCAGGCGCGCGGCAGGACGCGGAACATCGGGGCCTCGGCTTTTATGGCCTCGGCGTCCTGCGCCCGCCCGAGGGTCTCGTCACTCAGCACAAGATGATGGACGATCTGCCCGACGCTCCAGACGCCGACGCCGGGCGTCCAGTTCACCTGATCGGCGGTCAGCGCGAGGGCGTTGTTTTCGAGAGCAGCGCGCTGGCGCTCAATGGCCTCGAAACGGTGTTGAAGTTCGGGAAGCATGGCATGAACCTCACAGAGCGGCCAGCCGCTCGTCAATCAGGCGGTTGACGGCATCGGGGCGGGCCTGGCCCTTCATGGCCTTCATCACCTGGCCGGTCAGGGCGTTCTTGCTTTTCTCGTTGCCGGCCTTGAACTTGGCGACGATGTCCGGGTTGGCGGCGATGGCGCGGTTTACCTCGGCGACGATGGCCGAATCGTCGGAGACGGCGGCGAGGCCCTTCGCCTCCACGATGGCCTGCGCCGTCTGCCCGGTCTCGAACATCTCGTCCAGGACGGACTTGGCGGTGTTGTTGGTGATCTTGCCGCCGTCGCGCAGGGCGATCAGGTCGCGCAGGTTTGGGGCCGTGACTTTGCAGTCCCCGATCTCCTGCCCCGAAGCGTTCAGCAGGCGGGCCAAATCGCCGGTGACGTAGTTGGCGATGGCGCGGGCGTCCGCGCCCGCCGCCGCTTCCTCGAAGTAGTCGGCGAGAGGACGCGAGGCGGTCAGGATGCCCGCGTCGTAGTCGCGCAGCCCGTACTGCGTGACGAACCGCTCCCGCTTGGCGTCGGGCAGTTCGGGCAGGACGGCGCGGGCGGCTTCGACGTCGGCGTCCTCGAAGTGCAGGGGAACGAGGTCGGGTTCGGGGAAGTAGCGGTACTCCTGCTCCTCCTCCTTGAAGCGCATATGGTAGGTCTCGCCGCGCAGGTCGTTCCAGCCCAGTGTCTCCTGCCGCACGGCAAGGCCCGTGTTCAGGAGTTCGGACTGCCGCTCAAGTTCATAGCCGATGCCTTTGTAGACTGACTTAAACGAGTTCAGGTTCTTGATCTCGGTCTTGGTGCCCACGCCGCTCGTTCCCGCAGGCCGGACACTTAAATTTGGCTCCGCCCGTAGGTGTCCTTCCTCCATCTTGCCGTCGGACACGCCCAGATACACGAGGATGGAGCGCAGCTTCTCCAGGTAGGCGCGGGCCTCGTCGGCGGAAGTCAGGTCCGGCGGGAACTCGGTGACGATCTCCATCAGCGGGACGCCGCTGCGGTTGTAGTCCACCTCGCTCTCGTTGCCGCCCGCGTGGATCAGCTTGCCGGTGTCCTCTTCCAAGTGGACGCGGCGGATATAGATGCGCTTGCTCCTGCCGTCTTCCAATGTGATGTCTAGATACCCCGATTTGCCGATGGGGTCCTCGTACTGCGAGATCTGGTAGCCTTTGGGCAGGTCGGGGTAGAAGTAGTTCTTGCGCGCGAACAGGCAGTCGCGCGAGACCTCGCAGTGCAGGGCCAGCGCGGTCCGCAGGACGAGCTGCACGGCCTGCCGGTTCATCACCGGCAGGGAGCCAGGCAGGCCGAGGCAGACGGGGCACGTCCGCGTGTTGGGGGCACCGCCGAACTCATTGGCGCAGCCGCAGAACATCTTGCTTTCGGTCAACAGCTCGGCATGGCATTCCATGCCGACCACGGGTTCATACTGAGTCATAAGTGGCTTCTCGTGTCGGAGTTCGTTTTTGCAGAATCGTCTCTGTAAGATCATGTGAGCGGGTCGGACAGTTTAGCAAGAAACGTGTTAAACCATGACAACGCAGAATCGAAAGTGAAGGGAGACAAAGGCCCTTGGCCGGAATGAACAAAATCATTCCAATAATTTCGCACTTTTTCTATGTTTGTCCGAAGAACGGGGTCTACCTTGAACCCTTCGGCTTTTGACACTTTGCTAATCAGCCAGTCAACTTTTACATCCTTTGAAATGGGAATACCAGGATGATTCGAGGTAAGGTGGTGTTTGAGAATGCCTTCAAACTCGGCCGACAGCCGTATCAGATAGGTGGCGAAGACATATTCTCCCGCGCGTTGGAAGTTCGCGGGCGTGACATCGGTTACGTCCTGGTATACGTTGTACTTGTGCCAATTTTGATTGACAAAAGCAATCCCCTGCCGCGCCGCCTCAAATTCACCGCGAACAGCGCGAAGCCGTTGGATATACTGTTTGCTCACGCTGTTGGCTCACGAAGCGCCCAGCAAGTCTTTGACCAGTCGAATGAAGTTGTCGCGATTCCATTCCTGGTGCAGCACAAAACCAGAGTCAACACGCACTTGCCAGTCCGCATCATGTTCATCGCGCAGCAGGCGCACCCGGAATAGGGTAGGCCAGGCATAAAGCTCGACAATGCCCCGACCAGGGAAGTTCCGAGCAATCGGCTCAAGGACCAGCCTGCCGTCAGGCGTATAGATGTCAAGACTGGTGACAGTGTAGACACCGAGCGGGTCTTCTTCAATTTGATGATCTTCGCCTTGTGATGTCGTCCAGTCCGGTTCCTGGGAAACCCACGTCTTGATTTGATGTTCCAGTTCTGTCACTGTATGCATCCAGCCATCACGCAGAGCCACATCTGGTTTTTTGAGTGTTGCTGTTTTCATGTTCTTGGTCCATCCTTGCTTATTTTACCTGCTTTTCGTGAGTTTGTGGCGTTGAGCGAGTGTCTAAAGCGACCTGCCACTGCCCTTTGCGGAGGGCGAGGCGTAGCAGGAGCAGGCCGGCGTAGGCGCCGATGACCAGGCAGATCACGCTGGCCTCCGGCCCGAACGGGCCGCCCGTGAGCAGGAACGGGCCGGTGAAGTGGTCCGAAAACAAGGTGTTCCGTTCGTTCCCCCAGGATCCGGTGTTGGCGGCCCCATAAATCGAACTCTCGAAGAAGTTCCAGCCCCAGTGGATGCCGATGGGCAGCCACAGGCGGCGCGTCAGCAGGTACGCCGCCGTGAACAGCAGGCCGGTCTCGACGCTGATGAAGACCGGGCCGACTAATCGCTGCAACGTCGTCAGCCCGTCCACCGAACTCCCCAGGTGGGCCAGCCCGAAAAAGACCGTGGAACCGGCCAGCGCGATGCCCGTTCCCCAGCGCCCCTCCAGCGTCTGGAAGATATACCCGCGCACGGCCACTTCCTGAAAAACGGCCAGGAACAGGAACATCAGGAGCGGAACGAGGGGGCGGAAATGCGGGTTGACCGCGCCGATGTGATAAACGCCGACGGCCCGCATCATCCCCATGACAGCCGAAAACACGCCCCCGCCGATCAGCAGCCCGATCCCCGTTTCGGAAAACAGCCCCCGCGCCGTCAGCCCCGCCGAAAGGAGGGAGCGCCCGTCGGCCCGGCGCACCATGACAACGTAGGCCAGGGTCACCGCCGCTGCCGCGCAGGCATAGCCTAGCATGTTCGTCACTTCCCCCGAAAGAGGAGAATGGCTGCCTGCCGCCATCAGCACGGCGCGCGCGAGAAGGATAATCCCCAGCAGGAACAGGAGCGCCAGCCCCAGGAAGGCCAGGATGCGGGTGATGGGAGAGGCCCAAAATTGCCGCCCCCGTGAAGAAGAGGGGGCAACGAGCGCGGTCGGTCCGGCAGCGAAAGGTCTATCGGTCATAAGACAGGTCTATCGTTTGTATGGCTGTTCGAGGACCAGCCCAGCGATGTTCCGGTAGTGCTTGACATTGAACGTGCAAAGCGTCCCGCCGAGGCCGACTGTTGTGGCCGCAATCAGCGAGTCAATCAGGCCCAGGTTATGTGACAGGTGCAAGACGCGGAAATCCTGTAAGGCACGGGCACAATCCACAGTTGATGGCCAGAACAGCGGCAGACCGTGAACGAGGCTTTCGACAAGCCTGACCTGGCTTGTGTTCTGTGCGTCCTGGATCAACTCCATCAGCACCAAGCCGGGAACGCCGGGGCGCTGCGTGAGCGCGTTGAACCAGGCGACGGCAGGCGGATGACCACGCTGGACATCAATCAGAACGTCGGCATCCAGCAGGCGCAGGGCAGGTGGTGGAGGCAACATCATTCGCGGATGCGCCGTTTCGCCTTCCGCCGGATGGCGCGGGCGTGCTCCAAGCTATCTGTGATGTCGGGCCGCGAGCCGATGACACCTTCGCGCTCCCAATAGGCGACCAAATCCGCCCCGCTCCACTGCTCTTCGGCGGCCTGCGCGGCGGCTGGTTCCATGTTCTCGGCAGCCTCTTCTTCAAAGAGCAAGGCTTTCGCGTAGCTCGCCGCATCCATATTTCGGCGGCGTGCTTCCGCTTCTATACGCCGCTCTTGTTCAGGCGTCAGTTCTAGTGTGAGTGTCATACTTCTACTCCCTTGCCATTCCTGACTCATAATACCTTTTTGAGAAGATATCAGAATACCTGTTGTGTTATCCTCGATACTTTGATTTGCCAGCGTAAAGATTGGCGGTCGTTCCGCCGAATAATAGTACGTCGGATAGTCGCTGGAGAGGAGCATTGGGATGGGAGACATGACGCCGATGGAATTATTCGCCGGGTTGCTGTTGATGATAGGGTTGCCTTGTGCCTTCTAGGGTTGCCTTGTGCCTTCTGGGGCAGCCTCATTTACCTTCTCGTCATCGCTTGGAGAAGGGGCCGAGACACAAGGCGATACAAACAAAAGCGGAAGCAGATGCTTCACAGGGAATTGGTTGAATTTGCCGCTGGCTTGGAAGGTTTCCAAATAGGAAACAGTGCGCTGGTCGGCAGTCAAGAGGATGTTGCCATCGCGGTAAATCAGGAGGCAAACTGCTTGATGCTTCTGGGCCAACATCGAGACATGATGGTGGCCGAAGTCATTCCTGCCGGACAGATAGTGGCCGTTGAATTAATCAAGGCCGTCAGAACGACCACCACGTCGGCCGGTGGGGTAATCACTGCGGGCGATTTTTCAGGGCTTGTCATTGGAAGTTCTACCAGCACCCGGTTAGAAAGTGTGCGGCTGAAAATTCTAGTTCGTGACGTACAGCATCCCTGGATCGTCTTTACTATGCCCGATTACGGCACGGCAGAAAACTGGCGCGGCGTGATTACGCTACTCATCAATCAAGCGCCTCATGCCCCCGCGTTTCAATCCGAAACTGTCCAGACCATCAGCCTTGAAACGTCACATGGGTTTGTCGCGGATACATCAACCTGGGCCTATATTAAGAACGACTTCGCTGCCATTGGTCGCCGGTTCAAGTCTGAGTGGCTCTACATCAAAGATTTCACCGCCAGAAAAACTCCGGATCAGAGCAGCGCCGATTTGGGAGCCTTATCCTCGTCCGCCTTGACGGAAGAGGTCATGTCTTCGTTGTCGCAGCCACTTCAACCATTCTCCTCGGATGTAAAGGACATAGAACTGTTGCCTCTAAATCCAGAGCCACAGTCTTGAAACAGCAACCCTCAAATGCTTACGGCTCCACCCGCTGGGTATGCCATTCAGTCATCTGCTCGTAAGCTTGAAGGGCAAACCCTACTCCTCCTGCTCCTCCGGCGGATGCAGTCCCGCCGCGTGGAGAAGACGACGCAGGTTGACAACGCCGGGGCGGTTCATCTGCAAAGCCTCGGTTGTCGCTCGCCCGGTAGACGTTAGGCCAATGACGAGGGTGAAGTCGTCGTTCCACTCAAAATGCTCATGCCACCGCTGACGGCGCGGATGAAAAAGCCGGACACGCTCGCGAGTGATGGGATCGAGTGCCTCGGTTTTTGCGTGTTTGTGGCCGTTGCACCCGTGACAGGAGAAAGCCAGGTTCTCGGACGTGTCCACCCCTCCTCGCGCACGGGGATGGATGTGTTCCACGGAGAACGGATCGGGAGAATAGTCCTTGCGGCTGCGGCAGTATTCACAGACGCCGCCCGCGTTCTCCGAAACCGCCTGCTTTAGCCGCTCCGACGGCTTCTCGTCAGGCATGGGAGCGAGGCCCGATCCCTAGCGACTTCATCAGGGTGTCGAGAGCCGTCCCGCGCAGTCGGGCCAGTTCGATGAGATACCCAATGCGACGCGCGTTGTCCATCTCGACGACGTTGATCAGTTCCAGTAGTTCCGCATGTTCCTCCGGCGTAACCGTGTCCGATTCCAGTTTCGCGTAGAGGCTGCTGTAGCGTCGCCACGTCTCTTCCGGGAGCGGCGTGTTGATTTTGAGCAGCAGGTCGGTTTCCTGCTTGGACAGGTGCGGTGCGCGGCGTTCCGCGCGCAGGAGCAAGACCTGATCCAAAAATTTGTCCAGGGCAGGATTGCTCAACCGGGAAACTTCCCGCAGAAGTTCCTCGGAAGACACAGGGAGTTCGTGCTGAACCGTTGACATGGCAGGCTCCTCTACTCGACGTGCAGGTGGTTGGCGCGCTCGATGATGGCGCGCTGCTTGTGCCACTCGGTCGCCTGCTCGTAGGCGTGGGCGACGCGCAGCAGAGTTTCCTCGCCGAAGGCGGGGGCCATGAGCTGGAGGCCGATGGGCAGGCCGTGCGAGAAGCCGCAGGGGAGCGAGATCGCCGGGATGCCGGCCATGTTGGCGGGGATAGTCAGCACGTCGTTGAGCTTCATCGCCAGCGGGTCCGAAACTTCGCCGAGTTTAAATGCCACGGTCGGGGCGGTCGGGGCGATGAGGACGTCGTACTTTTCAAATGCCCGGTCGAAGTCGCGCTTGATCAGAGTGCGGACCTGCTGCGCTTTCAGGTAGAAAGCGTCATAGTAGCCTGCCGACAGGGCGTAGGTGCCGATCATGATGCGCTGCTTGACTTCCGGCCCGAAGCCCTCCTCGCGGGACTTCTCGAACAGGTCCACATGGCTGGTCGCACGGGCCGTCCGGTGGCCGAAGCGGACGCCGTCGTAGCGGGCTAGGTTCGAGGACGCCTCGGCGGGGGCGAGGATGTAATAGGTCGGCAGGGCGTACTCGGAGTGGGGCAGGCTGATCTCCTCGGCAATGGCGCCGTGGGACACGAGCACGTCAACGGCAGCGCGGACCGCCTCGGCGACAGCGGGCTGGACGCCCTGGGCGAAGTATTCCTTGGGGACGCCGAGCTTCAGGCCCTTGACGTCGCCGGTCAGTGACCGGGTGTAGTCGGGGACGTCACGGACGACGCTGGTGCTGTCGAGTGGGTCGTGGCCGCTGAGGACGTTCAGGAGCAGGGCGGCGTCGCGGACGTCGCGGGTGATCGGGCCGATCTGGTCCAGGGAGGAGGCGAAGGCGATCAGCCCGTAGCGGCTGACGCGGCCATAGGTGGGCTTCAGGCCGACGACGCCGCAGAAGGCGGCGGGCTGCCGGATGCTCCCCCCCGTGTCCGAGCCGAGCGCCCAGACGGCCTCCCCGGCGGCGACCGCCGCCGTGGACCCGCCGGACGAGCCGCCGGGGACGGTGTGCAGGTCCCACGGGTTGTGCGACGGGCCGAAGGCAGAGTTTTCCGTGCTCGACCCCATCGCGAACTCGTCCAGGTTGGCCTTGCCGACGAAGACGCTGCCTGCCGCTTGCAGCTTGTCCACGACAGTGGCATTGTAGGGCGGCACGAAGCCTTTCAGGATGCGCGACGAGCAGGTCGTCTCGGTCCCCGTGGTACACAGGTTGTCTTTCAGCGCCAGCGGGATGCCGGCCAGCGGCGAGAGCGCCTCGCCGCGCGCGCGGGCGGCGTCCACGGCGTCGGCCTGCGCCTGCGCGACGGCCTCGGTGACGGTGACATAGGCTTTGACGTGGCCTTCGACCTCGCCGATGCGGTCCAGGACGGCGTCTGTGACTTCGCGGGCGGAAACGTCGCGGGCGGCCAGTTTCGCGGCCAGTTCATGGGCGGTCAGTTCGTAAAGTTCCAAATGTTACTCCTCCGCCTATTCTTCCATGATCTGCGGCACGATGAAGTTGCCGTCGCGCTTCTCGGGGGCGTTTGCGGTCGCCGCCTCGCGGGGCAGTGAGGGACGCGCCTTGTCTTCCCGAAAGACGTTCTGCAAGGGCAGCGAGTGGGATGTCGGCGGCACGTTCTGGGTATCCAGCTCCTGCAAGCGGGCGAACTGGCCCAAAATGCCGTTCAAGTCCGTGGTCAATCGCGCTTTTTCGTCGTCCGATAGTTCCAGGCGGGCCAGGAAGGCGACGCGAGAAACTTCGTCAAGTGTCAGTTGTTCAGCCATGGGAGGTTCTTTCGAGGGCGGGCGGGCGTTTTCCTGCCCCACTCGGAGTAATGACGGGGCATGAAAAAGCCGGAGCGGGCAAACCCCAGCTCCGGCGCAATTATTTCTTAAAACTTGTTACGAGTGCGGCGTGGAACGGGACTTGTGCTTCTTGGGAGGCAGGACAGACTCCAGCGACTTCAGATCAGGCATCTTTTCCAGCTCGAAGTGGAAGTCAATGACCTCGTTGATGTCAATGGGGCCTTTGGCTGTGAACTGCTCCTTCTCGTCATGGGAGACTTCCAGGGCGGTGTCCTTGAGGATGCCCTCCTCCCACTCTTCCTGCTTGATGAACTGTTCACCGAGCTTCTTGCAGCGCGAACAGCGGAACTTGACGTAGACGAAGCTCGGACCGAAGAGGCGCAAATAGTACCCGTGCTGGACCACGTCCTTGGCGATGACGCGCTGGCCGCAGTTGCACTTGATCGACGTCCGCATGTTACTCATAGTGTCCACCTCCCGGTTGTATTGCCGATGCCCGCGCCAGACGGAGACGGGCATCGGCAGAAATGATGAGCGAAAAGGGCGCGGGGCTGTTTGGAGGTATTTTCGTATGCACAGTATACACCCCTATTATATCATATTATGGCGTCTTCCGTCTCCGCCTGTAATTTTTTCTTGCTCCGTTATCCGGCAGTCATTGGACGCTCCTGCTGGCGCGCGAGTTCCCGCCGCAGGCGCAGCAACGCGACATCTTTGGCCTTGGCTTCCAGCATGATGTCGAAGGGCCGGAGGCTGTCTGCATGGACGCTTTCCCAGAACTGGACAAACTCCAGCGGGTTGATGAAGTCCGCGTGCGCCTTCAGCCGGGGCGCGTGGAGCTTCGTGACGGTCCGGTCGCGCCCGGTCGCGCCTTTTTCTTTCTCTACAGTCGCCTCGAAGTCGGTGGAGGGCGAGGAGTAATGGATCTTCGGAACCATGCCCTGGGGCCATGTCTTCAAGGCCGCGTCCAGAGCCGTCCGCATCGGCATCCCTTCCGGGTTGAAGCAGAAGTGGTGCAGGTTGTCGAAGACGACCGGGCAGCCTGTGGCCTCGTGGATGCGAAGGGCGTCCATGACGGCATAGGAAACGTCGTCGTTCTCGACGACCAGCCGCCGTTTCGTCTCGTCAGGCAGTTCTTTGTAGCGCCGGATGAAACGCGCCAGGCTCCCGTCACGGTCGCCGTAGACGCCGCCGACGTGCGTGACGACAACGGCCTCCAGCCCGCAGTTCATGGCGTCCAGAATTCGCGCCTGCGCGTTCAGGTCCAGGATGCTTTTGCGCGCCACTTCCTCGTCGAGCGCGTTCAGCAGGATGTACTGCGATGGATGCAGGCTCAGTCGAATGTCATAGCGCTGGGCCAGCGCCCCTAGTTCGGCCATCTCGTCCTTCGCTTCTTCCAGTTGGTTATGAAACTGCGGCATGTCGGGGTGGGTGAGGTACGGCGCGAAGTCCGACGACATCCGGTACATATGAATGTCCACTTTGTGCAGATAGTGAAAAATCTCGTGCATGAACACGATGGACTGACGCACATGCGGCCCGCTCTGCCATTTCCGCGCATCGTTCGACGGCATCCCCGCCTCCGCCGTGATCGTGGCGAGGTTCCCGCCGTGCCCGATGACCTTGACCGCAAACCCAAAACGCATCCCGAAGCCCCTCTTTCTGAGGCGTTTATACCCGAAACGGCGGCGTGTGGTACAATGTCATCACTCTGGCCCATAGAAGGCACCTAGGAGGTAGGTCAATGTCTCTTTCCTCTGACGACACGCTGGTTTCCGATGCGATGCTCACGGAGCTTTCTGATCGTGGTCAGGCCATCTACGCCGCCAAGCTTCAACAGACGCTTGAGGCGGAAGCGCTCAATCGGTTTGTCGCCATTCATGTGGACACGGAAGAATACGCCGTCGCCCGGACCTCCGCAGCGGCGATGCGCGCCATGCGCCAGCGTTTCCCGGCGGATGGGCGGCTGTTCATCCGCCGCATCGGCTCGGAGCCACAGTACGGCCTCGCGTCCCGCATCATCCAGTCGGACATGATTGAGGGAAGGCAAAAATGATCCAGGGCCATGTCCGTGATGATTTCCCCTATGTCATGCTGTCCCTGCCCGGACAAGAGGGACCGCTGCCCGTAGAGTTCATCGTTGACACGGGCTTCAACGGTGAGCTGGCCTTGCCAGGCAACATCCTCAGACAATTGGAAGCGTCGTTCTGCTTTGAAGAGGACGTGCAGATGGCCGACGGCTCACGCCGCAAGCGGCCCTATTATGAGATGTTCCTGGACTGGGATGAAGAGGCAAGACTAACAGAAGTAATGGTTCTGGAAGGTGCGCCGCTGCTCGGCAACGCCCTCCTTTCGGGCAATCTGTTGCAAAGCGAAATGACAGACGGCGGTACGGTTTTGATTGAGCCTCTCTAATACCGCAGCCTCATGGCCCTACGGTTCGCTGGGTATCAGCGCCCGCCGCAGACCTTCTATGGCCTCCGGCTTCGACCGGATGCCTTCCCAGTTGTAGAGCGACAGGAAATGGCAGCGGCGGAAGGACAGTGTTTTCTCGTAGGCATCCGCCCACTGCGCCGCTGTCCCCGCGCCGGGCAGCCACTCGGCGGCGCACCAGTCCTCCAAGCCGGCTTTCGTGAGCGAGGCGCCCAGGTCTCCGGCCTCGGCGGGGGCGTGGCCGTACAGGCTCCAGCCGGGGCGCGAGTCCGGGTTGATAGCGACTCGGTGCGAGTAGTGCAGCGCCCACGGCGCGTACTGGCCCCCGGCGTGGGTCCAGACCTGGCCGCGGGGCAGACCCATCTGGCGGCAGACGCGGGCCAGGAAGGCCAGATAATCGGACGTGATTCTTTCCTGGTCAGCCAGCGTCACCGGCCCCGGATGCTGCCATCCCTTGGACGTGAGCGCGGCATAGCCGAGCGGTGCCAGCCCGCCTGCAAAGTCTTTGCCCATGTCCAGCCCCCTTTGCGGGTCGTGCGACGGGTCTTTCGGGAACTTTTCCAAATAGGCGTTCCCGCCGGGGTAATGGTACGAATTGATGCCGGCCGACGCTTCCCAGCCGATCTTGACGCCGGGGAACAAGCCGCGCTTTTCCGGCGGCAGCCGGTCGCGCCACTGCTTGAGAATCGCGACCAGGCCCGTCAGACTTTGGCAGCTGGCCTGCCGGAAGCGCCGGGCGGCGAGGTTAGGCGCGGGCCGCACCCGAAACTGCCGCCCCCAGTCGCGCCAGCAGACCTTGACCGCGTGCTCCTGCCCCCAGCCCGTCCATTCCACGTTGACACGGTTGTTGGGGGCATACCCTGGCTGGGCGGGGTCCCACCAGTTCCACAGGTCGGGCCGACCATCCCAATAGACCTCTTGCATAAGGGTCAATCGTTGAGTTCATGGTTGTAAAGGGCCGCGATCAAGTTGAACCGCAGGCCGAACCGCCGCCGCCGGTTGCGGTAGCGCTCGGACAGGATGCGGAAGACCT
>JAABUL010001146.1_pt1 | contig 52184 bp, 45 predicted proteins | sample 5559151 | NCBI WGS metagenome assembly JAABUL01 (sample SAMN10711876, study PRJNA513368) | rock metagenome | isolation source: Antarctica rocks | place: Antarctica: Victoria Land, Pudding Butte sud
GAGGAGCTAGAGATGACGTAACCACCACAATACATATGGTGACTACATACAGCACGTGTATTCACTTGTCACCACACCATCACCATATGGCTATTATTCACCACACCACACCACATCCCCGCACTGGCGTATACCGCCCAGCCAGATACGTCGGTTGCTCCGTTCCAGGACACATACGCCTTTCCATCTTCAACGACCAAGGTCGGATCCCACGCGGCTGGAGTGGCACTCCACGCCTCCTTGAAAGCGCGGTAGCTTTGGACCTCATTGATGCCACCAAATTGTGCTTGCCAGCGCAAGTCACTGCCATCGGTGGCCGGCCCATACTCGCGCGTGACCGCGATCTGGCCGTAGCCAAGCAGCTGGTTACCGTTGGGCAGCGATGCAGCATACGAGCCCTGGCTGTCGGCGTCTAGCTGTTGCGACGGGGTCTCGATCCTTCTCAGGAGTTCTGATGTGTACGACTTGCTCGCCGGCAGCTCCAGGTGATAGACGAGACCTCGAGACGCGGCAGTGCCATTGTCAATCGCCGAGGCATGGTTATCGAAGATGCCAATGTCCAAACCAGTATCTGTGACGTTGTGGGCACGAACGAAATGTTGCCATCTGAAGGTACCTTCGCTTGGTAGTGTGCCGAAGCTGCCACCAGTCTCGCCTTCAACAGACCACTTAACGCTGCCATCATCTCCTGACACGAGGTAGAAAGCCCAGTGATGGCGGGCATTGATCAGGAAGTCGTGGCCGACCATTTGAACTGAGTTCACGTGCTATAGCAGGGTCAGCTCGCATACCAGAATCTACTGGAGGTCTAGGTCCACGTACAAACCAATCCCATGGCGCCTCTTTTGTCCCATTGCCACTCTTGTCCGAGAGCGGCTGATGCGAAGCATTCAGTGGAAGGTGATCTAGCGCCGCCCAGCTCCACAGTATTTCATCTGTTGCTACATCTAGTTCGAAAACCACAGCATCCGCGATCCAGCCGTCCACCGGACCACCGACAGATGAAAGATCATGCTGCGTATTGTTGTACGTAGACACGACGATTGTGTTGTGCTGCGTCATCTGCTGCTCGTGTATATCGATACTCCAGTTTGCAACCGGCGTATCAGTCAGCTTGTTCAAGGCAAGATACGGATCGACCACGAACGGTGTGTACGTCTCATCCAGAAAAGTGGTCTGTCCATATCCGTGGCCAATATTGACGCCTTGAGAGTTGAAGCCATTCCAGTACGTCAGATACGCCTTTCCGTCGTAGTGCTGTCGGCGGAAGTCGGTGGGGGCTGTGACGTTGAGCGCAAAAACCAAGTCGCCATCGGGAGTCATGATGAAGCCGGTGCTCTCCTTGGCATACGATACGCTCAGATTGGACGTGGCTGGTGTCATAAAGATGTATCCGTCGGCCACAGCTCCGCCATTACTGGTAATGATCATGTTGGGCGGCGTCTGATCAGTGGTCTTGAAGGCCAGCCATGGCCAGGTCACGCCGGTGGAATCCGTCTGGACATCGATGTTGGCTTCGCTGGATATGACCGTCCTGTCTTTGGCCACCAAAGCATTGGCGACGGCTGCGAGACTCGCAAAACCAAAACTTCGAGCGAGCATCTTGTCGAAACTGAGACGTAATGATGCTGAATGCTACTTCATTCTGGACGGCGACCATGGCAAGCTTTGTATACTTCCGAACCGCTCGACGAGGACTTCGGCATTTCAAAGACGACCGAACATCGGCGGCAAGCACGCCTTGTGGGTCGACGCATGTTGTGGGACAGCAATGCCGTTCGGTTCCGGCCATTCTCATCAGTCGGCAGCGTTGTGCTACCTACGCACGAGTCATCTAGCTATCGATCAAATGCACAACAAGGCGAATTTTGGAGGGGCACCAGAAGCAACAAGCATGAGTGCCCGCTTTGCTAACGAATTGAAGTGTTCCCATTCGATGATGATGATGCGGGCGGTATGGCTAGCAACTCACCTCATCTTGTAACGAATGGCGTGATCTTTCCGAAAGCGGAATGGAGTCTTAACGAAGCGTCAATCACGGCTCTATACATATATATCTAGGCCGTCTAGCAAAGCTTTGTAACAATGCTTCCACTATAGATAGAGTTTAGCCTACTAGGCGAATTCCTTCGAAAAGTAGCCTCTATTAAGAATTAGAGCCTTAGGTACTAGCTCCTTAGTATAACAACCTCCTTTTAGCTACTTAATTTAGAATAAGTAGATATAACGTTACAATTTACTTAGTTACTAGCTAAATATACGATATATATTATAGTTATAAGCCCGATACGCGCTAGTCTACTACTTCAACGTTATAAGTTACGGTTAGGCTCTTAGTAGCTAGGATACTAAAAGAAAATACTAAAAGAAGTCTAGACGAAACTACTAGATTACTAAGAATAATACTTATTCTATATACTATAAGTAGCTTATAAGCCTTTATAGTTAGTAATAAGAAGATCCTAAGAGGATATAAGTAATAGGATAACTAGATTATTTAATATAGCTCTCTATATCGTATATATAAAGTATAGTAATATATAGACCTATACCTTAAAAATAGTAAGATAGTAAAGAAGCTAACTAAGCCGGTAATACTAAACCTTATTAAGGCTATAATACTACTAGAGGAAGGAACTCCTATACTAAGTATTAATAACTAGACTACCCTTAGTATATTAATAGCCTAGTACTAGTTATTAAAGGCTAACTTTAATAAGTATAAGGCTAGTATAGTTAAGGTAGAAGAGGAGCTACGTATTACTATTTTAATTAATACTCTATCTATTACTATAAGGTATAATACTATAAAGGATAAGCTCTACTAGCTTAAGCTTCGCTTTATACTAATAGACTACTAACGAGAGATTAAGCTTACTAATACTCTTAGTAAGCTTAAGAAGGAGAACTTTACTACTAAAGTAGATTAATAGGTTACTAACTAGATTAATCTATAGTAAAGGATAGAGATATTCTGCTATTTAGAGCTAAATTAACTAAGAAGGTATTTCTACTACGTAGTATACTATAAGGACGTACCTATAGGAATAATACTTCTCTTTAAGATAAATAATAGACTTAAATTAGAGTATCCTTTAATAGCTATTATTAACGAGTTTAGTTATCTTATAGTAGACTTTTTAAGACCTACTAGACGATACGCTTACGTAACGTCTCTTAGAATTACTAATACTATAGTATCTAAAGATAGAAGTAGTCCCTTACCTCTATTAGTATTATAAGAAAGTTTCCTATATATACTAAAGATTCTACCTAAGCTATACTATAATATTACTAGTAAGCCTAAGAATAACTACTATAAGTTAAGAGCTACTTATAATATAATTAATCTAGAAAGGCGTTTAAAGAGTAAGAAGTTAAGGGAATAGTAAGGCTACTAAAGGAATTATATTAAGTAGGTATAAGATAACCCTTATATAGCTAAGATATATATTAAGAAGTAGATAGATACTAACCTATAGAAGGAACTAAGTAGGTTAGACGCTTTAAATAGTAGTATTAAATTAGAGAAGCCGTCCGCTTTAGCTACTTACGTTATAGTAGTAACTATATTAATTCCCTTAGTATTTAGAATATAAGTAAAGCGTTTAGATATACTACCTTTAGAATAATAGGAATAAGATACTTACTTAAGTATCTATATTATTAATAACCTATTAAGAGCGAACTTTAGAGCTACTAGTAAGCTAGAGGCTAGATTTATACTTATAACTAGAGATAGTACTTTACTAATAGTAGCTATTAGTAAGTATACCTTATATCTTAAGGATATTAATAGATATAACTACGAGCTAACCTTAAAAGACGTTATCTATTTACCTAGCTTCTATATAAACCTTATTAGTACTAACCGACTTAAGAAGGCTAGCCTCTAGTTCTATAAACGAGAGAAGACTATCTACTTCGATAATAAGGTTAATAGTATATAATATCTAATACTAAAGCTTATTTAGCTATATAATAATATCTACTACTTAGATATTATTATACTACTAATAGGTGATAAAGAGCTCGTATATAGCTAGAGTAAGCTTTAAGGAATATTACGTATAGATAGTTATATCGCTCGAGCGAATTATACTAGCCCTATAGTAATTAAATAGCTACTAAAGGATAATATTACCTCTATAGTAATAGTAGTATAATTAAGTAGAGCTCCTTTAAATCCCTAGCGCCTTACTATAACTTAGTAGTACTAGGTTTATAGCTATATTCGTTATAAATAAATTACTTACCTTTAAGATAATACGAAGGTTATATACTAGCCGATAGTAACGATAAGGTACTACGGACCTATAAGTATAGTATCTACGCTATAGCTAAGTTATAATCGATTCCGTCTCGACGTTAAAGGGTAATACTAAATATCCCTCTTACTAAATTCGCTATCGACGTTACTAAATTTAATTAAGCTTATAACGGAGATTAATATATAGTCTATAGATATAACCTTAAGATATACCTTTACTTTAAGAGGTTATACGCTAATAAGAGCTAGAATAATTAGCTTTAATTTATTAAGAAGCTTAATATATTCGTTAGATCGATTAGACGAGATATAAGAATACTTCGAGCTAATATAGATAGTACGATTAGACTCGCTTATTACTCCTTTATTAGAAAGGAGGGTATTACTTTATACTAGACGGCTCTATATACGCTAGTATAAGACCTAGCTAAATAACCTAGAGCTCTTATTACTTTAATAGCTAGGGCTATAAGGATATACGCTCGGTTACTATATAACCTCTAGCTTAAGATTATTATAGCTATAGTATATCTCCTTAATAGAGTACTAATTATACTAAAAGGGTAGAAGACGCTCTTTAAACTAGCTACTAGATAGAAACTATTAATTATATACCTTAGAGTCTATAGCTATTAAGCTTACTTCTATTTAAAGGGGAATAAGACGCTAGTAAGAAAGGATAAGCTTATAAAGCGAGCTTATATTAGATACCTCGTTAGCTAGGACTTAATATATATCTTTCGGATATAGATACTATTATAGAATAAGGTTATCCGTACTAGTAACGTTATCTTCGACGAAGTAACCTTTTATTACTTAGTAGAGGTTAATTTTAGTTATATCCTTACTACTAAGGTAGTTAATATAGTACTTATCTTTAACCCTACTTCTCTATCTTAGTATTAAGAGCTTTATAACGCTATCTTTACTATATAGTAGACTCTAGATAAAAGGGTAGAGTTATATTAAAAGGAGTAATAGCGGAGTAATAGTAGACCTACTTTACTATCCCCTCTAATAATACTAGACTAGCTTTAGTAACTACTTTAGTAAGGACTATACTAGTAGTTCCCTATATAGTAATTACTAGATACCTACGTTAGTCTATATTAACTACTATATTCTCTATAGCCTAAACCTTAGTATAAGGTTACTTAGCGTAATAACGCTAATATAGAATAAGAATATAACCGCTTAGATAATAGTAAGAGATAGAGAGTCTATCTTATACTCTATAGATAATAAAATAATAACGTATAGTATTAGGTCTTTATATATAGAGCCTATATTATATAGGCTAACTCTAATATCTCTAATAATAGTAAACCTATCTTCGTAACTAAGCTAGTTACGTTATTAGTAATATAATAAGATAAGCTATAACTAAAGTATCCTTAATACTAAAGTAAGCTTCTACTTAAACCTAAGTACTAGTATAGAGCTATAAAATATCCTTATAAGGACTAATAGATATAAGTAGCTAAGCTTAAGATAGATAAAGGACTATTTACTAGTACGTTTAAGTAGGTTAATAAGTCCTCTATTCCTAAGAATACTAAGCTACTACTACTTACTTAGGTATTTAAATATAAGCTTAATTTTAAAAGGAACTTATATAAATATAAGGCTTATATCTATACTTATAGAGACTTTTAAGCTATTAAGTATAATATATATACTACTATACTAGCTACTAAAGTATTTAGGATCCTTATAGTACTAATTACTTACTTTAACCTTAAAGCTAAGTATTTTAATATAGTTAACGCGTTCCTTAACGTAGTACTACCCTACGTTATATATCTATAGGCTCTAAATAGATTTAAGTAGCGAGGAAAGGCCCTTAAGCTACTATAAGTACTATATAGACTTAAGGAGTCCTCTATACTATAGATAAGTAAATTTACTTCTACTTTAGAATTACTTAGCCTTATACCTATACTAGGTATATATTACCTCTAAACTAATAGTATTATACTTATCTTCTTCTACGTTAATAACTTTACGCTAATCTACTACTATAAGAATAAACCCTATATAGATAAGATTAAGTTATAATTACGTAAATTCTACGAGATATATAAGCTTAGGAATATTAACTAGTTTATTAGTATTAAGATTATTAGAAATCGAGCTAACCGACGAATATAGCTATTATAAAAAGCCTATATTAATAAGGTAGTTAATCGTTTTAGTATTATTAAAGCTATAAAGGCTTACTTAATACTACTTTCGTTATTTATTAACTTCTTAGTCCCTAATAGATATTAAGCTATTTAAAAGGATATTATAGGTTATTAGGAGTAAGTTAGATTAATTAAGCTATAATATAGACTAGACCGGACGTAGCTAGAGTAGTATTAGTACTAGCTAGCTACCTTAAGAACCCTACGTTAGTATATCTAAAAGTAGCTAATTACTATATTAGATATCTTATATAGTCTAAGGAGCTAGTACTTACCTTTAGTAATAATTAGATAATTAACGTATAGTTTATAATACTTTCTAAGGAGTTCTACGGTACTTTAAATACCTTATTTAGTAACGATATACTTATAAAATAGAGCTTAAAGGAATATCTATTCTTATTATTTAGTCCTATCGATTAAAAGGCTACTAAGTAATATATAGTTACTAAGTTAAGTACTAACGTAAAGCTACTTACTCTATTATACGCTAGATTAGAGCTTATTTAGTAAATAAGATTTATAGAGGCTATTAATCTAAAGCTAGATTAGAAGCTAGTATTATACTATAATAATTAGTAGATACTTTAGCTTATTATATAACCTATAGCTAAACTTAAGACTAAGCTTAGATAAGAATACTTAAAAGGACGTATTTACTTTAAATAGCTATAGACTAGCTAGATACTAGTAGATAGCCTTACTAAGATACTACTACCTTTAAAGTATACTAAGTTTATTAAGTAACTATACCTATTAGTACTATCGACGTTATTACTATAGTAGTACTATAAAATACTAAACTTAACTTCTATTTTATTAATATAGATTAAGATAAGATAAGATCTTAACCTTACCTTTATTATATATCCTTCTATAGATATAATAACTATACTATTTATTTAACTAACGTTATACTAGCTATACTTTATCTCCTTTATATACTTATTTACTATAAATAATAAGTAAAGCGATTCGACGTTATTTAACCTTATCGTTACTATAGAGAGCTAGTAGCTTACTAAGTTTAGCTATTTACTATACTAGTAACCTTACTATACGCTTTAAGCTTAGCTATCCTTCGGCTTTTACTTTACTAGTATTATATACTATAACTCGTACTATAGCTAGTATCGTAGATACTATAGTATAAACGCTAAATTAACCGACTATTAGTTTAGTAGCTTATATTAACTTATTAGCTAGTAGGTCTTATTACCTAAACGCTAGTAGGAAAAATACTTTATTAAGCGAAGATTAATAGGTCTTTTAATTAAGATTCTATTAATTATATAGGTCCTTATAGCTTTAAATATATTACTTTTTTTTCTACTTTACTATAGGTTTAGAGAGTTATTAATAGCTTCCTTTAATTATAATTTAAAAGGTCCTTAGTTTAATTCTAGGTTACCTCTTAAAGAGTTTAACCTAATAGTCTTACGTATTTCCCTTTAAAGCTTATTACGAGTTATATTACTTTACTACTAAGGGTTAATAATAAAGCGTATTTATTAGTTAATAAACTAGATATAATTTTACTCTCTTTTTACCCTTTTCTAATTAGTTAATTAAGAGTAAAGAGAGAGTAATATTAATTAACTTAGTAGTAATAGAGTTAGATATAAGTAAATTCTATAAAGTTAACTTTATATAATAAGTACTACCTAATTAGACTTTAAGGAAAAAGGATATATTAAGAATTAAAGCCTTAGGTACTAGCTCCTTAGTATAATAACCTCTTTTTAGCTACCTAATTTAGAATAAGTAGATAGTACGTTATAATTTACTTAGTTACTAGCTAAATATATAATATACGTTATAGCTTTAAGTAAGTAAATATACTATATAGCTAATATAGTTATTACTAGTAGAGTAATATTAATTAGCTTATAAGTAGACGCTTCTACTCTTTATAAAAGCTACTTATATCCTTATATCTATATTATTCTAACTAGTTTACTTACTCTTATTAAGCGTATTCTATCCTATCTAGCTTATCCTATCCTTCTTATCTAATTTTAACTTCTAGTTAACCTTTTCTTTATCTATATTATCTCTATTTATACCTACCTATATCTACTTATTCTATACGACCTAGCTAACGCCCTTTACGATTCTACCGTAACCTCCTTCTATTTAGTTTACTAGTATATCTTAAGATTAGTCTCTTATCTCGTAAAGCCTCTATATTATAAATAGTAATATCGATATAATTCCTTCTATTATCTATTTAGTAGAATATTAAAGTAGTTAGCTATTTATAGTATATAGCTAATTACTATAGTATCGAAGTATATTTTTATTACGTTATTATATTAGTAGATACTCTAAATAGTATATATTATAAAGAAGTTAGATATTATAAGAATCCTATAAGATAGGATATAGTATTTTAAAGAAGTATTTTTTCAAAAGAGTTAGGAAGTAGTAGAATAAAGGTAAGAATAATAATTTAAGTATATATAAATAGTTATAAATCTTTTTACTAATACGTACGTTCGGAATTTTTTAAAAGAATTCTAAGTAGAAATAGAAATCTAGTTATTCCTTATTAAGGAAGGTTTTTCCTACTTAGCTTAACCTTTTCTATAATAGGCTATATCTTAAAGAAGCTAAGAAAAGGTTACTCGTTTTAAAGAAAAGTTAAGGTCCTCTATAATAACCTTAAAAAGACTTTTTAAGTAAGATTTAAGGTTTTCCTTAATCCGTAAAGGTTTTTACGGCTTAACGCGACCTTTTCTAGTCTTTACTAAGCTATAATAAGTATAGGAAAAGGTCGCGTTAAGCGAGGAAAAGTCTCCTTCTTTTAAAATAACCTTAAAAAGTCTAAATCCTATAAAAGTTTAATAGTTAATATAACTTAAAAGAGGTTATTAAGTTTAAACTTTAAAATCTCTATTATAATACTTAATAGTATTTTATATATATATAATAAAGAAAGGAGATTCTACTTAAAGAAGAAAAAAAAAGCGAATAAATCTAGATTCTCTTTCTATATAAGAAGCTAAAATATTATATATACTTAAAGTATTTATTCTCTTTTACTATATAATAAGACTAGCCTTTTCTAAGTCTCTCTTTAGTCTTAATCTTTTTAGGCCTTTCGCCTTTATTCTTAATTATTAAAGCTATTTTAACTTACTTATTACTTAGCTCTTCTTCTATATCTTTAATATTACTTTTAATAAGACTTTACTTAGAACTAACTCTTAATTTCGATCTCGATCCCGATCTATTATATATAGGTATATTTAGATTAGATTTAGAAGTATAATTCTTTATACTTTCTTTTATTATATTAGTACTAACTTCTCGATTTCGAATAGAAGAACTACTAATAAGCGTATTAATATTAATCGAGTATAAGTACTCGTCTATTTCTCCTTTTACTTTATTACCTTTCTTAACCCATTCACGCTGCCTGGCTCCAAGTTCAAGACCACGCAGAAGGCGACAGACCCGGTCCTTCGAGCGGCTGGCATAGCCACTAAACAGCTTACTTTTCTCTATGGACCACCTATCGCTGGCGGGCCATACTATCCTACCGGAACAACTGGACTGTTGAGGACTGCTGGCGACCTTCTCGCGATCCAGATGGACGTCAGACCAGAGCTTACAGGTGCCGTCCTTGACATTGCTCAAGCTACGGTCAACTTTCCACAGTACGACGGATTAGACTCTCTAAAGGACTACACGAAGCTGTACCCGAACAACTGGGAGAACATCCTTCCCGATGGACCTGATGCTGGCGCCGAGACTAACTTCACACAAGACCTCTTCTTCTCCATGGAGAGGTTGTCGAGCAGTCCCTACCAAGTGCGACGACTCAACCCGTCCTCGGACTCGGTCGCTTTCCAGGTCGACGATGCCACGGCAAAGACGATCACTGGCTCTACTCTGCAAAGCCTGTTCAGCTCTGGTCGTCTCTTCTACGCCGACTACCGAGATCAGAAGGGTTTTAGTCCGACAAATCACTACGGCGCAGCCTGCGATGCTTACTTCTATATTGATTCCTCTTCTGGTGACTTTCTTCCTCTGGCGATCCGCACGAATGTTGGAGCGAACCTGGTCTACACGCGGCAGGATACTGCAAACAACTGGCTTTTGGCTAAGATTATGCTGAATGTGAATGACTTCTGGTTCGCTCAATGGAATCACCTGGCGCAGACGCACGAGGTGGTGCAAATTGCTTATATGGCTGCGGTGAGATCGCTGAGCGAGGATCATCCTGTGCTGGCTTTGCTCAATCGATGTATGTTGAACACCATAATACATCGGATTTTTCCGGCTAACGCGCAGATCACCAGTGATGTTTGAAGTGTTCGCAATTTAGCCTCTCGCAGCTGCAAGTCTCGCCTTCCAGCTGCTTCGCACGCAGGGCGCTAATCGCAGATATAGATTGCCCTGTTCGCACTCGGCACCGTTGTTGATCAGATTTTCCCGTTCACTGGTAGCTCCGCGCAAGACTATACTACGGACTACTACAAGAACAAGGGCAGTGGCCGATTCCAGCCGAACTACTTCGAGACTGAGTTGGAAGCTCGTGGACTTATCAACTCCAACGTGGGGCCAGCACTCAAGAACTTCCCTTTCTATGAAGATGCATCGACTATCCACGACGCTATCGAAGGGTTCATGACGACCTTTGTCAAATCCTACTACCCAACCAACAGAGCGATCTCGAGCGACGAAGAGCTCCAGGCATGGGTGACAGAAGCTCAAGGTCCAGCAGAAGCCATCGACTTCCCTTCAACCACGAGCACTACCGATCTGATCGATGTTTTGACGCACTTTGTAGGTCCTCCTGCTACTCCCTCTCGACTACATACTGACTCTTCTGCCAGGCCCATCTAGCATCAACATCCCACCATACAGTCAACACGAACGAGCTCCTCGACATCTCTTCAACCCTTCCCTTCCATCCTCCAGCCCTCTACAAGCCGGTACCTACCCGAAAGGGAGTCAAGAACGTGGCAAGCTTCCTCCCGCCCTTCGTCTCGGTCTTGGATCAGTTCGTTGTCGGAGCACTGTTCGCACGTCCGAAGTTTGCTGGAAGCCAACGTGCTCTGCTGCACATGTTCGACGATCCGACCATGCTTGACCGCATGAACCCAAAGACCAAGGCAGCGGCGGCCAAATTCCAGCAACAGATGCAGGCTTTCAGTTCACAAGTCAGCGCGAAGACATTCGATGCGGATGGGTTGAGCCAGGGAATGCCGTTCGTCTGGCGAGCGTTGGATCCTAACGTTGCGCCGTATTCTATTACTACTTGATGTATTCAATAAGTCGTTGTTTGGTTCATTCACGGAGATCCTTCAAGGCCTATCGGCATTTGTTGGTTCCTGCATAATCTTAGCAGCCATTAATCGTGATTAGCAGCCGCTCTCGAGTACACAGCCGTCTCGAGTACATCGAGTAGTCGGGCCTGGCCATATCAAGCCGGTTGTAGTCGCATCAGATAGATCGTGTTTGGCGAATGGCACTATGAGCCAACGGAGCCTCTTGGAGGGTCGTCGAGTAGACATTGGTTGATCGAAATATTCTGCCTCCTCTCCAGCGTAGCAATAGTGATTACTGCTTACGAACCGTATAACGTGATTACACGGGGCAATGTTTGCTGCTGGAGACCGGCAGACTTGACCCGGGTGTCACATTGAACAGAGGGTGAGATGTACATGCTTGTGCCTCCGACTACCTGCCTGCTCTCGAATATAAGAAGGTCCTTCAATGGTTGTATTTCTGTAAAGCCCCACCAAGCAAAACTTTCCTCGGGAATTTAGCACGCCATTGAGTCAGCAAGCAGCCGAGTCATATTGTGACTACGACCTTACGACCTTCGACCTCTCTTCTTCTACTTAACTTCAAGTCATATTTCGTGCTTTTCTGCAGCGCACAAGCGGCATTCTCCATGGATTTTCCAATTATCCGCAAGGCTCGGGTGACTGGTGACCACAGCGCCTTCGTCAACGGCATGATGAATGGCAGCGGCTTCGAGAGCCGGAGACGTCACACGCAAGAGAAAGACCTGCCTTCGGGCCCGAACTGGGTCGTTCAAAAATTTGGAGGCACGAGTGTAGGCAAATTTGGTGCTAAGATTGCGGAGGATATCGTTATACCGGGTCTGAAGGATCAAAGGCTGGCGATTGTCTGTTCGGCGAGGAGCACGAGCAGCAAGAGCGAAGGCACGACGACCAGGCTTCTCCGCGCTGCGAGAAACGTGGAGGAGGAAGATGGAGGGCGCTATGCTGAGATTGTGGAGGCAATACGGTCGGATCACATTCATGCAGGGGAAGAGGCTTTCGTGAAGGACGAGCACAGCCAAGTGCTGCAGAAATACGTGGACGATGTTATGGCGGAGTGCGACAATCTACTCAAAATTCTGCAAAGCGCGCATCACCTGGGAGGCTTTGCGCCTCGCACGAAGGACATGATTTTGTCGACCGGCGAGAAGCTGGCTTGCCACTATATGGCTGCCTTGCTCTCCGCGAGAGGGATCAAAGCGGTATATGTGGACATAAGCGAAGTCATTACCTTTTCATTTGCTAAGGGTCTGGGAGATGATTTCTATTCTGGGCTCGCAAAAGTGCTCGGAGAGCGGGTAAGTCGAGGGTTCTCCGAAATTTGGCCAGGCGTGATGCTGCTACAGCCAGCGTCGCGACTTCGCATCGCCTGAGAAATCTTTCGAGACAGCTGCTGATAGTACAATAGGTCCTCGCGCTCGAAGAAGGCGCAGTGCCTGTCATCACAGGCTTCTTTGGTGAGTTCTCCAAGACGTGATCTGGCACGATGCTGCTACACTCGATGATCCAACCTTGTCTGCTTGATGAAAACTCTGAGAACGGCTGCTAACCTCTGCAGGGGTCGTACCTGGCGGCTTACTGAACGAGATTGGCCGGGGCTACACCGACCTTTGCGCAGCTCTGGTCGCCGTTGGTCTCAAAGCCCGAGCACTGCAGATCTGGAAGGAAGTCGACGGCATATTCACCGCCGACCCGCGCAAAGTGCCCACGGCGCGTCTTCTTGACTCGGTCACGCCAAGCGAAGCCTCCGAATTGACGTTCTACGGCTCCGAAGTCATCCACCCCTTCACCATGGATCAAGTCATCAAAGCCCACATCCCGATCCGCATCAAGAACGTCATGAACCCGCGCAACAACGGCACGATTATAGTGCCTTCACGCGAGGACCAGCTTCCTTCCCGCGGCTCAGGCCTTATCCGCAATCGCAGCGCCTCAAATCTGCTCACTAAGAACACCCCACGCCGCCCTACAGCAGTAACGATTAAGGCAGGCATCACAGTGCTCAATGTACACAGCAAAAAGCGTACCCGAGCTCACGGCTTCCTTGGCTCGATCTTCAGCATCCTGGACAAACACCGCCTATCCGTGGATCTGATCTCCTCCTCGGAGGTCCACGTGAGTATGGCATTACACTCAGAGGACAGTCTTCTCTCCGGGCAAGGCGAGGAGGAGATGCAGATAGCGTCCGACTCACTCCAAGGCGCGGTCAACGATTTGCAGAAATGGGGTGACGTTGATCTGGTGCCTTCGATGGCCATCATTAGTTTAGTGGGTCAGCAGTTGCGCAGCATGGTCGGTATCAGCGGGAGATTTTTTAGCACGTTGGGAGAGCATGGTAAGTCGATCCGAAGCGCTCTCCGTTTTACGAGCAGGCCGATTGTGGTCTGAGCAGCGACTGTAGTGGCGGCTCGCTTAATCCCCTGGCTCGAGAACACCCGCTAACCACTCTTCTCCGCTATAGGAATCAATATCGAAATGATCTCCCAGGGCGCCAGTGAGATTAATATCAGCTGTGTGATCGAGGAGAGAGAGGCCAGTCGCGCCCTGAATGTGGTACACACGAATCTCTTTACGTTTTTGGATTGAGGGTCATAGCGATGATACCCCCGGTGGGAAAGGTACCTTTGCTGCCGCTACAGGGCATGATAGATAGCTCTGACATGAATCTGGTGCTCGAGAAGCGATAATTTATGCATGGTCACCTACGTGCGTTCTCCAAAAGTGTAATGTTGAGTGTGGGACTACAGTTGCTGATCTGGCCATGGACCTGATGACTTCGGCCTGGAGAAGCGGCTGCCTGACCTGCTGGTTGATGTGCGAGGAATTTGTGTCCTCCAAAACTGTATAGTGGAGCTGGGAACTATACTCGATGATCTGGCTACCAAGCAGAAGGTACCATCTTGGGGAAGCGTCTGTCTCAGCCACTTGTCGAAATGCAAGAATTATACGTTCTCCGAAAGTGCAGCGTGGACGGTGGGACTACAGTTACTGATCGGACCATGAAGCTAGATTATTCATATCAGAGAAGCTATAAAGTGCCCTCGAGCATATCTATACACGCGCTACTATCATATCCGCATCTTCTCCAGGGTCACCTTGTACTGCTTCCGCTCCTTCACCCTCCCTCTCATCTTAATATACAGCTTCCCAATGGCCTTCGCTAACCTCGGAAACACCAATCGCTCGGAAAGGTACATGCAGCAGAACCCACCGATCCCCAACACCAAGATGAAGATCTTAAACACCGAGCTCAGGAAAGTCAGCTCCATCAGCTTGTAAAGCCACGGCGCAGGGTCAAACAGCATGTAGCTGCTGATCGCAAGCGCGACGAACATCGTGATGACGAAGGGCATATTGTGCCGCATGCTCTGCCGGAACGGTGGGCCAACGGAGAGCACGATAGCGCTGAGGATGTACTGGTAGCAGCTGAGCAAGTACAGGGTCGTGTTCTCGGAGTTGTGGGAGTTGGAGTGGTCGCGGTCGATGACTGGAGGTTGGTACCAGGATTGCTTGCGCACGAATTCCCAGCCGATAAATTGGACGAGAATGCAGATGACGATCTGGCCAAGCAGAGGCGTGAGGACTTTCCGGCTAACGAGGCTTGCTGTGGGTCGCTTGCGGGAGAGCTCGCGGTACGGGCCTGTCCAGCCCATGAAGATGGCGATAGGAAGGATGAGTAGCAGGTCGATGTAGAGGAACTGGAAGTCGCCCAGGTTCGACGCGGTCGCGTAGAGGAAGCTGACGCTCGTGAACTGAATGGCGGAGTAGAGCGACATGTACTTGAAGCAGCTAAAGCTCGTCACGAGCGCGGCGCGACCTTCGCGGATGACTTCCGGCACGCAGCTGATGTCGAAGACTCGGCTGGTAAAAGGTGCTGCTACGCTGGCTTCCGCCTCGGAAAGACTGATGCCTACATCTGCGGCTTTCAAAGCACCGCAGTCGTTGGCACCGTCACCACAGAAGCCAGCGCAATAGTCGATGCTTTGAAGCTTTTCAATCATTTCGTGCTTCTCGTCTGGACTCATGCGCGCGAATACTTGGCCCAGAACGAGCATTTGTTGCAGGAGTTTGGGGTTGGCGTAGTCGACGAGCCAGCGGAAAACATCTCCTGTGACGGCAATGGAGTAGTTGCGCAGATTCGAGACGTCGTACGGTAAGCTGGAGTCGTGCTCTGGCGGTGGCGGTAAGGGCTTTAGTGTGTGCTCGTCCAGCTGGTAGACAGGATTATCGACACTCTCCCACGTGAGCTTCGCGAGTGGCGTGTGTGCGTCGCCCTCTTCGAAATGCGGCACGAAGCAGTGAGCGTTCCTATCGATCAGGCCACACTCTCGTGCTACCGAAATGGCTGTCAGGATGTTGTCACCAGTGCACATCACCGTGCGAATATCAGCATCCCGGAGCTCGCTGATGACGCTTTCACTGATGGGCTTGAGCTTGTTCTCGAAAACAATAAAACCCACGAAATCCAGATTGCTTTCTGCCTCTTCTCGCTTCATCTTCTGCACCTTCAACCAGTTCAGTTTGAAGATATGCTTCGACGCACAAGCGATGACACGAAACCCTCGTTGCGTGTAGTACGCCAGCAGATCATCGTAGTCAGCAGGGAAGCTTTCCGGCTTGCAAATATCCTTCATGGCTTCTGGGGCACCCTTCACGTAGACATCGCCGCTCTTCTCACCGAATTGGCGTACGATGACACTTGCGCGTCGCAGATGAGACACGAATTCGAATGACTTGAGCACACCAAGCTCGATGGGTCGGCGACTGTTAGGCGAGTCTTGATCGACATCGAGATCGAACTCGTAGCCTTGAGGCGGTCGTGCGACGGATGGCGACAACGACAGGTCGTCCTCTTCTTCTGTAGCATTAACCGCACCACGTTCCGTGCCCTCTTCGTACTGCCAGCCAGTGAACTCGAACATTTTCAGATCGAGAGGATCGCCAATAAATTCATCGTCCACAATGCGCAGACTGTGACACGTCGCCATAGTGTACAAAATGGCTCTGTTGGCGTTGTAATCGTAAGTCGGATCTCGCTCATATGTAGCGCCGGGGAGCAGCGCAGACGTATGTGAGAGTAGATCCGTGAACCTGTTCGCCGGTCGGCTCACCACTCTGACGCCGAGCACGTCTAGCCCATCCTCGGTCAAGGTTCCAGTCTTGTCGAAGCACATGACATCCAGCTTGCCACCCACGTTGACTCGTTGCGGGCTTATGCAGAAAATGTTCTTCTTCTTCAGTCTTCCCAAAGCAAAGTTCGTGCCGATAGTGAGCGTGGCAGGCAGGGCAGGAGGCACGACGATCGTGATCAGATCCAATGCCCGAACTATGATCAGATGCCACTCTAGGCCCAGCCGGATGAAGTTGATGAACGACGCGATGAAGCCAACACCAGCGATGCACGCCATGACGGAGATATACCGGAACGAGTCTCGGTAGAACTTGAAACCTGATGGCTTTGGGAACAGCATAGAGCGCACGAGGGCGCCCTTCGTGGTATTGAAGCCAGTCCGCACGACCAATGCGAGAGCAGCCGCTTCTTCATCTTGGTCCTTGTCGCCGTCTTGCGGTCGCCTGGCACGAATGATCTTGGTACCGCTGAAGAGCATATGTTTTGCGACATCTGCGTGCATAGCGGTCGCGCTGAGGTTGATACGCTCCAAGGTCTCGTCTGTGGCCGGCGTCTTCGATACCGGGACAGACTCTCCAGTTAACATGCTCTCGTTCACGATGGCATCGCCAGAAAGCAGCAGGCTATCGCATGGAAATTGACCGAGGTTCGGATCTGTGATCTCGTAGACATCACCTGGAACCAATTCGCTGGAGTCAACGTAGCGCCAAAAGCCTGACCGAAGCACACGAATGTCGCATTCGAACTTGGAAATCTCCCGCAATCGCTTCATCGTAGCTTTTGTCTCGAGGAGTGTAGTCGTAATGCTTGCGACTGAGATGACAAAAATGCAGCCCGCGTAATAGTAGTACTTGTCCATGCTCCACAACAGAATACTGGCGATCTGGAACACGTAAAACGGGTGGAAAGCCTCGTCCATCAGTAGTTGAGTAGTCGTCTTCATCTCGATGTTAATCTCATTCTTGCCAAAGATACGCTCGCGGTTCTCTTGCTCATCGCTATCGATACCAGCCCGCACCGTCGTCAGTGCTTCCATGTTAGACCACGTTGGATCCTTCCAGACGTTGCCGGATATGAACTTGTCTTTCAATGGGTGGAAGCAGAATCGAATGTAGCGATAGTCCAGGATTCGAAGCTCGTCCATGATCGGGTCGTCGTATTCGTCGTAGTCCATCATTTTGCCCGTCTCACTCTGACCGAACACCGAAGAGAGCGACTGACCAAACGGCTGCTTCTGCGTATCTTGCACGATCATCTCTCCCCATTGATTCTCGACGACGACCCAGTCGCACTTCGATAGCTCCGCACTCCTGCCCACGAGCTTGACATACCACTTTGGCAGCCAGCGAAAGATCAAGTATCCAAGCCCGGCTGTGAGCAAGCATATGCAGACATAGAGTGCGAAGCCGAACAACGACGTCTTGAAGCCCGCAACCACAATCGTCATGTCCTCGGACAAGATGTAGATCTTCTGGCTGACTCTCCCGCCACTTCGATACCCACTCGTATCACTGCCTCCAGAATGATGCCTCCTCAACAACGGTGCATCTACCGACGACCTCGTTCCCCTTGACGACTTTGAAGCTCCCGACCCCTTCCTCGACCTTTGACTACGCCTTCGCGCATGTCCGTTGTCATTCACAGACAGCACATCCTCCTCAAGCTCCGGCTCCAAAAACGTATCCGCCGCATCGAAACTCCCCTGCCTCTCCAACGCCCCAAGCACGTCCTCATCCTCCACCGCCTCCTCATCCTGCCCATACTCCTCCATATCATCATCCGCATCCAACTCCTCATCAAAGAACTCAAAACTCGCCGTCGAATCGCTCCTCAGCCGCCGATGCGCGAACGAACTCGTAGCCGTGGGCACCGACTCGCTCATAGGACCGGAAAACATCTCGTCTTGCGCCATATCGACGTCCGCGAGGAAGCTGGCTTCGGACATGTTGCTGCCGCGGCGGTACATGGTGCTGCGCCGGCGCATGAATTCTTCTTCGTCCATTGAAGCGCCGCGGCTGTTGCTGGCGGAGTAGGAGGGGCGGCTGTTGGCGCGGGCGCCGTTTGGGGTGTGGTCGAAGGACATGGTGGGAGGGGTGTCGAGGGGTCGTACCTCGACTTGTGGATGTTCAGACCATGCGGTGGTGCTTGGGAAAGAGAGCGGCGCGAGGTCCGGCGATCAGAATGAAGCAAAGTTTCAAGTGATCGACAGTCCGTGCTCAGATATCGACATTCAGATGTCAACGTGGACGTGAAGCGATGAGGTGGGTAATGTGATTAGCCCACTCATATGGCACGGAGATTGATAAACTCAACACGATACTATGCACGTTCATCTGCCATTGCTATCTTCCCTCGACGTTGTCGATACAGCTACCCAGTAGACACGATCTCGAACGTAACCCTCAAAGAATACCCTCCAACACCTCGCTAAAGTCACCAGGGTCCGTACTTGAGGCAGTACTACTGTCGTCGAGCATAATAATCCCTCTCCCGGTCTTGAGGCCTTGGCCTCCTAGCAGGATCCTCCCTGTCCCAGTCGCGCTCCCTCCCACCTTGTCTTCCATTCCCATCTCGATACCTCTCAGGACTTCTGCTTCTCGTCCGCCGCTGATCAAACCCGTTCCCTCTGTCCCTTTCTCGATATGGCTCCCTCTCCCGCTCTCTCGTCGGCGGTCTCGGCACATCCAGATCCCGATACGCTCCCCTCTCTCTGCCATTCTGCGGCGGACGAGGTGGCGCATCTGGGTCGCGATACGCAGTACTTTCGCGACTGCCACGGCGGTCTCGTTCGTAGTTGGGAATGTAGGTGTCCACGTTAGCCGATCCACCTCTGTCCCCACCTCTGTCGCTACCTCTGTCACTACCTCTATCCCTACCGCCAGTGTCTCTACCAACAGGAGGCTGGACAGGACGCATTGGAAAATCTGGTCGAGGGGGAAGGTGCGCAGCATTTGGTCCCGAGGCCGGTGGCCCGCCACCTCGCGCACGTTGGGGATCCTGCCGCCAGGCGGGCGGAGGTCGAGACTCGGCAATAGGAGGTGGAGCCCGACTGCGGTTGTCGTAGTTGCGAGGCGGGTGGGATCCAGGAGGTGGACCGTGGTCACGACGTGGTGCACGGTCGCCGCCGTATCCGTAGCCGCCTGGTGGGCCTGAACCATTCCATTCGTCCGGACCCATGCCGACTGTGCCACCAGCAGGCGCCGGGGGAGCGGCACGCTGCTTCTGCTGACCCCGTTTTCGAGAGTCGAGTTCGTGACTGTCTTCGTACTTGGGTAAATCTTCAGGTCGAGCTGGTAAGGGTGCGGTAGTGAAGTACTCGTGTTGCAAGGCGTCGATGGCGTTGATACGTTTTCGCCAGTCCAGACATAGTAACTTCTTGAGTAGATCCATGCCACTGGGACCGATATGTGGACCAAAGCGCTTTTCGATGTTTCCCTGTTGGGTTTCGAAGTCCTTGGTCCCATCGCAACCCGGGAGTTCGGACCAGCCGGGCATGGTGCGATCAGTAGGCGAGCCAACGAGTTGGAAGATGCGATGGCATTGATCGACGTCGGACTTGCCTTCGAGGATTGGCTTGCGCTCAAACATCTCGCCGAAGACGCAGCTGTTATCAAGTTAGTTTCACTCTTGCGATCGCTGTGCGTTGCTGAACTCACCCAACACCCCACAGATCAATCGCAGGTGTATATTTCCTCAAAGTAAGCAGGAGTTCTGGCGGCCGGTACCATCTCGTGACCACCAGACTGGTGTAGTCTCTCACTGATTCGCCATTTCCACGTCCGGCCTGCGGTGACTGGCCCTCGTAATTCCGTGCAAGTCCAAAGTCAGCAATCTGGAGTATTCCTTGGTTTGAAATCAGAAGATTGGCCGCCTTCATATCTCGATGAAGAATATGAGAGTCATGCAAGTATCGTAGCCCCTCCAGCAGCTGCAGCATATAGCACTTTATCTGGGCCTCGTTGAATGTGATGTCCGGGTTCGTCAACATGCCACTCAGATCGTGGTCCATGTACGGCATGACCATGTACAGCGTTGCGCGCTTCTTGCCACTCTTGCCCTTCTCGTCACTCTGCTGTCGCTCGACCGCCATCTCCTCCAGGCGCAAGACGTTCGGATGGCACAGCATCTTCAGTATCTTGACCTCTCGTAGGGCAGTAATGGGAAAGCCTTCCTTCTCATTGTGCATCAGGATCTTCTTCATCGCCACGATCTTGCCAGTCCGCTTCGAGCGAGCTTTCGAGACGATGCCGAATGTGCCTTCACCGAGCTTCTCTGGGAACTGATCGTATTCGGTGAACTTGGCGCTGCCTCTGAAGCGGCGCTGCGTTGGATCGGTGAGGTTCTCCATGGTATCAACCGTCGAAGGTGGTATTGGGGTCGTGACGCTGCCCATCTTCGCGAAGTCTTGTGGGTGTGAAGTGGTGGGTTGATGTCAAAAGATGCCAGGCCAGTAGGCCGTGGTGGAGTCGTAGTCCAGCTACGGTCGGTCGCGCATTTGCGAGGATGTACTGATGTCGTCGCCTGATGGCCCGTGTAAAGTCGGGTGAGTCTGATGTCAAAGTCGAAGTTTGTGCCTTTCGTTCAGTTATATGCTGTTACGCGACACTCACTTCAGTTCACTCTTGCGATGAGATCGACGTTGCAGTTGCCCAATTTGGACGAGCTGCTCCGACCTCCGAGAACAACCTCACTTCACTTGATTCCATGGGATACCTCTCCGCTCATCTACCATTGACTGTGGACAAGACAAGATCTGAACACTGTATGGACACCACCACGTACTTGCAAACCTCCTGTTGACATACGGACAGTCACACAATGGCAGGACCCGGCCCAGCACCCAAGGCTGGCGCGCACGGCGGCCACCCTATCCACATCCACCCCGCCAGACCTCTCTACAGATTCGCGGCAGTTGGGCTCGGAGCATCGATGTGGTTCTTTGTGAGTCGTCCAAAGAGGACAGTCGGGGAGGTCATAGACTAATGGAGCGAAATGCAGCTCTTCTACCGAATGCGACACGATGGCGCGGCGTTGTTTGGACTGAAACATCCTTGGGATCACTGAGGCTCATAGTGGAAGGACATGATGGACGATGTGGAGCATAGGATGCGATGTACAGCCAGAAATCGCTGAAGGTTATAAGCGCACACGCTCGGTGGGGTGCACGAGCTATGAAGATTCTGTGCCTCGAGGCAGTGTCAAGAATACCATGAAAGCACTGCACATCGGCCGCATACTCGGTTGTCAAACGCGTGAGTCAAACGTTCAGCTCTCGTCCTGCTATCAATTCGTTACCGTTCCGTGTCAAGATTCATGTATCGTTAACACTCCTCCGCGGCCTCCAACCACAAGTCCAACCACCAGCAGAACATCGTCTACCTCCCAGCGATCGCTCGGCCCAAGCTCGGTTATCTTCAGCCAACGTTTGAATACAGCTCCAAAAATCCCACCACTTTATGAAGCCCCCGGCGTCTCAGACGTTCGATCCCCCGAACTGTCCCTTTCGGCCGCTACCGAAAGGGCAGCACCCTTGCCACTCGGTGGACTTAACTACCGCGGTGGGTAACCAATCATTGTGTGTTGTCGCCAAGCGTTCCGCGCGAACCCATCTCACTTTCGGGACAGGGGATTCTACCGCCGTAGCCTGCAGAGAACTGAGGGGCGTTCAACACGCTTGAAATATATCTGACTGCAGCGCCGTGTGGCTCGTACCAGCAGGGAAGCTGTTTGAACATTAAAGTAGAGCAGCTATACGTATGGGTGAGTCCCGCGGTGGGTCAGACAACTGGGTGTCCAAGACTGTGCGGCGGTGATGTTCTTTTTAGTAATTTTTTTAATCCGGAACGGATGTGAAGGTCAGGGGTTCGAGCCTTCATATCTGGCAATCTCTGTCTCCACAACATCATGGTAAGTCTTGAGAGCAACGCAACCAGCTACTTCCGTAACGACTATCATTCCCCTTTGTATCACGGCCATTGGAGTACAGGCGACAGGATGAAATGATACGTACTTGTGCACATATCAACTTGTTCACTACCATTACGCTGCGAAGGCGTTATGCAGATCCACTGGGACGACACCTGCGCAATTCAGTGAGCATCATCTCATCGCCACAGGAGCAGGCCGGTGGCAAGGTCGCAAGGTTCGCACCGTCCCACCCTCGACTCCTACGCCCGGATCCGGATCCCGGCATCGACTTCCGCCTTCGACTCGACTCCCGCCCAATGCCAGCGATCGACCAGCACAACTCCGGCTCCCTGACACCAACCATTATATACAACTACAAACCGTCCCGCAACTAAATCAAGCACAACGTTTAAACCAACTCCGACCTCGTAGAGGCCGAACCAATTGAGCGAGTTCAGGTCCTGCACCCAACCCTAGACCCATAGACAACTCAGGGCTTTCAACAAGCTGAAATTATATGAGACTATGGCACTGTGTGGTAATGATCCAGCATACCTGCGCGTAGGGGTGTTAGGTGCTGTGGGAATCACCAGTGGATCGACGAGCACGGGTCTCAACGATCGTAGATGGGCGGTTTCTTCCTTTTTGTTGAATTTTGAAATGTCGAAGGTCAGGGGTTCGAGTGCTCGAGTACCACATGCTGTATTACTTTTTTGAGGCTACTGGGTAGGTATTTTGTTGACACGAGCGGTACCATCATCATGGTATCTTCTTTTGCTGCGGTCTCTTGTTCTTCTCTTCCGCGTCACCACGGCCATCAACGTGCGAACAGCACCGTGGCACCTTACCTTCTCATCCCCAATTACGAGTTGAAAGCCGATTTCACTCTCGTTGACGGCAACGGCAACACCCTTGGTTTGACACAACATCGTTACGTCACAGATCTCGCCGCCGCTCTGTCTGCCTCATTGATCCGCATACGCATACGACTGCGGAAGCAAAGACCACAGATGATACACAATGCTCTCACAAAATGTGCAACTCAGTGCCACAGCAGTGGGCCACAGCAGGGCCGCACAGTATGAGATAGACGAGCAATTGTGAGCGCTGGCACGATAGCAATGCCATCATGGTGCCGAAAGTAACTGCAATCTATCAGGGTATCATATAAACGCATCCCACATCTTCTCCTCGGAACGCACAAACGAAGCGCTTCTATCCACCATCTTAACGCCCCAAGCAACCCGTAACTTATCGCGAGATGATCATTCAGCTCCCGGAACCAGCAACAGCAGCACTCCTTTTCACCCCAGCCGGTAGCCTCGCCGGCCCCAAGCCCTGCCGCACCTCATCCAACTCCCTCAACCCACTCGCCCCATCCTCATCCGCCACCCTCCCCTTCCTCAAACCCCTTATCTTCGCCTTCTTGGCGGAGCCCGTGGAGGACAGGAACTCATCGATCATCCCATCGAAATCCTGCCTCACGCTCTTAGGCCCGGATTCGCGGACCTGTGACAACGTACTCGCGCGACTCATCCCGCTCATGGTGCTCAGACGGCTTGTACCACTCATTCCACTCGCGCGACTGACACCACTCTGGCGAGTGCCGCGGCTAATGCCAGACGCCATGCTCCCAATCCCACTCGCTGCATCGTTGACCTCTTCGTCGTCCGGGAAGCGGTCAGCGGCGTATTGCGATTCGAGTTTGTCGAAGCGCTCGTCGAGGAGGCGTTGGTGGGCGGTGCGGGAGAGGGTGGAGGAGGTCATGGAGAAGTTTGTTGAGCCGCCGTTGGCCGCGCGGCGGGATTTGCGGGTTGAGGGGGCGGCGGAGATGATGTTCGATTGCGCAGGAGGAAGAGATGTGGAGGGTGGTGGGAGGTCGGCGGCAGCCGAGGTGGTGGGTTGAGGAGCAGACTTAAACTTCTTGTATTCGTCTAGCCAGGCGCCGGCGGTGGGGTCGGCGGGGAGAGGGGCTTGGGTGTTGGACGGGGGAAGCATTACGCCCTGGTGTTCGAGATCCTGCAGCGATGGGGTGGCTGAGGGTGATGCGGGCGGTGGGCTTGAAGCTTTGATCGTGTCGTCGCTCTCCCACCCCTCGTCGTCTTCTGGCCGCACCTCACCGCCATCGTCGTCGAAAGTGAGTTCCCCATCCTCATCAACCATCATCTGCTCCCCAAACATCTCAAACTCATCCACCTCGATCTCTCCCTCCCCAACCAGCTGCCCAAAAACGTCCTCCTCATCCACATCATCCACAAACTCCTCATCCTCCAACGCCTCCAGCACCTCCCGTAGTCTGGGATCCATATCCGGCTGGAAACCCGCAAGCGCATCGGGCACATCCTGCTGATCCATATAATTCCTCTTCCTTACAAACTCGCTCGGCAGAACCTCTTCGGGTAGCAGACTCCGCGCTTTACTCATTCCCGTATCCGCGGTCCCTACACTCATCCCACCATCGAGATCGATGTCTCTGAGCGCGTCTTCAAGTTTCTGCTTCCTTTTCGCAACCGGTGGCGCGGAGGCCTCAATCCACGCCACGCCTCCGCCTCCACTGTTCAAATCCTTCATATGCTGCATATAGTCGTACTCAGTATCATCGTAGAACACCCCATGCTGCGCCGCTTGTCCTTCGTTCTGCTTGAAGCTGATCCCGAACTCATCCTCTAAATCTCCTCGTTGCCGGACCTTACTTGATGTACTCAAGTTACTGCGGGAGGAGGAGATGACCGATCCGACGTCAGAGTAAGCGTAGTCGTCCTCGCGCGCGCGACGGAGGGTTCTGGGTTGGGTGGTGGGTTTTTCGGCGAAGACCATGGAGGGGGCATCGTTGTCGTGGTACAGCGGGTCGTCGCCGGCTCGGTGGACCAGCGCGAAGGTGGTGGCGGACTTTTTGTCGATAAATCGGCGTCGGGGCATGGCGGCGGCGGTGTTCTCGAGGGTTTGTATAGGGGTGGTGGAAGTGCAGCTGGTGATCTGATGTTCGCCCCCACTATCGATTTTCTGGAGAGGATTGAATTTGAGGCCGAAATCTTGGCGATGACATCGGTTTCTAATCAACTCAGTCTCTTTAAGCGTTTCGTATCTCCTTCCTCGACACCACTTTTGTCAGGCCAACAACACCCACACCACCGCCACCATGGTCCTCCCCAAGAGCAAGAACGCCGTCGGGCTCGGCAACAGCCTCATGAACGTCCGTCCACCCCCTCCCCTCCCCCTTCCACCCCACTAACCCCCCTCCCAGGACCGCTTCCGCTCCAAGAACTCCAACATGCACCGCTCCTCCGCCCACCCCGCCCCAGGCGCCATCACTCGCACCGACCAAATGGGTAATACCTACGTCACCAACGCCAAAAAAGAGGACTCATGGATGAAAATGCGCTCGGTAACCGAGCAAGGCGCGCTCGACGAGTTCCTCACTACAGCCGAGCTGGCAGGGACGGACTTCACGGCGGAGAAGATGAACAATGTCAAGATCATCCATCGGGACCAGAAGAACCCTTACTTGCTTTCGCGGGAGGAGGAGAGGGGCGTGATCAGAAAGCAGAATGCGAAGCGGGCGAGACTAACGGTACCGAGACGGCCGAAGTGGGATGAGAAAACCACAGCGCGCGAACTGGATGAGAAGGAACGGGCGAGTTTGCTTGAGTGGAGACGGGGACTGGCGGAGTTGCAGGAGGTGGATGATCTGCTTATGACGCCTTTTGAGCGGAACCTGGAGGTTTGGAGGCAGTTATGGAGAGTGATCGAGCGGTGTGATTTGGTGGTGCAGATTGTGGATGCGCGGAACCCGATGCTGTTTCGGTGCGAGGATTTGGAGCGGTATGTGAAGGAGGTGGATAAGCGGAAGAGGAATTTGTTGTTGGTGAATAAGGCGGATATGATGACTGAGGAGCAGAGGAGAGCTTGGGCGGAGTACTTTGTGGAGAAGGGTATTAACTTTCGGTTCTTCTCGGCGGAGTTGGCTAGGGAGATGAATGAGGCGAGGGAGAGTGGTGAGGAGGAAAATGTGGAAGGTGAAGATGGCGAAGAGGAGAGTGATGAGGAGGATGTATTGGATGAGAACGACGTCGCAGTAGAGATTGACGCGCAAGGCGGCTCCAAAATCGACGAAGAAGCCGCGAAGATATCCCTCCAAGACCAACAAGAAGACTCCGAAGACTGGGAAGACGAAGAAACTATCGACCCCGAACCCCACCCTGAGGCCGCCAACAGAGACGTCGAACTCGACAACATCCCCTTACCAATCGAAGAACAAACCCGCATCCTCACCACCTACGACCTCGAAGCCCTCTTCGTCCAACACTCGCCCTCTCCCGTCCCCTCCTCCCCCGACTTCAAGCAGCGAAAGACGCAAATCGGCCTTGTAGGCTACCCAAACGTCGGCAAGTCCTCCACAATCAACGCCCTGCTCGGCGCGAAGAAAGTCTCCGTCTCCGCCACGCCCGGCAAAACAAAGCATTTTCAAACCATCCACCTCTCCCCCCGCGTCATCCTCTGCGATTGTCCCGGCCTGGTCTTCCCCAATTTCGCCACCACAAAAGCTGAGCTCGTCTGCGCGGGCGTGCTGCCCATCGATCAGCTAAGGGAGTACACCGGCCCTGCTGCGTTAGTAGCGCAGCGGATCCCGAAAGGGTTTCTGGAAGCGGTGTATGGGTTAAAGATTGCGACGCGTCCCACGGAGGAAGGAGGTACGGGGCTGCCGACGGGGGAGGAGGTGCTGAGGGCTTACGCGAGGGCGAGAGGGTTCTTCACGACCGGGATAGGGCAGCCGGACGAGGCGAGGGCGGCAAGGACGGTGCTGAAGGATTACGTCAAAGGCAAGCTGCTCTTCGTGCACCCACCGCCTGCTAGCGTCGACAGCGTACCGAACGATGCGAAGACGTTCAACAGGGAACTTTACGACCTCGCACATTTGCCGCAGAGACGCAGAGCACAGTTTGCCGCGGACTCCGTGTCCCCCCTCCCGGATGACGCTACGGAACCTAGTCTCATGAACGACGACGACCCCGCGCCCGTGCCACAAGGCCGCAAAGGACGAACGCTCGATCAAGCGTTCTTCGGCGCCGGCCAGGGGAACGATGGACGCGTGAGCCGGCCGTTCCATTATCAGTACTCTGAGCAAGGGAGTAAGCAGCTCAGTGGGCGGAAACTGAAGGCTGTAGTTGCGGAGGAGCAGGGGATAGATCCAGCTGATTTGAAGGGGAAGAAGCATTTCAAGGCGAATAAGAAGGCGACGAAGAAGGGTGTCAAACTTGGGCCTAGGGGTGGGGCTGGGGACCCGGATTACTAGAGGCGTTGTGGGAGAGGTGTATAGATGGGATGATGGGATGGTTTGATGATAACGAAGTCTCACGTCTTGCGCAGATTCATTAGCAGAGATAATTCTTGCTATCTCAGGGCTGAGTACCGCAGACGCCTTTCGGTGATCTAGGTTGCTTCCCAAGCAAAGACTGGACATAGACGCCTCGCGCTATGCATAACCCTGGCCCCTGGTACCGTCCAGATCCGTGACGCCGTCGGTGATCGTGAGCCATAATCCTTCATCAGTCTATCATCCTTCTCCATAACATCCCAGTGGCCATTTCCTTTGCATGTCCAGTCTTCGGAGATCACTTCTTCTTCCTCAACGTATTCCCCTCCCCACTGAAATACGTCTTCTTCCCCTGCTCGTCATCCTCCATCGCCTTGTCCTTGTTCTGCAGCGGCTTGATCTCGTACCCGAAAAACAGTTTCCCAGGCGGTAGCCTCAGCGGTTGAGGTCCGTTCTGCTGCTTCCGCACTGTCTTTCCCGTGGACGTCGCTCCAGGTACCGGCGTCGATGTCCCAGTCGACACCGGCGTAGACGCAAGACTGCTCTTCCCCTTCTTCGACGCCACCAACTTCTGTCCCGAGCCTGAAAAGTGTGACATTACTTTCGCGTGCCCCTTCGCCACCGTGTCGGCGCTCGGTGCGATAGACGAATAGTTGATTGCCTGCGCCATCGTGCCCTCCGTATGCATCACTCCTCCCTTCTTCGCCATCTCACTCCCAATACTCCTCGGCGTGCTCGTGCCACTCCCCGCCGTCAGGCGCGTGGGCTCCACGTACCCAACCGGCGGCGCGAAATCGACTTCCAGATCCGTTTCCACTACCGAGATGGCGTGGCTGCCGCTGTCGTCGGGTTTGACTTCCAGCACCGCGATCTCGTAGACTGTGTCGTTGTACTCGAACGTGAAGACGTCGCCTACTGTAAGACAGCTGAAGTTCCGGAAAGCGGTTTCCAGTACAGCCTTGGGATCGCTAATCTCCAAAAAGTTGACGCTCTGCGGCTGCAATTTCACAAACCGCCCCAACGGGATATCCGTGCTCTTCACCTGCCCTAAATCCCCCGTGCCTAACCCAAGCACCTGCATCAGCCACCACGGTAGATAACACCTCCCTTCCTCTGCCGTGAATTCCAGCACTCCTGCGTGGCTGACTCTGCCAGCGGCGCCGTTGTGCAGCTCGAACAGCATGGGATAGGTGATGTGGAGCTGGGTGAGCTTGTCGAGGGCGGAGGCCGGGAGGAAGATTTTGCCGCCGTGGTTGGCGGTCGGGCGGTCGGGGCCTTGCATCATGGCGGTGGGGTAGACGCGGTAGTATTCGTCGAAGCGGCGGGGGCGGCCGCCGCGGGAGGCCATGGCGGCGGCGTAGAGGGCGGAGGGGTCGGGGTAGTAGGACTGTGGGGTGTTAGTGAGGGAGGAAGGGGAAGGGAGGGGTGGTGTGGTTACCATGATGGTGGTGATGTGTAGAGAGGATGATGTTGAGGTTTGTTGAAGAGGTTGTGAGGTTGCGTGAGTGTTAAGAGGGAGAGGTTGCCTTGCTAGCTCGGATTTCACATGCACAAAATGACAGCATACTCCACTTCTTCGGCCTTCTCTCCATCATTTTCAAGGAACCCTCACTTATTTCCCAACATCACGTGAAGAGAGCGGTGGCCTCAGTCACTCAGGCGTATCGACGAGAAGCTGGCGAACACAACCTGAAATCCCGGACTCCCGCAACAACGAGATGCCTTTCTCAGCCACTCAATCTTGCCAGCAAGCATCTTTTCTTCTTCACTTTACAAACATGTGTTCCCAAAGTTTCCTAGCTCCAATGCATGAGCTGCGTGGTCCCAGTCCTTTTGGCGATAATGCAGCCATGCCAGGTATCTACTTCTGCCTTCTAGAGGAGAAAGAGTGCTTGTGGACGAAACTTAGACAAGCTTTGTACGCATCTTGCAACAATGCCACGCTTTGATCTGGAGGCTTCTATAAGGCTGGAGAACTCCTCCGCCTTGTGGAAGACGCAAACTAGTCTGGTGGACAGGTAGGATATAAGAAGTCCTTCATCATGTGTTTTCAGATGATTACCATCGCCACCACTGCTCACAAGCTACTCTCAAGACAACACCTCAAGACTACACTACAGCATGGCGACTCCGGAACTCCTTCTGAACAGACCGAATTCCGACCCTCCTGCACCCAAGCCAACTGTCATCGGTGTGTACGGTCTTCCTGGATGCGGCAAGTCGACACTCTTGGACAAGTTGAAGCTGCACTTCGTCAACAATGAGTTCCGGTTCTTCGAAGGCTCAGAGGAGCTTGCCAGCAACTTTGAGAACAACAACCTCCAACTCTTCGAAGGCCTTCCCTCGGGGTCGAGGGATATCTGGCGCCGATACGCGATTCAGTCCATAGCCAAGAAGTGTGCAGAAGCTGGAAAGCCTGGAGTCGTCGCTGGTCACTTGATGCTCTGGGACAAAGACAAGAAATCAACATTCGAAGTGTGCACCACTGAAGACTGGAAGAGGTACACGCACCTCGTCTACCTGGAGACGGACCCCGATCTCATATGCCGACAGACAAAAGCTGATACAGCTCGTGAGCGCGATGCGGTCGGCGTAGATCAGCTCAGTGGATGGCAAGACGCAGAGATCAGCCGGCTTCGATCACTTTGTTACGAAAATCGCATTCTATTCACGATCGTTCGCGCGGAAAGAGATGAGCGGCTACCCAAGGTTGCAGGTCTTTTGACCAAGTTCTTGCACGACAACCAAGAAGAAGAATGCCGTGCTATTGTGCAGAAGTTGAGCGATGACATCCGCACAAATCACGTAGACACCAGCACGATCTTGGTCATTGATGGAGACAAGACTTTGGTCGCTCAAGATACTGGAATGCTCTTCTGGGAAAAGGAAGGGCATTCATTGGCGTTGAAGACGATGTTCGAGAGTTACAAATACACCCGCGAAGGCTTTCTACAGGCTGCGCTACTGTACGAAGAGCTCGATGAAGAAGAATTCGACAGACTGTGTGAGATAGTCGCCCAGAATATCATGGTGCGTCCGGAGTTTGTCCGCATACTCAAGCTCGTGAAGGCAACACCACGCCTGACAGTTGTGATCGCCACTTGTGGTCTGCGCAGAGTGTTCGAGAAGATCTTGAAGAAGGACGGGTTGTCTGACGCCGTTGTCGCGGTGGTTGGAGGCGGAAGGCTCAGTGCTGATAAAGCTGTGATGCCTGAAGTCAAGGCTGCGCTGGTTCAGCATCTGAGGACCGAGATGCACATGCGTGTCTGGGCTTTCGGCGACAGTATCCTGGACATGCCAATGCTTCGAAAGGCAGATCGGGCCATCGTTGTTGTCGGCGTGGATCACAAACGGAAGCAAAACGATAGTATGGCAGAGACCTTGCGGCATGCTATCAAATCCGATGGGTTGGATGTTCGACAATTCGTCATTCCAAGCCTTACCACTCCACCCTTCAACATCGATGGCCTCCAATCCATCGACGGAGATGATATCGAGTTCCTGCTCAGCGGCCTGAAGATCCACCACGCCACCCACAGAACCTCGGCCAAACTCCTAATGACACCAACAAGAGACTTTTCGTTCGCCGGTCCAGAGCTCAGAGAAGCCCATTGCCGAATCGGTCGATACTTGGCTACCGAATTTGTGTCTGACATCGTCGGAATCGAAAGCTATGCCATCACCAATGTGCATGGAAAAGCCGATGTTGGCCACCGTCTCAAGAACGAGAGCAAAACTCTCATCGTCCGGCTCATGCGCGGTGGCGAACCGATGGCTTTCGGCCTTAGCGAAGCCTTCCCACTCGCGATGTTCCTCCATGCGAAGCAGCCAGCTGACCTTACTCTCGAGCACATGGATGCGGCTTCAACCATCGTGTTGGTGGATGGAGTGATCAACAACGGCGATTCTATCTTGGAGTTCATGCAGCACATCCGCAGGCACAGCCCGACAACACCAATCGTGGTGGTTGCTGGTGTTGTTCAAGCGGGCGCAGTAGGCCCAGAGAGTCTCCTCACGCGCGGTGTCTGGCAGATGAAGAATGTGGAGATCGTGGCGCTGAGGACTTCCATGCACAAGTACACTGGCCAGGGGAAGACTGATACTGGTGCGCGACTGTTTAACATTACGGAGCTGGAGAATTGATGAGGAGTGTTGTTGGGCTGTGTGTGTTCGATTGTGCGCAACGAGACGATTCACTGACGAGATGTACAATATCTGATAGACTTTGCTGGCTGACTGCGATGATAGCTGATCGGCTTTGCTGGCTGACTGCGAAGTAGCTGATGGACTTTGCTGGCTTATTGCGAACTTTTAGAATAGGCAACGAAACCGAATGGAAAATGCTCTTGATGTCTGGAATGGAAGAAGTCTCCTAGAAACTGGGAACTCCGTGACGATGCAGATCTTGTGCAGCAAGCCAGCAGTGGTGCCTTGTCGGAACACTCCCAGCAAGCAGACAGGCAGCAACAGCCTTGATTAATAAGCTCATAGCCAACGTGTCCTCATGACGCCTTATCCAATGTATACTCCAGCCTCCCTGTCATCACGTAGCCTGCGCATAAGCGCTCGAGCTCGACTTGGACACATCTTGACAAGCATCGTACACCTTCATCATCCCATTCGGCTTTTTCTATTACCACCATTAGCACACACCATCAAAGCTCTCCTATCGTGCCACATCACTTACCGGCAACCCAGCCCTAGTACAACTAGCAGTAAAATTCCCTATATCCGACAACCACGCCCCACTGTTGAACTCAGAGAAGACCGTAACCATCTGCCACGGCTGCTCGCTGCTGCTTCCTGCAGGATTCGGCGCCGTCTCAATCGCCACAATACCTGTAACGGGCAGTTCCGGCGTCACCGGTCCAGGGGCAGAGGAGCGCCAGCGAAGGTGCACGGAGTCGCAGGTGGACCAGAGGTTAAGGATCTCAAACCTACACATTTTCAATCAGCACTCCTTGTCTAGCCGGAGGAGCGATTGAAAAGACTTACGGAATAGGCGCCTGAGTACCCTGCCCCTTCACAAACTCCTCCCTCGACCTAAACGTCGCCTCCCCCAACGTATTAGGTCCAGGACATCCAGCATTGATCAGCTCATTCACACCATCCGAGAAGTCCTGGAAAGTCGGCACCATAGCTTCTTCAGCTAGTGTGGTGTTGAAAGGCAGGTTGATCAGATCTTTGAAGTTCTGGGCGACTTTGCGGGCTTCGGAGTTGCTCATACAGGCGCTAGAGCGCGGCTTGGGGTTGAGCCACGACTCTGCTGATGCGAAGGTACCAAGGGCTAGGAGGGCCAAAGAGCTAAGGCCGGTGGAGCGCATGGTGGGTGCTGAGGGGGATGAGGTAGAGACTTTGGAAACGGGTGTGAGAGATATGTACGAATGCTCGGAAGACGAGGTAGAGGATGAAGGCTTGAACGAGATATGAGAGCAGCTGCGGCAGAGCAAAAGGTGGTAGAAACAAGACGGAAGATCTGTTCTTGTACTACACAGCCTTCAAAGCGTTGCGTATGGGATGTGAGACGAATAAGGGGCCGGTAGGACAAGAATAGAGCTTGAGGAGGATTGAAAGGCTTTGTTCTATGTCGGGCAGTGTTGGACTGACTCGACAATGGCCTTGTTATAGGCTGCGGATCGAAGGTTCTCCCTTGTCCTTCCAGCAACGAAGGGAAGGAAGTAATAAGGCTGGGGCCAAGATACGCGCCCGCTGCAATCCGCTATAAGGCTGCGACAAGGCGATCGGTGAGCCTTGCGAGAGCCATGGTGAGGAAAAGGGCAGACGTCTCTCCAACATGGCCCAATCAACGAGATTGAGGTGCTGCAACCTTCCTTCCTTGGTAAAACGGCATTGCGGCCAGCAAAAATGAAGTTGAAGTGAAATGGTAGGGAAGTATGCAGGATTGGGGGCTGATAAGAATCTCGTACCTCAGCTAAGCCTCGTAAGCACTGCAAGCCTTGCCCCAGGAATTCTTAACAATGCTATTGTTGGCAAAGGACGACGAGGCAGTGCTCTCATCGATCTGGTCCCCCAGAGTATTGCACACTAGCTCTGATGCCGGGTTGGTCGAAGCATGAGGTGGAGAAAGCCTTGTTTTACCTTTGATTCCGTCTAGGCTCCAAAGTCCTCACATCGATTTCTTGCACGTGAACGATGACGAGGAAGGATGCACAGCGATAACGCAGGCCACGATGTAAAAGTTTCCACTTTCGATACTACTTACAACGCACCATATGCATTCCACGCCTCCCAAACACCCACGCTATGCTTGCAACACCCTGTCCGTCCATGCTCCTGTCATCACAGACCCTAAACTCCCGTCCGCCCCGCTTATCGGTAACCCCAGCTCGGGCCAAACTACTTCCCAAATTGGAACCCTCCGAAGCCGCCCTGCCCAAGACTTCCATGATTGAAGTGCCCGCCCCCACCAGGCGGACCAGGTGTCTGCGTCGATAGTCCTGCGTGAGATCCCGTAGGCGTGGAAGGGTTGTTGGGTGTGAAGCCTTGACCTAACACGCTTGCTGCCGCGCTCGCCATGCCGTTGACTTGTTGCGACTGATGTTGTGGTGTCCCCTGCGCCGCGAAGAACTCGTCACGGATGTGCTGAGCAGCGGGAGGCAGCACGCCGTGGAGACCGTAGATTTGGTCAGCGAGGTCTTCGTCCAGGTTGCCGTTGAAGATCTTGTTCTTGAGTCCGAAGAAAACACTTCCTGTGAGCCATGCGTCTGAACCACCGGTATGCGCAACGCCAATGCGCTGGACTTGCAGTTCGTCCGCGAGATCCTGTAAGCCCGATTTCGTGCCCAGTGAGTCGACTATCCGGCTCCCTTCAACACCGAGACGACCTTGGCCTCGCTTTCGCTGAGCATCGCGAAGGAGGAATTTGATGTCCCAGAGTTTTGGGAAGAATGTCTTGACCTGCTCGAAGAACTCGTTCTGGTCGTGAGGTAATGCATCGTCGCTCAGCAGCTTGATGAGGTAGCCGAAGTCGTAGCCGGAGTGGAAGCTGAGCCAATTCACTTCCTCACAGAACACAAGTCCAGAAGTCGTCAATAGCGCGCCGAATGCATCGAGACTGATGCCCTGCTCATTGTGCCGCGCGAAGTCAACACCACTCGTCTTGAGCAGTTCGATGGACGATTCCGCGTACATGTCCTCATCCAGATTGAACTGAAAGTTGAACACCCACGTGCACGGCAGGTACATCAGATTGTTCGGATACGGCGTCTTGCCGTTCATTCGTGATAGCAGCTCTGCGTCAGGTTGCTGGGGTGGCAGCTCGCCCTCGGAGGTCCACAATGTGATGCCGACTTGGATTGGCTTCAGGATGTCAACGTTGCATCGGAGTGTCTGGTAATGATATTCAGCCTTCGAACCCGCGAAATGGCCAATCGGCCTGGCAACGATGCCCGGAAACTCAGCATCCATGCTGACGTAGGGATATTTGATGATCAGTTGGCGTAGTACGGCCATTTCTTGGTCGAGGTTGTGTCTCCACACTTCGCGTATCCTGCCCATAGCTCCAGATTTGACACCCAAGAGCCCTGCTTCTGCCGCCGCATGGGAGTGCTCTTGCATTGCTGCTCCTCGCGCGAAACCTTGCTGTGCTGCTACGCTTGCCAGACCTTGTCCCTGCCCTCCGAGCACACCACCATTGAATGTCGAAGCCGCCGCTCCTGGCATACTGCTGAAGGCACTACCTCCATATGCTGAGCTCGGTGTGAAAGGTGATATGCCGCCATTGAGTGCATTGCTGCCGAAGGCATGTTGTGGGTTGAATGCGCCAGGTAGGTGTTGCGATTGGCTTTGGTAGTGTGATGTCTGTTGCGGGATGGAGTGTTGTGGGTTGAGATGTTGAAAAGGGTTGGACATGTGGCTGGGATGCATGCGCGACACTGCGGGAGGCATGTTGTAGGACCAGCGTGGAGGTGGTTGAGGGTGGGATGATGGTTGTGGGTGTCCGCTTGACGGGCGAAACTCACTCGCTTGTCCGTCAAGCGTCGTCTGTTGCGACTGGACCTCCTGGATAGGACGCTGGCCTGATACTCCAGAGTCGATTCGGAGAGGCCGATCTGCAAGAGCTGCCTGTCCCTTCGCTTCGAACTGAGAGAAGGAAAGGTGATGATGAGAGCGATTCAAGGTCGGAGTGGGCTGACCTTGGCTTTGGGAGTGAGGGTGGGCTCCAGGGTGGTAAAAGCTAGGGTCGGTGTAGATGCGGCGATGATGGCAGAATGGCGTCTGCAACTCGCGGTAGTTGGGTGTAAAGTCGCGGTTCACCTGTCCCAGAGCTGTGTGGGGCAGTATGTAGCCCTGGTGTTGTATGTGGCCCTGGTGGACGGGTGTATTCTCTTGTAGGTGAGCTCGGCTTCGAGGATCTGCGGTGGGATGGGCTGGTTGAGTGGACCATAGGGCAGAAGGTGTGCTCGTGACTCGTCGCTCTCGGGTCGGAGTGGAAGTGGGAGGCTGAGAGTAGTAGCACGTTCGATCGTTGATGTAGTGAAGGTTGTATGGTTGACGGTTGAGATCTTGTCTCTTAGGCTCCCGGCGGTGATTCACTTGGGTCACGCCGTGTTAGCAACGACGTCGTGATCATCTGAGAAACCGGTACTGTTGGGTATTGCTTGAGCTGCTGCTCTTCAGGTGTTGTGCGCGGGTCGCTGTCATATGAATCTCGGACTGTGTCTCATGTTGTTGTTCTGCTGAGGTCTCCGGAGTGCAGATGAACGAGATATGGCCTTGCTCATCCCACGCTTGCTTGCTCTGCGTCGAATCTGGAGAAGTGGCAGGCGCGAGCAAAAGCGGAGGGAAGGTGCGGCGAATCAAGCTTGGCATATCTGTCGGCGCGGACAAGCTTCACTCCTCGGGCTCACTTCAATCTGCAGCGCGACGGCCATTGCGATCAGGAACGTAAGAATGTTCCACCACTGAACACGAAGCTTCCAAGCTCACAGCCAGCAGCACGCGCCATGCCTGCGGGAAAAACGAATCTCACCGGGTTCGACCCTCGGAAGTTCGCAGCAGCGAGTGGGCAGCCGGCGAACGATCCTTGGGCGAGACAGTACGATCGGCTCTCTCCATCTTCGACAGAGGATACTTGACTGACGTACATTTAACTGCAGTGAAGCATGGCGGTACACAGGACCATTCACACGGCGAAACCGACTGAAGGGACTCTTCCCCGGCTTTGGGATCGGACTGGCGGCATTTGCAGGATACATGGTATATGAGCAGATCTTCATAAGCTCAGCCCACGGACATGGAGAAGCGCACGGCGAGGAACATCACTGAGCTCGGGAGAAGGCATGAAGCTGGAATGCTGAGGAGGACTTGTACAGTGCATTGGGATGGCGTTCAAGGGCGTGCGGCCTCGACTACTACGACAACCACATCACCGACTAGAGCACCACTACAACCACGACAAAGAGACACTCTTGTGGCCAGAGCATTGTTGCAGCCGGGACAAGGTCTTCGCATTACTGGGATGGAGGTGCGGTCGACCTCAAACATATCTGTAAATACCATACCAAAACATCTTCAAAGCCTTGCTTCGTTTTAGCCCCCTATAGTGCCATTGCCTTAGATCATTGGGCCTCGATCAGACGATATCTTAGCTTGATTGTATACCTGTGTAGCCATTTCTAATCAAATATTTGGTTGATCTTTCTGAACCGCTTCCCCGCTCTACGCAGTCGCACCAGCTGCTGCAACGGACTCCATCCTTTCCTCGACACCGTCTCGTCCTCGAATCGTCTTCAGAACTTTACAACATATCCCTGTATTATATCAATCCCTACCTCCGCCTATGTAGCTGTACAACAACAGTAACACCCCTACCAACCACCACCTACCTCTATCCCACACCCCTCGCCCATCCAGCTTGGACTATGCACCCGACATGACTTCACACCCACGCACCGCGCAACAAAGATGCCCCGCGTCTACCCACCCCTCGACAACACCCCCAACCGCCCCTCTCCCACCCTCGCCCCCTCCCTAATCGAATCCACCGCCGGCTTCACCGCCGGCTGCGTCTCCACCCTCGCCGTCCACCCCTTCGACATCGTCAAAACCCGCCTCCAAATCGAACAAAACGAGCGTTCCCGCCCCGGCGGCAGCTTCCGCGCTATCAAGCGCATCGCCCTCGAAGGCGGAAACGCCAATGGAGCTACAGGAATAGTCCGGAGTTTCTACCGCGGCTTGACGCCGAATATGGTCGGAAATTCCGTTAGCTGGGCGTTATATTTCATGTGGTACGACTACGTCAAAGGCGTCATACGGACGACGCGCGCGCGGACGGCGCCGAGCACGAAGTTGGGAAAGCAGGAGTTGAAGGGGTCGGATTACTTCCTCGCCTCCGGCATATCGGGGATTATGACGGCGGTGCTGACGAATCCGATTTGGGTGGTTAAGACGCGGATGCTGTCGACCTCGCGGAATGCGCCGGGGGCGTATCGGAGTACGGTGCAAGGCGCGCTGTCGCTGTACCGGGAGGAAGGGATACGAGGGTTTTACAGGGGCTTGCTGCCGAGTCTGTTTGGAGTGAGTCATGGGGCGATACAATTCATGGCGTACGAGCAGCTGAAGAACCATTGGGCGCTGCACTTTCGCTCGGGGACGAAGGATAATTTGAGTAATCTGGATTTTTTGAGCTTGAGTGCGGCGAGTAAGATGTTTGCGGGGAGTATCACGTATCCGTACCAGGTTGTAAGGGCGCGGTTGCAGACGTATGATGCGGGGAGGCAGTATAAAGGGACGTGGGATGTGGTGCGGAAGGTTTGGAGGCACGAGGGGATAGGAGGGTTTTATAAGGGGTTGGGGCCGAATATTGTGAGGGTGTTGCCGAGTACGTGTGTCACCTTTTTGGTGTATGAGAACACCAAGTTTTACCTTCCGAGGCTGTTGGCGGATGAGGGTTGAGGATTGAGAGGAACACGATGGCTGAGTCGCTATTACTCGATTTTGCCTACACGATGTTGGATACCTAGCTTGGCCCTGGATACATCTCGCAACCTTGGGCACTCTCCATGAATGTTGGGCACTCCTCGTGACCCTGGAATCTCTCGCGATCATGGAAATCCCTTATGACCTCGAAAACCTAAGCCTGCGGAGGTACAAGCTATTGCATCGAGCATCGAGCTGCAACGGCACAGAGCAGCCCGCGAGAGAGACGTTACCCGTCGTTAGAAGTAACAGTCGAAGTGGAAGCAGTCAATGATGCATGCATGAGGGCAGTGAGTTGGCATGGTGCGAAATGTACATATCGCCACACATACAGGTGCACAATAGAAGTAGATGAGTGAGAGGAGTGACCTGAGATCGAAGTGAAGTGTGAATACAGTCACTATCGCCATACTCGATCATTGCTCTCGCTCTCAGTGTTTTATCATGGTTTCATCAGAAGAGATCTCGAGCTCAAGTCGAACATGAAGTCGTCGCTGAGAAATGGTCACGTGCTGTTTCAGTGCCAAGATTTGACCCACGCTAAGACGAGGAATTTCGACCTCAGTTTGAAGACACCACGAACTTCTTTCCAGCAGTCAATCACCGCAGAACACCGTCACGATGTCTTCCTCTACGAAGCCCGAGACCAAATCCAAGAAAGGTACATTTGCATAGGCTAAGCATACCGCAATCTTCAACTCCCACCTCAATGGCGCACGTACTAACCACCACCACCGCACAGGCTCAAAAGGCAAGGGCACCAAACCCTCCGCCAAAGCCAATGCAGCAGCAAAGGCCACCCTGCGCGGCGTAAGCCCCCCCTTCGCACCTTGAGGCGTGTCAGAGCTCCCATCATCTGACGGCCTGTCTTTCACAACACAGGTCAACTCGCACAAGGTCCGCAAAGTCCGCACCAGCACCTCCTTCCACCGCCCGAAAACCCTCCGCCTCCGCCGCGACCCCAAGTACCCCCGCAAGTCGGTGCCTCATGTGCCCCGCCTCGATGCGAGCAAGGTGGTGATCCACCCGTTGAACACGGAGAGCGCGATGAAGAAGATTGAGGAGAACAATACGCTGGTATTTATCGTGGATGTCAAGGCGAATAAGAGGCAGATTAAGGAGGCGTTGAAGAAGTTGTATGATGTTGATTGTGTTAAGATCAACACTCTTATCAGGTATGTGGGAAGAAACTCGTGTGGAGGGTGGATGGGAGACTGACTTGTATGCAGGCCGGACGGATCGAAGAAGGCGTTCGCGAAGTTGACGCCGGATGTGGATGCGCTTGACATTGCTGCCACCAAGCTCGCGATCGTCTAGATGGGTTGAGGAGGGACTCGGCGCTGCATATGATATGGCGTTCATCATGCCTCGGGTGGGCAGGGTCACGCTGCTGCGGTTGGCCATGGCTGCTGTCGTGGAGATAGCTAGCACAGCTCGGATGAATGCAAAATAAGACTAAACCACCCAAGAACGGTTCCAATTTGCGCTTCGTCTTCGTCTTCGTGATATTATGCCAGCGGACATCACCTGCTTCGACCAATCCTACATCTCCAACGTACTGCCTCCCATCCTTCGTTCCCGAATGTAACCATGAAGTTCTGAGAGACCGAGGCCTTTCACGTTGCCTCCTGCTTCGACTGGTAATCAGGGACAGGGTAGTGGCGAGTCCATACATCCGCTATATGACACATGTTACACCCGTCTTATGCCATTTATATGCCGCTCCCAGCTCGCTATGCAGTGATGAAGCAATTGTATCCGCTCATGCAGCCCCTAACCCAACGTCCTCATCTGCTCCAAATGCCTGATCACCGTCATATTCGCATCCATAAACCGATCCACACAGTTCTGCATGCAAGGCTCTTCGCTGCGATCGAGTTTGCCGGAGGAGATCTTGGAGGTCACGCATCTAGTTGGGAGTCAGACCAGAACAATGGTATAGATGGCAACACGAGAGCGCGTGTGAGTACCGCTCTTGAGCAGAGGGCTGGAGGCGTGTCGCGACTTACTTCTTGAAGCACATGTCGGTCAAAGAGTGGACAGTCTGTTGGATTTGTGCTTTTTGGCCTGGAGAACGGTCAATCTCAATGTCCATATGTCTCCTGGGCATGGTGTAGGCTATACCTTCTGCCATAATGAACTGGTTCAGGTCCTGCTTGTCCTTGTCGGACAGATTCTGGAGGTTCTGCGCCAGATCCGGGCTGAGGTTGATGCCGTTGTCCATGTTGATGTTTGATGTCGTCCAGTCTGTTAGCTCCTACTCCTTCTCCTGCTCGATCAATATGGCCGTCCGTATCACTGTTTAGACTTTCGGAGCATCCCGCGATTAGAGCCAGGTTTTACCCCACATAAAGAAGACGGCATTTTCTTGACTCTCAACGTGCATCCAACGCGGCAAGCCAAAGTATCGACCTGCAGAAAAAGCTGCCTCTCAACGACCTTGCCGACCCTCCAGAACCTCGCACATCACTGCATCTCCCTCACGCCATCCGTCGATCATCCGCCCAGAATGGCCGAGCCCATCAACCGCAAGGGTAATGCCGCCAGCGCGCCTGTAAGTCTTCGTTGAACCTTTTCTGCTGAAGCTTCACCTCCTACATCTTCACGTGTTGCGAACACAACAGCATACAGAAAGACACAATAGCTGACATCACGGATATGCAGACACCACAGAACACGTGAGTTTATGTTTGACCGAGCAGCCTCCGCGCGATCACACTGACATGCGGACAGTCCTGCCAACCAGGCCCCAATCTCTTCGCGAGCGGCGGCTCCAGGTGTCGACAGCATCAAGGAAGGTATGTTGCATCTTGTGAAAATAGGTTGGCAGATGCACGAGCTAACTGCGCGTTCAGAGGACCTTGACCGCGCCGCCGCAGCATCGATATTCGCACAGAACCCAAAGCTGGTCTCGATGATGCAGAACAAGCTCCAAGGTCTTGTTGGCCGCTCATCAGGGTACGTTGAATCACTCCCTGCCCCAGTGCGCAGGCGGGTGGACGGCTTGAAGGGCGTGCAGAAGGAGCACTCAAAGCTGGAGGCGGAGTTCCAAGAAGAGGTCTTGCAGCTGGAGAAGAAGTTTTTCGCAAAGTTCACCCCGCTCTACGAGAAGCGTACAAAGATCGTCAACGGGTCAATCGAGCCCACCGAGGAGGAGATCGAGGCCGGCAAGGCCGACGAGGAGGACGAAGATGAGGAGGATGCAGAGAAGCCGGATGAGGCGACTGAGGCGTCCGGCGCGGACATGAAGGGTATCCCCGAGTTCTGGCTGAGCGCCATGAAGAACTCTTCGCTGGCCGAGACCATCACCGACCGCGATGAGGATGCGCTCAAGCTTCTCACCGACATCCGCATGGAGTACCTAGACCGACCTGGCTTCCGCCTGATCTTCGAGTTCGCCGAGAACGAGTTCTTCACCAACAAAACCATCACCAAGACCTACTTCTACCAGGAGGAGAACGGCTACGGTGGAGACTTCATCTACGACCATGCTGAGGGTGACAAGATCGACTGGAAGTCTGGCAAGGATCTGACAGTCAAGGTCGAGAGCAAGAAGCAGCGCAACAAGAGTGAGTCGAAATGTTACGGGTGCAGATCGACCTGATGCTAACATTTTATGCAGACACCAAGCAGACTCGCATCGTCAAGAAGACCATCCCAACTCCATCCTTCTTCGACTTCTTCAACCCCGCCTCACCGCCATCTGACGAGGACGAGGAGATCGATGAGGAGATCGAGGCGAAGCTCGAGCTTGACTACCAGCTCGGCGAGGACATCAAGGAGAAGCTCATTCCACGCGCCATCGACTGGTTCACCGGCGAAGCGCTACAGTTCGAGCAAGGCTTAGACGATTTCGACGAGGACGAGTTCGAGGACGAAGATGATGAGGACGATGAGGACGACGAGCGTGACGAGGATGACGAAGATGAGGACGATGATGAGGTGAGTTCTCACGCACACTTTGAAGGTATACAGGATAATAACTAATTTAAAGTAGGAGGACGGATCGAAGCCTAAGCAGGAGACTGCGGAGTGCAAGCAGAGCTAGATGCCTCGTCCCGCCGCTGAACACAGAACTTCCTGATCCATGACAAGGCGCCCTCACCATCGACAGCCGACTCAAACGACATCAGCCTCACGACAGACTCTGTACATTCGCCACGACCCAGACACTCCTTGACGACCCTTTCTTACGCTTCCAAGACTGCATACGAGGCGTTCCAATTCAACCGGCTCAGGATCGGCTAATCATGGGCTGCTCACAACGAAAACACCACATACGACTGAAGAAGAAGGATGCAGGACGGCGCAGTACAGGACCCTCATAGCGTTTGTCTACTGGTGTTACCATGGGACGGGTGGATTGCTGTGCTACTGCTGCTTGCTACTGAAGATCTCAGGTAGTGTGCTGAAAATTAGTTTCGTTCACTTTCTCTTGTGCCATGGTTTTGCTTATTCTACCCTCGTTTTGGATGTTTCTTTGATCGTGTCAGTCGTCTTCATGTGGGGTCGCATGTCTGCGTGATGATGTCCCTGGGAGCAAGGCCCGGAGTGCGCTCATCCCGTAGACCGCGCTCGAAAGCGGTCGAAAGCGGTCGTGTGCGGTGTTAGCAAGGGCTTCGAGGATCGAACGGACTCATCGCCCAGTATATCTTTCGCAACTCCCCTTTGACCGTTTCTCGTTCCTCAGCATGAAGCGCGCTTTGCACAATCATCTCACGACTCGATTTGCTGCCGCTATTCGTCCCAACCAGCAGCAGCACTATATCGCCCTTCGAAGCTTCCACGCTCCACCCGCAATGCCTCTCAACATCCTGATCGTGGGTGCAGGTATCGCCGGCCCAGCCTTCGCGATCCTCATGCAACGTGCCGTCCCTCAGACCAAGATCACAGTGGTAGAGCGCCATCCTTCACTCCGTGTTGCGGGCCAGCAGATCGATCTGAAGTTCCAGGGGATCGAGATTGTGCAGAGGATGGGCCTGATGGAGACGATCAAGTCCCACTGCGTTGAGGAGACTGGTGTGGAGACTCTGGATGCACAAGGGAAGCCGATGGCGCTCTTTGGCGTTAACCCGGCTGGGCAGCAGCGGCCTGCTCTGACGTCGGAGCACGAGATTATGCGCGGGGATCTTGTGAGGGTGTTGTATGAGGCGAGCCTGGAGCAGCGTCGAGCGCTGAAGGAACAGCAGGATGAGGTTGGAGATGTGGTGTACGAGTTCGGCAAGACGATCCCAGAGCTCGTCGAGAGTGACGAGGGCGTGGACGTCACCTTCACCGACGAGTCACGCGAGCGATATGACCTCGTCGTTGGCGCGGACGGGCAGTGGTCGCGAACACGACGCCTTGCCTTCGGCCAGGAAGCTAGCGATGCGGCGTTCCATTCTCTCGGGATCCATGGCGCCTACTTCAGCGTCCCACGCATCGAGGGCGAAGCGGGTAATGCCAAGGTCTTCAGTGCTTCAAAACGCAGAATGTTGTTCTCGCGGACGAGCAATCGGCCTGTAACGCAGTTCCTGCTGTACACGATGAGCGATGCGGACAAGCTGAAGAACTCTTACCGCCAATCAATCGAGGACCAAAGGGAAGCCTTTGCTGAAGCGTTCAGAGGCATTGGCTGGCAGGATCAGCGAATCGTAAACGGATTGCAGACAGCGGAAGACTTCTACGCCCATGAGCTTGGGCAGATCAAGCTGAAGCAACTGTGTACTGGCCGCGTCGCGTTGTTGGGAGACGCAGGGTATTGTCCCACTCCTTTCACGGGCTTGGGGGTCACAGGCTGCCTCACCGGCGCGTACGTGCTCGCGGGAGAGCTGGCACGACATGGAAATGATGTAAATAGCGCGCTCAAAGCCTTCGACATCGCAGTGCGGCCGGGTGTCGAGGAGATCCAGACGCTCAACATAAAGCTTGGACTGATGTTCCCGTCCTCGCGGCTAGGAGTCTGGATGTTACGGATTGCGGCTTGGGCCATGTCGAAGCTGGATCAGCTCACCTGGCGGCCTCGATCTGAGGAGCAGCAGGTGGAAAAATGGGAACTGCCGGAGTACCGAGAGCTGAAGCTTCAAGTCTGTTGATCGATTGTGGTGGGTGGAAGGCTGCTGCAGGAGATAGACTGTATCTCTTGCCAGGACGAGTCAATTCTCAACTCCCAGTGTAGTGTATAGAGGATGTACAGGTTCATAGCAGTACAAACCGACGCAGCAGAAGGGTATCTCATATCAGCACTTCATCCGTGCCGCGCCACAAGTAGAACACAATCTCACAATGTAAAGCTACCAGGCCCAACCTCACCCCAAGGTCGAATGGGCTTGTTCTCCTCCAGCTCCACCACCCACCACAGCGCCTTCTTCGCCTTGTCGATCTGGCCACTAAGCTCATGCGCTCGCGCCAGAGTGAACCAAGCCTCCGAGCTGTCCCATCCACCCCCGAGCCGCGTGAGGGTGTTGAGAAGCATGTACGCTCGATCTCTCGCGGCCAAGCGGTTCACTTCAGTAGGTGTTGGGTCGTGTTTCCGTTGCTTAGGCGCATCTGCGTTCGGAGACTTCATTGTAGGAGGAGGGAGTGAGATGAGTGGTGGCTGAGGCGGTATAGGAGGGTTGCGAGACCAGCGAAAGGGTTCGTGCGGCTCTTCGACCGGAAGTTTTTCTTCGTAGATGTCCAGGAGGATGTTGGACAGACCGATGATACCGTTTGCGTGATCTGGGAAGTAAGCAACACTTTCCTCGTAGGCTTCAAGAGCAAGCCAGGGCTGCTCCATGGCCGTGGCGAGCTCGCCTTTCTGGGGAAGAGTCAGCAACATATATATGAGATCAAAGAGATGGAGGGAACATACGGCAGCCCATACATCAGCCCACAAGTGGTCGATGCTCTTCCCGCTGCCCCAGCCTTCCTGGAACAGCCGTCGAGCGTTCGTGTTCTCGCCGGTGGATTCGACTTCGAACATGTCCACGAATTTGTGTGCTTCCTGGATAGCTCCACTGGCATCGTCTAGAAGGTCGGCACGAAGATATAAGCCAGCAATAAAAAGCCACACTTCAACCACAAGGCTGACTTTATGTTTGCGATCCTGCGCCAACGCAAGCCTTACTGCACGCCCAGCGGCGGAGCCGGGATGCTGCGTTGGGAGTCGAGTATCCTGGCGTGGCGGCCGATCGCTGTGACCTGCAGGAGCCGGCAACGCTTCTGGTGAGGCGTTATGCCGGACTTCCATCAGTGGTTTCTCGTCCTCTCGCGCCAGGTTCTGATCGACGGCAGGTTGTGCGGCGGCAGCCCGGCTGTCATTCTGTTCTGTCGTGACCTTCTCAGGATCCTTTGCAGGCACCGGTGGCTTCATTTCAGGCGTGGACACAGGCTCCTCCCGTATGCTCTCGACGCTCCTCGACCATTTCAGATTACCATGCTCCCTCCAATCCCCATGGTGACCACGCAGCTTGAAAGGAAGCTTATGATGATGGGACTTCTCGGTGGCGACGCCTTCCTCGTTGGTAACGGTGATGGCAATCGGTACACCATTGGCTGTCCCACCGCGTGCAGCCTGTCCCGGTGTTCGCCCCTCAGGTAACGATACAAGCGAACTGTGTTTATAGTTGGTCTTTTCTTGGCTATGGCGCTTCGATCCGGGCCGTATACTGCCAGCAAGACTGCGCAGCGTACCACCAGCCTTCGACGGTACAGCCGACGTTGCTGTTTGTGGTGGGCCAGTTGCTGGCTTCAGCCGTTCTGGATTACCAAACAGTCTTGCGTAGAGGGCGGGAAGCTCATGACTGACACCGACAGCAGCTTCTGCACCTTCCGTAAGTTCCAGAAGAGCGACTTGGGTCATCTTGATCTGGAGCAAGCCTTCTTTCTCGAAGGCATCCATCTGGTCTACTAGCCCTCCGGCGGAGCCCATCGACGGCTGTTCGGATTCGACGCTAAGTCGATTGTTGCTGTCGCCGTACAAGGCCTCCGCATCGCCAAATTGCTCGAACGCGGCACCGCACATCTTACCTGCTTGCTCGTAGTCGTCTTTTGCAGTGAGGCACAATGCCAGGAGATGCCACAGAGGTACCAATTTCCGCTCTTGTCGAAAGCCATCTCCTGCGTTCTCAGCATCTTCGGAATCTTCGGGCGTCTGAGAAGCCGCTATCGCTTTTCTGATGACGTCTGTAGCTGCAGAGACATCTCTCGATTCCGCAAGCAGGAGCGCAAGGGCGTACGAGGTCTCTAAGCTAACCTCGCCATACTGCTGCGCCCTTTGTAGGCTTGACAGTGCGTCAGCTCCAAGAGTAGGACGAACATCGGTCTCGAACGTCAGTCGAGACCAATGCGCCTGGCTGATGCCAATTGCACGGTGCGCGGAAGCGAACGTAGATGGTTGCAGTGCTGCTGCCGTTGCCACTTGCTTCTCATGCATTTGAAGCCAGCTCTGTATTGTTTTTCGAACTTCGAGCGCTTTCTCAGCCTGCTCGAAATCGCCATATCGACAGAGGACGTTGACAGCATCGACTGCGGTCAAAATCGCCACGTCGTCACTGTCGAAGCCGGCTTCCCGCTTACCAGTTTTCACAGCACGTGCGTTTCCTTTACTGACAATCTCCACATAGCTATTGAAAGCATGCAAGGCCAGATCGAACTCGCCAAGTGCGGCATGTACAGTGAATAGATGCCGTAGTATGGGCGTGGAATGGAACGTCTTGGTTGCCGCGCCTAGATCGATGAAGGTTAGCAAGTGTCTCCGACCTGCGATTGAGTCTGAGAAGGCAATAGAACGTCCCACAGCACTCGATGCTGTTTTGGAGAGCGTTGTCACGCATGACTTGACTTACGATACAGTATGTCCAGTACGCCGCGGCCAAGGCTTTCTTTCCCTCCCTCGCCAAGGTCATGGTCCGTCCACAAAGGGCCAGCGAGAATCTCCCAATTAGCGACTACTTGCTCAACCCACTGTTCGATCTCAGAGTTATGCTGGCTAGCTTTCGGGAACTGAGATTCTTGTAGTGACTCGTACATCGTTTCTGCGCGTTTCATGTCTGCTCGCTGCCCAGGTCTTGCGATTCCACGCCGCAGAATTGTCGAGAGCAGGTCATAATAAGCTTTCCAGACATGACGTCGTGGTACATCTAGATGGGAAGGAGAAGGACCAGAATTCGTGGATGGCGGCGGAGATCGTTGCCAGAAGTCCGACCAGGCATGGAAGCAACGTAGTGCGTCGCTCAGTCTCTCCAATGTTGGCGAAGCCGTCTTGCGGTTCATGAAAATACATGCCCGGGCTAGCAACCGTTCAGTCCAAGTCCTTAGCTCAGTACTTCGAGAGCCAGGTGTCTTAGCAGCCGCCTGCAGGTACTGTCGTTGTGCCTCGTCTTCGTTGCCTAGTTCTTCCACCGACACGGCCTTGATGAATGCCGCCTTCACGTCACACACCTCCCTCCATCCTAGAGCATCCTTGCCGTGTTCTCCGTTATCTGCATCACTTGATAGAGCCTCCAGTGCACTGCTATGCTCACTTCGTAGCAAGTAGACGTGCGCGAGACACACTCTGACTGCATACCCATCGCCCACGGAGCTGGCTGTCGCCGCAGTGAGCTTGGTGACAAGTTCTCCGAGTTCGGGCTGGCTGGCCGATGGTGTCGAAGGGGCGGATCTGGGTATGCGAGCTATCTGCGCCTCGGAGCGTGCGGCCAGTGTGAAGTTTCGAAGCTCCGGTGCGTGCTTGTCCGTCTTCCTCGCGAGCTCTTCCACTTCCGCCCAACGCCCATTGCATAGCGCTTGGTCCAGTTGAGCGAGGTACCGAGCACCCTTTCCCCCTGGTAGCGTGCTCATATCAGCTCATGTAGAGTGCTTCGTTAGGTCATCGAGTCTGGCTCGATCCTCGAGACGACGAATTTCGCGGCCAATGGCTGGCAACTGCAATCGAACTTGAGGCAGCAGCCCGAATGTTGAAACGCGGTCGTGTCCAGGGATCTGATTGGCTCGGGATGAGCCGCTGTATACAAAACCATCTGCAACTTCAGAGTCTTCCTAATGCAGAGCCAGATGTCAACGTAGTAGTAGTCAGGGGAGGGACATTGCAATGGCCGTTACATCGTCCTCCAATGCCTCTGCAACGCTACGAGCAATCACCTACCGTATCACAACTGCCGCTCCAGAACAACTTCCATTACTGGCCACGCAGGTCTCTGGGTTGATATGGAACTGCAGAGAGATCCTTTCTGCATCTGCCGACTCTCTCGGATCGAAGAGCGAAACGACAGCACTCATACATCGCTTCAGAACAAAGATCACCTCTCTTCTCCAGGACCGCACGATTGAGGGACGATGGGCTGCCGTGGTATTGACTAAAGCTGCCATCGAAGCCGGAGGAGTAGAATTCTTAAGCAAATCTAATGCTTGGGTGCGCAGTCTACTGGCCACCCTGAAGCGACCAGATCCTTCAACGACGAAGTGTCTGGCCGCTATCACTTTGACAAGGATCTTTACATCGACCTGGGATTACTCAAATCTTGTCCGGGAGATCACGACACCAGCACTCCCTGGCTTCATCTCAACATGTCTCTCGAACGCAAAGAAGGAGCGGTGCTCTGCAAACGAGCTAGACACGATCCTCGCAGCTTTCGCCACTCTGCTACCAAAACACCCAACCATTTTCCGGACACATGAATCACAAATTACAGCTGTTCTGAACGATGTGCTATCCTCCGGATCGCTATCACACCATTCCCAGAAGACCAAAGCCATTGCCCAGCGAGTCAGAGTCTTACTTCACCACTGTGCGCCAAAGCAAGGGGGGAGTGAGCAGTGGGATAAGACTTTGCAAGCCACCATTGCTGCCGTCCACACGACTTGTGACCGTCTGTTCAGAAGTACTTCCGAAGATTGGAGCTCAGTTGCGGGTGTGCGGATCCAGGCGGCGGATGCGAATATCTTCGCTCCTGCTGAGGCAGAGCTGGAGAGGGAAGATGAGCTATCTCTAAAACCATGGCACGGCGTACTCGGTGGTCGAAACCGGCTGGTTACTCTGATTGAGCTTTTGCAATCACATCTGGAGACAGCGACCTCGAGTCCAGTGCCATTGAGGATTGGATCCCTTGTCGACGCTATCGCACGACTTTTGAGCTTGACCGCTCCTTCATGCATGAATGCAGCCACTGCCAACTCGCAAGTCTCAAAAGACGAGCGGGAGATCCTGGCCGCCATGTTGCCGAGCATTCACGTCTCTGCGATGGAGCTCATTTTCGCCTTACTCAATCGCTTTGGCAATGCTTCAGCGTCGTTCGCTCCGAGTCTTATGGAGTTGATACTTGATGTCTACCGCGCAGAAAGCTTCGACGATCGTTTGAGAGAGGCTTCATGCCGATGTCTGGAACTTCTGTTGCAGCTTTTCGGTCCGAGCCTGCCAAAGGAGAATGTCACTGAGCTGAACGTGTTGGTTCGAGGATGCTGCGAGGTCCTGATGCCTGTCAACACGCCTGGCACTGCTACTAATGGCTCCATCTCGTCCGTTCAAGCCACGAACGGCCTCAGTGCAGAGGCTGCAAAGCCCAATGGCATCAAACCCGGTTCTGAGCACGCTGGTCTTACAATGGCTGCAAGCCGTCTGCTCTCAACAATTGTCACCAAACTCCAACCTTCATACATCTCTCGCAAGCTTCGAACGCAAATCGAGCGGACAGCAGTCCTGACGAGGAACAAAAATACACTACTAGCCTGTGTGATGAATCCAGGGCAGAAGGACATGGGAGCAAAACTGCAGACGAGCTTGCTTCCGCTCCTTGCCAGGGAGTTCCCAAACGCACCTGAAGTCGAGGCATTGTTGAGGCCTCGCATGCCACCTGTGGTGTTACAGAGATTGGCTGACGGTGGCGAGGAGGCAGAAGAAGATGACGAGGACATGAACGGACCGAACGGAGAGCCAACGAATGGAGATTTGCAACAACAAGATGGGGCAGTGAGCAATGACGACGATCCGACGAGCGATCTTTTCAAGGCCTTGACTCAGCCATCGAATCCTGCCTCTGATCACGAAGAACAGGACGAGCTGTACTCGGCAACACCACCGCCGAACTTCCAAGTACCCACCAAGCGCGCGGCGGACTTTACTGCAATCGACACAGAAAACTCCACGAAGCGACTTCGAGCCTCGCCCACAGAAGAGCCGGCGACTGTTCAAGTCGGCGTTCCTGTGACGATTGCGGTAGCTCAAGGCGAGGATGAGTATGTCGAGAGCACCATCTTGGTTGCGCCGCAGATCAAAGCTACGGATGGTGTTGGCGATGGAGGTGATGCGGGAAGCGATTATAGTGATTTCGAGATGCCGCCTTTGACGATGGAGCCGGATACCGATCCTGAGGACGAAGGTGAAGATGAGGGCGAGGGCGAGGACGAATGAGGAATGTGGATATACGTAGTTTCAATATCAACCATCAAACGCTCCGTCAATATTGTACCTTCGAGCTTCCGTTGACAATATACTACGCCACACCAACGCCACAAATCCGGGGAAACCGTTAGCCTTGCATCGTCATCTTGTCTCACCTCAACAACAACGACGACACACGAGCTCGCAAACAAAGCACTGTGGAACCTGTTTGTCGGGTTGCAGTGAGAGTAAATTATACAACAGCAATGCCATATATCGCTGTGCCCACTAGAACATACCAGCCTTGACTGCCAAACAAGCGTGTCGTCCAATAGAAGCTTCGAGAAGCTTCTCTGCCGGCCCTGTCAGTCACTCTGTCAAAAGCCAGCCTTCCAGTCATCCCAATCTACACCGCGCCACACACAACGATCAGTCAACACACCCATTGGCACATCCCAATCGCACACCTCACCCAACTCTCGCCGCACCTCGGCACGGCCACGACCACAATAGCATCACCCATTCTCCGACTGACTGCCACTTCACCGGTCACCGGCCACCGATCATAGTCCCACCACACCACCCTTCACCATGGTATCCGACACCAAACTCTACGACCGCCTCGGCGTGTCCTCCACCGCCTCCCAAGAAGAAATCAAAAAGGCCTACCGCAAATCCGCACTCAAAAACCACCCCGACAAAAACCCCTCCGGCGCAGAGAAGTTTAAGGAAGCGAGTGAAGCCTTTGAGATATTATCGGATCCTGAGAAGCGGAGGAATTACGATAACTATGGGTAC